>Ga0307410_10001216_pt1 | contig 11451 bp, 14 predicted proteins | sample 322Ometagenome_3_FD_203707 | JGI IMG/M metagenome (GOLD analysis project Ga0307410, IMG submission 203707) | Maize rhizosphere microbial communities from greenhouse at UC Davis, California, United States - 322HYB-O-3 | ecosystem: Host-associated > Plants > Roots > Rhizosphere > Soil | place...
CTCGACGCCGGCGAGCACCTTCTGCTCCTCGATCGGGATTCCGAGCTTCTCGTAGGTGCGGCGGATCTCAGGATCGAGCTCGTCGAGCGAAGCCAGCTTCGGCTTCTGCTTCGGCGCCGCGTAATAATATGAGTCCTGGTAATCGATCTCGGGGATGTCGAGCTTGGCCCAGCTGACCTCCTCCATTTCCAGCCATGCGCGATAGGCCTTGAGGCGCCACTCGAGCATCCACTCGGGCTCGCCTTTCTTGGCGGAGATAAAACGGACGGTGTCCTGGTTCAGCCCCTTGGGCGCGAACTCCTGCTCGATGTCGCTGGTGAAGCCCCACTCGTATGTGGCGAGCTTTTCCGCAGCCTCGTGGGCTTCCTGGTTCCGGACGGCGCTCTGCTCGGTCATTGCGCGAGCTCCGTGAGGCTGACCGCGCCGAGCGCGCCGCGGATCGCGTTGCCGACGACGCCCATGTGCGGCTTGACCCGGCAATGCGCGTCGAGCGCGCAGTCGGACGGGCCCTCATGTCCGGAACAGACCGTCATCGCGATCGGGCCCTCGACCGCCTCGACGATGTCGGCCAGCGTGATCGTCTCGGCAGCTCGCGCCAGGGCGAACCCGCCCGCAGCGCCGCGAACGCTTGTAAGCAGGCCCTCGGCGGCGAGGCGGCCCATGAGTTTTTGGGTGGTAGGCAACGGAACTCCGGTCTCCTGAGCCAGCTCGCTCGCGCTGAGGCGCGCGCCGGCCTCCCGGCGGGCGGCGGCGGTCATGATGACGACCGCATAATCGGCGAGGTGGGTGAGGCGCATGGTCAATTCGGACTATTTGTATCCGATTTAGTGCGTTGCGCTGAAAAACTCAACCTTGCGGCGGTCGCGGGACAGGTTATTCCGGTTGCGTGCCGATCTATTCGTTCGTCCGCCCACTGGCGTTCGCGCTCGATGCCGAGCGCGCGCATCGCCTGACCATAGCCGGGCTGCGGGTGATGCCCCGGCTCGACCCAGCGGAATTCCCGGATTCCTTGCGGTCGACCGTGGCGGGAATCGACTTCCCGTCGCCCGTCGGCCTTGCGGCGGGTTTCGACAAGGATGCCGAGGTCGCCGAGCAGATGTTGGGCCTCGGCTTCGGATTCGTCGAAGTCGGGACGATCACGCCTCGTCCGCAGTGGGGAAACCCCAGACCTCGGCTCTTCCGCCTCGTCGAGGACGAAGCGGTGATCAACCGCATGGGTTTCAACAACAAGGGCCATTCGGCGGCGTTCGAGCGGCTGCGGCATATGACTCATCTGCACGGAATCGTCGGAGTCAATGTGGGCGCCAACAAAGACAGCCCCGACCGGATTTCAGATTATGCCGTCGGCATTAGGCGGCTCGCCCCCGTCGCACGCTACCTGACGGTCAACATCAGCTCGCCGAACACGCCCGGTCTTCGCGCGCTGCAGGACGAAGGCGAGCTTCGAGCGCTCCTCACCGCCATCGAAGAGGTGCGCACCGAAAAGCCGATTTTCCTCAAGGTCGCGCCCGACCTTCAGCCAGGTGACCATGAGCGGATCGTGCGGGCCGCGCTCGACCATCATATCGACGCTCTGATCGTCGCCAACACCACGGTTTCGCGGCCGCGGCTTCGGTCGCGTCATGCGAACGAGGCCGGCGGTCTTTCGGGCAGCCCGCTGAAGCCGCTCGCGCTCGAAGCGCTGAAGGCGTTTCGGAACGCCAGCGGCGGCGAGATTCCATTGATCGGTGTCGGCGGAATCGCCGATGCCGATGACGCATGGGAACGGATCAAGGCCGGCGCCAGCCTCGTCCAGCTCTACTCGGCGATGGTCTACAAAGGTCCCGACGTCGGCCGGGTCATTGCCGAAGGGCTTGCCGAGCGGCTGACGCGAGGAGGCTATTCCAACATCTCGGAAGCGGTCGGCGCTGACGCCTAGGGCTGTGCCGGAAGCGTAAGCACCCGGCCTTCGCGCCGCGGGTCGAAGCCGCCGTCGATCCGGCCGGTGCGGATCATCACTCCGTGTACGCCCGAATCCTCCCCCTGCCCGGGCTTCAGCTCGATTCCGCGCGCTCTCAGTCCGGCCAGGATCTCCGGCGAGAATTTGGTCACCTCTCCCTGGAAGTTCGGCCCTCGCGCGACGAGGTTCGGCTGCGCGATCGCCTGCTGCATCGGCAGGTTCCAGTCGATCGCCGCGACCAAGGACTTGGCGACATAGGCCAGGATCGCATTGCCGCCGGCGGAGCCGATCGCTCCGGCGAAGCGGTTGTCCGGGGTCAGCAGGATCGTCGGGGTCATGGAAGAGCGCGGGCGCTTGCCCGGCGCAACCGCATTCACGGCCGGACGGCCCTGGTCGTCGACGGGCCTGAAGGAGAAGTCGGTCATCTGGTTGTTGAGGAAGAAGCCGTCCACCATCCGACCCGACCCGAAGATGGATTCGACCGTCGTCGTCATCGACACCACGTTACCGTCCGCATCGCCGACGATGAAGTGCGAGGTTCCGGTCGGCTCCAATGTGGAATCGGCCGCGGCCATCTGAGTGCCCGGCGGCGATCCTGCGCTCGGCGGCGGGCCGGCGTTCGGACCGATCAGCTGCGCGCGCGATGCGACATAGGCTGGATCGAGCAACCCCTCGACCGGCACGCTCGAAACGTCCCCGACGTAGCGGTCGCGGTCCGCGTACATGATGCGGCTCGCTTCCGCGAACAGGTACCAGGCCTGCGCATCGGTCGGGCCGCGTTGCGCGATGTCCGTATGCTCAAGCAGCTTCATCAGCTGGATCAGCCCGACGCCGCTGGACGGAGGCGGCGGAACGCACATCACGTAGACGCGATAGGGTCGGCAAAGCGCCTCGCGCTTCACCGGGCGGTAGCTCGCGAGGTCAGCAAGTGTCATCGACCCGCCGAGCGGCGCGGAGCGGGTCCGGGCGATGATCCTGGCCGCGGTCGACCCGGCATACAGTGCCGACGGCCCCTGGTCGGCCAGCCGCCGCAGAAAGTCCGCATAGGCCGCGTTGCGAAGCCGGTCGCCCGCCTGGACGAGCGTTCCGTCGGGCTTAGAGAAATAAGCAGTGACGTCCGGCGCCTTGTTCTCGGGGAAATCGCCGCGCAGCAGCCGCGCGAGACGCGGGCTGACGATGAAGCCGTCACGGGCTGTCCGTTCGGCATCGGCGAACAGGCTGTTCCACGGCAGTTTCCCACGCTCCTCGTGCGCGACGGCAAGCATCCGCACCACGCCCGGAACGCCGGTCGCCCGGCCGCTGAGCACCGCCTCCTCGAACCGCATCGGCGTGCCGCCGGAGCGCAAGAACATGGTCGATGTGGCCTGCGCCGGCGCGACCTCTCGGCCGTCGAGGATGGAGACCTTGCCGCTCCGCGCGTCGTAATAGGTCATGAACGCGCCGCCGCCGATGCCCGAGCTCTGCGGCTCTACCAGCGACAGCATCGCCTGCACGGCGATCGCCGCATCGACTGCGCTGCCCTTGCGCTTGAGCACTTCCAGACCCGCCTGCGCCGCGAGCGGGTTGGCGGCGATCACGAACGCCTCCTGCTTGGCAGCAACTGCCGGGCGCGGTGTTTGCGGCTGCGGAACCGTCGTTGTGGCACAAGCCGAGAGGCCCACGGCGGCCAGGACGGCGATCAATCTTGGAATCAGGCGCATCGCCGCGGCCTAGCGTGGCGGGCGCAAGGCGTCCACGCGCTGGCGCTTGCGGCCGTTTCGGCTAAGAAGTCCCTCCGCTAGCGTGAAGGGGACTCATGGCGCGGCAGCTCGAACATTTCCCGAACCTCGTCACGATGTTCTTCACCCGTGCCCGCGAGAAGGGTGACGCGCCCTTCCTCTGGGCCAAGCGCGGCGGACAATGGAAAAGCATCACCTGGAAGGAAGCGCGCCGCCAGGTCGCCGCCTTCGCCGAGAGCCTGAAGAGGATCGGGCTTGGGCCCGGCGACCGCGTCATGCTGGTCAGCGAGAATCGGCCGGAATGGCTGATCGCCGATCTCGGCATCATGGCCGCCGGCTGCGTCACCGTCCCGGCCTACACGACCAACACGACCCGCGATCACACGCACATCCTCGGCAATTCGGGCGCCAAGGCGGTGATCGTCTCGACCCAGAAGCTCGCGAGGAACCTTATTCCCGCGGTTCTTTTCAGCTCCGAATGCAATCACGTCATCGGCATCGAAGACATCCGGACGGGGCAGGCGCCGGGGACGGTCGACTTCCACCATTGGGACGAGCTCGTCGCCGCCGACGCTGACGTGGACGCGCTCGAGAAGAGGACGGGCTCGGTCGAGCGCAAGGATCTCGCCTGCATCATCTACACCAGCGGCACCGGCGGAGCGCCGCGAGGCGTGATGCAGCACCACGGGTCGATCCTGGCCAATATCGCCGGTGCGGCGGACGTCATCTCGAACGACTTCGGCTGGGACGACGAGATCTTCCTCTCCTTCTTGCCGGCAAGCCACGCCTACGAGCATACCGGCGGGCAGCATTTCCCGATCGGGCTGGGAGCGCAGATCTATTATGCGGAGAGCCTCGAAAAGCTCGCCGCGAACATCGAGGAAGTGCGGCCGACGATCATGGTCGTCGTCCCGCGGCTGTTCGAGATGTTCCGCGCGCGCATTCTCAAGACGATCGAGGCGAGCGGCGGCGTCTCGCAATATCTTCTTCGTCGCGCGCTATCGATCGGTGCGAAGAAATATGAGGGGCGCAAGAACCCGCTCGATCTGCCGATGGACGGCATCCTCTCCCTGACCCTTAGGAAGAAGGTTCGCGCCCGCTTCGGCGGTCGGATGAAGGCGATGGTCTCCGGCGGGGCGCCGCTCACTCCGGAGGTCGGCCTGTTCTTCCAGTCGCTCGGGATCACCTTCCTTCAGGGCTACGGCCAGACCGAGGCGGGGCCCGTCATCAGCTGCAACCGCCCGAGCGCCGGCATCCGAATGGACAGCGTCGGCCCACCGGTGAAGGACGCGGAAGTGCGCATCGCCGAGGACGGCGAGATCATGGTCCGCGGTGAGCTCGTGATGCACGGCTATTGGCACAACCCGGACGAGACGGCGCGCGTGTTGAGCAGCGACGGCTGGCTTGCGACTGGTGACGTCGGTCATTTCGACGAGGCGGGGCGGATTGTCATCACCGACCGCAAGAAAGACCTGATCGTCAACGACAAGGGCGACAACGTCTCTCCGCAGCGGGTTGAAGGAATGCTCACCCTGCAGCCCGAAATCGCCCAGGCCATGGTCTATGGCGACCGACGTCCGTACCTTGTCGCGCTGGTCGTTCCGGAAGCTGAATATGCCAGCAAGCCCGACTTGCAGCAGCGGCTATCCAAGGCCGTCGACCGGGTGAATGCCGACGTGTCGGTGATCGAGCGCATCCGCCGCTTCATCATCGCCGACGAGCCGTTCACGACCGACAATGAGCAGCTGACGCCGTCGCTCAAGATCCGGCGACACGTCATCAAGAAGATCTATGGCGAGAGGCTCGACGCGCTCTACGGCAAGTAATCGCGATCAGGAGGGTCCGTAGGGCACGAAATCACCTATCGCGCAGGAACCGACGATGGTGGAGGTCGAAACGTCCTGCACATGTGCAATGTCGCCTCGGCAGAGGCCCGTTCCATTGCTCCTCGTCACCAGAGCATAGAAGCTACTGTCGAGGTTGGAGCAGGCGCCGATCAGGTGGTTTACGTACACCCGCCTGCCCTGCTTGAAGGCGACGGTGCTCTCGTCAATTCGCACCATGTCGTTCGTTCTGTAATGCTGCAGGCAGGTGATTGGCGCCCCGGCCGTCTTCCCGGCGATAAGCTTGTTGAACTCCGCCTGTGCTTCCGCCGAGCGGGTAGGAGCAGGCGGTTGCGTCGCGCAGCCTGTAAGGGCAATCGCGAATGCAGTGATCGAAATCCCGCGCATGCGAGCCCCCTATCGCCTTGTGTACGGGACGAACTCGCCAAGAGCACAGCTCCCGGCGGTCATGCCGGTTCGCACATCCGCGACGTCTGCAATATCGCCGCTGCATGTTCCGGAGCCGCTGCTCCGGACGACCAAGGTGTAGAAGCCCGACCCCAGATTACTGCATTCGCCGCGCACGTGATTCACGTAAACGCGTGAAGAGCTGTCCACGTAGGCGAACGTCCTGTCGTCGATCACCTCCATGTTACGCGAGCGGACGCTGGGCGGCAGACAAGAGATTGCCGGGCCGGCAACTTTGCCCGCCGTCAGCTGCTGAAGCTTTGCCTGGGATTCGGCCATCTGAGTGGCGGTCGGAGGCTGCGTCGCGCAGCCGGTTAATACGGTCGCTACGAAAAGGAGTGGGATTGCGCGCATGGCATGACCCCTTTCACGAGTCTCTATGTTCCTAGAGCGCTCGCGCGGCTTAACGGAAGCTGTCTTTTTCCGACCGCAGGCGCGCGAACTCCTGGACGTCACGGGCTCGAACGAAGGGGTTGGTCGCCCGTTCCTCGGCAACCGTGGTCGGCAGGGTGATGAGACCGCGCTCGCGCAATGTCGCAGCTTCTTCGAGCCGCCGCGCGATGTCCTGGTTCCCCGGCTCCGCATGGGCAGCAAACCGCGCGTTCGCCAGCGTATATTCGTGACCGCAATAGATGCGCACACCCTCGGGGAGCGCCGCGATCCGCTGCATGTTGGCGTACATTTGCTCGGCCGTGCCCTCGAACAGCCGTCCGCAGCCCATGGCGAACATGGTATCGCCGACGAAGATCATGCCTTCGTCCTCGAAATAATAAGCGATGTGGCCGGAAGTGTGGGCGGGGATGTCCCACACGACGGCCTCCGCGCCTGCAACCGTGACCCGATCGCTTTCGGACACGATACGGTCGATCCGGCTGACTCGCTCGGCCTCGGCGGGTGCGGTGATCGTGCAGTCCGTCGCGTCCCTGATCCCGTCGTTCCCGCCGGTATGGTCAGGGTGCCAGTGCGTGTTCAGCACCTGCGTGATGCGAAGACGCTCCGCCTCCGCCGCATCCAGTACCGGCTGGGCGACGGAAGGATCGACCGCCGCCGTTTCGCCGCTGTCGGGGTCGCGGATCAGCCAGACGTAATTGTCGTTAAGGACGGGGACAGCGCTGACGGTCAGGCGTCCCATCACCACTGGCCCATGTTCGGCATCGACGCCCACGGCTCCGCCGGGGCAAGCGAACCGCCTTTCTGCAGCAGCTCGATCGAGATGTTGTCGGGCGAGCGGACGAACGCCATGTGCCCATCGCGAGGCGGCCGGTTGATGGTCACGCCGGCGTCCATCAGCCGCTGGCAGGTCTCGTAGATATCGTCGACCTGGTAGGCGAGGTGGCCGAAGTTGCGCCCTCCTCCGTAGCCGCTCTCGTCCCAATTGTGGGTGAGCTCGACTTCGCCATCGTCCCCAGGGACGCCGAGGAAGATGAGCGTGAAGCGGCCGGCCTCATTCTCCATGCGCCGGCGCTCCTCGAGCCCGAGCAGATTGAAGAAGCGGACGGTAGCATCGGGGTCCGACACCCGGATCATGGTGTGGAGATAGCGCATCGGCGCTACTTAGTGGGTGCAGGCTCGCTTTGCACGTTGGCGGGCTTGCTCAGCATCGCAAGCGCTTCCCGCGCCGCTTGGCCTGCCTTCCCGTTCGGATCTGCCGAGACAGCGCGCGACCAATAGGTTCTTGCGGCGGCCTCATCGCCGGCGAAATGATGGACGTGCCCCGCTTCGAACAGGATCGTGGCGTTGTTCGGCTCCAGCGTAAGCGCCTTGCCGATTGCGGTCTTCGCAGTCATCACATCGCCTTCGCGGATGGCAAGCGCCGCGGAGAAGTACCAGAGAAACGGGTCCTCGAAGATCGTCCGCGCCGCCTCGTTAGCCCTCGATCGCGCCGTCTTCAGGTCATTCTGCGATTCGGCGGCGCGAGCGCGGTCGAGCAGGGTCTCGCCCCGCTGCTCAGCCTGCAAACCCGTCCCGGCCAATGCCTTGTCGAGCGCAATCGCAGCCTTTCCGGGTTGGTTGGCCGCAATCCACATGTTCCCGGCCGCCGCCCACATACGCGCTTTCTCCGCGTCGTCGTTCGTCTGCGCTGCCGCCTGCTCGAATGCCGAAGCAGCAGCCTCGGGATCGCCGGCCTTGCTCGACTGGAGCGCCCGGCAGACGAAGGCCTGCGGCGTCACCAGGTCCGGGCAGGTCGCGGCGGGAGCCTGAGCGGCTGCAATTGCGGCGGCGAGGGCGAGGATCATGGGGCGGGCTCCAGGATTGCGGCAACGGCGCTTCGGATCGCTTCGATCTCATGCGGCGCCGACAAACGGTGACCGCCGCCTTTGATGACCATCACCTGCACATCGCCTGAATGCAGCCGGTCCTCCAGCCGGAAGGCGATGTCCAGCGGCACATCCTCGTCGGAATCGCCGTGGATCAGGCGGATCGGCGCGTCGATGGCGATCGGCGATTCGAGAAGACGCATGGCCTGCCCCGATTCCCAGAAGGCGAGGGTCGTCAGCTGCGGCTCAGCGCCATAAGGGTTCGGCTGCTCCACCTTGCCATCACGCCGGACCGCGGCCTTTTCGGCGTCGGTGTAGCCCCATTCGGTGAAGTCCGGAGCGGCCGCGATTCCGACCAGCGCCGCAACCCGATCAGGACGTCGAAGCGCGAGGTGCAGCGCAATCCAGCCGCCCATCGACGATCCGACGATCACGACCGGTCCGTTGCTCAGCCGATCGAGCACGGCAGTTGCTTCATCGGTCCAGCGGGCAAGAGTGCCTTCTTCGAACCGGCCCTCCGACGAACTGGTGCCCGAATAATCGAAGCGCAGCATCGCAATGCCGCGCTCGGCCGCGAGCGCATCCAGCGCCAGGGCCTTGGTGCCCTCCATGTCCGAAGCGTAGCCGGGCAGGAAAAGGATTGTGGGACCGCGTCCCTTGCGCTTCCGATAGGCGAGCCGCGGACCGTCGCTCAGCTCGAGGAATTCCAGGTCCGGATCAGGCGCGCGGCTCATTCGGGCCGCATAGTCCAGGACGATCGGAACGCGAACTAGAAGCGAAGCGAGAGCCGGCTCCTCTGCTTTGCCAGCGCGGCGTAGCGCTCGGCAAGCTCAAGATGGATGTCGCGCGCCAGCTCGCTCTTGGCGCATTCGGCAGCCGACCGCTCTGCCCGCTCACGACCGTCGTAATAGTCACGCCTCGCATTCGTCATATCGCCCTCAACTAGCTGAATTAACGGCACTTTTTGACACCAGCCGACGCGATTCGGAATCACTTGGGTTAGAAGCGCCACCCCCGCTGCGAATTTTCAGAAGCGCGTGAGGTTGATCGCGTAGGCGAAGATGAAGATGCCCACGAGGGCGGCGGCGATGCAGGCCACTGCGATGTTTCGACGCGTCATGCAGGACCCCTGCCAGACCGGCGAAGGGTTCCGCTTCCACATAAGTTATCGGCTCTACCGACGAGCCGTCGGGCTCCCTAGATAGGCGGCGTCACTCCGGCAGCGGCGAAAGGAGCCTTCCATGAAATATCGCAAGCTCGGCGAAAGCGACCTCGAAGTCTCCGAAATTTCGCTAGGCTCCTGGCTCACCTACGGAGTGGGCGTGGAGGCGGACAAGGCGCGCGCATGCCTCGACGCTGCGTTCGACGTCGGAATCAACTTCATCGACACGGCCAACATCTACGGTCGCGGCGCGGCCGAGACGTTCCTCGGCAATGCCCTGAAGTCGCGGCCGCGCGACAGCTACATCCTCGCGACCAAGCTCTACTTTCCAATGACCGACACGGACTTTGGGCTGTCCAGGGAACAGGTGGAGAAGCAACTCGATGCCTCCTTGCGGCGCCTGCAGACCGATTATGTCGATCTCTACCAGTGCCACCGTTACGACAGCGGAACACCGCTGGAGGAGACGATGGAGGCGCTCACCCGCGCCGTTGAAAGCGGCAAAACGCGGTACATCGGTTTCTCCGAATGGCCGGCGCATAAGATCCGCGAGGCAATCGATCTTTCCGCTTCGCGCGGCTTCACGAAGTTCGTCTCCAGCCAGCCGCAATATTCGCTCGTCTGGCGTGAACCAGAGGAAGAGGTGATCCCGTTGTGTGCCGCAAACGGCATATCGCAGATCGTCTGGTCGCCGCTCGGGCAGGGCGTGCTCACCGGCAAGTACGATCCGAACCGGCCTCCGCCCCCCGGAACGCGTGCGACGAGCGCGGAGATGGGCGGGTTCATCGAGCGGTTGATGCAGCCGCCGCTGCTTCGCGCGGTCCAGCGGCTGAAGCCGATTGCGGAGGAGGCAGGCCTCACGTTGCCGCAATTCGCCTTGGCCTGGGTTCTTCGGGAGCCGAATGTCGCATCGGCGATCACCGGCGCGTCGCGGCCGGAGCAGGTTCTCGAGAACGCCCATTCGTCGGGTGTGATCGTCGACACGCAGCTGTTCCTGCGCGCCGAAGCAATCATCGACGAGGCGTTGGCGGAGGTGGAGCCGGTTTAGCCCGGCTCCGCGTTATTGGACGGTAAGCCCGGCCTCGCGCTCGACGCCTGACAGGAAGTTCCACAAAGCTCCGGCCAGTTCTTCGCCTGCAGCGATCGCTTCCTCGCGCTCGCCTTGCGGCAAGCGGTCGAGAAGCTCGCGGCAGACGCGGCTGTGCTCGACGTCGGCGCCCTCGTGAACGCGGAAGAAGCGGAGCGTCTCTTCGTCCTTCACGTCGTAGCGCTCGATCAACCCCTCGATCTTCGCGCTGGCCACGGCCGGGAACTGGCTCTCGTAAGCGTAAAGCGCGCCCAGGCCAGACGCATAGGACCGTCGCGACAGCTTGCGGAAGGTTTCGATCAGTTCGCAAGTCTCGGAGTTGAGCTGCTCGGCGCGAACCGCGCCTTCGTCCTCGCCGAGTCCGCAGGCGAACATCAGCCACAGCGTGGCGTGGTCCTGCTTGCCCGCCTCGATGCCTTCTTCTTCCGCCAGGTTCTCGGCGAGCATGCGGCGGCCGTCGCGGTCCGGGCAGGCGCTGTGGACGGCGCTGACTGCGCGCGGGAACGCCTCGACATGATGGAAATATTGCCTAGCGTAGGCGCGCAGCGTGTCGAGCGCCAGGCGGCCTTCGGTCCACGCCTGGTAGAAGGGGTGGCTGAGCATGGCCCGCTCCGCGACCTTCGAATCGATCTTCGACGAAACTTGAGTCGTGGTCATGCTGCCCTCCTGAATGTCTGAAGCCAGCCGATAGCTTTTGGGCCGAACGTCGGCAAGCTGGCGGACGCGCTCAGACCAAAGCGAGGGCCGACAATCGTCCGTAGAGCTGGGGCGGAAGCTCGCCCACGCCCGATTCGTCGGCGGACGCGGCGGCGTCGCTCTCGAAATAACGCCAGCCCTGGTGCGCGCGCTTGGGAAACGGAGTGACCGGGACCAGCTCGCCCGAGCAGACGATGTTTATGCGCCCGTCCTCGCGATCCTCGAACGCCAGGATCTCGTTGCAGCCGACGATCCGGTGCTTGACGATCCAGTAGAGATTGCCGCCCACCAGCTCCGTGG
>Ga0307410_10001218_pt1 | contig 11442 bp, 7 predicted proteins | sample 322Ometagenome_3_FD_203707 | JGI IMG/M metagenome (GOLD analysis project Ga0307410, IMG submission 203707) | Maize rhizosphere microbial communities from greenhouse at UC Davis, California, United States - 322HYB-O-3 | ecosystem: Host-associated > Plants > Roots > Rhizosphere > Soil | place...
CCGAGCGCGAGCTGCACCGCGAAGGTGCCGACCAGCGACACGGGAATGGCGATGATCGGGATGATCGCCGCCCGCCAGGTCTGGAGGAACAGGACGATCACCAGCACGACCAGCACGATCGCTTCGACCAGTGTGCGCTGGACCTCGTTCACCGACTCCTGGACATATTCGGTCGGGTTGTAGGGGATGGAATATTCAACGCCGGGCGGGAAGGATCGTGACGCCTCTTCCAGGTTGTTGAGGACACCCTCGGCCGTATCGAGCGCGTTCGAGCCGGGAAGCTGTTGAATGGCCATGAACACGGCTGGTCGCGTGCCGGACGTCCCCCGGATGCTGTAGTCTTGGCTGCCGATCTCAACGCGGGCCACGTCCCGCAACCGCGTGATCGCGCCGGTCGCCTCGTCGGTCTTCAGCACAACGTCGGCGAACTGGTCAGGATTGGTCAGCCGGCCCTGCACCTGGACCGGCAATTCGAACGCGGCGCCGCCTCGCCGCAGCGGAGCCTGGCCGACCGAGCCGCCGGCGACTTGCACGTTCTGCCCGCGAAGCGCTCCGACGATCTCTTCCGAGGTCAGGTTGCGGGCGGCAGCAGCGTCCGGATCGATCCAGATGCGCATCGAGTAATTGCCGCCGCCGAACACCTGGACTGCACCGACGCCCGGAAGCCGCAGAAGCCGATCGCGAATGGTCGAATTGGCGTAATTGCCGACATAGTCGATGTCGACGGATGGGTCGGTGGACGTCAACGCCGCCACCATCAGGAAGTCGGTCGCCTGCTTGTTGACGGTGACGCCGATCTGGCGGACCTGGTCGGGCAGGCGCGGCTCGGCGAGGGCCACGCGGTTTTGCACCAGCACTTGCGCCGTATCGATGTCGGTGCCCGGCTGGAACGTGACGGTGATCCCCGTCAGTCCCTGGCTGGAGTTCGAGCGCATGTAGAGCATGCCCTCGACCCCGTTGATCTCCTGCTCGATCGGGGCGGCGATGGTTTCCGCCATCGTCTCCGCCGAGGCGCCGGGAAAGGCCGCCGTGACGGCAACGGAAGGCGGTGCAATCTCCGGGTATTGAGCGAGCGGCAGAGCGGGATAGGCGAAGGCGCCCAGCAAGGTGATGAACAAGGCGATGACCGACGCGAAGATCGGCCGGTCGATGAAGAAGCTCGACATGTTCATCGCGCGGCCCTCAGCGGCCGGCCGCCTGGCCGACGGAAGTTGCGACCGACGGAGGCGGAGCTTGCAGCGGGGCCGTATCAGGCTCTGATGTAGACGGCGGCTGGATCCTTCCTTTCTTCGGCTTCACTTTCTGGCCGGGCATCGCGCGCTGGATGCCGCCGATGATGACTTGGTCCTGTGGTCCGACACCAGTGCGAATGACGCGCAGGGTGCCGTTCAGCGGGCCCAGCTGAACTGGACGGACGGTCACCGTACTGCTGCGTTCGACGACATAGAGGACCCGGCGCGCGGCATCCGTCACGATCGCCGTGTCGGGCACCAGAAGCGCGCGATAGGGCGCCGAGGAAGCGAGCCGCAGGCGTCCCATCATCCCGGCCTTGAGGAAGCCGTCAGGGTTCGGCACCACCGCGCGACCGCGAATGGTACCGGCGCCGGAGTTCAGAGCATTGTCGACGAAGTCGAGCCTACCGGCGTGGACATACTGGGCCTCGTCCTGGAGGCGGATGCGCACGGGAGCACCGACCCTTGCCGAGCCGTTCTGTCGCTGGAAGCGGAGCAGCAGGGCCTCCGACCCGTCGAAGGAGAAATGCAGCGGATTCGTCGACACCACGGTCGTCAGAACCGTCTCGTCGGCGGTGACGGCATTGCCGGGGTCGATGCGACGCTCCGAAACCTGTCCCGAGATCGGCGCCAGAACACGCGTGAAGCCGACATCGAGCTGACGAGCACGCAGGAGAGCTGCGGCGGCCGAGACGTCGGCATTGGCAGATCGCAGCGCGGCCTGGCGTTGCTCCACTTCTTCCACGCTTGCCGCTCGCTGGGCCGCTAGGGTGCGCGAGCGGGCAAGCTCGGTACGCGCATTGACTGCTTGCGCCTGGCTTCGCGCAAGCTGCGCCCGCGCCTGGTCAAGTTGCGCCCGCGCCGGGCGGGCGTCGATCGTGAAGAGCAGCTGCCCGCGGCGGACATATTGCCCGTCTCGGAAGTGCGAGCCGACCAGATAGCCGGTGACGCGAGGCTTCACCGCGACATTTTCGGGAGCTTCGAACCGGCCGACGAAGTCATCCCAGTCCACGATCTCACTGACGAGCGGGGTCGCGACCGTGACTTCGGGTGGAGGCGGAGCCCCCTGAGACTCGGCCCCACCCGAACATCCCGCGGTCGCGAGAGACAGGAAGACGGCCGCAACGGCTAAGTCTGTGCGAAGCATCTGTTTTCCGAAGAAAGGCCGAACGACGCCCGAGACTTACGCGAATACTGGCCCCAGACGGCCCAAGCCGCCAACACCTGCGCCAATTATTGCCCGACGCCCAGCAAGTCAAAGCAGTTCGACCTTAGGATCAACAAAGCGGATCAAATGATCGCTACACGTCCTCGAGCCGTTTGCCCTTGGTCTCCTTCAGGAAGAAGAGCGAAACCAGGATCGGGATTACCGTGAAAGTCACGGGATACCAGAGACTTGCGTATATATCGCCAGTGATCGTAGCCAGCGCGAAGCTGGTCACCGGAAGGAAGCCGCCGATCCACCCTGTCCCGACGTGATATGGCAGGGACATTGCGGTGTACCGCACCCGGGTCGGGAACATCTCGACCAAAGCGGCCGCCTGTGGGCCGTAAAGCGCGGTAGCCGCCACGGCAAAGACCATCAGCCAGAAGAAGATCACGGGGATGTTCATCCGCTGCGGGTCGACGCTGGAAGGATAGCCTTCCGCCGCCAGCGCCGCCTTTATCTCGCCCCCGACCTTGTCCTTCAGCGCCTTGAGACCGGCTGCATCAAGCCCGCGGCCGTCAGGCACCTCGATCTGCTGAACGCCAACGGCGACGATCGCCGTATCGCCCGTGTAGCTGCGGCTCTTGTAGGAGATTCCGGCCGAGGCGAGCAGGCTCTTGGCGATGTCGCAGCCGCTGTCGAAGCGGCGCGTGCCTACCGGGTCGAATTGGACTGAGCAGTTCGCGGGGCTGGCGTGGACTTCGACGGGCCTTCTTTCCTGCGCCTCCACCAGCGCCGGATTGGCGGCTGAGGCAATGCCGTGGAAGCCTGGATAATAAGTGAAGAGCGCGAGCAGCATTCCGCCGAGCATCACCGGCTTGCGGCCGACGCGGTCGGAGAGCCAGCCGAAGAAGACGTAGAGCGGTGCGCTGGCGACCGTGACCGCCAGGACCAGCGCGTCCTTGGTCGCCTCCGGCACGCCCAGGGACTTGGTGAGGAACACCTGGACGTAGAAGAAGCTGAGGTACCAGACGGCGCCCTGTGCGCACATGATCCCGAAGAAAGCGATCAGCACGCGCTTCAAATTGTCCCAGCGGGTGAACGCCTCGCGCAGCGGCGCTTTCGAGATCTCTCCTTCCTCCTTGAGCTTCGTGAAGGCCGGACTCTCGGACAGCTTGAAGCGCAACCAGACGGAGATGATCAGCAGCACGATCGAAACGAGGAACGGCACTCGCCAACCCCATTGGAGGAAGGCGTCCTCACCGATCGCGCCGCGCGTGCCAAGGATCACCAAGAGGCCCGCGATTAGGCCGAGCGACGCGGTTATCTGGATCCAGCCGGTGATCATTCCGCGTTGCTTGTTGGGTGCGTGCTCGGCGACGTAGATCGCGGCGCCGCCATATTCGCCGCCGAGCGCGATGCCCTGGAGGATGCGTAGCAGGATGAGCAGGATGGGCGAGATGATCCCTGCCGTCGCGTAGGTGGGCAGGAGGCCGATGAGGAAGGTCGCTCCGCCCATCAGGCTGACGGTTGCAAGGAAAGCGCCTTTGCGGCCGAGCCGGTCGCCGATGACGCCGAAGATGATCGCGCCCAGCGGGCGGAAGGCGAAACCGGCGGCGAACAGGCCCAGCGCGGCGATCAGGCCGGCAGTCGGGTCTAGGCCCGCGAAGAAGACCTTCTGAATCGTGGTCGCGAGCGAGCCGAAGATGAAAAAGTCGTACCACTCGAACGCGGTGCCGGCCGACGAGGCCACCACAACGCGCTTCATCGACCATGGCCTTTGAGATTCTGCCGCCGCAGTTGCCATTGCTGCCCCCCTACAGCCGTAGGGTTAGCGGCTGTCGGCGTCGCCGCAAGCGCTTAGGCGGGCGTCTTCTGGAACTCGCGCGCTCCGGAGAGGAGCTGGTCGACGACACTCGGGTCGGCCAAGGTCGAGATGTCGCCGAAGCCCGACGTCTCTCCCTCAGCAATCTTGCGCAGGACGCGGCGCATGATCTTGCCCGAGCGGGTCTTGGGAAGCGATTGGGCGAACTGGATCCGCTCGGGTGCGGCAATCGCTCCGATCTCGCGGCGGACTTCCTGGTTCAGCTCCTGCCGGAGGGCATCGCTGCCTTCTTCTCCCGCATTCAACGTAACGTAGGCGTGGATCGCCTGGCCCTTGATCTCGTGCGGAAAGGCGACAACCGCCGCCTCGGCGACCAGCCCATGACCGACCAAGGCGCTCTCGACCTCCGCCGTGCCGATGCGGTGGCCCGAGACGTTGATCACATCGTCCACGCGACCGGTGATCCAGTAATAACCGTCCTGGTCGCGGCGGCAGCCGTCTCCGGTGAAATATCGGCCGGGATAGGTGGTGAAGTAAGTTTCGAAGAAACGGCGATGGTCACTCCACACCGTGCACATCTGTCCCGGCCATGAGCCGGCAAGGCAGAGATTCCCGCTCGTCGCGCCGTGTAATTCCTTGCCCTCCGGATCGACCAGAAGGGGAGTGATCCCAGGGAGCGGATGCGTCGCGGAGCCGGGTTTCTGAGGAGTTGCGCCCGGGAAGGGCGATATAAGGATTCCGCCCGTCTCGGTCTGCCACCACGTGTCGACGACCGGGCAGCGGCCCTCGCCCACCACCCGCCAGTACCACTCCCACGCTTCGGGGTTGATCGGTTCGCCGACCGTGCCGAGCAGCCTGATCGACGTGCGACTGTAGCGCTTCACCGGCTCGTCGCCTTCCCGCATCAGCGCGCGGATCGCCGTAGGAGCCGTGTAGAAGATGGTCACGCCAAGCCGGTCGACCGTCTCCCAGAACCGGCCAAAGTCGGGATAGTTGGGAACGCCGTCGAACATGACGCTCGTGGCACCATTCATCAGCGGTCCGTAGACGACATAGGTGTGGCCGGTGATCCATCCGACGTCGGCCGTGCACCAGAAGATGTCGTCTTCGCGATAATCGAAGATCCAGTCGAAGGTCGTGGCCGCCCAGACGGCATAGCCGCCCGTCGGGTGCACCACCCCCTTCGGTTTGCCCGTCGATCCGGAAGTGTAGAGGATGAACAAGGGATCTTCCGCGTCCATGACCTCCGGCTCGCACTCGGTCGGAAGTTGGTCGCGCACGGCGGAGTAGCTGACGTCGCGGCCCTCCTTCATCGGCACGTCCGCGCCGGTTCGGGTTACGACAATCACCGTCTGCACGTCCCGACGCTGGAGCGCCTGGTCGACGTTGCGCTTCAGCGGAATGTGCTTGCCGCCGCGGATACCCTCGTCCGCCGTGATGACGGCGCAGGCGTCGCAGTCGGCGATGCGGCCGGCGAGGCTCTCCGGAGAGAAGCCGCCGAAGACGACGGAGTGGATCGCGCCGATGCGCGCGCAGGCAAGCATCGCGGCTGCCGCTTCCGGGATCATCGGCATGTAGATCATGACCCTGCTGCCGCGATGGACGCCGCGCTGCTTCAGCAGGTTCGCGAAGCGGCAGGCCTCCTCATACAGCTCGCGATAGGTGTAGCGGTGACCGTGTCCCGGCTCGTCCGCCTCGAAGATGATAGCTGTCCTGTCGCCATGCTTTTCCAGATGCCGGTCGAGGCAATTGACCGACAGGTTCAGCTGCCCGTCGGCGTACCAGCTGATGTGGAAGTCGTCCTCGTCGAAGGACCAGTCTCCGGCCTGTTGCGGAGGTTGGTACCAGTCGAGCCGTTCCGCCTGTTCGAGCCAGAAGCCGTCGGGATCCGCGTCGGCCTTCGCTCGGAGCGCATTCAGCTCGTTCGGCCCAATCCTCGCTTTGAAGTTCTCCGGAACGGGATGAACGGCTTCGCTCATAGGCCGCGGCTCATGTCGATGACGAAGCGGTAGCGGACGTCGTTCTTGAGCAGCCGATCGTAGGCCTCGTTGACCTGGTTCATCTGGATGAACTCGACATCGGGATAGATGTCCTTGGCCGCGCAGAAATCGAGCATTTCCTGTGTTTCCGGGATGCCTCCGATGGCCGAGCCGCCCACCGCGCGGTTCCACCAGATGATGTTGAAGCCGAGGAAGCCCGGCATCGGCGTCAGCGCGCCGACGATCACCATCCGGCCCGACCGGCCGAGCAGCTGAAGATAGCCGTCGATCTCATGGCTGACCGGAATGGTGTTGAGGATGAAGTCGAAGCGGGTCGCGGCCGCCTTTATCTGCTCCGGGTCGGTCGAGATGATCACGTCATGAGCGCCGAGCGCACGGGCGTCCTCGCCCTTGCTCGGGGTCGTCGTGATCATGGTCACGTGCGCGCCCATGGCGGCGGCGAGCTTCACGCCCATGTGGCCAAGCCCACCGAGGCCGACGACGGCCACCTTGCTGCCGGTGCCCACATTATACTGCCGCAGAGGCGAGTAGGTCGTGATTCCGGCGCAGAGTAGAGGTGCGACGCGGCTCGCGTTCATGCCCGCCGGAACCTTGCAGACGAAATGGTCGCGGACGACGATATGGTCGGTGTAGCCGCCCTTGGTGATCGTGCCGTCGTGATAGTCCGCGCTGTTGTACGTCTGCACGCAGCCCTTGCGGCAGAAGACTTCCCAGCCTTCCAGGCACTGGTCGCACTCCATGCAGCTGTCGACCATGCATCCGACGGCGACCGTGTCGCCGATGCGGTGGCGTGTGACCTCGTCGCCGATGGCGGTGACCGTGCCGACGATCTCGTGCCCCGGGATGACCGGATAGCGGCTGCCGCCCCAGTCGTTGCGGCAGGTGTGAAGGTCGGAATGGCAGATGCCCGCGTAGGTGATCTGGATGGCGACGTCGTTCGGCCTCAGAGCGCGGCGCTCGAACTCCATCGGGCGAAGCGGCTGATCGGGCGCGTCGGTGCCCCATCCCTTGGCGAGCGTCGGGCCTGCCGTGCGTTCCGAAGTGCTAGTCGGTGTCGGTTCGGCAGTTGTCGCCATATTCAGTCTCCTTGAGATCTCTCCAGCACCCGCCTCGCCTGCACCAGGTGCGGTAGGTCGACCATCCGGCCGCCGACCGACAGAACGCCGGCATCGGGCTCGGCATCGAATGCGTCCACTATAGCACGCGCGTGCTCGAGCTCCTCCGTCGATGGGGTGAAGGCCGCATTGATCACGGCAACCTGAGCGGGGTGGATGGCGAGCTTGCCGGTGAAGCCCTCGCGGGCCGCGGCCTGCGCTTCCGCCCGCAATCCCTCCTCATTCCGAAAGTCGGCGAAGACGCCGTCCACGGGCTGCACGCCCGCCGCCGCTGCTCCGGCGAGGCAAAGCGAACGCGCCAGCTTGTAGGTGTAGCTGAGAGCGCCGTCCGCATCATATTTCGATGAAGCTCCGAGAGCCGCGGACAGATCCTCCGCGCCCCAACTCATCGCGACGAGCGGCGACTTGGGATCGCGATAGCTAAGCATCCCGAACAGGCTTGCAGGCGTCTCGGTCACGATTGCGTGGATGGGGATGTTGCCGGTGCGGTGCGCGAGCTGGACGACGTCCCCGCCGCTCTCCGCCTTCGGAAGAACGATGCCGTGGATGTCGGCTTTGCCAATGACTTCCAGATCGTCCTTGTGATGCTCGCTGCCGAGGGGGTTGATGCGGACCCACCATTGCGGACCGCCCGAACGCTTTCCCAGCTCCTTCAGGACCTGCCGCGCCGCCGCCTTCTGGGCTGGGGCGACGCTGTCCTCGAGATCGAAGATCATGGCGTCGGCCTCGCTCTCGATCGCCCTGGCGATCTTCTTCTCGCTGTCCGCCGGGACGAACAGCCAGGAGCGCGGCTCGCTCACTCAGGCTTCTTCAGCAGCAGCGCGGAGCGCGTGCATTCGCACACCAGCTCGCCGCGCTGGTTGAAGCTGCGGTGTGCCCAGGTGACGATGCCGGCGTTGGGCCGGGACTTGCTTTCCCGAACGTCGATGCATTCGCTTTCGCTGCGCAGCGTGTCGCCGACGAAGACAGGCTTCGGGAACACCAGCTTGTCGTAGCCCAGGTTCGCCACGAGCGTGCCGAGGGTCGTGTCGTTGACGCTGACGCCGATCATCAGCCCGAAGGTGAAGACGGAATTGACCAGCGGCTTGCCGAACTCGGTCTTCGCAGCCGCTTCATGATCGATGTGCAGCGGCTGCGGATTATGGGTCAGCGTGGAAATCAGCAGGTTGTCGGTCTCCGTGACCGTGCGCGAGATCGAATGCTCCACGCGGTCGCCGACCTGCCACTCGTCGAAATAGCGCCCTGGCATGGCGCTGCTGTACGGAGCAGCTAAGCCCTTGCCAAGCTACAGCGCGCCGCTGCGCTTCAGCCTGGCCTTGAGGTCGCTCATTCCGATCTCGTCGATGGCCGAATATGGGTCGTTGGAGCGGATGACGTCGGCGATATGGCGGAGCATCTGGCCGACCGTGTCCAGGGACTGGAGCGCCGCAGCATGACGCGTTACGACGATCCGATCGGCGCAGATCTGGTCGCCCGTGATGTCCAACATGCGCCGGGCATATTGCAGTTCCTGGCTCAGTCGCAGCCGCAACTGATCCTCGGTCTGGTCGGTCGGGGGTGACACCTCGCGAAGTGGCGCATCGCGGCGTAGCGGCCTGCGATCTTCCTCCGGAACGGGCTCTTCTATGCCCCATATCTGACGCACGCTGTCGCCCTGGATCAGGATGTCGCGCTTCGCGAACGGCAGTTTCTGGCTGAACGGTCTCATCGAGCCGCCATTTGATGCGCAAGGTCTTTCCAGGCCTTCGCCGGTTCATCCGTTCTGGAGCAAGATCTCCGCTGCGGCCTCGGCGATGGCCGCTCCGTCGAGCCGGTAAACCGCATATAGCTCGGCAAGATTTCCGGTCTGGCCGAAGCGCTCGACGCCAAGCGGCGCCACGCGCTGACCCAGCACGCCGCCCAGCCAAGACAGCGAGGCCGGTGCCGCATCCGCGATCGTCACGAGACCGGCGTTGCGCCCGAGCTGCGAGAGCAATCTCTCGACGTGGCTTGGCTTCCGCTCGCCGCCCCACCGTGCCGCCTGCGCGGATGTCCAGCCGCGATGGAGCAGGTCGGGTGAAGTGACCGAAAGTAGGCCGAGGCCCGGAATGTCCTCGCGAAGCTCCTCCCAGGCTGCGAGGGCCTCCGGCATCACCGCGCCCATGGCGACGATCGCCGCTTCCGATTCTGCATCCGGCTCGCGCAGCCAGTAGGCGCCTTGCAGCGCGCCATCCCGCCAGCCGTCGTCTTGCCGCTCGACCTGGCGGATATTGCGGGTCGACAGGCGCAGATAGGTGCTTTCGCCGTCGGGGTCGTCGACGAGGCGCAACGCAAGCTCCATCATAGCCGCCAGCTCGTCGGCGAACGCCGGTTCGTAATGCCGAAGCCCCGGCTGGCCGAGGGCGATCAGCGGCGGATTGATCGACTGGTGCGCGCCGCCTTCGGGACCAAGCGTAATGCCGCTCGGCGTTGCGACGAGGATGAAACGCGCATCCTGGTAGCAGGCGTAGTTCAGGGCATCGAGGCCGCGGGCGATGAAGGGGTCATAGAGAGTCCCGATCGGCGCGAGGCGAGTCCCGAAAAGGTCTCCAGCGAGACCTGCGGCCGCGAGCATCAGGAACAGGTTGTTCTCGGCGATCCCCAGCTCGATGTGCTGACCTTCATTCGTCGCCGACCACTTTTGCGCAGAAGCAATCTTTTCCTTTGCAAAAATGTCGGCAACTTCAGAGCGCCGGAAGAGGCCGCGCTGGTTCACCCAGGCGCCCAGGTTGGTTGAGACGGTCACATCCGGCGACGTCGTGACGATGCGATCAGCCAGGATTCCGCCTGCTTTCGCGATCTCCAGAACGATCCGACCGAACGCTGCCTGGGTGGATTGCTCGTCACCCACAGGCGCCGGGATAGCGGGGACCTCGATCTTACCGAAGGAGCGGCTGCGCTTCTCGCGGGCGATGCGGCTGCGATCGAGCAGGGCCTCGACGCCGGGACGCGCATTGGCCCCAATGCTCTCCAGCGGCTCCCACTCCCGGCCTTCGGCTACGCCCATTGCATCACGCCATGCGGCCATCTGCGTAGGGTTCATCAGACCCGCGTGATTGTCCTTGTGGCCCGCGAAGGGGAGTCCCTGCCCCTTGATCGTCCAGGCAATGAACAGGGTCGGCACATCGTCCTGCGCCGCATCGAACGCTTCGACGAGCGAATCCATGCAGTGGCCGCCAAGGTCGGTGAACAAGGCGGCGAGGGCCTCGTCGTCATTGCCCTTGAGGAACGCGGCAGCGGGTTTGCCGACCTCCTTCTCAATGCGGGAGCGCCATGCTGACCCGCCCTGATAATGGAGTGCGGCAAGCTCGGCGTTCGGCAGCTTCTCGAACCAGCTCTTGAGCTCCGGATCGGCATCCAGAGCCGCCCGGAGCTTCTTGCCGTAGCGCAGCTCTACCACCCGCCAGCCACAGGAGCGGAAGATCTCGTCGAAGCGTTCGAACATGCGGTCCGCGCTCGTCGCGTCGAGGCTTTGGCGGTTGTAGTCGACGATCCACCACAGGTTGCGGACGTCGTGCTTGTGGCCCTCGATGAGCGCTTCGTAGATGTTGCCCTCGTCGAGCTCCGCATCGCCAATGAGCGCGACGAAGCGCCCCCGGTCGGCCTCGTCCATCATGCCGTGCGCGGTGAGGTAATCCTGGATCAGGCTGGAGAAGGCGGTGATGGCGACGCCCAGGCCGACCGAGCCGGTGGAGAAGTCGACGGGGATCTTGTCCTTGGTGCGGCTGGGATAGCTTTGCACGCCGCCGAAGCCGCGAAAATTCTCGAGAGCTTCCCGGCTCTGCGTGCCGAGCAGATAGTGGATCGCGTGCAGCACCGGTCCCGCGTGCGGCTTCACGGCGACACGATCGTTGGGCCCGAGCGCGTGGAAGTAGAGCGCTGCCATGATGCTCGTCATCGACGCGCAGCTTGCCTGATGGCCGCCGACCTTCAGCCCGTCTTGATTGTCCCGGACGTGGTTGGCGTGATGGATCGTCCACGCCGAAAGCCAGCGAAGCCTCTCATCGAGGATTTTCAGCGATTCAATGTCGGTCGTGACGGGCTTGAGCATGCCGCCCGAGTAGACCAGGCGGACGGCTCCGGAAAGCGGCGAGGTCCCGTTAGC
>Ga0307410_10001219_pt1 | contig 11435 bp, 8 predicted proteins | sample 322Ometagenome_3_FD_203707 | JGI IMG/M metagenome (GOLD analysis project Ga0307410, IMG submission 203707) | Maize rhizosphere microbial communities from greenhouse at UC Davis, California, United States - 322HYB-O-3 | ecosystem: Host-associated > Plants > Roots > Rhizosphere > Soil | place...
GCACGCCAGCGGTCGCATGGACGCTCGACCGCGATACGCCGTACGTGCCGTCGCCGCTGCTCTACGACGGCGTCCTCTATTTCCTGAAGACGAACAACGGCCTGGTGTCCGCGTACGAGGCAAAGACCGGCAAGCCGTTGTATCAGCTCAAGCGGCTCGAGAAAGCGCCGAACGTCTTCTCGTCACCCGTCGGCGCGGCGGGACGCGTGTACATCGCGGGCCGCGACGGCACCACCGTCGTGCTGCGCCACGGCCCCGAGTTCGAAGTGCTCGCCGAAAACACGCTCGACGACGGCTTCGATGCGTCGCCGGCGCTGGTGGACAACGAGATCTTCCTGCGCGGCTACAAGTATCTGTACGCCATCGCCCAGAATTAGGGGTCAGACCCCCGATGTAATCGGACTCAAGGTACGCAGATTCTGCGGGGTCTGACCCTCAGGCGTTACCGCCCGACATTGCGGATGACCACGCCGCCAAACAGACGCCAGTGATCCGGCGCGAGGTCGTCGCCGTTGAAGAACCGCAGGTCGGCGCGCAGCCCGAACCGGTCCGACAGCGCCGACTTGATGCCGCCGCCCCAGTTCCACGCGAAGTTCGTGCTCGTGTCGTCGCCGGTGAGGTTGAGGTCCTCGACGTTGGTGTCGGCGCCCATGACTCCGAGGCCGCCCGCAACGTACGGCGTGAAGCCGGTTTCGGCGGTGAAGTGGTACAGGACGTTCGCGCTCAGCGACCACAGGCTGGTGTCGAATTCGATCAATTCACCCTGCTCGCCGTCTGGCGCGAAATACAGGTCGCCTTCGACGCTGACGCGGTCCGTCAGGCCGTAGCCAGCGGCGACGCCGAACGCCGTCGGGCTGTTCTCGTAGTCGCCGGCGAAGCCAAGCCCCACGAACGGGGTGATGGTGAAGCCTTCGGTGTCGGGGGACATCGGGGAGAACGTCGTCTGGGCCTGCGGCGCTGTCACAGTCGTATCCTGGGCTGACGCGGCGGGCGCAAGAATCGCCAGAACCATCGCCGCTGCAGCCAGCGCGCGATACGGAATCATCACGGAACCTCCTGGGTTAAAGCCACGAGGTTCCGTTGCAAGTCAGCGGCCGCTGACGCGGAGGCGATCGTGCACCGTCGTCACGCCTTCTGTCTCGCGTGCGAGCTGCAACGCACGCACGCGCTCCGCGTCCGAACGCACCGTGCCGCTCAGCGTGACCACCGTGCCGTCAGTATCGACGTCGATGTTCCGCGCTTCGATGGTGTCATCGAGCGTCATCTTGGCCTTGATCTTCGTCGTCAGGCTCGCGTCGCTCATCGCGCGCTCCGCCTGGTTCGCGCCTTTCGCGACCTTCTCGCCGATGGCCGCTCCAGTCGCACGCGCGCGATCGGTATCGACGTCACTCGATACTCCTGACGTGCCGACGGGGCGATCGACTGCGCGATCGTTGTCACGACTACTCCAGCGATAGCCGAAGAAGAACGCGGCCAGGGCGACGACAACGAGCAGGATGACCACGAGTCGCAGCAGAGCTCTGAACATCACACCCTCCCCGTGCCATCAAAAGCACGCAACGTACCCGGTTCCGGGTTCCGGTTCCGGGTTCGACGTGCCGGCACACTCCTTGTAATAGCAGGGGTCGAGGGATCGAGATGTTCACGCCGCCGCCTCCGCGCACGCCCGAAGTTCCACCCACGCCGTGTCCGGCCTGCCACACCCAGATCGCGGTCGAGATGTACTCGACGTCGCGCGTGCATTACTACCGGTGTGTCGCGTGCGGCGAGGTGTGGAGCTCGCCCGACCACCACGAGCCGGGGCACAGCGCCGAGGCGGCTTGACACTGATCAGGGAACGATGCGGAAGGCGGACCGCTGCTGGACATCGCGGTCGCCCGACCGCGCGTCGAGCCGCAGTACGTAGGTGCTCGGCGCCAGGCTCGAGAGCGGCAGCGAGAGGCGCGTCTTCCCGGCAACGGGTGCGGGAACGCTGAGATCCGCGAGCGGCTCGCCCTTGCCGTTCAGGAGCCGTGCCGACAGCGTCGCCGGCACCTCGCCCGGCGCGTAGCACTCCACCTCCACCCACACGCGATCGGTCGGACGGAACTGCCGCGACGCGGCGGGCGGCGGATCGTTGCCGGCACGCATCGCCTGCGCCTCGAAGGCGGATCGCGCGCGCAGGAAACGCGGCGTGCTGAGCGCGAGCGCAGCCAGATCGAACGCTGGCACCTCCACGCTTTGATCCCACTGATCGACGATGCCCCCGTCGGCGGTTTCCGCGGTGAAGCGCAGCGACAACGCGCCGTTCGGAGCGGCGTCGATGACCGCCACGCGCGGCTCGTTCGCGTTCGCGCCGCCGATCACGTGTTTGTCTTCGCTCACCGCGCTCGGGCCGTGACCCGCGAGGCGCTCGACCACCAGGCGCACCGGCGTCTTGCCGTCGCGCATCGCGGCTGCCTCCCAGGTGATCGCGAGGCGCGTCCGCGCGTCAGGCGCGCGGCTCGCGCCGATCCAGACGTCCACCGGGCGCGCGGCTTTCGGGTTGGACAGCGCCGAGAGCGCGGCCGCGAGGCCGGGTTCAGCCGGCGCTGACGGCTCCTCCGGCGTCGCTTCCTTCGCTGTCGGCGCCCAGTAGCCCCGGCGCGCGGTCACGCGCATCCCCTTGCGCGTGACCTTGACGTCGATGCGGTGGAACTTGCCGTCGGCGAACTCTCGCGCCGGCGTGTAGCCAAGCAGGTAGTACGCGCTCGCGTCGGCGAAGATCTCCTCGAAGCGCGTCCACGGCATGTTGGTGTTCACGATGCCGCGGCCGCCCGTCTCGTTGTACAGCCGGAACAGCACGTCGGGACCGCCGACCTGCGTCGAGCCGAGCCCTCGCGGATCGAGCACGTGAATCGTGACGTTGCCGCGATTCGCCGCCTGCAGCACCTCGCGCAGCCGCTCCTCGTTGGCGCTGCCGATGCGTCCGAGCGGCGGGCCCTGGCTGACGAAAATGACCGACTTGCGCCCCTCGCGCAGGCCGCCGAGGTGCGTGACGACCGCCCCGAGCGCCGAGAGCGAGACCGCGCCGCGCAGCTCCCAGATGTTGCGCTCGCGCAGCTGCGCCTCCTCCATCACGCTGCGCACGGGGAACAGCTCGCCTTGACGGCCTTCGAACGTGTCCATGCGCGCGAGCAGCTGGTCGCGGTTGCGCGTGAAGGTGAGCGCGCTCAGCGGGGTCAGCGGGTCCACGACGGTGATGAGATCGTTCGGACCGAAGCGGCTCACCAGGTCCTTCAATGCGCGCCGGATCGTTGCGGTGATCGCGGGCGTCTTGTCGACGTGGTAGTCGTCGAGGAAGATCGCAAACAGCCGCACGTCGTCGCGAGCGGCTTCCAGGGCGGCGTGCTCGGGCGAGCGGATCTCGAGCGATTCTTCGGTGTCGGACGTACGCGTGCCGTCGAGGCGCACGAACTGCAGCGTCTCGACCTTCACCGGGACGCCGTCCTCCTGTACGACGAAGTCGCCCGGCTGGAGGTCGGCGACGACTTCATCCCTCCGCCCCGTCACCGACACGTCGACCCGAACGAGATCTACTTTGGTTCGAAACGTTGGCTGCTGGACATCCTGCCCGCGCGCGCCGACAGCGGTGCACGCGAGCGCGACGAGGAGAGCGGCCCTGGGAAGTGCGTTCATGGAGTGTGGAGCGACCACGCGGATCGTAGCACGCTCCCTGACCGGCCTTGTGGGGCCGGCTGACCGGCCCGCGTACGCGATAGCTTCAGCGCGTCGACGTGGCTGCCGCGAACTCCGGCTTGGTCTCGGTGAGGATCTCGAGCACTGCGGCGCGATCGGCGGCCGAGAGATGCGAGAACTCGGGGGTCTGATCGGCGCCCGTCAGCACGTCGCGAAGCCGTGTGAAGACGTAGCCTTTGACCGGCGCGGGAAGCGCGTCGAAGCTCTCGGAATAAATCAGGTAGCTGAGCGGGTACTTGAACAGACGCCGCTCGAGATCGAGATCGCGCAGCGAACGTCCCTTGCTGTCGCGCGGGCCGCGGGCGACGAACTCCTCGGCGAAGCCCGAGGTGCCCTTGATCGGCGCCGTGATCGCCGCTTCCTTGACGAACAGCATCGCGCGCACCAGCGGCTCACCCACCGTGCGGACGCGGCTCTCGTTCCGATCACCCTCGCGCTCGGCGACGCGCGCATCGTAGCCGGCGCGCGTGATCAGGTTGTGGACCGATGTCTGGTGCGCCAGCACCATCATGCCGACGATGTCGCTGTGCGGTGTGAGGTAAGGATCGACGTCGACGCGCCCGTGCAGGTCGGTGACGTTGGCGCCCGACGGCAGCTTCGCCGTCGCCAGGTAGGTCTTCAGGTTGCCGACCTCGTGCGCGAGCACCGGCGCGATGACGTTGCCCATGTGCGCCTGGTCACCGTGCGTGCCGGTCACGTACCACCCGCCCCAGCGTTCGGCAAGCGGGGTCTGATCGGTCGTGACGCTCTTCCCCACCGGCGCGATGCCGTACCCGTACCGATCGGGTACGACCGAGCGCATGATGAAGCCGGGCACGCCGCCGGTCACGGACGAGGAGTCGTGACACACGAGGCAGGTCTGGCTTTCGCGCTGGAACGTGGGCTTGCCGTCCTGCGCCTGGTGCAGCGTGTAGAACACTGCCCCGAGCTTCGGATCGACGGACGCGACCTCGACGATCGGCCCACCCTGCACGTACCCGACGTAGACGTCGTCGTTGAAGTAGATCGCGCGCGGCGACCAGGGCGCGATGCGATCGAGCTGCAGGCTCGTCTTCGAGAACACGAGGCCCTGCGACGAGACCGGCACGTCGAGGCTCTCGAGGACCGACGGCAGATACCCCCGCGCTTCGTCGAACTTCAGCGTGACCTCGCCGGCGTCGATGCGCTTCTGCAGCGCGGCCACGGCATCGGTCGGCGCGCTCGTCGAATACGCAATCGCCTCGTGCTCGGCAGAAGTGGGCAGCTGCGCCACGGCAGCAGCGGCCACGCCAACGAAGATCCCCGAGGCAATCAGAATGCGACGAATCACCAGCACTCCCTCCAGAAACACAACGACCGGGCGAATAGTACGACCGCCCGGCCGGCCTTCATATGATCTGCGTCATACCGGCGCATCCGCTATCCGCTATCCGCGGTTGTTAATTAAACGGCGGACAGCGGACTGCGGATAGCTGCTAGCACGACACGCACTTGTTCTGATGCTTGACGCCCAGTTCGGCGAGGAGCTTCAGCGTCTCGGGGAACGGCTCGACGCGCTGGACGGGGCCGTTCGCCATGTCGGCGATGTTGTTGCCCTCGCGGTTCACCGCCTTGACGTCGGCGCCGTGCGCCACGAGGTACTTGATCATCTCGTTGTCGCCGCGCGCCGCGGCGTGATGGAGCGCGGTGTTCCCTTCGTGGTCCACCTCGTTCACGTCGACGCCGAGTTCCTCGACCAGGTACTTCACCGCGGCCATCATGCCGACCGGCGCGAAGCGATGGGAGTTGGCGGCGAAGCCTTCGCCGTAGCCGACGCCGGCCGCGGCCTGGAGCGCCGTCACGCCGGGGCCGCCGACGGGAACGGGCGGGAGCTTCGAGACGTCGGCCGTGCTCTCGCGGCCGCCGTCGCCGGTGCGCGGACGGCCCGCCGGCTTGATCGTACGGATGTTCGGGTCGGCGCCGTAGGAGACGAGCAGCTTCATCGCATCGACGTCGGACGCGTACGCCGCGCGCCAGAACGCAGTGGCGCCGATTTCGTCGACGCCCGACAGGTCGAAGTTGTAGCCGGAGTACCAGACCTTCTTGCGCAGCCGCGCGTTGACGTCGACGTCCTTGTCGAGCAGCGCCTTCATCACGTCGAGATAGGTGGCGCGCTGCTGCGTGTAGGCCCGCGGCTGCGGGTAGAGCGCCTTCGGCGCCCACTGCACGTTGAGCGTCGCATAGAGCGGCGCCACGCCGTTCTCGCTCGCGAGGTTCGGATTGGCGCCCTGCTCGAGCAGGTACAGCGCGAGATCGAAGTGGCCGTTGACGACGGCGATGAGCAGCGGGCTCGTCTTGTCGCCGCCGGTCACCTGGTTGATGTCGGCGCCTGCGGCAAGCAGTGACTTCACCGCGTCGATGTGACCCTGCCGCGCGGCGAAGTGCAGCGGCGTCATCCCACCCTGGTAGCCGACGAGCTCGTTGTACAGGTACTGACGGTCGACGCCAGGCAGCTGCGGTTTGCGGGGCTGCGCGTTGCGACCGGCGGGCGCGGCCTGCGCGTTCCGTGCAGCGGGCGCGCTTGCCGGGGCGGTGGCCCCCTGCGCCGGCGCCGGACGCGCGCCGGTATTCGCCTCCTCGGCCGGGGGCGCGGCGGGCGCCTGGCCTGCGGCGGGTTCCTGCTGTCCGCCCGGACCACCCTGCTGCCGGAAGCGGCGGGACTCGGCTTCGAGCTCGCGGCTGAACGCGTAGAGATCGACAACCTTTGACGAGGCTTTCACTTCGGCGCCATTGTCGAGCAGCACTTTCATCGCGTCGACGCGGCCGTTCGCGGCGGCGAACATGAGCGCCGTCTCCTCGCGCGCGTTCTCCTTCGCGTTCACGTCGGCGCCGTGCTCGATGAGCACCTTCACCGCATCGGCGATCCCCGACTGGGCCGCGAGCATCAACGGCGTCACCCCGGTCGATGTCGTGCCCTTCACGTCCGCGCCGCCCTTGACGAGCACGCGGATCATGGCCGGGTTACCGTTCTTCGCCGCCAGCAGGAGCGGTGTATAGCCGCCCAGCCGCGTCGTCGCCTTCGGGTTGGCGCCGGCGTAAAGCAGCATCTCGGCGATCTCGGCTTCGCCCTTCATCGCCGCCCAGTGGAGAGCGGTCATGCCGTCGCCCTGCGCCGAGTTCACGTCCGCGCCGTCCTTGAGGAGCGCGCGGACGGCATCCTTGTCGCCGGCCATCACGGCATCGGCGACGCGCGATTGGTCAGGGGCCGCGGCGAGCAGTGCCGACATGCACATCGCACCGGCCATGCTCAGGCAGAAACCACGGAACAGTCTGTTCGTCATCATCATCGTCAGTCGAAGTGCGGCGGCGGGATTCACCCGCGCGCCGCTGTTTCCGTCAGTTCCGGCGCGGCCGACAGATCGAGCGGCGCCGTGCTGTCGCCGAACTTCTCCATGTCGTCGAGGCCGAGCATGTGCAGCATGCTGAGCATCGCGTTGGCCATCGGCGTGCCATCCGGAGTCTTGATGTGCAGGCCGCCCTTCAACTGGCCGCCGGCGTGGCCGGCGACGACGAGCGGGCAGCGCTTGTGGTTGTGCACGTTCGAGTTGCCCATCGGCGACCCGTAGACGATCAGGCTGCTCTCCAGGAGATTGCTGTCGCCGTCGGGCGTGTTCTTCAGCTTCTCCAGGAAGTACGGAAGCATGCTGACGTGGTACTTGTTGATTTTCGCGAACTCGAGGATGCGATCTTCCTTGTCCTGGTGGTGCGACGCCGGGTGGAAGCCGGTCTTGACGCCGCTATCCGGGTAGGCGCGGCTCGAGCCGTCGCGGCCCATCTTGAACGAGAAGACGCGCGTCGTGTCGGACGCGAACGCGAGCGCCTGCAGGTCGAACATCAGCTTGACGTGCTCTTCGAACGAGTCGGGCACGCCAATCGGCGCGCCGGGCAGCTCGCGCGGCTCGCCGCTCGTGTTCTGCGCCTCGATGCGCTGGATGCGGCGCTCGATCTCGCGCACGTCGTCGAGGTAGTCGCTGAGGCGCGCGCGGTCGGCGGGGCCGAGATCGGCCTTGAGACGGTTCACTTCCGACGTGATCCAGTCGAGGATGCTCTTGTCGGCGCGGCGGATGGCGGCGCGCTCGGCCGGCGTCGCGCCGACGCCGAACAGCTGATCGAACGCGGTGCGCGGGTCGCGAATCATCGGCAGCGGCTCGTCGGGCGCCGCCCAGCTGATTGTGTCGGTGTAGACGCACGCGTAGCCGTAGGCGCAACCGCCGGCCTGGTCCACGTTCTCGATGCACAGCTGCATCGAGGGGATGGCTGTCTCCTGCCCGAAGCGCTGCGCGTAGAACTGGTCGAGCGAGGTACCCGCCTTGACGTCCGAGCCCTGCGTCTGGTGCGGGTGCATCTGCGTCAGGAACACGGCGCTCGAGCGGAAGTGGTCGCCGCCGATTTCAGGCGGGGCGAACGCTTCGGCGTTGCGCACGTCGGTGTTGCTGACGATCGTGAGGTGCTCGCGGAACGGGTCGAGCGGACTCAAGCTGCTCGTCCCCAGGTCGAAGTTGCGCCCGACCTGCGCCGGCGACCAGAGGTTCTTCGCCAGCCCGATCTGCGTGGCGCCGGCCGAGCCGTGCACCATCTCGATGCACGAGAGGCGGACCTTCTTCGCCGCCGCGCTCGAGGCGAGCAGCGTGCGCGCCGGAACCATCGCCTCGAGGAGCGGCAACGCCACCGTCACGCCCATGCCGCGGAGAACCGTGCGGCGGGAAATGTGCTTCTTCGACAGATACATGACCCCTACCTCCTCGATGCAGTGGCGGCCTGCGGTCCCGACCCGCCGGCGTCGGTCGTCTCGGTGTCCCCTGCCATCTTCTTCATCTGGAACGCCGGGCTGTTGACGACGCCCATGATGAAGGAGGACAGGCGGTAATCGTTCTTGCCCGCGTCGCGCACGATGGCGCGGACGATGGGCATGTCGTAGTACTCGACGCGGCGGCCGAGCGCATAGGTCATCAGACTCTCGGTGAAGCTGAGAAGCACCATGTCCTTGTGCTTGAGGAGCGCCGCGCGCAACCCGGCCGGGCCTTCCATCTTGGTCCCGTCATACAGGTCGCCGGCGGAATCGACCGGCACACCGCTGTCCTTGATGCGCCACGCCCCGGTGACGTCGTAGTTCTCGAGCGCGAGGCCGAGCGGATCGATGACGCGGTGACAGGAGCTGCACGCCGGATTCTTCCGGTGCTCCTCCATCCGCTCGCGCACCGACAGCAGCTTCGCGCCGACGGCGGCCTTGGTGTCCTCGAGCGCCGGCACGTTCGGCGGCGGCGGTGGCGGCGGCGTGCCGAGCAGCACCTCCATCACCCATTTGCCGCGCTGCACCGGCGAGGTGCGATCGGCAACCGACGTGAGCAGCAGGATGCTGCCGTGGCCGAGGATGCCGCGCCGGTTCTCGGGCATCGCCACGCGGCGGAACTGGCTGCCGTTCACGTTCGGGATCCCGTAGTGCTTCGCGATCCGCTCGTTGATGAACGAGTAGTCGGCCGTGAGCAGATCGAGCAGGCTCCGATCCTCCCGCACGAGGCTGTCGAACAGGAGCTGCGTCTCGCGCACGAGGTTCTGCGTGAGGATCTGATCCCAGTACGGGAAGAGCAGCGCGTCGGGACGAATCTTGTCGGCATCCTGCAGGCGCAGCCACTGCGACGCGAAGCGCGTGGAGAGCGCCTCCGACCGCGGATCCGCGACCATGCGGCGGACCTGCTTCTCGAGCATGCCCGGCGCCCGGAGTTTGCCGGCCATGGCAACCTTCACGAGCTCGGCGTCGGGCACCGTGCCCCAGAGGAAGAACGAGAGGCGCGAGGCGAGCGCCATGTCACTGAGCTTGTAGACCTGCCCCGCGGCGTTGATGTTGCGGGCTTGCCGCGCCGACGCCGTGGCGAAGGCCGGTTCGAGCTTGAAGAGGAACTTCGGACTGGCGAGGATCGCCTGCAGCGCCATCCGCACGCCGCCTTCGAAGTCGCGCTCCTTGCGTCCCTGCTCGTAGAACTGCATCAGGCCTTTGAGGTCTGTCGCGTCGAGAGGACCGCGGTATGCCTGCATCGCGAGGCGCTTCACGATTTCGGTGGCGCAGGGCGTTTCCTCTTCCGGCGTCGTCGGACGGCAGCTGAAGATGCGGCGGCGGCTCACCGTATCGGAGATGCCGGTGACCGCGAGCGGTCCGGTGATCGCGAGATCGCGGAGGTGCGGCAGCGTCGTCACGCCGTACCCAGATCCGATCTGCGTGTCGGCGAGCGTGTAATCCTGCGGCGCGAGCACGTCGTCCACCGGCCCTTCGAGCCGCTGGAGGAAGGCCGCGGCAATGCGATGCGGACCGGCGGTCACGTGCACGGGCTTGGTGAACAGGTTCATACCCTGCTCGTCCTGCTCGCTCATCCGCGGGTTGATGTCGACGAGCGCGACGCGTTCGCCGTCAATCGAGACTTCGAGCTGCTCGCCCTTCACCGTGCTGCCAAACAGCTGCCCGGTCGGGATCGAGTGCAGCATCATGCGGAACGTATAGGAACCGTCGGCCGGGAACACATGCGTGACAGCAATGCCGCCGCGGGTGCCGAGCGGGGTGCCGTCGATGTGCACCATCTGCGAGGCGGAGCGATCGGTCTTGAACGTCGCTTCCGTCGGGCTCGCCGTCGGGTCGCCGACCGCAAGTGAACTGATCTTGGCCGCGGCGCGCAGGTAACCTTCCATCAGCACGGGCGAAAACGTCTGCGCGTCGGCGACGTTGTCGAACCCGTCGCTCATCGTGTCGGGCGGAAGGAATGCGGTGACGTCGACGTCGATGGCGACGAGGTCGCGGACGGCGCGCCCGTACTCGGCGCGGTTGAGGCGCTGGAACGGACGCCAGCCGGGATTGGGATTCGCCGCCGCGGCGGCATCCATCCTGTCCTCGAGCGCGGCCGCGAACGCGGCAAGGGTGGCCTCCTCGGGCCGCTTGACGCCGGGAGGCGGCATCATTCCCGCGCGCACCTTGCGGATCATCTTCTCGGCGACCTCGGCGCGCGTGTCGATCGTCGCCGCGTCGAACTCGGCCAGCGACAGGCCGCCGGTCTTCATCCGGTCACTGTGGCAGGTGATGCAGTACTGCTTGACGAGCGCGTTCTGGGCGTCGGACGTCAGCGGTCCGGAGGCGTGGCTTGCAACGGGCTTGACCGCCGGCGTCGCTGCCGCCGCCTGTCGACCCTGCGCCTCAATTCCCGTCCCCAACGCCAGGCTGAGGCAGGATGCGCCAAGGATCGCAAACGTGAATTCCCTCATTGTGCGTTAGGTACTCCAAGGCGCAGTATACGGCCGTTTTTCACAGGAAAACCCCGCATTCGACGCACTTTATGGTCACGTCTTGTCTGGGTTTGTCTTTAGGTAAGTGGCGGGAAACAAGATAGTTATACCGTGCGCGCGAGGCGTGTTCAACGGCGGCCGTATCCGCGCGGGCTCAGCCTAACGCTCAGCAGCGTAACGAGTTAGCTGAGGTCGCGCGCCGTCGTGGTGTGCCGGAACGCGGCCGTAGCGCTGTCGAGCGGCCGGCCACCTGCCTCTGCCCGCGGATGCATCATCGACGCTTCGTTCAGGGCGACCCAGTCCGGCTTCCACGAGCCGAACATCTGACGCCGGCGGTACGGGTCGGATGCGGCAGCTGGATCGACTGGAACCCAGCCGTGGATAGGCGAGTGGAACTCGGCGCGTTCGTATGGCGCCGTGGGCCCGCTGCCCGG
>Ga0307410_10001220_pt1 | contig 11433 bp, 13 predicted proteins | sample 322Ometagenome_3_FD_203707 | JGI IMG/M metagenome (GOLD analysis project Ga0307410, IMG submission 203707) | Maize rhizosphere microbial communities from greenhouse at UC Davis, California, United States - 322HYB-O-3 | ecosystem: Host-associated > Plants > Roots > Rhizosphere > Soil | place...
TGGCGACGGCGTTCGTGCAGGGCGTCGCGCCGCAAGCTTTGACGTCGACTTTCTGGACCCACGACACAGTCGCGCCGGCAGAGTGCGCGGCCGCAGCGCCGTAGTACGAGGAATCCTTGTCGTTCAGGTAGCCGCGCTCTCCGACCACCCGCACGGTCCACGGCGTTGTCGTTCGGTCGTTCACGAGAATGAGCTCGCTGTCGATCTTCACCAGGAACGGGCCGGTCGAGGGAAAGCCCGTCCCGCTGGCAACGGGAATCGTCAGCTGGGACGCCGTCATCGCGGAAGTCAGTGTGGTCGTCGCAGCGCTGTCCGTCTTGTAGAACGTCTGCCCCGTGTAAGTCGAGCCATAGGTGCCGCCGACGACCGACGTGACGTTCGAACTCGCAAGTCCGATCGCTTCGTACTTGATCGCCCGGAAGTTTTCCATCTCCGAGTCTGCGATCGCAGCCGCGGTCGTGACCGTGCTCGCGCGGCGGATCTGCACGATGCCGGCCTGAAAGACGCTGAAGACGGCGAAGATGCCGATGAGCATCACGGTCATCGCCGCGAGAAGCTCGATCATGCCGAAGCCAGCCTCGCTCCGGGCACGCCGCCGCAGGTGTGAGCGCGCAAAAAGCACCGAGCAGAACATCGGCAAACCGTCGTTGACCCTCAAGGCGTGGCCGGGTGATGCCGATTTCACCGCTTGGAATGGCTTCCTACGCCTACAGGGCGATCAACTCCGCGGGCCTCGAGCTCGACGGCCAGGTCAACGCCCCTGACGCCAACGCGGCGCGCGAAGCGCTCCGCGTGCGCGGGCTCGTCGCCCTGACACTGGACGAGCAGGCCTCGAGCTCGGCCGGCTTCGCCATGGCCGTGAAGAAGGTGAAGCCGAAGTCGCTCCAGGTCTTCTCGCGGCAGTTCGCGACGATGATCGAGGCCGGTCTCAACGTCGTCACCGCGCTCGTGATCCTCGAGGAGCAGACCGAGGACAAGAAGCTCGCGACCGTCGTCTCGGAGCTCCGCGCCGACGTCGAGGGCGGGCTTCTGCTCTCGGAGGCGATGTCGCGCCACCCGCGGATCTTCTCCCGGCTCTTCATCTCGATGGTCGAGGCGGGGGAGGCTGCCGGAATCCTCGACGTGGTGCTCGACCGGGTCGCCTTCCAGATCGAGAAGGAGACTCAGATCAGGCGCCGCGTCAAGGGCGCGATGATGTATCCGCTGATGGTCATGGCCTTCGCCACGCTCGTCCTCATCGGCATGCTCATGTTTCTCGTCCCGATCTTCGTCGGGATCTTCGACGATCTCGGGGGCGACCTGCCGATGCTCACGCAGATCGTCGTCAAAGGGTCGAACGTCCTGCGCAGCTACTGGTACATCGTCTTCCCCGTGTGGGCCGGCATCATCTTTGGCTTCTTCCGCTTCAAGAAGACCGAGTCGGGCCGGCGGATCTGGGACCGCTTCCGCATGAAGATGCCGTTCGGGATCGGGGCGATCATCGTCAAGGTCGGCATGGCGCGATTCTCGCGGACGCTCTCGACCCTCGTCGCCGCCGGAGTGGACATCATCCGCTCGCTCGAGATCACCGGGACGACGTCGGGGAACAGCCTGATCGAGGATGCGACCGCGGTCGTGCGCGAGCGTGTGCACCAGGGTGTCCCGATAGCGGTGCCGATCCAGGCCGAGAAGATCTTCCCGCCGATGGTCTCGCAGATGGTGCGTGTCGGCGAGGAGACCGGCGAGCTCGAGAAGATGCTCGGGAAGATCGCCGACTTCTACGAGGACGAGGTCGACAGCTCGATCGCGACCCTGACCTCGATCCTCGAGCCGCTCATGATGATCGGCGTGGGATTGATGGTCGGCGTGATCATCATTTCCATGTACCTGCCAATGTTCAAGCTGCTCACGCTGATCCAGTAGCTCCGCGATAGCCGTGGGCCGCCGCGTACTCCTCGGCCACCGACTTCGGCACGCAGAAGGCCCACGCGTCCTCGACGAGGTCGCGCATCTCATCCTCGTCGAGCGCGGCGAGATCGCCGTGCACCCAGTGGTAACGCATGTCGTGCTCGCTCGGAAGCGAAAACTTCTCCGGCTCGGAATCGACGAGCGCCTGACGCCACTCCCTCGGGAACGCGAAGCCCATGGTCGAGCCGTCCTTCGAGAAGGCAAGCCAGACGATCCGGCCGATCCGGAACTTGACCCGGCCGCGGACGTAGGCCTCGCTCGACCGGGGCAGCGTGGCCGCGAATGCCCGGACTTCGTCCATCGTCACCACGCCGCTCACGTTACTGTCATCCGCACGCGAACAAAGGAGCCGGGTGGTGGGCTACAGCGTGGTGAACGTGGAGGAGATGGAGGGCGAGGGGCCTGGGGACGCCGTTCGCTTCGTGCGGCGGAAGCTCGGCGTACAGGCCTTCGGGATCAACTGGTTCGAGCTCGGCCCCGACGTGCGCGGCCACGAGCACAACGAGGTCGACACAGGCCAGGAAGAGGTCAACGTGATCATCGAAGGCTCGGGCGTCTACGAGGTCGAGGGCGAGACGATCCCCGTGCGCGCCGGCTCGTTTCTCCGCTTCGATCCCGGGACCACACGCTGTCCGGTTGCGGGCCCCGAGGGCATGACCATGATCGCCGTCGGCGTGCGCCCGGGGAGCTACGAGCCCCATGGGCCCTTCTGACGAGCACCTCGTCCAGGCAACGAGAGTTCTGCGGGCGCCGCCCTCAGCGGTCTTCGCGGCCTGGACCGAGCCCGCACTCCTCGAGCGCTGGTGGACCGGCGTGGGGGGATGGGTGGACGCGAAGGCCGACATCGATCTCCGAGTGGGCGGCCGCTACCACCTCTCCATGCGGGACGAGCGGGGCGCCCTGCACGGCGTCCTCGGCGTCTACACGGAGGTCGCGCCTCCCGAGCGGCTGGGGTTCACCTGGACCTGGGAGAACGAACCGAGCGTGATGCGCGGGAGCGAGGGGAGCCTGGTCGAAGTCGTCCTGCGCGAGGCATCCGACGGGACGCAGCTCTGGCTCACCCACGGTGGCCTCGGGAACACGCTCGTTAAGGACATGCACGAGGAGGGCTGGAACGCGCTCCTGACAAGCCTTTACGGCCTTTTCTCCGCCTAGGCTGCCGACCGCCGATAGCATCGAAGGGAATGGCAGAGCCTCGTAGCGCGCGTCTCGACGAAGTCGCCTCGGTGGAGGAGATCGCGCGGCTGCCGTATTCGCTCCGGGTGCTCCTTGAGAACGTCGTTCGCGCCGGACTCGCGGGCGAGGGCGATCCGGAGGAGGCGAAGGCGATCCTCGAATGGCAGCCGGGTGAGGAGCCTCACCGGGAGATCTCCTTCCGACCGGCGCGGGTCCTGCTCCAGGATTTCACCGGCGTCCCGGCCATCGTCGACCTCGCCGCCATGCGCGATGCGATGCGCGACCTGGGCGGCGAGCCGGCCCGGATCAATCCGCTCCTCCCGTCCGAGCTCGTCATCGACCACTCCGTTCAGGTGGACGTGTTCGGCTCGAAGATCGCGATCTTCAAGAACACGGAGCTCGAGTTCGAGCGAAACCGCGAGCGCTATGCGTTCCTGCGCTGGGGCCAGGCGGCCTTCGACGACCTGCGCGTCGTTCCGCCGAACACGGGCATCGTCCACCAGGTCAACCTGGAATACCTCGCGCGCGTGGTCGAGGAGCGAGGCGGCTGGGCCTTCCCGGACACTCTCGTCGGCACCGACTCGCACACGACCATGGTCAACAGCCTCGGCGTCCTCGGCTGGGGTGTCGGCGGGATCGAGGCCGAGGCGGCCATGCTCGGCGAGCCGCTCTCGATGCTGGTGCCCCAGGTCGTCGGCTTCCGGCTGTCGAGCCGCCTGCCCGAAGGCTCGACCGCCACGGACCTCGTCCTCACCGTGACCGAGGCGCTCAGGAAGCTCGGCGTCGTCGGCAAGTTCGTCGAGTTCTTCGGCCCCGGGCTCTCCGGGCTCACGCTGGCCGACCGCGCCACGATCGCGAACATGTCTCCGGAGTACGGCGCGACCTGCGGCTTCTTCCCCGTGGACGAGGAGACGCTCGCCTACCTGCGCATGACGGGCCGAAGCGACGAGCACATCTCGCGCGTCGAGAGCTACTGCCGCGCCCAACTCCTCTTCCACGACGAGGAGGTCGAGCCCTCATACAGCGAGGTCGTGGACCTCGATCTCGGGTCCGTTGAGCCAAGCCTCGCCGGGCCGCGCCGCCCGCAGGACCGCGTGCCCCTTCGGGAGGCGCGCGACTCCTTTCTCGGAGCTCTCCAGACCTTCGGCGTCGAGTACGGAAACCACGACAACGCGGTCGCGGAGACGTTCCCGGCCAGCGACCCGACCACCGAGCAGGTTCCCGGCGGGGATCGCGCGCACGCTCCGGAGCCCGAGCCATCTCCCGTTGCGGTCGCCGAGGTCGAGCCAGCCTCGGTGGAGGTCGAGCTCGACGGGACGCAGTTCGAGCTGGGCCATGGAAGCGTTGTCATCGCCGCCATCACGAGCTGCACGAACACCTCGAACCCGACTGTCATGGTCGCAGCGGGCCTACTCGCGAAGAACGCCGTCGAGCGAGGCCTCAAGCGCCGGCCCTGGGTGAAGTCGAGCCTCGCGCCCGGCTCCAAGGTCGTGACCGAGTACTACGACCGCGCCGGCCTCAGCGAGTACCTCGACGCCCTCGGCTTCGATGTCGTCGGGTACGGCTGCACGACCTGCATCGGGAACTCTGGCCCGCTCCCGGAGGAGATCTCGGCCGCGGTGGAGGAGGGCGGTCTCGTCGTATGCTCGGTGCTCTCCGGCAACCGCAACTTCGAGGCGCGCATCCATCCAGAGGTGAAGGCCAACTACCTCGCTTCGCCGCCGCTCGTGGTCGCCTATGCCCTCGCCGGCCGGATGGACCTCGATCTCACGAGGGAGCCGCTCGGCCAGGACGAGGACGGCAACGACGTCTTCCTCACCGATGTCTGGCCGAGCCCCGACGAGGTGCAGGAGACCATCGCTTCCGCGCTCCAGCAGGAGATGTTCACGCGCACGTACGCCGACGTCTTCACCGGCGACGAGCGCTGGCGTGAGCTCGATACGCCCGAGGGCGAGCTCTTCGCCTGGGAGCCGGAGTCCACCTACGTGCGCCTGCCGCCGTACTTCGACGGTATGTCTCCCGAGCCGGGAACCGTGGACGATTTCACCGGCGCGCGCTGCCTCGTCATGCTCGGCGACAGCGTCACGACCGACCACATCTCCCCGGCCGGCGCGATCAAGCCCGACAGCCCGGCCGGCCGCTACCTCACCGAGCACGGCGTCGAGCGCAAGGACTTCAACTCCTATGGGTCGCGCCGCGGAAACCACGAGATCATGGTGCGCGGCACGTTCGCCAACGTCCGCCTCCGCAATCTCCTCGTGCCCGGCAGCGAGGGCACCTGGACCGTCCATCTGCCCGACGGCGAGGAGGCGACGATCTTCGACGCGGCCGAGCGCTACCGCTCCGAGGGCGTGCCGCTGATCGTCCTCGCCGGCAAGGAGTACGGCTCGGGCTCCTCACGCGACTGGGCGGCGAAAGGGCCGAAGCTCCTCGGCGTGCGCGCCGTGATCGCAGAGAGCTACGAGCGCATCCACCGCTCGAATCTCGTCGGGATGGGCGTCCTCCCGCTCCAGTACATGCCGGGGGAAAACGTGGAGTCGCTGGGGCTCACCGGCCACGAGGAGTTCTCGATCACGGGGGTGGAGAACGGCGAAGCCGACGAGGTCACAGTCCGCGCCGACGACAAGGAGTTCCACGCCCGCCTCCGCGCCGACACACCGAGGGAGCGCGACTACCTCCGACACGGGGGCGTGCTGCCCTTTGCGCTGCGCGCGCTTCTCCGCGGATGAGCCGGCTGGTCGTCATCGCTCCTCTTCGGCCTGGGGGCGATGCCCGCGCCCGCGAGCTTCTCGACCAAGGGCCTCCGTTCGACCTCGCGGACTCGTCCTTCGATTCGCACGAGGTCCTCGTCACGCCGCAGGAGGTCGTGTTCGTCTTCGAGGGGACGAAGGCGGGGGAGACACTCAACCTCACGGCCGAGGACCCTCGCCTCTGGCACGCGGCGAAGGCCTGGGCGGACTGTCTCGACGGCCGGCCGCGAATCGCCCGCTCAGCATTTTCGTGGAAGCGGGACTCGGCGAGCGGTTAGGGTAGGCGCATGTTGTTGTGGCTCGTGTTCGGCTGGGCGAGCAACGTGCTCGGAATCTGGATCACGTCGCTGATCTTCGACGGCGTCACCTACGACGACAAGGTCTGGGTCCTCGCCGTCGCGGGCCTCGTCCTCTTCCTCGCGAACGCGATCATCCGCCCGATAGTGATCATCCTCACCCTCCCGGCGGTGATCCTGACGCTCGGCATCCTCCTGCTATTCATCAACGCGTTCACGCTGTGGATCGCAGACAAGATCGTTCCGCCCTTCGAGGTCAGCGGCTTCTGGACCTACCTCGGGTCGGTGATCATCATCTGGCTCGTGAACATGATCGTGTACGGGATCTTCAAGCCGGAGAAGCGCGAGGCCAAGCGCGAGCTCATGGCCTAGGAGTGGACAGGCTGGTCTCTCACTCCTTCGACGTCGGCCACGTCGCAGAGCGGCTCGCGGCCGGGAACGGCGGCTACGAGATCGTCCACGAATCGCCGGGGGTCGAGGTCGGGGTCTACGTCCTCGTCGCGCCAGAGCCCGACCGCCAGCAGCCGCACGAGTGGGACGAGATCTACGTCGTGCTCGAAGGAGTGGGCGTCCTCGAGGTCGAGGGCGAGCCGATCCAGCTCCAGGAGGGCGGCGCCGTCTTCGTGCGCGCCGGCGCTGAGCATCGCTTCTCCGCGTACGAGCGCCTCGCGGTGCTCGTGCTCTTCGACAAATCTCAGACCTAGCCGCCTCGGGCCGGAGGGCGGCGCTTACACGGTCGCGAGTCGCTCTTGCAGCCGGCCGAAACCGTAGGGAATCCACCACGCGGCCAGCCCTGCGGCAAGCGCCCAGAGGAGATTCACTTCGAACCCGATGACGCCGACGAGGAGCGCGAGCCCCCAATCCCGGACGGAGCGCAGATCTCGCAGCAGACCGATGTGCAGCAGGCCGGCGGTCGCGAGCATCCCTGCCAAGATCGGGAGCGGGAAGGCGGGCAGCACACCGGCGAGCCCTGACCCGAACCCGACGGCAAGAACGAGCAGGCCGCTGCCCATCACAAGCGGCGCTGCGGCCGTCCTCGCGCCGAAAGAATGGTGGGCCGTCAGCCCGCCCGCCCCGTGGCACACGGGCATCCCGCTGATGGAGCCGGCGAAGAGGTTGGCGGCCCCGAGGCTCGTTGCCAGGCGTCCGGGCTGGACCCGCTCCGCCTTGGCATCTCCGAAGTAGACGCGCGCGGCATCGGCCGTGGCCAGGCACGAGTTGGCGAACGACAGGGGTGCCTGCGGGAGAACGAGCACAGTGAGGGCGGTCAGAAGCACCCCCGTGTCGAGTGAAGGAAGCTCGAGCGCCGAAGGCCCCAGGGAGATCTCTCCCGCCGCCAGGACAACGGCTGTCACGGTGCCCACCCCGACCAGCGCCAGGGAGATCGCATAGCGCTTGAGTGCAAGCGCGAGAGCGACGACCGTCAAGCCGAGCGGAAGCGCCCACGCGGGGTCGAAGGAGTGCGGAGCGAACGATTTCGGGGGATTGGTGACGAGCCCCCAGGCGATCTTCAGAAAGAGAAGCCCAACTGTGAGCTGAACGCCTCGAACGAGGGCGCGCGGGAAGGCACGCGCGGCGAGGTCGACGAGCCCCAACCGCCCGGCGACGAGGAAGATCGCGCCCATGAGCAACGCGCCCGCGGCGATTTCGTCCGAACCGAGGCCGTTCGCTATGGCAATCGCACCGAACGCCTTGAGCGGCTGAACGGGCACGGGCAGGCCGTAGACGAACGCGACTGCGATGTAGAGCAAGGCAGCGGGAAGAAGAACCGCCGTCGCCGAGAGACCGTTCGAGACGATGAGCGCGACAGCGATCGGAACGAGGACGCCGAGGTCGGCTACCGCGCCGGCGAGCTCGCGTCGGTCCAACTGCACGGCCCTATCATTGCCGCTGACGTGTTCTTCCGTCAGGTATTGCACGACGACCTCGGCTGCGCCTCCTACCTCGTGGCGGACGGTGGCGAGGCCGCGGTCGTCGATCCCAAGTGGGACATCGAGGACTATCTCGTGCTCGCGGACGAGCACGGCTTCCGCATCGCGCACGTCCTCGAGACCCACAATCACGCGGATCACGTCTCCGGCAAGGGGCGCTTGCAGAAGGCGACCGGCGCGGTCATTCACGTGCCGGCGGGAGCCGGAGTCGCGTTCGAGCACGAGCCCATGGCCGACGGCGATGCGCTCACCGTCGGCGGCGTCCGCATCAGAGCGCTTGCGACGCCCGGTCACCGTCCCGAGCACACCGCCTATGTGATCTCCGATGAGGCGCGCGGCGAGGAGCCGTGGCTGGCCGTCACCGGGGATTCGCTTTTCGTCGGCGACGTGGCTCGCCCGGACCTCGCCGTCGAGCCCGAGGAGGGGGCGCGAGAGCTTTTCGGCTCGCTCAACCGGCTGCTCGAGCTCGACGACTTCGCGGAGGCGTGGCCCGGACACATCGGTGGCTCGCTCTGCGGCGGCGCCGGCATGAGCGAGAAGCCGGGCACGACGATCGGCTTCGAGCGGCGCTTCAACCGGCTCCTTCGCCTCGGCAGCGAGCAGGACTTCGTGCGCGAGCTGACCGGGCACCTCTCGCCGCAACCGCCGAACTTCAAGCGCATCGTCGAGCTGAACAAGGGACCGCTCCTCACGGACGCGGCCGTGGTCGAGCCCCTCGCGCCCGCACGCGTGAAGGAGATGGCCGACGCGGGCGTCCTCCTCCTCGACGGGAGGCCGACGCGCGACTTCGACGCCGAGCACGTGCCCGGCTCCGTGAACGTGACGATGACGCGCTCGTCCGTGGGGACGCGCGCCGCCTGGATCGCCGACCCCGAGGCGGATGTCCTCCTCAACACCGCGAGCGAGGAGGAGGCCCGCCGGATGGCCCGCCTGCTCGAGGCGGTCGGCTTCCGGAGGATCGCCGGCTTCCTCTCGGGCGGCACGACTGCCTGGCGCGAGGCCGGCTTCGAGACCGGGTCCACGATCGCCCTCGACGTTCCCGGTCTCGCTGAGCAGATCCGAGGCGGCGAGGTGCGCGTCCTCGACGTGCGCGACGAGGACGAGTGGGAGGAGAGCCACGTGCCCGGGTCGATCCACATACCCTTCCACGAGCTCCGAGACGGGGTCCCGGCGGAGCTCGAGAACGGCGGCAAGCCACTCGCCATCGTCTGCTCGGCCGGAAACCGCAGCTCGATCGCTGCGTCGCTCCTCAAGCGCGCGGGCCTCGACGGCGTCGAACACGTTGCCGACGGCGGGGTGGAAGACCTCCGAAACGAAGGGATCGAGCTGGTCGAAGGAAAGTAGGCTGAGGCCGCACCCTTGCTACACTCGTGACCGCGGGGCGGCGTAGCTCAGTTGGTTAGAGCAGCGGAATCATAATCCGCGTGTCGGAGGTTCGAGTCCTCCCGCCGCTACCTTTCAGGGGTCCCGAAGAGACGAAGGAACAACATTGGCAACAGGAGTACGAGTAGCGATCACGCTTGCGTGCACGGAGTGCAAGCGGCGCAACTATCAGACACAGAAGTCGAAGCGGAACACGCCCGACCGATTCGAGGCGAAGAAGTACTGCCGCTGGTGCAGCTCCCACACTCTGCATAGGGAAACCCGCTGACGCGATGGCACGCCAGCCCCGCACGCGCCGCCGGCGCGACAATTACCAGGCTCCCGCAGAGCGGCCCCGCCAGCGCCGCCGCGAGATCAAGCCGACCGGCCAGCCGAAGAGCCAGACCGGCGCCCGCCGCGAGCGCCGCGGCGGCTTCCGTGGCTTCGTCGCGGAGTCGATCGGCGAGCTCAAGAAGGTCGAGTGGCCAGGGAAGCAACAGCTCTTCTCGGCGACGATCGTCGTCATCATCGCCGTGGCGGTCGTCGGCGCCTATCTCTGGATCGCCGACCTGGCGCTCTCGCACTTCGTCAAGAACGTCCTTCTGAACCTCTAAGTCAGGCAGATACCCCAATGTTCCGCTGGTACGTCATCAACACCTACTCCGGGCACGAGAACAAGGTCAAGGCCAATCTCGAGCATCGCATCGTGTCCATGAACCAGAGCCCGCGCTTCCGCCGTGTCATCGTCCCGACCGAGCAGGTCGTGGAGACGAAGGACGGGCAGAAGGTGCAGACCGAGAAGCGCGTGCTGCCCGGCTACGTCCTCGTCAACATGGACATGTCCGACGAAGCCTGGACGGTCGTGAAGAACACTCCCGGTGTGACCGGGTTCGTGGGATCCGGGACGAAGCCCGTGCCGCTCTCCCAGCCCGAGGTCGATCGGATCCTCCACACCGCCACCGCCGGGGGCGAGCGCCCGCGCGCGCTCGCCGACTTCGAGCTCGGCGAGTCGGTCAAGGTCACCTCCGGCCCGCTTTCCGACTTCGACGGGGAGATCGTCGACGTCAACGGAGACCAGCAGAAGCTCAAGGTCCTCGTGAACATCTTCGAGCGCCAGGTTCCCGTGGAGCTCTCCTTCGACCAGGTGAAGAAGCTCGACTAGCTACTCTGGACGTCTGCGATGGCAAAGAAAGTACTAACACTCATCAAGCTGCAAATTCCCGGCGGGCAGGCCAACCCGGCGCCGCCGGTCGGCCCCGCGCTCGGCCAGCACGGCGTCAACATCATGGAGTTCTGCAAGGCCTTCAACGCACAGACCGCGCAGGCGGGCGGCCGTATCACGCCGGTCGAGATCACCGTCTACGAGGACCGCTCGTTCACATTCATCACCAAGACGCCGCCCGCGGCGGTGCTCATCAAGGAGGCCCTGAACATCCCGAAGGGCTCCGGCGAGCCGAACCGTGAGAAGGTCGGCCGGTTGACGCGCGACCAGATCCGCCAGATCGCCGAGACGAAGCTGGAGGATCTCAACGCGCGCGACGTCGACCAGGCGATGCGCATCATCGAAGGCACCGCGCGCTCGATGGGAGTGGAGACACCGGCATGAGCCAGCACGGAAAGCGCTATCGCCAGGCCCTGGCCCCGGTCGACCGCGAGCACGCCTACACGCCGTTCGAGGCGGTCAAGCTCCTGAAGGATGCGCCGGACGCGAAGTTCGACGAGACCGTCGAGGTGCACTTCCATCTCGGGCTCAACGTCCGCCACGCCGACCAACAGCTGCGCGGCACGCTCATGCTCCCGCACGGCACAGGGAGCGACGTGCGCGTCGCGGTCTTCGCCGAAGGTGAGAAGGCCAAGGAGGCCGAGGAGGCCGGAGCGGACATCGTCGGCTCCGCCGACCTCGCCGCCCAGGTCGAGGGCGGCTTCGATGACTTCGACGTCGCCATCGCGACCCCGGACATGATGGGGACG
>Ga0307410_10001221_pt1 | contig 11417 bp, 10 predicted proteins | sample 322Ometagenome_3_FD_203707 | JGI IMG/M metagenome (GOLD analysis project Ga0307410, IMG submission 203707) | Maize rhizosphere microbial communities from greenhouse at UC Davis, California, United States - 322HYB-O-3 | ecosystem: Host-associated > Plants > Roots > Rhizosphere > Soil | place...
TGACCCGATTAAAGGCATACGGAGGTTCGCCCCGTTTTCCATCCGGTCACGTTCACAGAGTTGGCAAGTGCAGATTCACTGGAAATGGCTGTTCATTTGGTCCATCTTTTTATCCATATCAATCTGGATTGGAGGATCTTCCAGTGCTTACTTTTTCGTGAAATACAATCGGGGATTCACCGACGTAAAATTCACTGACATGCTCCTGCTTCCCGTGCGATGGAATGCATATCAAACCGCCCGGGGCGATTTCCTCGTAAAAGTCGCTCAACAGGACCTCAAGGAGCAAAAATTCAGTGCCGCCTTCAACGGCCTGCGCATGGGTTTGATAAAATCGCCCACGAACAAGGAGGGCCGCCTTTTACTAGCCCATTTTTACAAAATTTGGCGCCGCCCTGACCTAACCCGGCAAACTCTCCTGGATGGATTTGCCTATCACAAAAACGACAATGATTACCTCAAAACTCTTTTTTCTTTCTTACTCCAACAACAAGATGATCAGCAAGTAATCACGTTTTACAAGAGCCTGCTAGCCGATGATCACTCCATCAATCCCCGCAATCAGCTTGTAGCGTTGGCCGCAGCATCTTCGTGCTATTTCCGAGGCAATTATGACGAAGCCGAATCCATTCTTCGCCTTTACCAACTCGATGGCTCCCGCGATGGCCGACTGCTCATTGCCCGCATTACATGGGATCGTGGTGCCAAGGACCAAGCAATCGATCACCTCCGAGAGCTAGCCGTCGAATTACCCAATGACGAAGAGGTCTACACCCAAATCGTATCGTATCTCCGTGAAACAGGTCGCGATAACGAAGCCCGCCGAGAAAGCTTTGTCCGCGCCTTGGCCAACCCCCGCAATGCCCGCGCGCGCATCGACCAACTCTATGCCCTGCAAAAAGAGGGCCATACGGTCGCGGTAAACGAAAACGCAGAGGAAATTTTTCGCGACTTTTCTTCCGACCCCAATGCCTTGCTCGCCTTGGCGGACTTTGCCGCCAACTCCGGCAATCCCTCGTTGGCACTGCGCATCTATGATCATGCCAAGGCCAACAAGCTCCCGTGGGAAGGTCCGGCCCTCATGAGCGTCGAGGCCAACATCGTGGCCAAAAAATATCAGGCGGCCCTCTCGATGACCCGCCAACTCCAGAAGAACAACCCGGAATGGAATAAGCTTTTTTACTCCGTATTCAACGGCCTTCAGGCCATCGCCCACTACGGATTGGGCGACGCGGAAGCCGCTCAATTATTTCTCAACAACTTTCTCGGTCAGAACAATGTCCGTGCGGAACACCTCATCGCGGTCTCTCGCCGACTGCTCATCGTTGGAGCCAAGACGCAAGCTCGTCAGGTCCTGGAGCAAGCCGTGCAGTCCGACCCCTTGAATCAGGCCGCCCTCACCAGTCTGGTCGAGCTCGACGTGGAGCTTAACAACACCACCCCGCTTGCCGGCAACGTCCGCAAGCTCCTCACGATGCGCAAGCCCTCGCAGGACGTCCTGCGGACCGTCTATCGCAAGCTCGGCAGCGATCTCTTCCTATTTTCTCCGGATCGCACGACCCTCCTGCAGGATCTGAGAGCCGCCATGTCGGTATCGCTATCCAGCTCTTGATCGCCTACGTCCGCGGTTAATTACCGCGCAGAACGTTTCCCAAGGTTGTTAATAACCGCTCGTTCTGAGCCGACGCCCCCACGGTCACGCGCAGCCATTCCGGCATGCCATACGCGCGCATCGGTCGAACGATCACGCCGCGCTTCTGCAGCTCGACGAATACCCCGGCTCCATCTCCCACTTTCACGAGAATAAAGTTCGCCACGCTGGGCACGATCTCCAGCCCGAGAGCTTTGAATCCGCTCGCCAACTGCACAAGCCCCGCGCGGTTTGCCTGAACACACCTGACCACAAATTCGCGGTCGTTCAACGCCGCGATCGCCGCCGCCTGCCCGATGGCATTCGCGTTGAACGGCTGCCGGACACGATTGAGCAACGCCGCCAGCTCAGGCGACGCATACCCGTAGCCCACCCGCAGCGAAGCCAGGCCATAAATCTTGGAAAACGTGCGCAAGCACACGACCTTCCGGCCCTCGCGGATCAATGACCGCAAGTCGGGCGGATTGTCCAAGAACTCCGCATACGCCTCGTCGAAAACAAACACCACGTGCTCGGGCAAACCACGCGCGAACGCCAGCAGTTCCGCCTCCGTGTTGGCCGTGCCCATCGGGTTATTCGGGCTCGGCACAAAAATCAGCTTCGTCTTCGGCGTCACCGCCGCGGCCAACGCCGCGAGATCATGCGTGTGGTTGACCAACGGCACTTCCACGGGCTTCGCCCCGAAGAGCAGCGTCACCAGCTTGTAAACCGCAAACGAAGGATTGCCCATGACCACCTCGTCGCCCGCGCGCAGGAACACATGCCCCAACAACTCGATGAGTTCGTTGGACCCGTTGCCGATCACGAACTGGGCCGCATCCAATCCATAGAGTCCCGCCAGCTTCGATCTCAGCGCCACGCACCCGCCGTCCGGATACAACTCGCCTTGGTCAAGCGCTCGCACAGCCGCAGCCTTGGCCAGCGGTGACGGACCAAAGGGATTTTCATTCGACGCCAGCTTGATGATCGTCGCCGGGTCCAGCCCGAGTTCACGCGCCACATCTTCGATCGGCTTGCCCGGTTCATAGACCGGCTGTGTGAGGACGCAGGGATTGACCAAGGTTTCCAACTTCATGAGTCGGGCCAGACAAGCCGATCCCTCCGCCCTGCAAAAGCCTTTTTGTCACGTCCGGCTCGGCACACGCACGACCTGCATGCCCGCCGCCAGCGCGGCCTGAACCCCCGGCTCGGCATCCTCGAACACCAGGCACCGGCTCGCCGGCACGCCCATCTTTTCCGCCGCCAGCAGAAACATATCCGGCGCAGGCTTGCCTCGGCCCGGCGCAACATCACGCGGGGTCACCACAATCTTAAACATGCCCTGCAAACCCGCCGCCTTGAGCGCAGGCAACGCGACTTCCGGCTGACCTCCCGTCGCTATGGACACGGGATGCGTGCGCGCCACTCGCCGGGCAAACTCCACCACCGGCTTGATGTGCTCCACGGTGTCCAGTTTTTCGAGAAACAGCCGCTCCTTCGTGATCTCGACCCTGTGAGGATCGAGGGTCAGGCCATAATGAAGGCCCAACAACTCCGCCACGCGCACCGTAGGCACGCCACCGAGCGAGTAGAACAAATCCTCGCTCAACACCTCCGCCAACCCGTGATGACGCATGGCCGAGTCCCACGCGCGGTAATGGAGCGGCATCGTGTTGATGAGCGTGCCGTCGAGATCGAAGATGAAACCGGCGAAATCGCCTGAGGGAATGTCGAGCTGCATGATTGTTCGCATCCTCACGTAGCCAGGGCACAGGGCAAGCTCGGCTGCCGCATAAAAACCCGACACAGCCAGCGCGACTCGGCGCATTAAACAGCCACGCGCCGCTTCCACCGCAGCGCCACCGCCACCAGCGCGATCAACGCCGGCACTTCCACCAGCGGCCCCACCACCGCCGCAAACGCCGCTCCCGACGTCAGCCCGAACACGCCCACCGCCACCGCGATGGCCAGTTCGAAGTTATTGCCCGCCGCCGTGAACCCGAGCGTCGCCGCTTTCGCGTAATCCGCCCCGGCCTTCACGCTCATCCAAAACGTCGCGGTGAACATCATCGCAAAATAAACCACCAGCGGCACCGCGAGGTGCAGCACATCCAGAGGACGCGCCAGCACCTGCTCCCCTTGCAAGCTGAACATCACCACGATGGTGAACAGCAGCGCACCGAGCGTGATCGGACTGATCGCCAGCAAAAACGTCTCATCGAACCACTTCACCCGCGCTCCACGTCGCAGCACCACACGCGTCAACCATCCGGCGATGAACGGAATCCCCAGATAAATAAAAACACTCCACGCAATGCTCCCGATCGTAATCGCCGACAAATCCAACACACCCAGATCCACCCCCACCAACGGCGGCAGCACTTTCAAAAACAGCCACGCCAGCGGCGCAAATGCGAACACCTGGAACAACGCGTTCGCCGCCACCAGCCCCGCGCAATACTCACGGCTCCCGCCCGCCAGGTCGTTCCACACGATCACCATCGCGATGCATCGCGCGATGCCGACGAGCACCAGTCCGGAAAAATACGCCGGCTGATCCCGCAGGAAAACCGTCGCCAGCGCAAACATCAGCACCGGCCCGACCAACCAGTTCTGCACCAGAGAAAGCCCGAGCACCTTCTTGTCGCGAAACACGTCGGGCAACTCCTCGTAGCGCACCTTCGCCAGCGGCGGATACATCATCAAAATCAACCCGACAGCGATCGGCACCGACGTCGTTCCCACACTCCACGACGTCAGCGTTTCGGCTAACGCCGGAGCGAAGCGCCCCAGCGCTACGCCCACGGCCATCGCCAGAAAAATCCACGCCGTCAGCCAGCGGTCCAGAAACGACAATCTCCCCGTCAGCGAATTTTTCACACTCACGCCGCACCCTTTTTGGAAACACTCTTCATCTGATCACGACGTCCATCGGCATACGCCGTGAACACCCGGCGGATCTCGTTCCGCACCCGGCGAAACATCTCCATTTTCTCATCCTCCGTGCCGGTCGCGTGTGCCGGATCCTCAAACGGCCAGTGATGGCGGTTCACCTGCCCCGGATAAATCGGACACGCCTGGTCAGCGTTGCCGCACACCGTGATCACCGTCTCGACGGAACCCGCGAGGAATTCGTTCATGTGCTTCGAGGTGTGCGCCGAAATATCGATGCCGATCTCTTTCATCGCCTCGATGGCCAGCGGATGCACATAACCGGCCGGTTTCGATCCGGCGCTCGCCACGGTAAACAAATCGCCAGCCGCCGCGCGCAGCAGTCCCTCAGCCAGATGGCTGCGGCACGAGTTACCGGTGCAAAGAATCAGAATCGTGGGTTTTTCCGTGTTCATAAAAATCAGATATAAATCCGTTCGCGTTCAGCAGCAGCCCGAGCCGGGCGTGCAGCCCGTGGTCTTCGTCGTGGGAACACACAGTTCCTTCGCCAGACAATCCGTATGCTTGCCCGCCAGCCGCACGACCAACGCCGCGCCGGTGTTCTCCACCGCGACGACGCGCAACGTCACCACGTTGCACGCCTCGTATTCCAGCTCAACCGGCAGGTCTTCGCCCTTGAGCACAGGCACGGCGAATTCAAACGCCTTCAGCAGTTTCGCGCCCGAGATCCGATGATCCGTGTCGTCACCCACCCACGTCTGCAACAAGCAGGTCGTCACGTGGCGCACCGTGCCGCCGCAATCCACAAAATCTTTCTGCACCCGGCCCACCTCGGTCACATGAAAATGCGCCTCGATCGGCTCGCCATCCGGCCAGATCACCGTGATCGGCAGGGCGGGCGCCGCCGCCAGCGCCGTGCGCACTTCGGAAACCATCATGGTCGCTTGTTCGGTAGTCGTCGTCGTTGTTGTCGTCATAAAATCAGTTTTAGCAGCAGCAGCCCTTGCCCGTTCCACACGCCTCGGCGACAGCCGCCGGCGCGCATGCCAGATCGAGCTTCTTCAACCGCGCGAGATCGCGCTTAAACACCACGTTCTCGGCGGCGCAGTCCTGCAAACACGCCAGATTGGTCTTCAACTCGGTGGAGCGCGCTTTCTCCGCCGGCAGCGCATAGATCATCCAGTTTCCCGAACGGCTCGCCGCCACCAGCCCGCGCTTCTTCAGATAGCCGAGATGCTTCGAAATCTTCACCTGCGGCTCTCCCAGCACGCTTTGAAAATGGCACACGCACAACGGTCCCTGCAGCAGGAGATGCAACAGACGCAGCCGCGTCTCGTCGCACAGGCATTGGTAGATTTCCACGAGCTTCACAGTCCCCAACTATATTCCGTTATTAGAATATAGATCAAGCCCCGAATTTGACCGCCGCCCAACTGTCACATGGCGCAGCCCGACTTGCCAGCGGTCGGCAAACCATCCATCCCGGTGAGGTCCATTTCTCTATGAAAAAATACACCGTCGAGTTCATCGGCACGTTCTTCCTCATTCTCACGATCGGCCTGGCCGTGCGCAGCGGCAGTCCGCTGGCCCCGCTCGCCATCGGCGCCTCGCTCATGGTCATGATCTTCTCCGGCGGCCATGTTTCCGGGGCTCACTTTAATCCGGCGGTCACGCTCGCCGTGTGGATTCGTGGCAAACTTCCGCTCAAGGACGTGATTCCCTACTGGGTCGCCCAGTTGCTCGCCGGTGTCGCCGCCGCGCTCATCGTCAACCAGCTCGTCGGCCGCACCGCCACGCCCGCCGAGCATGTCGCGGTCAACTCGCTGATCGTCGAGTTCCTCTTCACCTTCGCCCTCGCCTGGGTGGTGCTTAACACCGCCACGTCCAAAGGCACGCTCGATAATTCATTCTATGGCTTGGCCATCGGTTTCACCGTGGTTGCGGGCGCAGTCGCCGCCGGGGGCATCTCGGGAGGCGCCTTTAATCCGGCGGTCGGCCTCGGCGTATTCATGATGGGCCTCGAGTCGATCAACCAACTGGGCGTCTACGTCGTCGCCGATCTCGCCGGCGGTGCGGTTGCGGCGATCGCTTTTAAAAATCTCGTCGCGGAATAACCTCCATCGCCGATTTTTAATCGTGAAAAAGGCCGGACGATTTTCGTCCGGCCTTTTTCGTGCTCACCGCGCTTCGCTCAGCGCGAACCGCGCATCAGCCGACTCTTCGGTTTCGGCGGCGGAGCCGCCTCGGCCAAGGCCTTCTCGTCGAACAGCGCCGAATAGATGTAGGGAAAGTTTTCGATTTTCTTCCGCTCGATGGTCGCGCCGATGAAGCGCTCGATGGAACGCGCGTCACGCACGTCGTCCTCGGTCACGAGGGTGAACGCATCACCCGTCGTCTGCGCACGACCGGTTCGGCCGATGCGGTGCACGTAATCCTCGGGATTTTCCGGCACGTCGTAATTGATGACGTGTGACACACCCGCGATGTCCAAGCCGCGGGCAGCGATGTCGGTCGCGACAAGCACCTCGAAGCGCCCGTCCTTGAAACCCTGCAAAGCCTCGACGCGTTCGCGCTGGCTGCGATCCGAGTGGATCACGCCGACCGTGTGTTTCTCGGCCAGCAAACGATGCGCGATGCGATCGGCGCCCATCTTGGTGCGGGTGAAAATGATGATGCTCTTAAACTCCGTGCGACGCAGCAGTTCGATCAACAGGTCAAATTTCTGCGGAGCGACCACCGGGTAAAACGCGTGCGAGACCGTCTCGGCGGCCGACCGGCGCTGGCCGATCTTGATCTCCACCGGTTCGCGCAACGCCCAGGTGGATAACTGCGCCAATTCCGGCGGCATGGTCGCGCTGAAGAACAGCGTCTGGCGGGCCTGCGGGCACCGTTGGATGATGCGCTTCACATCGGGGAGGAAACCCATGTCGAGCATGCGATCCACTTCGTCGAGCACGAGGATTTCCACGCCTTCGAGACTGGCCGTGCCTTGTTCGAGGTGGTCGAGCAAACGACCTGGCGTGGCCGCGATCACGTCAACACCCCGCGCAAGGTCCTCGCGTTGTTTGCCATAGCCGACGCCGCCATAAACGACGGTCACCGTGAGGTCGGTGTATTTGGCGTATTTTTGAAACGCTTCCTCGACCTGCAACGCGAGTTCGCGCGTGGGTTCGAGCACCAGACAACGCGTTTTCCGTTGATGCGCGCCGAGACGGTTCATCAGCGGCAACGCGAAGGCCGCGGTTTTTCCCGTGCCCGTTTGCGCGGAGCCGATCACGTCTTTGCCGGAGAGAATCACAGGAATCGCCTGGGCCTGGATCGGAGTCGGTTCGGAGTAGCCCATCTCCGCCACGGCAAACGCGATTGAATCGCTAAGTCCAAGCTGAGTAAACGCCGTGTCTTGCTTGGGGATTTCCACGGGCGCGACCGGCTTGATCGGCGCACGCGACGGCCCCTCAAAGGATTGGTCGATGACCGGACGCTCGCGTTTTTCGCCACGTTGTCCGCCATGCTGGCCATGTTCGTGCCGCGGACCTCCTCCGCGCGAGTCGCGCTGGGGACGATCCTGTCGAGCATGCGGCTGTGATTGGGACGGGCCTCCGCCCGAACGGTTTTGAGAAGAGTGCGCCGGCTTGCCACCACCCTTGGGACCGGGACCGCGATCACGGGAGGTGTCGCCCCGCGAAGGAGCAGGTTTGGCCTTGACGTCGTAAACAGGGTGGCCGCCTTTGAGCACCGGCTGGGCCTTGGACGAAGGGGCGAACGTGTCGCGCAGCTTCGTGATGATCTTTCGTAACATGAATGAACGGGTTAAGTCCCCCAACGTCTGCGAAACGCCCTGCTTTGCAACCTTCGATATGTTTACGTGATCGAACCCGCTTCTCGCTTGGCTATGATTGCCAGGCACGCACACTCCTCGACCCACGGCCCTGTCCGACTCTCCCATGAATAATGAGATCCGCTGGTTAGTTCGCCTCTGCCTTGACCAAGACCTCATCGATGCAAGGCAAGCGGTCGTCGTCCGCACCGCCCTCGGCGAATCCGCCGAGCTCATGGACTTCGCCCAGAAACTCATCGACGACGGCTACATCGACGACCACGCGACACTGGAGAAAATCGCGATCCGCGCCTTCGCCCAAGCCAAGGTCGGGCCCCCGCCCGGGGACCCGTTTGCCGGAGGCTACACCACCCCGCCCATGCCGGTCCCGGTCCTCAGCCTCAAGCGCACTGCTCCCGCGCCTGCCAGCGCCGTCGCAGCCGCCTCCACCGCGCTCCCCTCGATGGCCTTCGACCAAGTAGCCACGATGGACGACGACGCCGTCGCCGCCGCGATGCGCACCTTGCTGCGCGACTGCGCCCGATACGGAGCGAGCGATCTGCATCTCTCCGCTGGCACCCGCCCTTTTATCCGCACCCAACGCGCGTTGAAACATCTCGCAAGCCACGTGCTTTCCGACGCCGAGTCGCGCCGGCTTAATGTCGCGTTGCTCGCCTCCCACCAGCGCAAGATCTTCGAGAACCTTCGCGACTACGACTACGCGTTGGCCCTCGATACAACCGACCGTTACCGTGTCAATCTGATGGTCCACAAGGGCGGCGTCTCCGGCTGCTATCGCATGGTGCCCGCCACCATTCCCCAGTTGGACAAGCTCGGCCTCCGCAACGTCGAGGCGGTTCGGAAACTGCTCAATTACCACAACGGTCTCATCCTGGTCACCGGCCCGGTGGGCTCCGGCAAGACCACCACCCTCGCCGCCTTGGTCGCCGAGCTTAACGCCAGCCGCCAGGACCACATCATCACGGTGGAAGACCCCATCGAGGTCGTCCAGCCGGCCAAGGGCTGCAACATCACCCAACGCGAAGTCGGCCCGCACACGGTCTCGTTCGCATCCGCCCTGAAAGGCGCCCTGCGCGAAGACCCCGATATCATCATCATCGGCGAGCTGCGCGACCTCGAGACCATCGAAATGGCCATCAGCGCCAGCGAAACCGGCCACTTGGTGATCGGCACCATGCACACCAGTGACGCCGCCACGACGCTCAACCGCCTCCTCGACGTCTTCCCTCCATCCCAGCAAGCGCAAATTCGCGCCAGCGTCGCCGAAAGCCTCCGTGGCATCCTTTGCCAACGCCTCCTCCCCAACAACGAGGGCGGCCTGGTCCTCGCCACCGAGCTGCTCGTAGCCAACTCCGCCGTCTCCGCCCTCATCCGCGACGGCAAGACCCAGGGCCTGCGCAACGTCATCGAAACCGGTGTTCGCGAAGGCATGAGCCTCATGGAAAACGTCGTGTTTGAACTCTATCAAAAAGGCGTGATCTCCGCGGACACCGCCCGCCAGAACATCGTCACCCGCATGCTGAAGGCAAAAGTCACCTGACCGGCCTACCCATACTCACCACCCGCTACTCGCTACTTCCCCCATGGCCGCCATCGATTCCCTTCTCCGCACCATGCTTGAACGCGGAGGCTCCGACCTTCACCTCACCGTCGGGCTCCCCCCGAAATCCCGTATCTCCGGCGCACTCACACCGATTGCCGAAACCGCGCTCACGGCCGAAAACATGGAGGCGCTCCTCAAGGAAATTTGTCCTCCGGCGCGCTGGAAACAGTTCCTCGAAAAGAAGGACCTCGACCTCGCGCACGAGATCCCCGACCTCGCCCGTTTTCGCGCCAACTTTCTTTACAACCACTGGGGCCAGGCCGCCGTCCTCCGTCAGATTCCCGCGAAGATCCTCTCCTTCGACACGCTCAAGCTCCCGCCGGCCCTCAAGAAACTCTGCGACCTGCGCGAAGGCCTCGTGGTCGTCACCGGCCCAACGGGTAGTGGTAAATCCACTACGCTGGCCGCGATGATCGACTATATCAACGAGACCTCGGCCCGCCACATCATCACCATCGAGGACCCGATCGAATTCGTCCACAAAGACAAAAAATCCGTCATCGTGCACCGCGAGGTCGGCGACCACACCGGCTCCTTCGCCGCCGCGCTGAAAGGCGCGATGCGCCACGACCCCGACATCCTTCTGGTCGGCGAAATGCGCGAGCTGGAAACCATCAAACTCGCCCTCTCCTGCGCCAGCATGGGCATGCTCGTCTTCGGCACGCTGCATACCAACAACGCCCCGAAGACCATCGACCGCATCATCAACGCATTCCCCGCCGATGAGCAGAACCAGGTGCGCGTCATGCTCGCCGGCTGCCTCGCCGGGGTGGTGGCCCAGCTCCTCTGCAAAGCCCAACCCAAAGGCCGGTGCGCAGTGCACGAGATTCTCCTCCAGCACGAGGCGTTGCCCAACACGATCCGCAGCGGCCAGATCAACAACATCCGCGCGCTCATCGAAGGCGGCGGCGCCGACGGCATGACCACCATGGACCAAAGCCTCATGGCTCGCGTGAAGGACGGCACGATCACCGGCAAGGAAGCCTACATGAAAGCCGCCACCAAGGCGTCCTTCACCCAATTCCTTCAACCCGGCGACCTCGAAGGCGGACACTGATCCTGGCGTATGCTTCAGCCGGATGGCAGCGTCACACGAAACGCGCATCCGCACCCGGGCAGATTTTCAGCAACAATGACGCCTTGGTGCGCCTCGACGATCTTTCTACAAATCGCGAGTCCCAGCCCCGTGCTCGTCTCGCCTCCCGTCGGAACGGACGACAGACGGCCAAAATCCTTGAATAACTTGCCGCGCTCCGCCTCCGGAATGCCAGGCCCCTGATCCAGCACGGAAAAAATGCACCGCCCGTCCTTCACGAGAAGGTCCACTGTGATGGTGGAGCCGGGCGGAGAATATTTAGCCGCGTTGCTCAGGAGATTGTCGATCACCTGCGTCATCTTGCCGGCGTCGAGCCGCACCGGCGGCATTCCGGCCGGGGGAGAAAACTCAATCCGTG
>Ga0307410_10001223_pt1 | contig 11404 bp, 8 predicted proteins | sample 322Ometagenome_3_FD_203707 | JGI IMG/M metagenome (GOLD analysis project Ga0307410, IMG submission 203707) | Maize rhizosphere microbial communities from greenhouse at UC Davis, California, United States - 322HYB-O-3 | ecosystem: Host-associated > Plants > Roots > Rhizosphere > Soil | place...
GCACTTTCAGGGCGGGAAGACAGTCTTAGCGAAGGGCGAGCGCTTCATCCTCGACCGCGAGGAAAAGGCCGGGGACAACCGCCGCGTCCAGCTTCCGCATGCCGAGCTGTTCGAGGCGGTGCGGCCCGGCACGAACATCCTGATCGATGACGGCAAGGTCCGGCTCAACGTCGTCGAGGCCGGCGACGGCGAGATCGTCAGCGAGGTGATGGTCGGCGGTGCAGTGTCCGACAACAAGGGCGTCAACGTGCCGGACGTGGTCGTCCCGATCCCGGCGCTGACCGACAAGGACCGCGACGACCTGCAATTCGCACTGGAGCAGCGCGCGGACTGGATCGCTTTGTCGTTCGTCCAGCGGCCGGAGGATGTCGCCGAGGCGCGCTCGCTGATCGGTGAGCGCGCGGCGTTGCTTGCGAAGATCGAGAAGCCGGCCGCGATCGACCGGTTGAACGACATCATCGCGCTTGCGGACGCCGTGATGGTTGCGCGGGGCGACTTGGGCGTGGAGCTTCCGCCCGAAGCGGTGCCGCCGCTTCAGAACAAGATCGTCGCCTGCGCCCGCCAATTCGGGAAGCCGGTCGTGGTCGCGACGCAGATGCTTGAGTCGATGGTGACCTCGCCCACGCCGACGCGTGCGGAGGTCAGCGACGTTGCCACCGCCATATACGACGGCGCCGACGCGGTGATGCTGTCAGCGGAGAGCGCCACCGGCCAATATCCGGTCGAGGCGGTGCAGATGATGGACCGCATCGCCAACACCGTAGAGCGCGACCCGAGTTACCCGGCGCGGGTGCACTTCACGCAGACGCGGCTGGAGCCGACGACCGCGGACGCGCTGGCGGGTTCGGCGCGGCAAATTGCCAGCACGATCTCGGCGACCGGCATGGTCTGCTACACAAGCTCCGGCTCAACCGCGCGGCGCATCGCGCGCGAGCGGCCGCACGTGCCGCTGCTGGCGATGAGCGCGTCGCTTCACACGTCGCGCCGGCTCGGGCTGCTGTGGGGCGTGCACGCGGTGCACACGCGCGACGTGTCGAGCTTCGAGGAGATGGTCGAGAAGGCAAAACGCATGGCGTTGCGTCACCAGATAGCAAAGGGTGGCGACCGCGTGATCCTGATGGCGGGCATCCCGTTCGGAACTGCGGGTTCAACCAACGTGCTGCACGTGGTCCGCCTCGCCGGCGACGAGCTCGACCGCTATTCTTCGAGCAAAGGCTAGCGCGGGAGCAGAGCCGGGATTTCGTCCGCAATCTCGCGGGCGAGGAAGCCGGTCGGCCCGATCCGCTTCGCGAGCTTCGCGCCCGCCTCACCGTGCAGCCAAACCGACCAGAGCAAGGCGTTGAGCGGCTCGCCGCCGCGCGCCAGCAAGCCCCCGACGATGCCCGCGAGAACGTCTCCGCTTCCTGAAACCCCGAGGCCTGGCGCTCCGCCGTCGTAGGTCCAGGCTTCGCCATCGGGAGTGACGACATGGCTGGTGACGCCTTTGACCAGCACGACGGAGCGATAGAGCTCCGCAGCGCGGACTCCGCAGCGGATAGGCTCACGCTCGATCTCTTCTTCCCCGCAGTCGAGCAGCGATGCGAGCTCGCCTGCATGGGGCAGGAGGACGGGAAGGCTGGCCCGCTCGTCCGGCGTGAGGGGCTGCAGGCTGTGAAGCAGCGCGGCATCCAGCGCGAGCGCGGCTTGGGTCTTGAGCAGGGCGTTGGCGATCCGGCCGCAAACCTCACCATTCGACATGCCGGGGCCGCCGACAATCGCGTCGGCGCTTTGGGCGTGCTCTTTGATCGCTACTAGTGCCGACGCGGCGAAGCCGCCCTCATCGTCTTCGGGTAGGCCCACGACCATCGCCTCGGGCATAGCGAGGCCCAACTGCGGAGCCACGCTCTCCGCGGTCGTGATGCGCAGCTTTCCCGCGCCCGCGCGCATGGCGGCAGTCGCGGCGAGCAAAGCTGCTCCGGGGACATCGCGGCTCCCTGCGAGGATCAGGATGCGGCCCTTGGTCTCCTTGTCGCCGTCTACGACGGGCGGGAGCGGATGGGATTTCAGCGCGCTTCGATCGAGCGGCGTTCCGGACTTCACCGCGTCCCCGCCATCACATCCGGTTCGGCGGTCTTGGGCGCGCCTTCTTCCTCGAGCGGCGCGCCATGGTTCCACAGCGCCAGCTCGGGGATGCAGAGGCCCTGCGCGTCGGGCTCGAAATCATAAGCGGCAATCCCGCAGTTGAGGACGTCCGCCTGCTTGTCGATCGCCAGGATGGCCTCCTCGTCCAGCTCCTCCAGGATGTAGCGGAAGCAGAGCACGACGACCTGATGGCAAACGATCAGCACGCGCTTGTCGCAATAATGGAGATTGATCGTGTTCATCGCCGACCGGAGGCGAAGGATCACGTCGGCCCAGCTCTCGCCGCCAGGCGGACGGTGGTAGAATTTGCCGAGCCGCCGGCGGTGCGCCGCTTCGTCGGGGAAGCGCTCGCGGATGCCGAGCGTCGTCAATCGGTCGAAGATGCCGAACTCGCGCTCACGCAGCCGCTCGTCGATGATCGTGCGGGTGGGTCCGCCGGCAAGTGCGTCCTGCTTGCAGATGATCTCGGCCGTCTGGCGGGCCCGGACGTAAGGCGAGGAAAGGATGACCTCGGGCCGCTCGTTGCGCGGGAGAGAGGCGAACCAACGGCCGGCCGCCTCGGCCTGGCGGATGCCGAGCTGCGACAGCGGCACGTCCACGTCGCGAATGTCGATGTCGATCTCGTGCGAGCCCGACTCGTCGGCGGCGTCGCGGGCCACATTGCCCTGGCTCTGTCCATGCCGGACCAAATACAGGCGTTCGGGCCAGTTCTGGCGCATCAGCGGGTGTCCTCCTGAACGGCTCAAAGCATGAGCGTCAGGATTGTGCCAGTCAGCGCAGCCGCTGCAGTTCCTCGCTGTAGATCGCGAAGTCGCCCAGCGCCTGGTTCAGAGGACGGAGCAGCAGGCCGCGCCGGCTGCTCAGGCTGGTGTCGGCGTGCTCATCGTCATCGGCTGCGCGCAGAAGACGGATCTGTGCCTTGTCGAGGCTCGCGGCTGCGGCACCCTCGCGGGCAAGCTCGTGCCAGCTGATCGCGCCTTGGTTGGTGAGGTGCCAGATGCCGCTCTCGCCATCGAGCAGTAGGTCGAGCGTCGCATGCACCAGGTCGGGAACGTAGGTCGGAGAGACGATGGTCCGGTCGCTCGCCACGACCTCTTCGCCACGCTTCAGCTTCTCGATCGTGTCGAACAGGAAATTGTGGCGGTCCCAGGGGCCGAAGAAGGCGCTGGTGCGGATGATCAGCACGTCGCTGTCGATGGCCAGCAATCGCGTTTCGGCCTCGGCCTTGCTCCTGCCATAGGCGCAGACCGGCGCGGGCTCGTCGGGCTCCAGATATGCGCGGCCCAGCTTGCCGTCGAAAACGAGGTCCGACGAGAAGGTGACAAGCGGAAGGCCTGCGGCCTTGCAAGCCCGGCCGAGGAGCTCGGGCCCGGTCGCGTTGATCGCGAGGCATTCGTCAAACTTCTCGTCCGCCTCCCAGGTGCGCACGAACCCCGCCGTATTGATGATGGCCCACGGCTTGTACCGCTCGATCGCTGCGGCGATCGACGCTTCATCCGTGACGTCCAGTTCGGCACGTGCGGTGAGGACGTGCTTCAGCCCGCGGTGCGCACAGATCCGTGCGAAGGCCTGGCCGAGTGTCCCCGTCGCTCCCGTGATCAGGATGGGGGGGGCAGCCCGCGTCGCGCAGCGGGGAAGCATGTCGTAGCTTGGCCGGGCATGGGTCCGGCCCGGTCGTTTCCACCAGCCGGGCAGGTCGAGCAGCGGATGGTCGACCGTCTCGCCTCGGCCGAGCTGCGAGGCCGTCTTCGCGAGCAGCGTCGGGCGCGGAACCTCCGACCGCGTGTCGAAGCAGCCGACATCGTAGGCTCCCTCGCGCCTGGTTAGCAGCGAGCGCCAGTCCACCATCCCGAACACGGCCCACAAGGTCACAGCGCGCAGGTCCACACCGTCGCGACGCGCCGCCTCGGCTTCAGTCCAGACCTGGTGAAGCCAGCGCACCTGCTCGTCGCGGGTGCAGCCGTGGTGCACTTCCGTGATCGCGATCGGGATGCCGTAGCGCTCCCACGTCTCCTTGATGCGGAGGCGCGGACCCAGCTGCTTCGACAATTTGGCGATGCGGACGGCCTCGACGTCCACGTAGGTCTGCCTGCCGTTCGAACCGGCCTGAACGTTGGGGAAGCGCTCGACCCGGTGATCGAGGTAACGTTCGCTGGTCAGGTAGTGGTCGAAGCCAATCAGGTCGGGCGTGGCGGCGCCGCTGGCGAGCTCGGCGAGGACCTCTTCCGAAGCGGCCTTGTTGCGGAGCCACCGATAGAATGGGTGGCCGGGAACAACGCGGCCAGCGAGCAGGTCGAACGTCAGCCAGCGTCGCTCATTCTCGTGATCGGCCTGGTGCTGCAGAGGCTCCGTCGCGAACGTCTTGCCAATGTCTTCGGTCGGCAGAAGCTTCGCCTCGGGCACGATGGTGCGGATAGCGTCCATCGAGCGCTTGATCGCCAGGCACTGGTTGACGAGCGCGCGGAGCGTCGCGTCGATGTCGGTCAGATGCGGGTGCCAGTGACCGTAGAGGCACGAAAAGCGTGCCGTGGTCATCGGCTCGTTGACCGGGTTCCAATAGTCGATCCACGGATAGCGGCGGGCAACCTTCGCCGCGTAGGCAGCAAGCAGGTCCGGAAACTTCGGATCGAGCAGGCTGGTGTATCGCGGGCCCGATCCGTGATGCACGAGCGCGGCAATTACTTTGATCCCGCGCTTGCGCAGGTGCTCAAGCCTTCTGTCGTGCCAGGAGAAGTCGAGCTCGGTCGGCGTTTCGGGCGCGACCGTCTCCCACAGGATCGGGTAGCGGACGGCCTTCACGCCGAGATCGATCATCGCGTCAAGGTCGTCGAAACGGGCGGAGTGCCCGGTTTCGACCACCTGGTTGCGATATTCGTCGCCGATCCGGACGACCGAGCATTCGACGCCGCCCCACAGCTCCAGCGGCGGGGCTGCGCCCCGTTCAGGGGATGACACTATTCGGCCGCGACCGCTGTCGGCTGCGGCCGCTCCTTGTTTCGCTTCTCGTCCATGCGGCGGAAGGTCGCGAGCGCCTGCCCGACGATCTGGTCCATATTATAGTAGCGATAGGTGGCGAGACGGCCGACGAAGGTCACTCCGTCTGTCTCATCGGCGAGCGCCTCGTACTTCTTGAACAGCTCCTGATTCTCGGGCCGCGGAATCGGATAGTAAGGGTCGCCTTCGGCGGAAGGATATTCGTAGGTGATGGTCGTCACCGGCGCGTCCTGTCCCGTGAGGTGCTTGTATTCGCTTATCCGAGTGTAGGGCACCTGTTCATCGGGATAGTTGACTACGGCGACCGGCTGGAACTGCTCCTGATCGAGCGTCTGGTGATCGAACTTCAGGCTGCGGTACGGCAGCTTGCCGAACCGGAAGTCGAAATATTCGTCGATCGGCCCGGTGTAGATGATGTGGTCGGCGATCTCGCTCGCCCGGTCCTTGATCTCGGCGAAGTCGACGCCCGTCCGGACGGTGATCAACGGATGATCCACCATCCGCTCGAACATCTTCGTATAGCCTTCCAGCGGCATCGCCTGGAACGTGTCGCCGAAATAGCGGTCGTCCGTGTTGGTCCGCGTCGGGATGCGTGACGTGACCTGCTTGTCGAGTTCCGACGGGTCGAGGCCCCATTGCTTGCGGGTGTAGCCGCGGAAGAAGAGCTCGTAGAGCTCCTGCCCGACGGCGTTGATGACCACATCCTCCGACGTGCGGATCTCCTCGACCGGCTCGGCGCGCGAGGCGAGATATTCGGCCGCTTCCTCGTCGGTCTTGAGATCGAGATCGAACAGCTCGTTCAATGTCGTGCGATTGATCGGGATCGGCACAATCTTGTCGCGAACGATCGCGCGGACGCGATGCTCGTAGGGCCGCCATTCCGTGAACTGCGACAGATAGTCGACGACCTGGTCGCTGTTCGTGTGGAAGATGTGCGGTCCGTACTTGTGGTACAGGATGCCGGCCTCGTTCGGCTCGTCATAGGCGTTCCCGCCGACATGCTCGCGCCGGTCTATCAGCAGGACGCGCGCGCCGTGCTGGCTGGCGAGTCGCTCCGCAAGGACTGAACCGGCGAAACCGGCCCCGACGATCAGATAGTCATAGCGCTGCCCGGCCTCGAGGGCCTCGCGCACCAGTTCCGCGCTCATTCCGCAGCTACCAGCAGTGCCGGAGAGGATGCACCCGTGCGCGTCCCGAGCAGGTCGTGGATCAGGCCTGCCATACGCGCCTGCGTGATGTCCCAGCTCGTCGCCGAAAGCATCAGGTCGGCTTCAGCCAGCCAGCCACTCTCGGGATTGCGCGACAGCTCCAGAGCCTTCTCGCAGCCGGCGACGAACTCTTCCGGCGTCGATGCGATCTGCACGCCTTCGAGGTGGCCGTAATGGCGCACGACGTCCCTGATCGGCGTCGACACGACCGGCTTACCGCCCGCCAGATATTCGGGCGTCTTGGTCGGCGAGATGAACTCGGTGGATTCGTTCATCGCGAACGGCATCAGCGCGACGTCCCAGCCGGACAAATAGCAGGGCAGCTGCTCGTAGGTCTTCGAGCCGAGATAATGGATGTTGGGCCGGCGCGGCAGGTCCTCTTCCGCAATCTTCACGACCGGGCCGAGCATCACGAAGGACCAGTCCGGCCGCATCTCCGCTACCTTGTCGAGAAGTTCGGTGTCGAACCGCTCGTCGATCACGCCATAGAAACCGAACCTCGGCTTCGGCAGGTCTTCCTGATCGGCCGGCTCGAATTGCCGCGCGCGAGCCTTGGCGAAGTGGCAGCGGTCGACCGAGGAGGGGAAGCAGTGGACGTTTTCGTGACGGTCCTTCTTGGCCTCGAAGAGGCTCGAGCCGCCGGTGAAGAGGATGTCCGCGCGGTCGATCAACTCCTGCTCGTAGCCGAGCAGGTGCTCCGGCGCGAACTTGAACTTCGAAAGCTCGTCCATCGCATCATAGACGGTGAGGTCGGGCGTGATGTGACGCGAGAAGGTCAGCATCATCGGCGTGTAGTACCACGCGATGAGCGGCCCGCGGATCGCCGCCACATGAGCGTCCAGCAGGCGCTTCAGCGCGGCCTCGCGCGCTTCCTCCGACATCCCTTCGGGGAGGTGGGGTACGACGACCCTAAGGCCACACGCATCCTCGGCCTCGCGAACCTTGAGGAACGCGGTTTCCTTCGCGCCGATGTCGACGGGCTCTTCCCAGAAGATCACGTCCATCTCGCGCGCGAAGCGGCTCATGAGATGCTGTGGGCGCTGGAACACAAAGTTCCACCGCAGGTGCGAAAAGCACAGCAAGGTGGCGGGCTCGGCGTGCGGCCCCGTGGGCTCAACCTCCGAGTGAACTGGCACACCGACGCGCGTCAGCATTTTCCGTTAAACCTCCGTATAGTGGGTAATCCAACTGTTGAACGGGACGACTCGCATTACGGTTCCGCAACGCTAACCCAAATTAGGCGGAATCTTCCGTGTTGCGCTGCAACATACGCCAGCCCGCCCGATTGACCCGACGAACTCCGCATGGAAGGGGAGAAGCCCTCATAGGAGAAACCCTTGGCAACGACGATCGAGGAACTGGAACGGCGCCGTGAGCTGGCGCGGAAGGGCGGCGGCGAGAAACGCATTGCGGCGCAGCACGCGAAGGGGCGGCTGACGGCACGGGAGCGCCTGTCCGTGCTGCTCGATGAGGGCAGCTTCGAAGAATATGACATGTTCGTCGAGCACAACGCGACCGACTTCGGCATGGACAAGCAGAAGATCCCGGGGGACGGCGTCGTCACGGGGTCGGGCACCATCAACGGCCGCCTGGTCTACGTCTTCGCGCAGGATTTCACCGTCTTTGGCGGCTCCCTCTCCGAGCGCCATGCCCAGAAGATCTGCAAGGTCATGGACATGGCCATGAAGGTCGGCGCGCCCATGATCGGCCTCAACGACAGCGGCGGCGCGCGCATCCAGGAAGGCGTTGCCAGCCTCGGGGGCTATGCCGAGGTGTTCCAGCGGAACGTGCTGGCCAGCGGCGTGATCCCGCAGATCAGCCTTATCATGGGGCCGTGCGCAGGTGGCGCGGTCTATTCGCCTGCGATGACCGACTTCATCTTCATGGTGAAGGACTCAAGCTACATGTTCGTTACGGGTCCCGACGTGGTGAAGACCGTCACCAACGAGGTCGTGACCCAGGAGGAACTCGGCGGGGCTGTCACCCACACGACCAAGTCGGGCGTGGCCGACGTGGCATTTGAGAACGACATCGACGCGCTGCTCGCGACCCGCGACTTCGTCGACTTCCTGCCGCTGTCGAACCGTCACGATTTGCCCGAGCGGCCGTGCGAGGACCCCGTGGACCGGATCGAGGACAGCCTCGACACGCTCGTCCCGCCGAGCGCCGCGACGCCTTACGACATGCACGAGCTGATCCGGAAGGTCGCCGACGAGGGCGAGTTCTTCGAGATCCAGCCGAACCATGCCGCCAACATCCTGGTCGGCTTCATCCGCATCGAAGGGCGGCCGGTCGGCGTCGTCGCCAACCAGCCCATGGTGCTGGCAGGTGTGCTCGACATCAATTCGTCGAAGAAGGCCGCGCGCTTCGTGCGCTTCTGCGACGCGTTCGAAATCCCGATCCTGACCTTTGTTGACGTGCCGGGCTTCCTTCCCGGCGTCGGGCAGGAGCATCACGGCATCATCAAGCATGGCGCGAAGCTGCTGTTCGCTTTTGCGGAGGCGACGGTACCCAAGATCACCGTCATCACGCGCAAGGCCTATGGCGGGGCCTACGACGTCATGGCCTCCAAGCATCTGCGCGGGGACTTGAATTACGCCTGGCCGACCGCCGAGATCGCGGTGATGGGTGCAAAGGGCGCGGTCGAGATCATCTTCCGCAAGGACGCCGACAATCCCGAAGAGATCGCCAAGCGCACGAGCGAATATGAAGAGCGCTTCGCCAACCCCTTCGTCGCAGCGAGCAAAGGCTTCATCGACGAGGTGATCATGCCGCACTCGACGCGGCGCCGCGTCGCGATGGGGCTACGGAAGCTCAGGAACAAGCAACTCGAAAACCCGTGGAAGAAGCACGACAACATTCCGCTGTGAGAGCCGCATGAGCACCTACACCGCCACGATCCGCTGGTATCGCAAGGGCGACGGCGACTTCACCAAGGGCCAGTACAGCCGCGCGCATGAGTGGGCGTTCGACGGCGGCGTGACGGTGCCGGCCTCCCCGAGCCCGCACATCGTTCCGGCGCCTTGGTCGGATGCGAAGGGCGTCGACCCGGAGGAAGCATTCGTCGCCTCGCTCTCGTCTTGCCACATGCTCTTCTTCGTCGATTTCGCGCGACGCGCGGGACACGTCGTCGACGCTTATGTCGACGAGGCCGAGGGCGTCCTCGAAACACGCGCCGACGGCAAGATGGCTATGACGCGTGTCACGCTGCGCCCGCGGATCACCTGGTCAGGCGAATGGCCGGATGCGGTCGTCATCGCCGACCTTCACCAACGCGCGCACGGAGCCTGCTTCATCGCCAATTCGGTCAATACGGAAGTGACAATCGCACAATGAAACTCGGCCGCCTCAACCACGTCGGCGTCGCCACGCCCTCGATCGAAAAGAGCCTCGAGCTTTACCGCAATATGTTCGGCGCGGAGCCCCACGGCGAGCCGTTCGACCTCCCCGCGCAGGGCGTCCGAGTCTGCTTCGTCGACACGCCGAACAGCCAGATCGAACTGATTGAGCCGCTCGGCGAAACCTCGCCGATCGTGAAGTTCCTCGAGAAGAACCCGCTCGGCGGGCAGCATCACGTCTGCTTCGAAGTCCCTGACATCCACGTCGCCAAGGCGGAGTTCGAAGCCAAGGACGCCCGTGTCCTCGGCGAACCGCGCATCGGAGCGCACGGCACACTGGTGTTCTTCGTGCACCCCAAGGACATGGGCGGCGTGCTGACCGAGATCATGGAGACGCCGAAGGGCGCGCACTGATTGGATTTGCGCGGCTTGGGCGCTAGGGCTGCGCCCGTGACCGACAAGCCTTCAAAAAGAGACTGGGAGACGCTCGCGGCGAAGGAGTCCCGCGGCAAGGATCTGTCTCGGGAAACCGTTGAGGGCATCCGCCTCGACACCGTTTACGGACCAGACGCTGCGATCGACAGCGGCTATCCAGGCCTCGCGCCGTTCACGCGCGGGCCCTATGCGACGATGTACGCCGGCCGCCCCTGGACGATCCGCCAGTATGCCGGCTTCTCGACAGCCGAGGAGTCCAACGCCTTCTACCGCCGCAACCTCGCCGCCGGGCAGAAGGGTCTAAGCGTCGCCTTCGACCTCGCGACCCACCGCGGCTACGACAGCGACAATCCGCGCGTGGCCGGCGACGTCGGCATGGCCGGCGTGGCGATCGACACGGTCGAGGACATGAAGCTCCTGTTCGACGGCATCCCGCTCGGCGAGATGTCGGTCAGCATGACGATGAACGGCGCCGTGCTTCCGGTCATGGCCTTCTTCATCGTCGCTGGAGAAGAGCAGGGCGTCCCGCATGCTAAGCTCACGGGCACGATCCAGAACGACATTTTGAAAGAGTTCGCGGTCCGGAACACCTACATTTACCCGCCCGAACCCTCGATGCGGATCGTGTCGGACATAATCGCCTACTGCGCGGCGGAGATGCCGAAGTTCAACTCGATCTCAATCAGCGGCTATCACATGCATGAGGCTGGGGCGACAGCGGTCCAGGAGCTCGCCTACACGCTCGCTGACGGCATGGAATATGTGCGCACCGCGAAGGCGGACGGTCTAGACATCGACGACTTCGCGCCGCGCCTGTCGTTCTTCTTCGGCATCGGCATGAACCTGTTCATGGAGATCGCAAAGCTCCGCGCGGCGCGGACTTTGTGGCACCGGATCATGACCGATCTCGGCGCGCAGAAGGACGAGTCCAAGCGGCTGCGCACCCACTGCCAGACTAGCGGCGTCAGCCTGACCGAGCAGGACCCGTACAACAACATCATCCGCACCACGATCGAGGCGCTGGCCGCGGTGCTCGGCGGCACCCAGTCGCTGCACACCAACAGCTTCGACGAGGCGATTGCACTCCCCACCGACTTCAGCGCGCGCATCGCCCGCAACACGCAGCTGATCTTGGCAGAGGAAAGCGGCGTGACGGCGGTCGCCGATCCGCTGGGCGGAAGCTTCTACGTTGAAAAATTGACGCGCGAGCTGGAGGAGAAGGCGTGGGCGCTGATCGAGGAAGTCGAGGCGCACGGCGGCATGACCAAGGCGGTCGCCGAAGGGCTGCCCAAGCACCGCATCGAGGAA
>Ga0307410_10001226_pt1 | contig 11385 bp, 13 predicted proteins | sample 322Ometagenome_3_FD_203707 | JGI IMG/M metagenome (GOLD analysis project Ga0307410, IMG submission 203707) | Maize rhizosphere microbial communities from greenhouse at UC Davis, California, United States - 322HYB-O-3 | ecosystem: Host-associated > Plants > Roots > Rhizosphere > Soil | place...
CGGCGGCGAAATCGTCCTCGCGCCAGTCCATGATCGATCCGATCAGGTAGAGCACCGATGCGCCGTCGACGTAGAAGGTGCCGCCCGGCGTTTCGATCCTCTCATCGAACTTCTGCTCCTCGGTCACATAATCGACCGAGTAAGCGAGGCCCGAGCAGCCGCGCCGCGGGGTCGACAGCTTGACGCCGATGGAGCCTTCGGGCGCTTTCGACATCAGGTCGGCAATGCGGGCTTCCGCCGCCGACGTCAGGGTGATCGCGGCCGGACGCGCGCGGACTTTCACTTCCTTGTTCATCTAGAGCATTCCCAATTCGAGCCGCGCTTCGTCGCTCATCTTCGAAGGGTCCCACGGCGGATCCCAGACGAGGTTGACGACGGCATCGCGGATGCCCGGCACCGACAGCACGCGAAGCTCCACTTCTTGCGGCATCGATTCCGCGACCGGGCAGTGCGGCGTAGTCAGCGTCATGGTGATGGTCGCGTCGCCATCCTCGCTGATTGCGACGTCGTAGATCAGGCCAAGCTCATAGATGTCGACCGGGATTTCGGGGTCGTAGATGGATTTCAGCGTATCGACGACCGCGGCCTGCAGGTCGCTGCCAGCGCCATTGGCCGCCTCCGCTTCCTTCTCGCCGGACAGGAAGCCGGCGAGATAGTCGCGCTTGCGCTCGAAGGTCTCGGTGAGGCGAGCGCGCGGCGGCGGAGTCACCGCTTCGACCTCCTCGGTCTCGATCTTGCGCTCCTCGTTCATCCAAAAATCCGCTTCACCTGTTCGATCCCGCGCACCAGCGCCGCAATGTCCGAGCTGTCGCTGTGCGCCGCGAAGCTCGCTCGCGCGGTCGCCTCGACGCCCAGCACCTGCATCAGCGGCTGTGCGCAATGATGGCCGGCACGAACCGCGACGCCCGCATCGTCCAATATGGTGGCGGTGTCGTGCGGATGCACCCCGTCGACATTGAAGCTGACGATGCCGGCGCTGTCCTCGGGCCCGTAAACGGTAACCCCGCCGATTTCCGACAGCGCTGCGCGGCATTCGGCGACCAGCGCCGACTCATGCGCATGGATCGCGTCGAGCCCGAGCTTCTGGGTCCAGTCCACGGCCGCATGCAGCCCGACCGCGCCAACGATATGCGGCGTCCCCGCCTCGAACCGCGCGGGCGCATCGAGGTAGGTCGTTTCGGCGAACGTGACCTTTTCGATCATCGCGCCGCCGCCCTGCCATGGCGGCATCTGGTCGAGCAGCTCGGCGCGGCCCCACAACGCGCCAATGCCGGTCGGCCCGTAGAGCTTGTGCGACGAAAATGCGTAAAAATCGGCGCATAAGTTGACAATGTTGACGCCAATACGGGGGACGGCCTGGCACCCGTCGAGCAGCAGCAGCGCGCCCTTCGAATGGGCGATGTCGGCAGCGCGACGGGCATCGAGGATTGAGCCAAGCACGTTCGATACGTGCGCAAATCCAACAATGCGATGCTCTTCAGTAAGCATCTGCTCCGCTGCGTCGAGGTCGATCTGCCCGTCGGCAGTCAGCGGCACCGCATCGACTTCGTAACCGGCCAGCTGCCACGGCACGATATTGCTGTGATGCTCGAGGCTCGACAGCAGGGCGCGGTTGCGGCCTTCCTTCCGCAGCGTCCGCGCCACGAGGTTGATCGCTTCCGTTGCGCCCCGCGTGAAGATCAGCTCGTTCGACTGGCCGCCGATCAGTCCCGACGCCGCCGCCCGCGCGGCCTCGTAGCGGCCGGTCATTTCCGACGAGCGCTGGTACACGCCGCGATGCACCGTCGCATAATCGCGAGCATAGGCCTCGGTGATTGCGTCGATGACCGCCTGCGGCTTCTGCGCCGTCGCGGCGCTGTCGAGATAGTGCCAGTTCTCGATGGCCGGGAACTGGCCGCGCACGTCGAGCGCCGAATTGATGCGCGTGGGCGCGTTCATGCGACCACCTTCCGCAACGCCGCGCGCGCTGCGTCGCAAATCGCGTCGCCGTCGCTGGCGCTGTCCCACAGCCCCATGACGAAGCCTTCGAGCAGCAGCGCGCGCGCACTCGCCGGATCCATTCCCCGGCTCTCGGCATAGAAGAGCTGCATGGCGTCGAGCTCACCGACGCTCGCGCCGTGCGCGCACTTCACGTCGTCGGCGTAAATCTCCAGCTCCGGCTTGCAGTTGGCGGTCGCGCCGCGGTCGAGCAGCATCGCCTTCACCGATTGCTCGCCGTCGGTCAGCTGCGCCCCGCGCGCGACCTCCACCTTGCCGAGATAGGAACCGACCGCCTTGCCGTTCAGCACCGACCGGATCACCTGCCGCGAGCGGCCCGCTTCGCCTACATGCCTGACGTTGGTGACGAATTCACTGGTCGACACGCCAGTGCCGATATTGGCGCCGAACAGCTCGAAATCCGCGCCCTTATCGAGCGACACTTCAAGCTCGACACGGCCGTATACCGACGCATTGTTGAGCGCGAAAATGCGCGCCTGCGCACCCTCGCCGAGCGCTAGCCGGACCCGTCGTAGCTGCACGTCGTCGGACGATGGCAACCACACTTCCTCAAAGCTCTCGCCCGCGCCGACGGTCAGCGTAACCGTGTCCGCAAACTGCTCCCACACGGGCTTCAGCGCCTCAAGGTCGGCGTAGCGCCATTCCTCCTGGGCATGGGTCGGGAACGGCGCCGTCATTGCATTGCTCCGCAACGGATCAACGTCTCGATCTCGACCTCGTTATCGGGCCCGAACGTGGTGCGAACGGTGAGTGACTTGCGGTCCTTCGACAGCTGGTAATTGCTGACGAAGGTCGTCGGCCCCTCGTCCTGTTCCGGCCAGTTCTCGGTTACGTCGAGCGACCCGTTGGGCTTGCGCACGACCTTGCGGACATCGCCCTGGAACTCGCCGTCGCGGACGCTGAGCTTGGCGATGGTCAAGCCGCCGTGGACCGCCCCTGCAGAGCAGCCCTCATGGCTTCCGCCCCAGCGCCCCCAATATTCCTGCGGGAAGCCGCCGGTGCGCGGCGCCGCCAGCGCTGCCGAACTGGCCGCCAGTCCCACCAAGAGGAGCGTCGCGCGGATCATGCACGCCTCTTCATCAGGCGGCGCAATTTCTTGTCGCGCTGCTTCTGCCGCTCGGGCGCCATCAGTCCGTAGACCGAGTCCAGCGCGAAACCGGAGGCAAAGAAAATCGCCACCGCCTTGGCCGCATCGCCAGTGTCGATGAACAAGCCGAAGACGAGGTCGACGACCGTGATCAACCCGAACAAGATCACCAGCAAGGCAATGTCCGCCACCGCGCGGCCGGGCTTTCCGCGGACCATGCCGATCGCGAGCATCAGGGCCATGCAGGCAACAACGATGCCGAACGTGGTCACGCGGCAGCCTCCGCATAGCCTTCGCGCTCCAGTTCGTGCGCCAGTTCGGGCCCGCCGCTGCGCTCGATCCTGCCCGCGCGCAGGACGTGCACGCGGTCCGGCTGCACATAGTCGAGCAGCCGCTGGTAATGGGTGATCAGCAGCACGCCCTTGTCGGGTGCGCGCATGATCTGGTTGATGCCCGCGCCGACGGCTTTCAGCGCATCGATGTCGAGGCCGCTGTCGGTCTCGTCGAGAAGCGCGAACCTTGGCTGCATGATGCCCATCTGGACCATCTCGGCGCGCTTCTTCTCGCCGCCCGAAAAGCCGACGTTGACGGGGCGCTTCAGCATTTCGGCGTCCATGCCGAGCACCGCCGCTTGAGCTTTCGCGAGCTTGATGAACTCACCGCCCGACAGCTCGGCTTCACCGCGCGAACGGCGCTGCGAATTGAGGCTTTCGCGCAGGAATTGCAGGTAGGAGATGCCGGGGATTTCGACCGGATATTGGAAGCCGAGGAACAGGCCAGCGGCGGCCCGCTCGTGCGGCTCCATTGCCAGCAAGTCGCGGCCGTCGAACGTCGCGCTGCCCTCGCTGACTTCATAGCCGGGGCGGCCGCCGAGCGTGTAGGCGAGCGTCGACTTGCCCGACCCGTTTGGGCCCATGATTGCGTGCACCTCGCCCGCGGGGACGTGCAGCGACAGGCCGTTCAAGATCGGCTTGTCGGCGACCGTCGCGTGAAGGTTTTCTATTTGAAGCATCATTTAGACCCATGCCGCGCGAAGAAGCGGCGTTCGGCAAGCGCTGCAAGCAAGGTTTCGTGTTGAGCACTCGTACAAGTTTTTATTTCCTCGGTGACGGCGGCATTGAGCGCCTTCCGCTCGGCGCTAGAGCGTCTCTTGTCCGCGCTCGCCAGCAGCCGCGGCAAGGACCGTTCGATGCAGGTCGACATGGCCGAACAGCCGATCGCGTCGACGGCTGGGTCACCCGAAGAAATCTGGGTGATGCAGGTAACCTTGCCCCGCGACGATTGCACCCTCGCCTTCCATTGTTTCATCTTGGTGCCAAGGACGACGATCTCGTCCTTGACCTCGATCTGCTGTGCCGCCGGTAATCCTGCGATCGCCAAAGCGAGCCAAATCATCCCACGCTCCCCTCAAGGCTGATGCCGAGAAGTTTCTGCGCTTCAACGGCGAACTCCATCGGCAGCTGCTTCAGCACCTCGCGCGCGAAGCCGTTCACGATCAGCGCCACCGCCGCTTCCTGATCGAGACCGCGCGACATCGCGTAGAACAACTGGTCCTCGCTGATCTTCGACGTGGTCGCCTCATGCTCGATCGTCGCGGTCGGGTTCTTGACCTCGATGTAGGGCACAGTGTGTGCGCCGCAGTCGCTGCCCAACAGCAGGGAATCGCACTGCGTGAAGTTGCGCACATTCTCGGCGCGCGGAAGCACGCGGACCAGCCCACGATAGGTGTTGTTCGACCGGCCCGCGCTGATGCCCTTCGACACGATGGTCGATCGCGTGTTGGCGCCGATGTGGATCATCTTGGTGCCGGTGTCGGCCTGCTGGCGGTTGTTGGTCAGCGCAACCGAATAGAATTCGCCGACGCTGCCATCGCCCTTTAAAATGCAGCTCGGATATTTCCAGGTGATCGCGCTGCCGGTCTCGACCTGGGTCCAGCTGACCTTCGACCGCGCGCCGCTGCACAGCGCCCGCTTGGTGACGAAATTGAAGATGCCGCCCTTGCCCTCGGCATCGCCGGGATACCAGTTCTGGACGGTGGAGTATTTCACCTCCGCATTCTCGTGCGCGAAGATCTCGACCACCGCGGCGTGCAGCTGGTTCTCGTCGCGCATCGGCGCGGTGCAGCCTTCGAGGTAGCTGACGTAACTGCCCTTGTCGGCCACAATGAGCGTGCGTTCGAACTGGCCGGTATTTTCGGCATTGATGCGGAAATAGGTGCTCAATTCCATCGGGCAGCGGACGCCCTCGGGAATGTAGACGAAGGTGCCGTCGGAAAAGACCGCGCTGTTGAGGCAGGCGAAGTAATTGTCGCGCTGCGGAACGACGCTGCCGAGATACTTTTTCACCAGCTCCGGATGCTCGCGGATCGCTTCGGAGATGCTGAGGAAGATGACGCCGGCCTTCTTCAGCTCCTCGCGGAAGGTGGTGGCGACGCTGACGCTGTCGAACACCGCATCGACCGCGACCTTGCGCGCGCCTTCCACGCCGGCGAGCACCTTCTGCTCCTCGATCGGAATGCCGAGCTTTTCGTAGACACGGAGGATCTCAGGATCGACCTCGTCGAGGCTGCCGAGCTTCGGCTTCGCCTTGGGCGCCGCGTAATAATAAGCGTCCTGGTAATCGATCGCGGGAATGTCGAGCTTAGCCCAGCTGACCTCCTCCATTTCCAGCCAGGCGGAAAAGGCCTTGAGCCGCCAGTCGAGCATCCATTCGGGCTCTTCCTTCTTGGCGGAAATGAAGCGGACGGTGTCTTCGCTGAGGCCCTTGGGCGCAAATTCCTGCTCGATGTCGGAGCTGAAGCCCCACTCGTAATCGGCGAGCTTCTCGGCGGCCTCATGCGCCTCGCGGTTGCGGACGTCTTCGGTCATTGCGCGAGTTCCGTGAGGCTGACGGCGCCGAGCGCGCCGCGTACGGCATGGCCGACGACGCCCATGTGCGGCTTGATCCGGCAATGGGCGTCGAGCGCGCAGTCGTGGTTCACGCCGTCGCCGCACTGGGTCATGACGATCGGGCCTTCGACCGCTTCGACGATGTCGGCGAGGCTGATGTCCTGCGCCGGGCGGGACAGGGCAAAGCCGCCGCTGGCGCCGCGCGAGCTGCTGAGCAGGCCATAGCCGGCGAGCTGGCCCATCAGCTTCTGCGCGGTCGGCAGCGGCACGCCGGTCTCGCCCGACAATTCGGTCGCACTGAGCCGTTCGCCCGCGGGGCGGCGGGCGGCGGCGGTCATCAGCACGACCGCATAATCGGCAAGGTGGCTCAGGCGCATCAGCAGTAATTCGGAGCGTTCCAGTCGGATTTAGGGAGTTTCGCTCTGAAACTCAACCGCCGCATTGCCTCGCGAGGCCTGCAATGACACAGGCGAGCCCGTGAGCCTCTACCCGCTGATCCGTCCGCTCGCTTTCGCGTTCGACGCGGAAACGGCGCATCGCGCGACGATCCGCGCGTTGAGGCTGATCCCGCCGCATCGGCCGCCCGATTTTCCGTCGTCGCTGCGGACTCGCGTGGCGGGGCTCGATTTTCCGACGCCGATTGGGCTTGCGGCGGGCTTCGACAAGGACGCCGAAGTGCCCGAGCAGATGCTCTCGCTCGGCTTCGGCTTCGTCGAAGTGGGGACGCTGACGCCGCGTGCGCAGGAGGGCAATCCGAAGCCGCGTCTGTTCCGGCTGAAGGAGGATCAGGCGGTCGTCAACCGCATGGGCTTCAACAATGGCGGGCAGCCGCTGGCCTATTGCCGCCTGCAGCTCGACCAGAAGTTTCCCGGTATCATCGGAGTGAACATCGGCGCCAACAAGGACAGCGCGGATCGCATCGCCGATTATGTGGCGGGGGTGCGCGCGATGGCGGCGGTCGCCGACTATCTGACGATCAACATCAGCTCGCCCAACACGCCGGGCCTGCGGCAATTGCAGGACGAAGGCGCGCTGCGGGCCTTGCTGTCGGCGGTGCAAAAGGCGCGCGCGGTGGACGGCCCGCCGGTGTTCCTCAAAGTGGCGCCGGATCTCGGCGAGAAGGAGCCCGACCAGATCACGCGCATTGCCATCGACCATGGCATCGACGCGATCATCGTCGCCAACACCACCATTTCGCGGCCGACGCTGAAGTCGCGTTTCGCGGGTGAGACCGGCGGACTGTCCGGCGCGCCGCTCAAGCCACTTGCGCTCGAGGCGCTGCGGAGGTTCCGCAAGGCATCGGGGTCGGAAATGACGCTGATCGCCGTGGGGGGGATCGCAACTGCCGAAGACGCCTTTGAACGCATTCGCGCGGGCGCGAGCCTGGTCCAGCTTTACTCGGCAATGGTCTATCAGGGGCCCGGGATTGCGACACGCATCGCGGAGGGCCTGGCGAGGATCGTGAAACGCGAAGGCTTCGCCAACGTTGCCGAGGCCGTAGCGACCGAGTAGCCACTGCTGATGCGCGCTCGCTCCTTGCTCTTCTCCGCCGCTTTGCTCGCTCTTGCGGGTTGCACCACCTCCTCCGTTTCCGCACCAGTCACAGCCGTTCCCGGCATGGTCAGCGCCGCCGATCCGCGCGCAGCTGCCGCGGGCGCCGAAATTTTGCGGCAGGGTGGAAGCGCGGCGGATGCAGCGTTCGCGACCCTGCTCGCGCTCAATGTCGTCGAGCCGCAAAGCTCCGGCATCGGTGGGGGCGGCTTCCTCGTCTATTCGCAGGGCGGGCGCGATCCGGTGACCTATGACGGGCGCGAGACGGCGCCTGCCGCGGCGACCGGCACCTATTTGTTCAAGAACGGCCAGCCGATGGCGTTCAACGACGCTCGGCCCGGCGGCAAGAGCGTCGGCGTTCCGGGCAACATCCGGATGATGGCCGAGGCGCACGAGAAGCATGGCAAGCTGCCATGGTCGGCGCTGTTCCAGCCCGCGATCCGGCTGGCGCGCGACGGCTTTCAAGTGACGCCACGCCTGTTCAACGCACTGAGCAGCGAGAACGGCGTTGGCGGCATGAGCGGTGAGCCGCGCCAGATTTTCTTCGGCGCCGACGGCAAGCCGCTCCCGGTCGGTTCGACGGTCCGCAACCCGGCGTTCGCGGCGTTCCTCGAGCAGCTCGCGGCGCGCGGTCCGGACAGTTTCTACGTTGGCCCGAACGCGCAGGCGATCGCCGCGGCAGTCAGCGGCGCCGCGCATAACCCCGCGCCGATGACGGTCGGCGACATCGCCGCTTACGACGCCAAGCCGCGCCCGCCGGTGTGCGGAACCTATCGAGGGTACAAGATCTGCGGGATGGGGCCGGTGTCGTCGGGCGGCACGACCGTCTTCGCGATCCTGAAGCAGCTCGAGCGGTTCGACATGGCCGCGCTCGGCCCGCGCAACCCGGTCAGCTGGCATTTGATCGCGGAATCGCAGCGCCTCGCTTACGCCGACCGCGACCAGTATCTCGGCGATCCGGATTTCGTCCGCGTCCCCGTCGCCGGCTTGATCGACGCGAAATACCTAGCCTCGCGCTCCGCGCAGATCTCGCCCGACCGCACCATCGCGAATGCCGAGCCGGGCACACCGCCCGGCGCGCCGGTTCGCGCGCGCGGTCTCGTCGGACAAGAGAAGGGCACCTCCCACTTCGTCGCGGTCGACCGGTGGGGCAATGTCGCTTCGGAAACCTCGACCATCGAAAGCGGCTTCGGCTCGGGCCTCATGGTCAATGGCTATTACCTCAACAACGAGCTGACGGATTTCAGCTTCACGCCCACGAAGGACGGTCTTCCCGTCGCGAACCGAGTTGAAGGTGGCAAGCGGCCGCGCAGCTCGATGAGCCCGACCATCGTCTACGGTCCTGACGGGCGTGTTCGACTGGCGGTCGGCGCAGCAGGCGGCGCGACGATCATCGTCCAGGTGGCCAAGGCGATTGTCGGTGTAATCGACTGGAAGCTGAGCGCGCAGGAAGCGCTTGCGCTGCCGACCATGTTCGCTCCGGGCGGTCAGACGCTGTACCTCGAGCGCGGGACGTACCTCGAAGCGATGGCGCCGCAGTTGCAGGCGCTGGGGCACAACCAGATCGACTATCGTCCGCCGATCACGTTCAAGGCCAATGCAATCGAATATGTGAACGGCCGCTGGGTGGGTGCGGCCGACCCGCGCAGCGAGGGGGCTGCGGTCTCGGAATAGGGGGGATTTTGGCTCGTCAACTCGAACGGTTCGACAACCTCGTCTCGATGTTCCTGGCGCGCGCCGGGGAGAAGGGCGACAAACCGTTTCTATGGGCCAGGCGCGAGGGTGCCTGGCGGTCGATCAGCTGGGCGGAGGCGGCCCGGCAGGTGTCAAACCTCGCCGCATCGCTCAAGCGGATCGGGCTGGAGCCCGGCGACCGTGTTGCGCTGGTCAGCGAAAACCGCCCGGAATGGCTGATCGCCGACCTCGGCATCATGGCCGCCGGCTGCGTCACCGTGCCGACCTACACGACCAACACGACGCGCGATCATGCCCACATCCTCGGCAACTCCGCGGCACGCGCGGTCATCGTATCCAGCCAGAAGCTGGCCAAGAACCTGGTGCCCGCGGTGTTCGCTTCGGCCGAATGCCATCACGTGATCGGCATCGAAGACATTCGCTCGGGCCAGACGCCGGACTGGGTCAACGTTCATCATTGGGATGAGCTGGTGGCCGGCGAAGCGGACGTGGATGCGTTGCGCGAGCGTGAAAAAGCGGTTGGCCGCGACGATCTCGCCTGCATCATTTACACCAGCGGCACCGGCGGAGCGCCGCGCGGCGTGCAGATCCATCACGGCTCGATCCTCCACAATGTGGAAGGCTGCACGGACATCATCTCCACGGATTTCGGCTGGGACGATGAGATATTCCTGTCCTTCCTGCCGGCCAGCCATGCTTATGAGCATACCGGCGGACAGATGTTCCCGATCGCGCTAGGTGCGCAGATCTATTACGCCGAGAGCCTCGAAAAGCTCGCCTCCAATATCGAGGAAGTGCAGCCGACGATCATGGTGGTCGTCCCCCGGCTGTTCGAGATGCTGCGCGCCCGCATCCTGAAGTCGATCGAGGGGCAGGGCGGCTTCGCAAAATATCTGCTCCATCGAGCGCTGAAGATCGGCGCGGACAAGGCCAATGGCGGAGTGAAGCCGTGGGACCTGCCCATGGACGGCATCCTGTCGCTCACCCTGCGCAAGAAGATCCGGGCGCGGATGGGACAGCGGACGAAGGCCTGGGTGTCAGGGGGCGCACCGCTCAATCCCGAAGTCGGCATCTTCTTTCAGTCGCTCGGCATCACCTTCCTCCAAGGCTACGGCCAGACGGAGGCCGGCCCGCTGATCAGTTGCAACCGGCCAAAGGTGGGCATCCGGCTGGAGACCGTTGGCCCGCCGGCAATGAACACCGAGGTGCGGTTTGCCGAGGACGGCGAACTTATGGTGCGCGGCGAGAACGTGATGTTCGGCTACTGGCGCAACCCGGAAGAGAGTGCGCGGGTGCTGAAGGACGGGTGGCTGGCGACGGGCGACATCGGCCATTTCGACGACAAAGGCCGGATCGTCATTACCGACCGGAAGAAGGACCTGATCGTCAACGACAAGGGTGACAACGTGTCGCCGCAGCGGATCGAGGGCATGCTAACGCTGCAGTCGGAGATCGCGCAGGCGATGGTTTACGGCGATCGGCGGCCGCACCTTGTTGCCCTGCTTGTTCCGGATCCGGAGATCGCGAGGGCGCCCGACCTCCAGGCGCGACTGCAGAAGGCGGTCGACCGCGTGAACGCCGACGTCTCCGTCATCGAGAAAGCGCGCCGGTTCATCATCGCCGACGAGGGGTTCACGATCGAGAACGAGCAGCTGACGCCGTCACTCAAGATCCGGCGGCACGTAATTTCGCAGGTCTACGGCGAGCGCCTCGACGGACTTTACAAGCGCTAGGCGTTAGCCGGCTTTCGGCCTGACGTACGGCGTGAAGTCGCCGAACACGCAGCTGCCGACCTGCATCCCGTTGAGCAGGTCGACGACCTGCGCGATGTCGCCGCGGCACAGGCCCGAGCCACCGAAGCTGCGGGTCACCAACGTATAGTTGCCCCGCGAGAGTGAGCTGCAGCCGCCCTGCATGTGGTTGACATAGACGCGGCTGGTGCCGTCGCGAAACAGGATCGTATTGTCGTCGATGGTCCGCATGTCGCCGGAACGGTAGCTCGGCAGGCAGCTGACCGGCTTCTGGGCGACCTTGCCCTGCAGCGCCAACTGATACTCACGCTGCTTGTCCGCGGTGCGCATCGGAACGGGCTCAGGCCCGGCCGTGCAGGATGCGAGGATCGCACCCCCGATTATGACAGAGATCACACGCATATTGACCTCCTTG
>Ga0307410_10001229_pt1 | contig 11380 bp, 11 predicted proteins | sample 322Ometagenome_3_FD_203707 | JGI IMG/M metagenome (GOLD analysis project Ga0307410, IMG submission 203707) | Maize rhizosphere microbial communities from greenhouse at UC Davis, California, United States - 322HYB-O-3 | ecosystem: Host-associated > Plants > Roots > Rhizosphere > Soil | place...
GCCGGAGCGGCCGCGCTCGCGCTGACCGGCTGTTCCACGATGAATGACGATATGGGTGGCGGTTCCGCCATGGCGGCATCGGCCGAAGCCGTGCCGATGGTCGGTGGCGCGCCAATGTATCCGACCAAAACCATTGTCGAGAATGCCGTCAACTCGGCCGACCACACGACGCTGGTCGCGGCGGTCAAGGCGGCGGGGCTGGGCGACACGCTGTCCGGCCCCGGCCCGTTCACCGTCTTCGCGCCGACCAACGATGCCTTCGCCAAGCTTCCGGCGGGGACGGTCGACACGCTCCTCAAGCCCGAAAATAAGGTGATGCTGACGTCGGCGCTGACCTATCATGTCGTGCCGGGGCGCATCACCGCGGCCGACCTGATGGCCATGATCAAGGCGGGCGGCGGCTGGGCAAAGCTGACCACCGTCCAGGGCGGCACACTGACTGCCAGCATGATGGGTGACATGGTGATGCTGACCGACGCCAAGGGCGGGATCGCGCACGTCACTCAGGCCGATGTCATGCAGTCGAACGGTGTCATCCACGTCACCGACGCGGTTTCGCTCCCCGGATAGGGGAGTGGCGGCCGGTCCGTTTGCGCCCCTTTTGCCGGGCCGGCCGCACCATCGAAAATTCATGAGATCCGGGGGAGATGCAACGACGGAGAAAACAGGAGGATAGGCATGTCACATTTCAAAGGAAGGCTCATTCATTTGGCCATCGGCGGTGTTGCGCTGGCGCTTGCCGGCGCGGCGGCGGCCCAGGACTATAAGGTTAACTTGAGGCCGCTGAATCACAGCGGCGTGGTGGGCAAGGGCTCGCTGACGCTCAGTCCTGACAAGATGCACCTGACCGTCCGGATTGACGCGACTGGGTTGGAGAAGAACCAGGTCCACGTCGGCCATATCCACGGACTGGTCAGCGGCAACGATCCGGCGGATTCGTCAATTCCGAGTCCCCAGCAGGACAGCGACAGGGACAAATATGTCGAGCTGGCCGAAGGGGCCGTCACCTACGGACCGATCCTGATCACGCTCGGCACCGACAATGGCGGGAACCTCGATCCCGACGGCGACGGGATGATTCATTATCAGCAGACGTTCAACCTCGACGATCCCGCCATTTACGGGGAGGGGTTCAACAAGATGTCGGTGATCGGGTCGGGCAGTTCGCTCCAGCTTCGCGAGATCATCATCCACGGCCTGACCGTGCCGGCGGTCGGCGTGCAGCCGGGCGAAGTTGACGGCACCGCTGGCTACAAGGTCGTGCTGCCCGTCGCGGGCGGCGAAATCGGCGCGGCCGGAGACGCGCTCAAGTTCAAGATGGCGCCTGCCAACCGCTAATATGGTTCGACGGTCGGCCGGGGGGCCGGCCGTCCGCCGCCGCCGGTTCGGGTCTGCGTGGGCACCGGGCCGGTGGCGGCCTTATTCCTGCTTGGCCTCCAGCCATTGCTCGAGCCACTTGATCGTATAGTCGCCCGACTTGAATGCGTCGGTGGCGATGATCCGCTGCTGCAACGGGACGGTGGTCTTCATGCCCTCGACCACGAACTCTTCCAGCGCTCGCTTGAGACGGCGGATGCAGCCTTCGCGGGTCTGGCCGTAAACGATCAGCTTGCCGATCATGCTATCGTAGTAGGGCGGTACTCGGTAGCCGGCGTAGAGGCCGCTATCGACCCGGACATGCATTCCGCCCGGCGCGACATAGTTTTTCACGAGGCCGGGCGAGGGCGCGAAGGTCTGCGGGTCCTCGGCATTGATCCGGCACTCGATCGCATGGCCGTGGAGATGCACTTGATCCTGCGTGACGCTGAGGCCGTCACCCTGCGCGACGCGAATCTGCTCGCGCACCAGGTCGATGCCGCTGATCATCTCGGTCACCGGATGCTCGACCTGCAGCCGGGTGTTCATTTCGATAAAGTAGAATTCGCCATTCTCGTAGAGGAACTCGATCGTTCCGGCGCCGCGATAGCCCATGTCGGCCATCGCCTTGACGACGACGTCGCCCATTTCCTTGCGCTGCTTGGCGGTGATGACGGGTGAGGGCGCTTCCTCGATGACCTTCTGGTGGCGGCGCTGGATCGAGCAGTCGCGCTCGCCGAGGTGGATCGCCTTGCCCTTGCCGTCGCCGAATACCTGGAACTCGATATGGCGCGGGTCGCCGAGATATTTCTCGAGATAGACGGTCGCGTCGCCGAACGCCGCCTTTGCCTCGGTCGAGGCCTGGCTCATCAGGCTTTCCAGCTGATCTTCGCTGGCGACGACTTTCATGCCGCGCCCGCCGCCGCCCGACGCAGCCTTGATGATCACCGGATAGCCGACCTCGGCCGCGATGGCCTTTGCTTCGGCGGGGCTCTTGACGGGACCGGGGGACCCGGGAACGAGCGGCAGACCGAGCTTCGCGGCGGTGCGCTTGGCCTCGACCTTGTCGCCCATGATCCGGATATGCTCGGGCTTGGGGCCGACCCAGATCAAATTGTGGCTCTCGACGATCTCCGCGAACTGAGCGTTTTCGCTGAGGAAGCCGTAGCCCGGATGAACCGCGTCGGCGTGCGTGATCTCGGCGGCCGAAATGATGTTGGCTATGTTGAGGTAGCTGTCCTTGGCCGGCGGCGGGCCGATGCAAACCGCTTCGTCAGCAAGGCGGACATGCATCGCGTCGGCGTCGGCGGTCGAGTGCACGGCAACCGTCTGGATGCCCATCTCGTGGCACGCGCGGTGAATGCGCAACGCAATCTCGCCGCGGTTGGCGATCAGGAGCTTTTGAATTGCCATTGCGGCTTACTCGATGACGACGAGCGGCTGGTCGAACTCGACCGGCTGGGCGTCGCCGATCAGGATCTGCGCGATCTTGCCGCCCTTGGGCGCGGGGATCGGATTCATCACCTTCATCGCCTCGATGATCACCAGCGTATCGCCGGCCTTCACCGTCTGGCCGGGCGTGATGAACGGCTTGGCGCCGGGCTCGGGCGAGAGATAAGCGGTGCCGACCATTGGCGACTTCACGGCATCGACGGGCGCAGCGGGTGCAGGCTCGGCGGCAGCGGGCGCAGCGGCAACCGGAGCGGGCGCGACGGCGGCGGGCGCATAGGCCATGACCGGTGCGCCTTCGCGCTTCACCTTGATCTTGCGGTCACCGTCCTCGACCTCAATCTCGGTCAGTTCGTTGGCGGACAGCAGCTCGGCCAGCTCTTTCACGAGCGCCTTATCGACACGCATCGGCTGCTGTTCCTTTGGATCGGCCATGCTCAAAAACCCCTTACAACGTAGCGGCGCTCACTGTCAGAGCCGGGCCGCCGCGTCCAGTGCCAGAAGATATCCCTGGGCGCCTTGCCCCTTGATCGATTGCGTCGCCGCAAGTGCGACGAGGTCCGTATGACGGAAGAACTCGCGCGTATCGGGGTCGCTTAAATGAACCTCGATGACGGGCGTCCCGATTGCCTTCACCGCGTCGTGCAACGCCACCGACGTATGGCTGTAGCCGCCGGGATTGATGATCACCGCTTTCGCGCCCTTGGCGCGCGCTTCGTGCAGCCAGTCGATGAGATGTCCCTCGTGATTCGACTGGCGAATGTCGAGCTCGACGCCAAGCTCGTCCGCATGCTCAACCATCGTCGCCGAAATGTCGTCCAGGGTCGCCGAACCATAGATTTCCGGCTCGCGGGTGCCGAGAAGGTTGAGGTTCGGCCCATTGAGCACGAAGATCAGCGGTGGCGTCGCCATGGAGAGCTCCTATATGGGCGGCAAGTTCATCCGTGAAGCGAAAGCGTGACCTTATGAGCCTCGACGGAACCGCAGGCGTGACGATTAACGGCGAGCAGCGCCGGGTGCCGCACGGCACTACCTTGGCGCAACTGATCGCCGAGGTCGGGCTCGATCCGGTGCGGGTCGCGGTCGAGCGCAACCTGGAGATCGTCCCGCGCTCGACGTTTGGCGAGTTAACCGTCGAGGATGGCGACGCGTTCGAGATAGTCCATTTCGTAGGCGGGGGTTGAGTTGACTGACACATGGACAGTTGCCGGCCGCACCTTCACCTCGCGGCTGATTGTCGGCACCGGAAAATATAAGGATTTCGCGCAAAACGCGGCGGCGGTCGCGGCGTCGGGCGCCGAGATCGTCACGGTCGCGGTGCGGCGGGTGAACATCTCCGATCCAGGCCAGCCGACGCTGCAGGATCATATCGACCCGAAGAAGATCACCTACCTTCCCAACACCGCCGGCTGCTTCACCGCAGAGGACGCGATCCGCACCCTTCGGCTGGCGCGCGAGGCGGGGGGTTGGGACCTGGTCAAGCTGGAGGTGCTGGGCGAGGCGAAGACGCTCTATCCAAATATGAAGGAAACGCTGCGGGCCACCGAAGTGCTGGCGGGCGAAGGTTTCCTGCCGATGGTCTATTGCACCGACGATCCGATCGCCGCGAAGCAGCTGGAAGATGCGGGCGCGGTCGCGATCATGCCTCTGGGTGCGCCGATCGGGTCGGGGCTGGGTTTGCAAAACCTCATCACCATCCGCCTGATCGTCGAAGGCGCGAGCGTGCCGGTGCTGGTCGATGCGGGCGTCGGAACCGCGAGCGACGCATCGGTGGCAATGGAACTGGGCTGCGACGGCGTGCTGATGAACACCGCCATCGCCGAGGCGAAGGACCCGGTGATGATGGCCCGCGCGATGAAGCTGGCGGTCGAAAGCGGCCGCCTGGCCTATCTCGCCGGGCGCATGGGCAAGCGCCGCTACGCCGACCCGTCGAGCCCCCTGGCCGGGCTTATTTAGTCGCGGTGACGATGTGGGCTGAAAGGCGGGAGTCGAAGCCGTCTGGTCCAATCAACTTTCTAAGGTCATGCGCGACAGCAACGGTTGCGCGGTCGAGCCCGTTCGGGTCGCGTGCCAGCACGTCGGCGCTGAGCGGACTGCCGCGGACTAGGCCGAGCGCCGCACTGTTCGGATCGGACGGCTGGCTTGCGCACTCAATCGTCTCGAACTGGATATTGGTGAAACCGGCGGCGCGGAGATCGGCTTCGATCCGATCGCGATCGGAATAGCCGAACGGCGTTCGCGGCAGGAAAGCGGGGGGATCGTCGGGATAAAGGGCGGCCAAGGCATCGTCGGCGACCTGGGAAGCCGTATTCTTGTCGAGCCGATCCCAGATCGCCAACAAATAGTGCCCGCCCGACGTGAGCACGCGACGCGCCTCGGAATTGGCGTTCACCTTGTCGGGGAAGAACATCACGCCGAACTGGCAGACGACCATGTCGAAGCTTTCGTCCGGGAAGGGCAGATGCTGGGCATCCGCAACCTGGAAACCGACGCGGTTCGACAGGAGTTTCCCGGCGGCGACGTCCAGCATCGCCTGGTTTAGATCGGTCGCGACAATTTGCGCATCGGGTGTCGCGCGGTGGATCGCCTCGGCGAGGAAGCCGTCTCCAGCACATGCGTCGGTTTCAGGGCAGCGACGCGCCTGGCGACTTCCTCTGCATAGGGCAGGAACAGCAACGGGCCGAGGAATTTGTCGTAAAGCTGCGGAATCGAACCGGCGAAGGCGACATCGGTGGCGGGCATTGACGACTCCTGATGGGAGGCGCGCCAAGGCATGGCAGATTTCGACGCTTTGGACGAGAGCGCGGAACGCCGCTCCGCCCCGAACCGTTTCACGGCGGGAGATGCGCCATGGCGGACTTTGCAGCGCTCCGTGAGCGCATGATCGAACGGCATATCGAGGCACGCGGCCTCGACGATCCTGTGCTGATCGCCGCCTTCCGCGCCGTGCCGCGCGAGGCGTTCGTGTCGGGCGACTATGCGGAAGCTGCTTACGCCGACTCCCCGCTGCCGATCGAAAGCGGGCAGACAATATCCCAGCCCTATATCGTCGCCCTGACGATCGACGCGGCGGAGATCGGGCCGGAGGACAAGGTGCTCGAGATCGGCGCCGGGTCGGGCTACGCCGCCGCGGTCATCAGCCGGATTGCCGGCGAGGTCGTTGCCATCGAGCGGCATGGCGAACTGGCGCGTCTGGCCAGGGAGCGGATGGAACGGCTCGGCTATGACAATGTACGAATCGTCAAGGGCGACGGGACGCGCGGCTATGAGCCCGAAGCACCGTTCGACGCGATCGTCGCGGCGGCAAGCGGCAGCCATGTTCCGCGGGTGTTGGTCGACCAGCTGAAGCCCGGCGGGCGGATCGTCATGCCGCTGGGCGATCCCGGGGCGATCCAGAATCTCGTCAAAGTCACCAAGCGCAAGGACGGCACGCTCGAACAGGAAAATCTCGGCGGAGTCCGCTTCGTCCCGCTGATCGGCGCGCACGGCTTCGCCGACGAGGGCAGCGATCGGCTGGTCAAGACGATCCCCGAGATGATTTACGAGGCGGCGGAGCCGCTTCCGGATAACGACGATCCGGCGTTTGGAGCGCTGTTCGACCGCTATGCCGACGCGCGCGTCGTCCTGCTCGGGGAGGCGAGTCATGGGACGAGCGAATTCTACCGCGCTCGGGCCGCGATCACGAAGCGGCTGGTCGAAAGCCACGGCTTCACCATCGTCGCGTTGGAAGCCGATTGGCCGGACGCGGCAACGCTCGACCGTTGGGTGCGTCACCGCGAACCACGCGAGGGTGAGGAGCGGGCGTTCGAGCGCTTCCCCACCTGGATGTGGCGCAACCGGGAGTTCGACGGGCTGGTCCGCTGGCTGCGTCAGCACAACGAAGGGCACCAACCCGAAGCGATGACGGGCCTGTTCGGCCTCGACCTCTACAACCTCGGCGCCTCGATGCAGGCCGTGATCGACTATCTGGAGGAGAAGGACCCAGAAGCCGCGCAGGAGGCTCGCGAGCGGTACGCCTGCCTTGCCCCGTTCAGCCGCAACCCCGCCGCCTATGGCCGGCTGGCGATGAGCCATGGCTATGCCTTCTGCGAGGAAGGCGCGGTGGCGATGTTGAAAGATCTACTCTCAAAGCGGATGGGTTATGTCGCCGAGGACGGCGAGGAATGGCTCGACGCCGCCGCCAATGCCCGGCTCGTGAAGAATGCGGAGGCCTATTACCGCGCGATGTACGAGGGCGCGGCGGAAAGCTGGAACCTGCGCGATACGCATATGTTCGAAACGCTCTGCTCGATCCTCGACGCGAGGGGGCCGGAGGCGAAGGCGGTCGTCTGGGCGCATAACAGTCATATCGGCGACGCCCGCTACACGGAGATGGGCATTGCGCGCGGCGAACTGAACATCGGTCAGCTGGCCAAGGAGAAATTCGGCGGGCAGGCGCGCAACATCGGCTTCGGAACGCACAAGGGGACGGTTGCGGCGGCGGACGACTGGGACTGCCCGATGCAGGTCAAGAAGGTCCGGCCGTCACTCCCGGAAAGTTACGAGCGGCTGAGCCACGACAGCGGGCTTCATGAATTCCTCCTCGACCTCCGCGAAGGCGCGAACCCGAAAGTCGCGGCGCGGCTGGAGGAGCCGATGCTGGAGCGGTTCATCGGGGTCATCTACCGCCCCGAAACCGAGCGCTGGAGCCACTATTCGCAGGCCATCCTGCCGCACCAGTTCGACGCCTGGGTATGGTTCGACGAGACGAGCGCCGTGACGCCGTTGGGCGGGGAGCAGCGGCCGGGCGAGGAGAGTGCCGACGAAACCTGGCCGTTTGGACTCTAATGCGTTGACTCAATATCCGGTGAGGCGGATCACTGCCTTGGGAGGGGCAAGGCGATGCTCGACGCAGCCGGCTATATGGCAACATTCGCGTCGATCCTGTTCGGCCTTGCCGTCGCAGACGTTGCCTACAGCTTTCATCGATTGCTTACCGCCCGCCGCCACGTCCGATTCCACTGGCTGCCGCTGACGGTTGCCGCTTGGGTGACGTTGAATCTCGTCAGCGCTTGGTGGGGATATTTCCCCGCCTTTACCCGGCAGGACACGTCCGTTGCGGGCTTCCTGCCTTTTGTCGTCTCCATGATTTTCCTCGTCCTGATCGCAGCCGCTGTCCTGCCCGATGAGGTTCCGGAGAAACTGGACCTAGAGCAATTTTACTTCGACCAGCATCGTTATTTCTGGGGGATGTTCTCACTCTACCTTGGCTGGATCGTGCTCCGCGAATTCCTCGTCAGGCCTGACCATGTCGACTATCGGATGCTTGCCTGGATGGTTCCCACCGTGGCCATGATGATTGCGATGGCGTGGACCCGGCGCAAATGGGTCCATTCGATCCTGGTGCCGCTCATCGTCGCCAAGGCCGCCTCGACCTGGCTGCCATGGAGCCTGACCTAAGACTGCGCCTGAAGGCGGCTGATGGTCGTCTGGTTGGTGATGACCTCGACGTCGGTGATGCAGTGGACAAGGCGGATGCCCTTGCGGTTCATCGCTTCGGCCAGCGCGGGCGCGAAGTCCTCGGTCGTTTCGACGCGGGTCGCCCAGCCCCCATAGGCCTCGGCCAATTTGGCGAAGTCGGGGTTGGCGAGCTCGGTCGCGCTGATGCGGCGCGGGTAGTCGCGCTCCTGGTGCATTCGGATCGTGCCGTAGGCGCCATTGTCGACCAGGATGACTAGCACGTCCGCGCCATATTGGGCAGCCGTTGCAAGCTCCTGCCCGTTCATGAGGAAATCGCCGTCGCCCGCCGCGCAGACCACGGGGCGATCCTTGAATCGAAGTGCGGCCGCGACCGCGGCGGGAAGGCCGTAGCCCATCGTGCCTGACGTCGGCGCAAGCTGGGTCGGCATCACGCCGTATCGCCAATAGCGGTGCCACCAGCCCGAGAAATTGCCGGCGCCGTTGCAGATGATCGTGTTGGCCGGAAGCGTCTCGCGCATCGCCTTGACGCAAGGGCCGAGGTCGAGCTTCACGCCATCGCGAGGGCTCGGCTCGCTCCACTCCAGCCACTCGCGATGCGCTTCCTCGCCTGCATGGAAGGCGACCATGTCCGGGTCGTGCCAGTCGGCGGCGACTTCGGCGAACTCGTCCATCTCGGCACAGATCGGAAGGTCCGCCTTGAACACCCTCCCAAGCTCGTTGGGATCGGGGTGGACATGGATCAGCAACTGGTCGGGGTGGTCGCCGGTGATCAGCTTGTAGCCGTCGGTCGTCGCCTCGCCGAGACGGGCGCCGACGACCAGCAGCAAGTCGGCCTCGCGGATGCGCTGCTGCAGCTTTGGGTTGGGGCCGTAGCCAAGCTGACCGGCATAGACTCGGCAGCTATTGTCGATCGCATCCTGGCGGCGGAAAGCGGCGGAGGTGGGAATGCCGTAGCGCGCCGCAAAGGTTTCGAAATGATGCGCCGCCGCCGGGTTCCAGCCCGCGCCGCCGATGATCGCGACCGGGTTTGTGGCGTCCTTGAGCAAACCGAACATCGCCTCCATTGCGCCGGCGCAAGGCGGCATGTTGATCGGCGGGATCGTGGGGCGATCGACGGCTTCCACTTCGTCGCGCAGCATGTCCTCCGGGATCGCCAGCACCACCGGTCCCGGCCTGCCCGACGTCGCCACACGAAAGGCGCGCGCGACATATTCGGGAATGCGCCGTGCATCGTCGACCCGCGCCGCCCATTTGGCGATGGGCGAGAAGAAGGCGGCCACGTCGATTTCCTGGAAACCCTCGCGGTCGCGGTCGGCGCGGTCGAGGTCGCCGACGAACAGGATCATCGGGGTCGAGTCCTGGAAGGCGACATGGACGCCGGCGCTTGCGTTGGTTGCACCCGGCCCGCGCGTCACGAAGGCGACGCCCGGCCGCCCGGTCATCTTGCCGTCGGCGTCAGCCATATAGCTGACCCCGCCTTCCTGGCGGCAAACGATCGTCTCGATCCCCTCGGCATCGTGCAGTGCGTCGAGCACGGCGAGGAAGCTTTCGCCGGGAACGGTGAAAATTCGGTCGCAGCCCTGGATGACGAGCTGGTCGACAAGGATTTGGCCGCCGGTGCGCATGGTCATGCGGGCGCCTTAGCCATGTCCCGTTTCCGGCGAAAGCGGGAATACGCTATGGCGGCGCAATGAACCGGGGCGCAGACAAGGCGGACTGGACCGCCATCGCAAACGGCATCGCGGCGAGGATCGAAGGATGCGCGGTCGACCATGACCGCGACGACAGCTTCGTCGAGGAAGGCTTTGCCGAGCTGAAGGCTGCGGGTTTCTTCAAGGCGCTGGTGCCGGAAGAGCTTGGCGGCGGCGGAGCGTCGGTCGGCGAGATTTGCGATGCGCTCAGGATCATTGGTGCGGCCTGCGGGTCGACCGCGCTCGCCGCATCGATGCACAGCCATGCGGTGGCCGTGGCGGCCTGGCGCTGGCGTCACCAGAAAGCACCGACCGAGGGCCTGCTGAAACGCGTCGCGGCGGAGGACTTGATCGTCGTATCGAGCGGCGGCTCGGACTGGCTTCAGAGCGCCGGCACGCTGACCAGGGCCGAGGACGGCTATCGCCTGACCGCCCGCAAGGCCTTCGCCAGCGGTTCCCCGGCTGGCGACCTGATGGTGACCAGCGCCGTCTATGACGATCCCGACGAAGGGCCGACGGTCCTTCATTTCGCCGCGCCGCTGAAGGGCGAGGGCGTGTCGCACCTTCCAACCTGGCACGTGATGGGGATGCGCGGGACCGGATCGAACGATGTCATGTTCGAGGATGTCTTCATTCCCGATGCGTCGATCGCCGGAAGGCGGCCGCAAGGGAAATGGCACATGCTGTTCCACATCATCAGCATGATCGCCTTCGCGCTCATCTATTCGGCCTATCTGGGCATCGCCGAGGGCGCTCGCGACAAGGTGCTTGGTGCGGCGCGGAAACGGCCAGCTGATCCCTTGCTGGCGCAGACGGTCGGAGAAATGGACAATCGGCTGCTCGCGGCCCGCTTGGCGCATCGGCGAATGGTCGAGCTTGCCGAAAACGGACGGCCGGGACCCGAGACGACCAGCGAAGCCATGGCTTGCCGGACGCTGGTCGGACAGGCAGCGATCGATACCGTGGCCAAGGCGTTGGAAGTCGCGGGCGGCGGAGCCTTCTATCGCAAACTCGGGCTGGAGCGCGCCTTTCGTGACGTGCAGGCGTCGCGCTTCCATCCGTTGCAGGAAAAGCCGCAACTCGACCTCGGGGGGCGCGTTGCACTGGGATGGGACATCGACGGCTAGGAGCCATCGTCATGAAACCGACATTCCAGGTTTTCATCATCGTCAGCCGCCCGCGCCATGACGTGTTCGAGGCGGTTGCCGATCCGGAGAAGCTATCGAGTTATTTCACCACCGGCGGCGCCAGCGCCCGGATGGAGCAGGGGCAGACGGTGACGTGGGACTTCGCCGACTTCCCCGGCGCTTTCCCTGTGCAGGTAACGAAGGTCGTTCCCGACGAGGAGATCGCCTTCAGCTGGCAAGCCGAGCCGGGCGCCGATTACGAGCTTCAAGTGACGTTCCGGTTCACCGATGTCGATG
>Ga0307410_10001230_pt1 | contig 11379 bp, 9 predicted proteins | sample 322Ometagenome_3_FD_203707 | JGI IMG/M metagenome (GOLD analysis project Ga0307410, IMG submission 203707) | Maize rhizosphere microbial communities from greenhouse at UC Davis, California, United States - 322HYB-O-3 | ecosystem: Host-associated > Plants > Roots > Rhizosphere > Soil | place...
CGACCAGGCCTCGGTGGCGGCTGAGCCGGGTGACCTCCGACGTGAGCAGGCGCCAGTCGGCCTCGAGCAGCGCCGGTTCCAGCGGCGCCATCGCGCTGACCAGGTCTGAGAGCAGCGCGGTCCGGCTGGAGCCGACCACCTTGCGGTGCACTCGGCGGTCGCCGGCGATGAGGTCGACCCGGTCACCGGCCCGCGAGGCCAGGGCGCCCAGCAGCAGGGCGGCGTCCATGGCGGCGTCCAGGCGCGGGGTGTCGCCGACCCGCCCCGCCGAGGTGCGTGAGGTGTCGAGCACCAGCACGATGTGGCGGTCCTTCTCGGGCTGCCAGGTGCGCACCACGGTGGACCGGCGGCGGGCCGTCGCGCGCCAGTCGATGCTGCGCACGTCGTCGCCCTCGACGTAGTCGCGCAGCGAGTCGAACTCGGTGCCCTGGCCGCGGACGCGCACCGCGGAGCGGCCGTCGAGCTGACGCAGCTGCGCGAGGCGCGAGGGCAGGTGGCGCCGCGAGTGGAACGGCGGCAGCGCCCGCACGTGGCCGGGCACGGCATACGAGCGCTGTCGGCCAGCCACCCCGAACGGGCCGAGGCGGCGTACGGTGACCCGGTCGGCCTGGCGGTCGCCACGCCGGGTCGGGGTGAGCGGCGTGCGCAGGGCGCGTCGCTCGCCAGCGGGCACCGTGAGGCGGTGGCGGTTGCCGGTGGCGCCGGCCGAGGGTTGCCACGCGTCGCGCAGCGAACCGCGGAAGGTGCGCCGGCCGGTGTTGGTCGCCAGCAGGGTGGTGCTGCTGCTCTCGCCCAGGCGCACCTGGGTCGAGGGCAGCCGCGCGAGGTGGAGGACGCGGGTGTTGCCGGCCAGGGCGACGTCGAGGGCCGTGACCACCAGGCACACGAGCACCCAGAGCCAGACGGTCGTGACCTCCGGGCGCACGAGCACGGGCACCGCGCCACACAGCACGAGTGCCACGAGGCGGCCGGTCACGATCATCGGCGGTGCCTCAGCGGGGGACCGGCACGGAGCCGATGGCGCTGTCGAGCACGGCGGCCACGCCCACGCCCTCGAGCTCGGCCTCCGGGCGCAGGGAGAGCCGGTGCGCCAGCGTCGCCTGCGCGAGCGCCTTGACGTCGTCGGGAGTGACGAAGTCGCGGCCGTTGAGCCAGGCCCAGGCGCGGCTCGTGGCGAGCAGCGCGGTGGCGCCACGGGGGCTGACGCCCAGCGAGAGCGACGGCGAGTGCCGGGTGGCCCGGGCGATGTCGACGATGTAGCCGATGACCTCGGGGGAGGTCTCGACGTGGGCGACCGCCTCGGTACCGGCGGCCAGGTCGTCGGCGGAGGCGACCGCACGCAGCCCGGCCCCGGCGAGGTCGCGGGGGTCGAAGCCGCCGGCGTGGCGGGTGATGACCGCCACCTCGTCCTCCCGTGAGGGCAGCGGCAGCACGGCCTTGAGCAGGAAGCGGTCGAGCTGGGCCTCGGGCAGCGGGTAGGTGCCCTCGTACTCGACCGGGTTCTGGGTGGCGGCGACCATGAAGGGCACCGGCAGGCGGCGCGGCAGGCCGTCGACAGACACCTGGCGCTCCTCCATGGCCTCGAGCAGCGAGGCCTGGGTCTTCGGCGGCGTCCGGTTGATCTCGTCGGCGAGCAGGAGGTTGGTGAACACCGGGCCCTCGCGGAAGGAGAACTCCGAGGTCGCGTTGTCGTAGACCAGCGACCCGGTGACGTCACCGGGCATCAGGTCGGGCGTGAACTGCACGCGCTTGGTCTGCACGTCGAGGGCGGCGGCGAGGCTGCGCACGAGGAGGGTCTTGGCCACACCCGGCACGCCCTCGAGCAGGACGTGCCCGCGGCACAGCAGGCCGATGAGGATGCCGGTGACCGCGGCGTCCTGGCCGACCACGGCCTTGCCGACCTCGGCCCGCACCGCGAGCAGGGCCCGGCGGGCCTGCTCCGACGTCGCGTGCCGGTCGCCCGTCGGCGCGTCGGTCACGGTGCTGTTGGGGTGGTCCGTCATGGGCGGTGCACTTCCTTCTCCAGGGTGGACAGGTCGTCGGCGAGGGTCACCATCGCATCCTCGTCCGCGGGCGGCGGGCCGGCGAGCAGGGCCTGCACCTCGGCCAGGGGTCGCCGGCTCGCCGTGGCGGCTGCGTGCGCCACCACCTCCGGTGACGCCCCGCGCGGCAGGCCGAGGTAGCCGGCGAGCCGGCGAGTGGTCGCGGCGCGCAGGACGGCACCGGCCCGGCCGGTGTCGCGGGCGCGGCGGTAGAGCCGGCCGCGGCTATGGGTGGTCTCGATGGCCTTGACCACCGCGGGCAGCGGCTCGGTGACGAGCGGGCCGAAGCGCCGGCCGCGCCACAGCATCGTCGCGAGCACCGCGAACAGGGCCAGGAGCGTCAGCGGGCCGAGCGCACGGGGCAGCTCCGACTCCGCCGTCGTGTCGTCGGCCGAGACGTCGAGCACCGAGGGGACGTACCAGACCAGCCGGTCACCCTGACCGAGCACGCGCAGGGCCACGCCGGCGTTGTCGTAGCGCGTCACCTCGCCGTTGGTCAGCGCGTCACCCGAGCCGAGGACCACGACCTCCGGGGTGCCGGGGGACGCGGGCAGGGACACCAGCGCCGAGACCCCCTCGAACGTGAAGCAGCGGGTCGCTCCGGGGTCGGAGGTCGTGTAGCCCTCACCGCCCGCCGTCACGGTGTCGGTCGCGGTGAGGCCGGGGAGCACGCAGCCTGCCCGCAGCGACCGGGTGGGCGCGCCGCCGCTCGCCGGCGAGACGTCGAGGCCGAGGGCCTTCAGCGCGAACCTGCCGGGCTCGACGAGCACCAGCCGGCGGGCGCCTCGCACCTCGTCCGACAGGACGTCGGCCGTCTCCTCGGAGAGGGCGCCGGGGTCGGAGACGACGACCGTGGTGCCGCCGTCGACCGGGTCGACGTCCTCGAGCGCGGCCTGCCCCCGGGCGATGTCGACGGTCACGCCGCGCTGGTCGAGCACCCTGGCCACGGCCTGCGCGCCGTCGGAGCCGGCGTTGCGCGGGTCGAGCCGGTCGTCGTTGCCGCCCCGCCGACCGAGGGCCAGCAGCACCGCCACGACGAGGAGGAGCACGAGCACCACCCCGGTGGTCACCACCACGCGGCGTCGGCGCCACCGGCGGTCGGGCGCTGCGGGAGAAGAGCCCGTGGCGCCCGCGGCGCCCGCAGCGGCTGCCCCGGCCGCCTCGGCCTCGGGGCGGTCCCAGACGGTCAGGCTCACGGCGCACCTCCGCCGGACGCGTCGGCGCCCGGACCCGCGCCCACCCCTGCGCCCGGACCTGCGCCCACCCCTGAGCCCACCCCTGCGCCGACCGGCGCGCGTGAGGCGGGCCGGGTCCGCTGCAGGAGGCGGTCGAGGGCGACCAGGCGCTCTGCCTGCTGCCGATCGGCGTCGTGGTGCCCGTACGCGACGGCGTCGAAGGTGTCTGCCGCCCAGAGGAGCTCGTCGCGCTGGTCGGGGAACGGCTCGGCCAGCCGCAAGCCCGCCTCGTGGGCCGTCAGGGACGGGGCGTCGTCGAGCAGCGTCCGTTCGGCGGCGCCCTGGGCCAGGGCCCGCATGGCGTCGAGCACGGCGTCGGACCACCTGCCGTCGGCCAGCGCGCGGGAGGTGCGCTCGCGGAGCTCCGCTGCGCTGAGGCGCTGCTCGCCCAGCAGCGACGGTCCGCCGCTCGGTGCGCGGCGTGCCTCGCGACGCACGTAGCGCAGGGCGAACAGCAGCAGGGCGACCACGGCCGCCGTCACCAGCCCCGCGATGCCGGCGGGGAGGGCACCGCCCGCGCTGGGGTCGGCGTTGAGCAGGGAGTCGATGAACCGCTCGAGCGCGTCGAGGGCGCGCGCGATGGGGTCGTTGTTCTCGCGGTAGGCCGGCCGCGACAGCTCCTCCTCGAGCCACCGCCGGGCCTCGCCGTTGCCGGGGTCGAGGCCCGTGACGAGGCGCTCGGCGGCGAGGCGGGACAGCGCAGCGGGACCGGCCACGGGCACCATCAGCGGGCGGGCAGGTGGTGCGAGTCTGCGACCGCCCGGGCCAGCGCGAGGTCGAAGCCCTCCTTGCGGATCCGGGCGTCGGTGTAGAGCAGGGCGAGCACGGCGGCGAGGAACGGCTGGGTCACCACGCCGCTCAGCAGGCTGCCGAGGACGGTGGCACCGGCCGCGACGAGCCCCGCCACGAGCTGGCCGGTCTCGCTGTTGCTCATCGAGCCGAGGGCGAGGCCGAGCAGCGCGCCGCCGAGCTGCACCGCCAGCGACAGCACGTACTGCACGATGCTGATCAGCAGGCTCGACGCGAACAGGATGCCGAAGGTGCGCCAGAACAGCCCGGGCGTCAGGCGCCATGACCGGCGCAGCGACGCGACGACCCCGAGGTCCTCGAGCACCAGCGCCGGGGTGGCCAGCACCAGCCGGATGCCCAGCCAGCTGGTCGCGAACGCCAGGCAGACCACCGCCACGACACCCAGCGCACCCACGGCCGGAGCGCCGCCCGCGAAGCCCCACACGACCAGGGCCACGAGGGCGGCGAACACCACCGTCGGCGGGATGACGAGGATCACGCAGAGCCCCAGCAGGCGGGGCACGAAGCGGCGGGTGCGGCGCCAGGTCTCGCCCATCGAGGCGTTCCGGCCCAGCACCGCCTCGCCCACGGGGTAGGCAAGGATTCCCGAGAGGGCGATCGACGTCGCCGAGCTGACGAAGAAGAGGGCCGCGAACGCGGACGTCAGCCCCAGCGCGAGGAACCGGTCGAGCGCGTCGTCGCTGCGCATCGAGCTGGCGACGAGCCAGCCGGCCGCGCCCAGCACACCGATGACCAGCAGCACGACGAGCGAGGTCAGCAGGGCCAGGCCGAGGAAGGTGCGGGGGTTGCGTCGGAGGCAGGCGAAGCTGGCCTCCACGATGTCGCCCAGCGTCAGCGGGCGCAGCGCGATGATGCCCGGCTTGTGGGCCGGCAGCGCCGTGCCCCACCCCGGCTGTCCGGGGAACGAGGTGGGAGAGGGCGGGTATGCCGTGCCGGCCGGCCCGTAGCCGGCCTCGCCCGCCGCGCCCGGCGGCTGGGCGCCGGGGGCGCTCCAGCCGGGTGACGAGCCCTGGGCTCCGCCGGGCACCGTGCCCTCACTCATCCGACCCCCTCAGCCAGCCGCTCGCGCGGTACCGCGAACCTACCAGCGGAGGCGGACGACGGACGGCGGTCTGCCGTCCGCGGTGGCCATGTCGTGACCACCACCGTCGTGACCGCCAGAGTCGTGACCACCATGAGGGGTCAGGTGGAGACGGCCGCGGCCAGGGCGCTGAGCCGTCCCTCGAGGTCGGCCGCCCGGGCCGGCTCGGCGCCCATCGCCACGTGGCGTTCCACGATGGCGGGCTCCTCGCGCGCGAGGGCCAGGCCGCGGCGCACCAGCGTCAGCGGGGGCTTGCGGCGCTCGGCGAGGTCACGCGTCAGCCGGCGGGCGAAGGTGACCCACCGGTGGTGGTGCACGCAGAAGGCGCCGGCGAGGAGCCCCAGCTCGCGCAGGTCCGGGATGATCTCGGCCGCGAAGATGCCCTCGGCGAGCACGATGTCGGTCGGCCGGGCGGCGAGCACGGTGGTGTCGACGGCGCGGTTGGCGGAGATGTCGTAGACCGGCGTCTCCACGGTGCCGTGCCGCACGAGGGTGTCCAGCGCGCTGAGGGCGGCCGGCCGGTTCCACGAGTCGGGGTGGTCCCAGTCGATGATCCCGAGCTCCTCGCTGCGGGGCATCTGCGGGTCGTCCTCGTCACGGTAGAAGTCGTCGAGACGGACGATGGGCCAGCCGTGCGAGTCCTTCAGGCGTCCCGCCAGCCGCGACTTGCCGGCCCCGCTGGGGCCGGCAAGCACGACGACGCGGGCGAGGTGCTCGGTCACCGGCCCTTGGGGTGCCAGACCGTCTTGGTCTCGAGGAAGGCACTCAGCCGCGACAGGTCGGGCGTCGCCGTCCAGTCGGGCTCGACCGCCTCGGGGCCGGTGCCGGCAGGGCGCACGACGCGCTTGAGGTTGTCGGCCGCGGCCTTCTCGAGGTCGCCCCAGGCGACGCCCTCGGCACCCGCGGCGCCGGAGAGGTCGATCGCGTTGACGTCTCGGTGCGACGCGAGCCAGGGCGCCACCTCGGCGGTGCGCCCGGTGATGATGTTGACGACGCCACCCGGCACGTCGGAGGTGGCCAGCGCCTCCGAGAGGGTGATCGCCGGGAGCGGCCGGTGCTCGCTGCTGAGCACGACCGCGGTGTTGCCGGAGACGACCACGGGCGCCAGCACCGACACGAGCCCGAGCAGCGACGACGCCTGCGGGGCCAGCACGGCCACCACACCGGTCGGCTCCGGGGCCGAGATGTCGAAGTACGGACCCGCCACCGGGTTCAGCCCGCCGAGCACCTGCGCGTACTTGTCGCTCCAGCCGGCGTACCAGACCCAGCGGTCGATGGCCTGGCCCACGAGGGCCTCCGCCTGGCGCTCGCCGACACCCTCGCTCGCGCGAACCTCGGCGACGAACTGGGCGCGACGGCCCTCCATCACCTCCGCGACGCGGTACAGCACCTGTCCGCGGTTGTAGGCCGTGGTTCCGGCCCACCCGTCGACCGCCTTGCGGGCGGCGACCACGGCGTCACGGGCGTCTTTGCGGGAGCCCTGCGCCGCGTTGGCGAGGAAGGCGCCGGAGGTGCCGCCGCCGGCATACACCTCGTAGGAGCGACCCGACTCCGACCGGGGGAACTTGCCCCCGATGTAGAGCTTGTAGGTCTTCTTGATCTCGACTCGGCTCGGGGCGCCGGTGGTCGGGCTCACTTGGTGTCTCCCGTCGTGACGTAGGCCTCGAGGCCGTGGCGGCCGCCCTCGCGGCCGTAGCCCGACTCCTTGTAGCCGCCGAAGGGGCTGGTCGGGTCGAACTTGTTGAAGGTGTTGGCCCAGACCACGCCGGCGCGCAGCTGGTCGGCCATCCAGAGGATGCGCGAGCCCTTCTCGGTCCACACGCCCGCGGACAGGCCGTAGGGGGTGTTGTTGGCCTTGGCGACGGCCTCGTGCGGGGTGCGGAAGGTGAGCACCGAGAGCACCGGGCCGAAGATCTCCTCCTGCGCGATGCGGTGGGTCTGGCTCACCCCGGTGAAGACCGTCGGGCGGAACCAGAAGCCCTTGCTCGGCAGCTCGCACTCGGGCGACCAGCGGGTGGCGCCCTCGGCCTCGCCGGCGGCGGTCAGCTCGGTGATCCGCTGTAGCTGCGCCTTGGAGTTGATGGCACCGACGTCGGTGTTCTTGTCGAGCGGGTCGCCGACGCGCAGGGTGGACAGGCGTCGCTTGAGGCGCGCCTCGACCTCCTCGGCGATCGACTCCTGCACGAGCAGGCGCGAGCCGGCGCAGCAGACGTGGCCCTGGTTGAAGAAGATGCCGTTGACGATGCCCTCGACGGCCTGGTCGATGGGGGCGTCGTCGAAGATGATGTTCGCCGCCTTGCCGCCGAGCTCGAGCGTGGCCTTCTTGCGGGTGCCGGCGATGGCGCGGGCGATCATCTTGCCGACGCCGGTCGAGCCGGTGAAGGCCAGCTTGTCGATGCCCGGGTGGTCGACGATCGCCTGGCCGGTGGCACCGGCGCCCGTGACGATGTTGACCACACCGGCCGGCAGGTCGGCCTGCTGGCAGACCTCGGCGAAGAGCAGGGCGGTCAGCGGGGTGGTCTCGGCGGGCTTGAGCACCACGGTGTTGCCGGCGGCGAGGGCCGGGGCGATCTTCCACGCCAGCATGAGCAGCGGGAAGTTCCAGGGGATGACCTGGCCCACGACGCCGTGCGGGCGCGGGTTGGGGCCGAGCGAGGCGTACTCGAGCTTGTCGGCCCAGCCCGCGTGGTAGAAGAAGTGCGCCGCGGCCAGGGGCACGTCGACGTCGCGGCTCTCGCGGATCGGCTTGCCGTTGTCGAGGCTCTCGAGGACGGCGAACTCGCGGGCGCGCTCCTGAAGGATGCGGGCGATGCGGAAGAGGTACTTGCCGCGGTCGGCGCCGGACATCCGGCCCCAGGTGCCGGTGAAGGCCCGGCGGGCAGCGTCGACGGCGCGGTCGACGTCGGCCGACGAGGCCTCGGTGACCTCGGCGAGCACCTCCTCGCTGGAGGGGCTGATCGACTTGAACGCCGACCCGCCCTCGGACTCGGTGAACTCGCCACCGATGAACAGCCCGTAGGAGGGCTTGAGGTTGACGACGGCCCGGGACTCCGGTGCCGGTGCGTATTCGAACTTGGCCATGGGTGGGGTTCCTTGGTCCGCGGGTGGTCAGTACAACGCGGTGGCGTCAGTACAGGCTGGGGGAGTCGTCGGTCACGTAGTCGGGACCGGAGTAGGCGCCGGTGCGCATGCGCTGGCGCTGCAGCAGCAGGTCGTTGAGCAGGCTCGAGGCGCCGAACCGGAACCAGTGCGGGTCGAGCCAGTCGTCGCCGGCCACCTCGCTCACCGCCACGAGGAACTTGATGGCGTCCTTGCTGGTGCGGATGCCGCCGGCGGGCTTGACGCCCACCATCTCGCCGGTCAGCTGCAGCCAGTCACGCACCGCCTCGAGCATGACCACGGTGACGGGAAGGGTGGCCGCGGGGGAGACCTTGCCGGTGGAGGTCTTGATGAAGTCGCCGCCGGCGAGCATCGAGAGCCACGAGGCGCGGCGCACGTTGTCGTAGGTGACCAGCTCGCCGGTCTCCATGATCACCTTCAGCCGCGCGCTCCCGCAGGCCTCCTTGACCTGGGCGATCTCGTTGAAGACGTCGAGGTAGCGGCCGGAGAGGAACGCGCCGCGGTCGATGACCATGTCGATCTCGTCGGCGCCGTTGGCCACGGCGTCACGCGTGTCGGCCAGCTTGACCGCCATGCTCGCGCGACCGGAGGGGAAGGCGGTGGCCACCGCGGCGATGTTGACCCCGCTGCTGGTGCCGAGGACCTCGCGGGCGAACGGCACCATGTCGCCGTAGACGCAGACGGCGGCCGGGCGCGGAGTGGACATGTCGGTGGCGTCGGGCGTGAGCGCCTTGGCGCACAGGCCGCGCACCTTGCCGGCGGTGTCGGCGCCCTCCAGCGTGGTCAGGTCGATCATGCTGATCGCGGTGTCGATGGCCCAGGCCTTCGACGTCGTCTTGATCGAGCGGGTCCCGAGCATGGCGGCCCGGGCCTCGCAGCCGACCTGGTCGACCCCCGGCAGCCCGTGCAGCCAGGACGTCAGGGAGTCGTTGGTCAGGCGGGAGACACCGAGGAGGTCGCGGGCGCGGGAGGTTGCGTCGACCGCGTCACGCGGTGCGGTGGAGGTACTCACCTCACGAGTCTATCGGTGTCTCAGAGTGTGGTCAGAACCCCGATGACGACCGTCAACCCCCGAGTCGCGATGACCCTCACCCCGGAGCCGCGAGGGTCCGGCCGTCAGACCGCGGTCAGGCCCTGCATCGCCTCGCGGACCGCCGCCAGCCGCGCCGACGCCTGCTGCCTCGCGGTGCCCAGCGACTCCCGGTCGGCCACCGGCTGGATGACCTCGAGGTAGACCTTGAGCTTAGGCTCCGTGCCCGAGGGCCGCACGATGACGCGGGAGCCGTCGGCGAGGTAGTAGCGCAGGCCGTCGGTGGGCGGCAGGGCGTCGGTGCCGACCGCCAGGTCGTCGGCCCGTTCGACGGCGGTGCCGGCCACCTCGGCGGGCGGGTTCTCGCGCAGCCGGGCCATGACGTCGCCGATGAGCGAGAGGTCGGCGACGCGCACCGAGAAGGAGTCGGTGGCGTGCAGGCCGTGCTCGACGGCGAGGTCGTCGAGCACGTCGAGCAGGGTGCGGCCCTCGGCCTTGAGGCCGGCCGCCATCTCGGCCACGAGGAGGCAGGCGCTCACGCCGTCCTTGTCGCGCACGGTGGCGGGGTCGACGCAGTAGCCCAGCGCCTCCTCGTAGCCGTAGCGCAGCCCCGGCACGCGGGCGATCCACTTGAAGCCGGTGAGGGTCTCCTCGTGGCGGATGCCCGCCTGGGCCGCCATGGCCGCGAGCAGCCGCGACGAGACGATCGAGTTGGCGAAGACGGCGTCCTCGGCCACGCCCCGCCGCAGCAGGTGGGCCCCGAGCAGCGCGCCGACCTCGTCACCGCGCAGCATGCGCCAGTCACCGTCCTCGAGGACGGCCACGGCGCAGCGGTCGGCGTCGGGGTCGTTGGCGAGCACCAGGTCGGGCTGCACCTCCCGGGCCAGCTCGAGCGCGGCATCGATGGCGCCGGGCTCCTCGGGGTTCGGGAACGACACGGTCGGGAAGTCGGCGTCGGGGTGCTGCTGGCTGCCGACCGACCGCGGGGTGGGGAAGCCGGCCTGCTCGAACACCCGGAGCAGGGTCTCGCTGCCGACACCGTGCAGGGCGGTGTGCACGATGCCCAGGTCACGCGGGCCCTGCGGGTCGACGATCGCCGCGGTGGCGTCGACGTAGGCGTCGAGCACCTCGTCATCGAGCGTCTCCCACCCGTCGTCGGCCAGCGGCACGTCGGCCACCGCCCGCACGTGGGCGATGTGACCGGCGATGCCGGCGTCGGCGGGCGGGACGATCTGGCTGCCGTCGCCGAGGTAGACCTTGTAGCCGTTGTCCTGCGGCGGGTTGTGGCTCGCCGTCACCATCACGCCGGCGTCGGCACCGAGGTGGCGGATCGCGAAGGCCAGCACCGGTGTCGGCAGGGTGTGGGGGAGCACGGAGGCCCGGCCCCCGGCGCCCACCACGACCGCAGCCGTGTCGCGCGCGAAGACGTCGGAGTTGTGCCGGGCGTCGTAGCCGATGACGACGAAGGGCTCCGCGTCCCGCTCCTTCAGGTATGCCGTGAGCCCGGCGGCCGCGCGGATGACCACCGAGCGGTTCATCCGGTTGGGCCCGGCGCCGAGGGCGCCGCGCAGCCCGGCGGTGCCGAACTCGAGCATCCCGCCGAAGCGGTCGGCGAGGTCGGCCAGGGCGGCCTCGTCACCCTCCTTCGCGCGGGCGACCACCTCGCCGAGCTCGACCCTCGTGGCGTGGTCGGGGTCGTCGTCGATCCAGGCCTGTGCGGCCCCGATCATCTCGTCGCGGTGGTGCTGCGCACCGCCGTCCCCGTTGTCGGCGCGCCCGTGCCGCCCGGCATACGTCATGTCTGGAGTCCTTCTGTCGTGGCGTTCAGGGTGGCGGGGCTCAGACGGCGGCGACGATGTCGGCCACGATGTCGGCGAGGAGCCGGCCGCACCGGCCCGCGGCGGCCTGGCCGGCCTCGATCACCTCGGCGTGCGACAGCGGCTGCTCGCTGATGCCGGCGGCCAGGTTCGTCACCAGCGAGATGCCGAGCACCTCCATGCCCGACTGGCGGGCCGCGATGGCCTCCAGCGTCGTCGACATGCCGACGAGGTCGCCTCCGAT
>Ga0307410_10001231_pt1 | contig 11376 bp, 14 predicted proteins | sample 322Ometagenome_3_FD_203707 | JGI IMG/M metagenome (GOLD analysis project Ga0307410, IMG submission 203707) | Maize rhizosphere microbial communities from greenhouse at UC Davis, California, United States - 322HYB-O-3 | ecosystem: Host-associated > Plants > Roots > Rhizosphere > Soil | place...
AGGGCTTCTCGGGCAAGAGCAAGGGCAAGACGAGCGGCTCGTCGAGGGCTGTGAAGGATGCGGGCAAGGCCGCTGCCGCCGCCATCGGCAAGCGGCTGATCACCGAGTTCGAGGAAGTGAAGAAGGGCTCTACGACCGCAAAATCGTAAGCCGCGCGCGACCGACGTCGCGTTCGGCTTCGATCGTCCAACCCTCCGGCGGCATCACCGCGTCGCCCCGATGCGTCTCGATCGCCATCCAGCCCCCGGCCGGCAGCCAGCCGGACCTGGCCACGACCTCCGCGACCGCCGTTCCGGAGCCCGGCTCGTAGGGCGGATCGGCGAATACCAAGTCGAACGGATGGCTCTTCGGCAGATTGCTCGCTGACACGCTGCGGATTGCCGCCCGGCTCGCCACCCCGAGCGTCGCCACATTCGCCTCGATCGCCTTGACGGCGGTGCGGTTGGTCTCGACGAACGTGGCATGAGCGGCGCCGCGCGACAGGGCCTCCAGCCCCAGCGCGCCGCTCCCCGCGTAAAGGTCGGCAACTCGAAACTCGTCGAAAGTGCCGAGCCGGCTGGCCAGCATGGAGAATAAGGTCTCACGGGTTCGGTCGGCGGTCGGCCGAGTCTGCTGGCCCGCCGGAGCAACCAGCTTTCGGCCGCGCCATTCCCCGGCGATGATCCTCATTTCAGGGTTTGGCGAAAACGGAACAGCGTTTCGCGCTGAACTTCGCCGACATCGCCCGGCTGCATTCCCTCGACGGTGAACGGCCCGTAGCTCGTCCGGATCAGCCGCGACACTTGCAGGCCGAGATGGGCGAGGACATTTCGCACTTCGCGATTTTTGCCCTCGGTCAGTGCCATTTCGATCCAGCAATTGCGGCCGGTGCGCCGTTCCAGATTCGCGTCGATCGATCCGTAGCGAATGCCCTCAATGGTCACGCCTTCGGCCAGCGCTTCGAGTTGATCCTGTGTCACGTCACCAAACGCCCGGGCGCGATAACGCCGCACCACGCCCGTGCTGGGAAGCTCCAGCTGCCGCTTCAGCTCGCCGTCATTGGTCAGCAGCAACAGTCCCTCGGTCATATAGTCGAGCCGTCCAACCGGCATCAGCCGCGGCAGGCCCGGCGGCAACTTGTCGTAGATCGTCGGGCGGCCCTTCGGATCGCGGGCAGCGGTCAATGCACCCGCCGGCTTGTAGAAGAGGAACAGCCGCGCCGCCGATGGCGGCTTCACCGGCTTGCCGTCAACCGTCACTCCGCTGAGGTTTTCGAGCAGCGTCGCCGGCGTCGTCAGTTTCTCGCCGTTCAGCGCGATCCGGCCTTCCTCGATCATGCGCTCAATGTCGCGCCGGGATGCGACACCGGCCCTGGCGAGCAGCTTGGCGATGCGTTGCGGACCTTCTTCGCGCGCCGGTCCGGGCTTGGGCCCGCGCGGCTTTTGCGGCGCGCCGAACGAGCGGCGGGACGGGCGCGGCACTTGGTCACGCTTCGTTCGTTGCGGGGGCGAAGACTTTTTCATACGGGGTCCGGATGCTGTTCGGGAAGCAAGAGCGTGTCGTCAACAGAATCCTCATTGTGGAGGACGAACCGCTGACCGCGTTCGACAATGAAACGATGATCGCCGACGCCGGCTATGAGGTCGTGGCTACCCTCGACCGTTTTTCCGATGCGGTCGATACACTCGAGCGGGAGAAGGTCGACCTCATCCTGTGCGACGTCCGCTTGACCGGCGAGCGCACCGGAATCGACCTCGCGAAGGTGGCCAGGGATCGCGGCATTCCAGTGCTCTTCTCGACCGGCCTGCCGCCCGAGGAGGCGTCCGAGCTTGTCATCGGTTGCCTGATGAAGCCCTACACCGATCGGACGCTAAGGGCAGCACTCAAGGCCGTCGACCAGCACCTTAAAGGCGAGAAGGCCAAGCCGCCCAAGGGCTTGGTCCTGTACGAAAAAGCGGAGAGCTAGAGCGCTTTTTCGATTTTACGGTGGAAGTCGGCAATTCCGTGCTCGAGCATTCCAAGCACGACCTTGTCTAGCTGTCCCGATGCAAGCCCCCGATGGCACAGCGCGGCCGCGTGGAAATCCTCCCCACCGAAGGTGCCACCGTCGAGCAAATCCCAGCTGCGCTGCCAATGCGCCGCCGCTTCGTTGGTCGCCGGCGCTTCGGGGATCAGCATGAAATCCTCGACCAGCGTCCGGCCGGTCGATTGGGGCATCCCGATGAGCAGGTTGATGTAATCGGGGCTGACGATCACCACCGAGGCCGGGAACAGCTGGTAAGTGTAGGTCACAGCCTTACGCAGCGCGCCCCAATCGTCCCGGTCGATTTCGGACAGATAGGCGGCGCGGCCGACGGCGGCGCGTTGGTGTTGGCCGATATTGTCCGCGACGGTGATTCCATCGGCGAAGAAGGTGGCGATGGTCTCCGCGTGAAGCCGCTGGACATGATAGCTTTCCAGGAAGGCGTCGACGAACAGCTTCCAGTTGGCGGCGACGTCATGGGTCTTGCGGCGATAGAGGTAGAGGTCGCCCAATCCGAACGCGTCCAGGTCTGGCGCAAGCGCCAGCGCGTCGCTGAAGTCCGCGGCACCGTCCTTGGCCCACCAGATCAGCCCGCCCGCCTCGACCGACGGAAATTCCTTGAGGCCATGCGAGCTCTTGTCGAAATCGGGGAAACAATCTGCCCGCGGCATTCCGGTCAATTGCCCGTCCGGCTTGTACGCCCAGGCATGGTAGGGGCAGACGATCCGCTTTGCCGGCCCGACCTCATAGCTGTCGATCAGCCGGGTGCCGCGATGGCGGCAGACGTTGGCGAAGACGTGAGACTTGCCGTCATGATCGCGCGAAATGATCAGCGGCGTGCCATAACCGTCATGCGCCACTGCTTCGCCATTCCTGGGCAGAAGCGCGGAGGGTGCGAGCAAGTGCGGCAGCTTGTCGAAGATCGAGCGCTGCTCGGCTTCGAACCGGTCGGGATCGGTATAGACGCTTGCCGGAACCGTCTCGATGCCCTCACCCATCGCGGCCTCGCCCCGTGCCAGCATTTCAGCGAGTGCGCGTTGGCCCGGCGTAGGGCGGCGCGGCGTCCGGGGCATGTCCATCGCCGCCAAGTTGCGCCAAGTTAATAATGGTTACAAGGATGAACTCTATCCACTCATCGCCAGGCCGACACGCTTTCCCCTTTCGCGCCAGAACGAGGCTGCTAGGCTCCGCTCAAATCCGAGCCGGGGAGAATCCAAAGTGAGCGACGCAGCGGTTTCGACCGAGGGACAGGCCGCTAGCTGGTGGGACAGCTTCAGGCCCTATCTGGAAAAGGCCCCGATCGCCGCCTTTTTCGTCGGTGTTTCGTCCGGTTTCCCGTACGCCATGATCGGCGCGACTCTAACCACTCGGCTGGCGCAGGACGGGATCACCAAGTCGACGGTCACCACCTTCGCGCTGGCATTCCTGGTCTATAATCTGAAGTTCCTGTGGGCATGGATCGTCGACGGCATCCGGCTGCCGATCCTCGGCCGGCTCGGGCAGCGCGTTTCCTGGCTGATCTTCGCGGGATTGCTCGTGATGGCGGCGGTCGCGAACCTGGCTTTTCAGGATCCGTCGGCCAACATCTATCAGACCGCGTTGGCGGCGATATTTGTCGGCGTCGCCGGCGCGACGTTCGATATCGTCATCGATGCCTATCGAATCGAGCTCCTCGAGCCGCGTCAGCTCGGCGTTGGATCCGGCATGTCACAATATGGATGGCGTATCGGCTCTGTCGCCGCAGGAGCGTTGGCTCTTGTCCTAGCGGCAAGGGTCGGCTGGGAACTCGCTTATCTGGCCTGCGCGGCATTCGCCTTGCCGGCAATGCTGACAGGACTGATCGTAGGAGAGCCCAAGCGGCACAAGGACCCCACCGTACGCAAGGGCATGGGCGAAGCAATGGACGCGATTTGGCGGCCCTTCGCCGAGTTCTTCAAGCGTCGGGGGGCATTCCTCGTTCTGTTGTTCATCCTACTCCACAAGATCGGCGACACGCTCGGCCAATTGGTCCTCCGGCTGCTGCTCGACGACATGACCTACACCAATGACGAAATCGCCCTGTGGGATGTCGGCGTCGGATTCTGGGCCTATCTCATCGGCATATTCGTCGGCGGCGTGCTTTACGCCAAGATCGGGATGAAAAGATCGGTGTTGATCAGCCTCATCCTGATGGGCGTGTCGAACGCAACGTTCGCCCTCCTGGCGATGGGGGACAAGTCCAATCTGGCCTTGGCGGGGTGCATCGGGTTCGAGAATTTCGCCAGCGGGATCGGCGGCGTCGTTATCGTCGCCTACTTCTCCGCGCTCTGCAATTTGCAGTTCACCGCGTCGCAATATGCGCTGATCTCGGCCGCAGCGAGCGTCGTCGGACGGGTGCTCACCGGCACGACGGCGGGGGCGCTGGTCGAGGCATTCGGCTTCGTCAACTTCTATTGGATGACGACGGTCGCGGCGCTGCCCGGCATCATTTTGTTCTGGCTGATGATGCGGGCCGGTTTGATCGACAGTTCGATCGGCACGGCAGGCGTGGTGGGCGAGGGTGACGCCCGCGCCGATCAGTCGGGCAGCGATCCGTTGAGCGAGAGCGCTTCGCCGGCCAGGTAGAGGGAACCCAACATCAGGACGCGGGCACGCTTCCGGAGGCTGATGAGGGCGTCGGAAATGCTCCGGTGAGGGCGCGTCGTGAAGCCCATCCCGCTGGCCGTCGCGGCGAGTTCTTCGGGCGCGCGGCATTCGTGGCCGTCGATAGGCAATGTGAGAACCTGGTCGGCAACGCCACGGAATGGGCGAAGCACTGCCGACGCATCCTTGGCCCTGAGGCTAGCGAACAGCAGGACGAGGGGGACGCCATCCCTCCAGGTTCTGCGGGCATGGGCGGCGACCAATCGGGCGGCGCTTGGGTTATGCGCGCCGTCGATCCAAAGCTCGCTTCCTCGCGGGAGCATCTCTGCCAATGGGCCGGCTTTGAGGTGCTGAAGCCTGGCGGGCCAATCCGCCCACCCCATCGCCGCGCCAAGCGCGGATGGCGGAACGTCGATCGCCGACTGGTGCCGAAGCATTGCAACCGCCAGCGCGGCATTCATTGCCTGATGCCGGCCAGGCAGGCGAGGGAGCGGCAGGACAAGTTCGCCCTCGGTATCACAGTACCGTAACTTGCCATGCCGGGTGATTGCATCCCAATGCAGAGTGCGCGGTTCCCAGATTGCGCCCGCTTGCCCAGCGATTTCGCCGACGCGCTGGGCGAGTGGGGGCGGATAAAGCTGGGTGACGAGCGTGACGCCGCGCTTGGCGATCCCCGCTTTTTCGGCGGCGACGTCGACCATCCGGTTGCCGAGGAATGCCTGGTGATCGAGGCCGAGGCTGGCGATGCCGGTCACCAGCGGCCGCTCGACGATATTCGTCGCATCGAGCCGCCCGCCAAGCCCCACCTCGACGATGCAAGCGTCGGCAGGAGTTTGTGCGAAAGCGAGGAAGGCAACCGCCGTGTTCACTTCGAACAGGCTTGCGCCGATATCGTCGTTGGCGTCGAGCACCCGGCTCATCAGTTCGGCGAGCAACTTGTCGTCAATCAGCTTGCCGGCGATGCGGATACGCTCGTTGTAGCGGACGAGGTGCGGGCTGGTGAAGGCATGGACGCGCCTGCCCGCCGCCTCCAACCCGGCCCGAAGGAATGCGCAGGTCGATCCCTTGCCGTTGGTGCCGGCAACATGGAAGACAGGCGGCAGCCGGTCCTGCGGACGGTTAAGCCGTTCGAGGAGGGCACTGACCCGATCAAGACCGAGTTGATCCCGGTCCGTATATTGGGTCGCTTGCCGGGCGATCAGCGCCGATACGCGCGGATCCGCCGAGCGGATCACTTCCTTCATCAGGCGGCGGCCTTGCCCTCGGCTGGGGTGAGATAGGCGATCAGGCGGCCAATCCGGTCCTTCAGCGCATGGCGATGGACGACCATGTCGATCATGCCGTGCTCCAGCAGATATTCGGCACGCTGGAATCCCTCGGGGAGCTTCTCTCGGATGGTCTGTTCGATCACCCGCTGTCCCGCGAAGCCAATCAACGCGCCGGGCTCGGCGATCTGTAGGTCGCCGAGCATCGCATAGCTGGCGGTGACGCCGCCGGTGGTCGGATCGGTCAGGACGACGATGTATGGGAGGCCCGCCTCGCGAAGCTTGGCCAATGCGACGGTGGCGCGCGGCATCTGCATTAGCGACAAAATGCCTTCCTGCATTCGCGCGCCGCCAGCTGCCGTGAACAATATATAAGGGCACCGCTTCTTGATCGCCTGATCGACTCCGGCGACGAAAGCCGCGCCCACCGCGACTCCCATCGATCCGCCCATGAAGGCGAAGTCCTGGACCCCGACGACCGCCGTATGGCCTTCGATCTTGCCCATCGCGTTGATGAGCGCGTCACGCTCTCCGGTCGATGAACGTGCGGCCTTGACCCGGTCGGTGTAGCGCTTGGTGTCGCGGAACTTCAGCGGGTCTTCGCGAACCTCGGGGCTGTCGAGCACTTCATATTTCTTCCGGTCGAAAAGCGCATCGAAGCGCACCTTGGGCCCGACCCGATCGTGATGGTCGCAGCGGGGGCAGACATAGCCATTGTCCTCCCATTCCTTGGTGAACACCATGGACTGGCACTTGCCGCACTTGTGCCAAAGATTGTCGGCGCTCTGCCGCTTGGTCAGCGATTGGATGCCGTTACGAACGCGGCTCAGCCAGTTCATCGAAACCTCTCAAACTAATGGGCGGCGAGGTAGGACCGAGCCGGAGGATTGTCCACTAAAGCGTGCCCGCGATTTCCCGAAGCGCGGTCGCCGGATCGTCGGCGGCAGTGACCGGCCGGCCGATGACCAGGATGGAGGCGCCCGCATCGATCGCCTTGCGCGGGGTCATGACTCGTTTCTGGTCGCCCACGGCAGCGTCGGCCGGACGGATGCCGGGAACGACCAAGAAGCCGTCCTTCCACTTCTTGCGAGCCGCGGCGACTTCGTTTCCGGAGCAGACGATCCCGTCAAGGCCGGCCTCGCGGGCCAGGCCGGCGAGACGCTCGACCTGCTTATGGCTGTCGCTGGCCACGCCGATTGAATTCAGGTCACTGCCGTCGAGGCTGGTGAGGACCGTCACGGCGACGACCTTGGTGCCCGCCGGAGCGGCTGCCTTGGCATCTTCCAGCATGGCGCGTCCACCGGCCGCATGGACCGTCAACACGGCGGGCGTGATTGGCGACAATGCCTGCACCGCCTTCGCGACTGTGTTCGGGATATCGTGGAGCTTCAGGTCCAGGAAGATCGGGAGGCCGAGCTCGGCAAGCTCCAGAACGCCGGTCCGACCATTGTGGCAGAAGAATTCCAGGCCGAGCTTCAGGCCGCCCGCGTGGCGCTTCACGGCCGCCGCGATCGACCGAGCGTGAGCCATGTCGGCCGTGTCGATGGCGACGTAGATCGGGCTGCTCATATCGCCTCTCCGCCCTCGGGAGATGGTCGCGGGGGCGCAGCGGCTATGGGTGGCCGCTCGGCGATCGCCAACCGCCGCCGCAAGTTCCACAGCTTGCCGCGAAGGATGAAGAAGGGCGGCAGGAAACCGATCAGGAAGGTAGCGATAAGAAGGACGGGGAGCTTGATGTCGGCCTGGAGGTCTCCCCACAGGTTGACCGTCACATCACCCCAGTTTCGACTGGCGAAGATGGCGAGGGACACCGTCACCACCACCCAGAACAATGTCTTCAAGAAATTCATCGCGACTCCCCGCGAAGGGCCTTTAGGCGAGTGGTTCGAAACTGGCCAGCCATTCACCGCTCCACTCCGTCGGCTCGCCGCAGGGAGATTCCTGGGGGAGTTGAGCGTTGAAGGGGTTAGCGCCACACCAGCCATGGGGAGGTCGCGTTAGCCATTGGAACGTCAATTTAAGCTCGGTCTGGGTGCATTCGCGCTTGGCGTCGGTGCGCTCGCGCTGGCCCAGCCATTCGGGAACACAAAGCAAAGTTCGGCCCAGGCGGCGCAGGCGCACGTCCTTGCGCAAACCACCGCCCGGCTGGCGTTGGTGGAGCCGGCCAGCCGCAGCCACGTTGATTATGCTCGGCTGGACGCGCGGCTCCAGCGAATGGCGGACAAGCCGACGATGGTCGGAATGGCTGTCGGAATCGTCGAGAACGGCCGGATCACCTTCCTCAACGGCTATGGCGAGACCATGGAAGGCTCGGGCGAGAAGGTCACGCCGGAAACCGTCTTCCGCTGGGCATCGGTGTCCAAGGGGGTCGCCGCGACGATGGTCGCCAAGCTGGCGGAGGAGGGAAAGCTGAGCTTCGACCAGCCGGTCGCGTCTGTCGCGCCGTCGCTGCACCTGCCGGGCCGCAACGAGATGGTGGCGACGGTAGGCGACGTCCTCAGCCACCGTCTCGGTCTTTACCGCAACGCCTTCGACAATAAGCTGGAGGAGGGGCAGGATGCCAAGTTCCTGCGCGGAACACTGGCAACGTTGAACAGCATATGCCCGCCGGGGACCTGCTGGAGCTACCAGAACGTTGCCTATGACGCGGCGAGCGAGATGGCCACGAAGGTCAGCGGCGTGCGCTACCAGGAGCTTGTGAAACGCGACCTGTTCCGGCCGCTGGGCATGACGTCCGCAAGCGTCACTCGCGATGGGCTGGTCAATGCGAAGAGCTGGGCGCGGCCGCATAGCATCGGGCGGCGCGTGCTCGAGGTGAACGACAATTACTACCGCGTGCCGGCGGCAGGCGGGGTCAACAGCAATATCAAGGACATGTCGCTGTGGATGCTCGCCCAGATGGGCGAGATGCCACAGGTGCTGAGCCCGAAATTGCTCGAGACGATCCACGCCGCGCGCGTCAAGACGCCAGGGGAGCGCAGGCGGATGCGCAAGGTCCTGGAGCGGCTTGGCGAGGCGGATTACGGCTATGGCTGGCGAAGCTATGAATATGCCGGGCACCACATCGTCGGCCACCGAGGCGGCGTCGATGGTTACCGGTCGCTCATCCTGTTCGACCCCAAGATGAAGAGTGGTGTCGTCGCCCTGTGGAACAGCAACACCTGGCAGCCCGGCGGGCTGGAATTTGAGGTCATGGACATGCTCTACGGGCTCGATTTCCGCGACTGGATGGAGCTGGACAAGGGCGGCGCCCCGGCCCCAGAACCATCCGACATGGCGGCCCGTAAGGAGCGCAGACGCGACGCGTGACGATCAGTGATGCGGCCGCTCGTCGCGGGCCGCGCGCTTGATGTCCCTGCGGTCCTGACGATGTGAAACGAAGCGCGTTGCCATGCCCCCGATCGAAGTCGCCATTCCGATGATTAGTGCCCACATCTTCCAACGCGGTTCCTCGGGCGATGGCCAGGCGACCGCGCCGAGGAACAGGACGCTGACCGTCGAAATCAGATAGCCCAGCCCCTTCAGGTCCATTCCTGTTCTCCATATTGTCGTCCTGCCGACGGAACCGAGGCGCCGCGACACGCGCTTTGTCGAACGCATTCACCAGGAAAGGGGTTTCGAAATGCCCGAAGCGGAAAAAATGGACGCAGTCGCCTTACTCAAGAAGGATCATCGCACGGTCGAGGGTCTGTTCGCCGATTTCGAGAAAGCGAGCGGCGATGGACGCAAGGAAAAGCTCGCCATGGAAATCTGCCTGGATCTCTCGGTCCATGCGCAGATCGAGGAAGAGATTTTCTACCCGGCGTGCGAGGGCAAGGTCGATGAGGACCTGCTCAAGGAAAGCTACGTCGAGCATGACGGCGCCAAGGTCCTGATCGCCGAAATCCTTGCCGGCGAGCCGAGCGACGAATTCTACGACAGCAAGGTCAAGGTGCTGAGCGAGGAAATCGAGCACCATGTCCAGGAAGAGGAAAAGCGGATGGACGGCTTGTTCGCCCAGGCGCGCAAGGCCGGCCTCGACATGGACGCGCTCGGAGAGCAATTGGCGGCCCGCAAGGCCGAACTGACCGAGCAGTTCAAGACCAGCGGCATCCCGACGCCGAAGCTGACGACGATGGAAGAAACGACCGTTTGAGGCCAATGCGCGGGTTAGGCACCGCACGGAAATCATTGGAGAAAAACGGAAATTTGTGATTTTGCAACGTCCGCCCTATATAGGCGGCGCTACCAGTCGCATGACGTGGGTTCAGGGCGGCTTATCCTTGCGGGGATTTGCCACACCCCTCCTTCCTCTCCGCCTCTTCTAGCCTTTGGCGGGTCGATAGGCGATCCGCCTCCCGGGAAGGACCCGATACAATGACTAATGGTACCGTAAAATTCTTCAATGACGCCAAGGGCTTTGGCTTCATCACGCCGGACGAGGGCGGCAATGACGCGTTCGTCCACATCAGCGCGCTCGAAGCTTCGGGCATGCGCACGCTGGCGAGCGACCAGCGCGTTTCCTACGAGCTGCAGCCTGACCGCCGCGGCCGTGAGAGCGCGACCAACATCAAGGCGATCTAACTCGCCGATAACTCCGGCCCATCTTCACGAAGGTGGGCCGGATCGCTTCCCCCTAGTTCCCCAAAGGCGTCCTACATGTCCCAGCAATCTTCATTTTACCTGGCCCGTGCGGCCGAAGAGCGGGCCAAGTCGGCGTCCAGCAGCCTCGCCAATGTGCGCGACGGCCATTTGCGCGCCGCGGCCGCCTGGGATGCCCTCGCCGCCCGGTCGGTGAAGTCGGATCGGCTGCGCGAGGCCGAAGAGCTGCGCAAAGCCCAGATCAAGGCTGAAGAGGCTGCCGCCGTCTCCTAGAGCGGGCAGCTATTCCCGGGCCAATTCCGCCAGTTTCACCACCGTGTTCATGTTGCGTGCTGTCCCCGCCTTTGCGGCCGGAATGACAAGCCGGCTTACGCCCTGCCCGCTTGGATAGTGAACGTAGATTTCGCGCCGGCCGAGTGCGACACGTTCGTCGTTCAAGCCCCTATATTCGGTCAGCGCTGTTTCGGGAGGAGCTTGATCGAGAAAGATTGCGGCAACGCGGTTGCCGGGTTCCTCCGCGAACGGGTTGCCGGCTACGATCTCCGCCATTTCCTTAGCGGAGCGAACCAAGATGCCGACCGCCTTGCCCGCATAAGCCGCCAACCGCTTTTCGAGCTTCGATTTGACCTCGGCTTCATCGAGCCCGCTATCGAATAGCAGATTACCACTCGCGATGTAGGTCCTCGCATTCGCGAAGCCGAGTTCTTCGGCCATGGCCTTCAGTTCAGCCATCGGTAGCTTGCCGGTCCCGCCGACGTTGACGGCACGGAGGAGAGCGATTGTCTTCATCGTGGGCTTATGGCCAAATGCCACTCCAATTGGACAGAATTTATTGCGGAGGACTCCAATGCGGGGGATGCGGGGGGCAAGAGCGGTAGCAGCGGTGGCGGCATTCGCGGGTTGGTT
>Ga0307410_10001233_pt1 | contig 11370 bp, 5 predicted proteins | sample 322Ometagenome_3_FD_203707 | JGI IMG/M metagenome (GOLD analysis project Ga0307410, IMG submission 203707) | Maize rhizosphere microbial communities from greenhouse at UC Davis, California, United States - 322HYB-O-3 | ecosystem: Host-associated > Plants > Roots > Rhizosphere > Soil | place...
AGAGGCACAGGCCGCTCGACGAGACTGCTCCGGACCTGGAAGGAGGGAAAGGCAAAGCTGAACGGCTATATTGAAGATTACGCGAACCTGGCCGACGGGCTCATCGAGCTTTACCAAGTGTCCGGCCAGGTCCGGTATCTGACCGAAGCACGGGCGCTCGCGGAAACGATGCTGTCGGAATTTTGGGACGCAGAGGACGGAGGTTTCTACTTCACGTCCACCGATCACGAAGAACTGATCGTCCGCAATAAAGACTTTTTCGACAACGCTACGCCGTCGGGCAATTCGGTCGCCACGGATGTCCTGTTCAAACTGGCCAAATTCTACGGCGAGGAAAGATTCGAGATGCACGCGAACACCGCACTGCGCGCGGCCGCGAATCAGATCCGAAGGTATCCGCAAGGTTTCGGAAGGGCATTGAGCGCGGCGGAATTCGGCCTTTCGGCCGTGCAGGAAGTGGTGATTGTCGGGGAGCGGGGGAATGACCTCGAGCGGGCCGTTTGGTCGGAATTCCGGCCGTTCAAGGTGGTCGCCATCGCATCCGCGCTCGCTGACTATATCGAGCCGCCGCTTATTGAGGGCCGAGAAATGATCGATGAAAAGCCGACGGCTTATGTATGCGAAAATTTCGTCTGTCAACTGCCTGTCACGAAGGCGAAGGAGATGGCGGAACTTCTTGACGCCTGATCGCGAAGTCGAATCTAAAAAGCCGCCATCTCTTCCGAGATGGCGGCTTAGATTCTAATTTTCAGTTAATTAGCGATTTGCGTTACGGTTAACCGTGTTGGTGTTGGTCGTGGTCGTCGTACGCGTGTTCGAGTTCATCGCGTTCGAAACCGAATTTGCAACACTGTTAGCGGCGTTCGCGGCCGTGTTGGCAGCATTGGCCAGCGAATTAGCTGCGTTGCTCAAGGTGTTTGCGGTCGTGTTCAAGTTGGTATTCATGCGGTTCGCGTTAGCGTTGGCATTCGAAGCGTTGTTGGTGTTAGCAGCATCGCCGCAAGCCATTCCCAGAGCACCGAGCGCCAAAAGGGCCGAAAGTGCAATAATTTTTCTCATTTAAATTGATCTCCTGTCTTCTTCAAAGAATAAGTTTACTTATTTTACCAAAGGACTGTTGTTACACAGCCTTGTCCCAACCCAAATTAAATTTGGAACATTGGACAATATAATGAGCTATCAGGGGTTAGTCAACTCAAAAAACATCAAAAAAACCGAAATTCGAGTAAATCATACGCTTTTCATAAGAAATATTTACAAAACTTTCGGCAAACCTTGAATCGTGCCACTGTTAATAATGTATTGACTTGAGACGTGGGCAATTGTATCTTCGGAAGGGCGGCGAAACGTGCCGTTTCCTCGATCGATTCCTCCGCATTTCACACCCATTCACTTATGGACAGTTTGAAAAAAGCCAGCGACGATCTGGCAGTCCAGGGCTCCGGCCTTATCGCTCGTTTCCTGCCGCTCGCCGTCGGCCTGGCAGCTATCTGGTTGACCTACGCGATCGTTTCCGGGAACCTCGGCCAGTTGACCAAATTCGCCGTCGCGGGCTTGTCCGCTTGTTACGCCGCGGCGTATGCCGCTGTTTCCGTAACGCGCATAAAGGCCGACACCAGGCCGACCGAAACCGCCGTTCGAGAACCCGAAGCGTGGACCAATGAACTTGTTGAGAAGCTGAGCGCGCTCGATGAGGCAAACGAGGTATTCGGAACGACACTGAATGCCGCGGATATGTTCAGGCTTGTTTCCAGCCGCGTGCGGGAAATAATTCCCTTTGCCGCCTCGGCTCTCCTAATTCCCGACGAGGTCGGCAGTGCCTTGAGATATGTTCATGTCGACGGCGCGGGTGCCGAGCATCTTCGGGGTCTTGAGATCGAACGCCGCGAAGGTCTAGCCGGCCGGTCCTTCGAAACCGGAAGAATTGAGATCGACTACACGCATAGCCGGGAAGTCGAATGCCGGAGCGAGATGCGTATGAATGGAATGGCCTCGTCCATCTCCATTCCCATGACCCATGAAGATGAAACATTTGCCATCCTTCAGCTCTTCACCGCCGAACCGGTCGCGTCCGACGACAAGACAATTAAAATACTCGAGGCGGTATCCGAACATGTCACTCCTATCTTCCGAAACTCATTGGCTTTCGAAAGAACGCTGTCAGGTGCGTTGACCGATTCGCTGACGGGTCTGCCAAACGATCGCGCGTTCCGCATGGTGCTCGAAAATCAATTGGCCGAATCCGCCCGTCGCAGGGAAGAACGCCCACTCGCAATACTCTCGATCGATATTCGTGATTTCGGGGCCGTCAACTCGATGCTGGGCCATGCAGCGGGCGATCGGATGCTCGAGTTTGTCGGGTCGTGCATCGGCCGGACCCTGAGAAAAATGGATTTTCTGGCCCGAACGATCAATGACGAGTTCAACATTATTCTGCCGTTGGCTTCCGAGGCTGTCGCGTACGAGGTGGTGGAGAGGATCAAGTGCAGCTTTGATCAGAACGAGTTTGAAATAGCCGACGGCGAGGGGATCCGGATCGAGCTGAATGTCGGGTGGGCGACTTTCTGGAAGGACGGCGAAACGCCGGACCAGCTTCTCCGGGCCGCACAGCAGCGAAAGAGGCAGGCAAGATCCGAATCTCCGGCCGGCGTTCTATGGTTTCCGCGCGAATATGTGAATTGAACTGCTGACCGCAGCGTTCGCGGCAAACAGCCGTATAAATTTGAATAGAAGATCGCCCCCACTGGCGCGATCTTCTTTTTGTTGTGTTAAATTCATCCGATATGGCAACTATCACTTTTTACGGGGGTGTCGGCACCGTCACCGGCTCGAAGTATCTGGTTGAACATGACGGCAGCCGGGTGCTGGTCGATTGCGGCCTGTTTCAGGGCCCAAGGGAGCTGCGTGAACGTAACTGGGAAGACCCGCCGTTCGATCCCGCTTCGCTCGACGCGGTCGTGATCACTCACGCCCATATCGATCACACTGGCTACCTCCCCCGGCTGGTCAGGCTGGGCTATTCGGGGCCCGTATTCACTTCGGGCGGAACGGCCGACCTGCTCAAAATATTGCTGCCGGACTCCGGGCGGCTTCAGGAAGAGGAAGCGGAGTATCGGAACCGGCACCAGCTGACCCGGCATGCTCCCGCTTTGCCTCTTTACGACGAGGGCGACGCCAAAGAAGCGCTGAAGCTGATGCGGCCGGTCGCGAACGACGGCGTACCGATTGCGATGTGTGACGGCTTCCGGGCCGGATTCCTTGTCGCGGGCCATATCATCGGGGCTAGCCTCGTGCTCGTCGAGATGGGCGACAAGCCGATTCGTTTTCTTTTCTCCGGCGACCTCGGACATTATGACCAGCCGATCGTTAAAGATCCGGCCGTGCCGCCCGACTGCGACTATCTCATGGTCGAATCCACATACGGCAACCGGCTTCACGGCGACGTCGATTCAGCAACGCAGATGGCTCGGATCATCAACGAAGCGGTCGACCGGAACGGCCCGATTCTGATCCCGGCATTTGCCGTCGGCCGGACTCAGGAGGTCCTATACCTCATTCGCGAACTCGAAGACGCGAAGCGGATACCTGTCCTTCCTGTAGTGGTCGATTCACCCATGGCGGCACAAGCGACACAGGTCTATAGCCGCTGGCACGCGGAGCACGACGAGGGATACGCATCCATCACCGCGGAGAAGCGGCATCCCCTGCGCACCGGATCCATGAGCACTGCCTCAAGCCGGGAAGAATCTAAACGACTGAACGGGATGAGTGGGCCGCGGATCATAATCTCGGCATCCGGAATGCTGACCGGCGGGCGCGTCCTCCATCACGCCGTAAGAATGCTCCCAGATGAGAACTCGACGATCATTTTCGTCGGCTTCCAGGCCGCGGGCACGACGGGCCGGCGGATCCAGGACGGCGAAAGCGAGGTCAAGATAATGAAAAACTGGGTGCCGGTCCGCTGTCACGTGGAAAAGGTCCAAGGGTTCTCGGCCCACGCAGACTGGAAGGCGGTTATCCAATGGCTGGAGGGGCTGCAAGTCACGCCAAAAAAAGCTTTTACAACCCACGGCGAACCCGACGCCGCGTCCGCGATGGCGGGACACATTCACGAACGGTTCGGCTGGGATGTGATCGTGCCGCAATACAAGCAATCGGTTGAACTGTAGTATATTTGCTGCCGATCCACGCGTTTTGTGTGACCTATTTTGGGGAGATTGGTAAGAAAATGAAACTCAAAAACGTATTGCCGGCGTTCGCATTCGTCTCCGTTGTGTTGACAAGCGGAGTGTTGGGTCAAGCGGCCAACCCGACGGTCGAGGGTCTCGGCTGGATCGCCGGCTGTTGGGAATCGGTTTCCAAGAATGGTACAACCATCATCGCCGAACAATGGATGAAACCGCTGGCCGGCTCCATGTTCGGGATGTCGCGAACGGTAAAGAGCGGTAAGTTGTCGGCGTACGAGTACCTGCGCATTGTTGAAGACGATCAGGGAATAAACTACATTTCCAGGCCGTCGCAAAACAAAGTGGACACAGCTTTCCGTCTGACAACCTCCAAACCGGGTGAAGTCGTTTTCGAAAACCTCAGCCACGACTTTCCCCAGCGCATAATCTATCGCCTCGACCAAACCAATCTCCACGCGCGCATTGAAGGCCCCCGCAACGGAAAGGTCAGCGGAATTGATTTCCCGATGAAGCGGGTGAAATGTGAGTAGAACGTATATCCGGAAAGTAGCAGAAAGGGCCGTGAAGAGTTATCGCGGCCCTTTCTGTTTCTGACGGACAACTATTTTCGCAAAGTAAAAAGAGCCCGGCCGAAGCCGGGCTCTGAGCAGGACCCGAAAGCCAAGTCTAGGGGAAGTTTACCTGTGCCATCGCATTTGACTTCAATGTCACAGTCTTGGATCCATTGTTCACCCACTCGACCGTGTATACCGCCTGCGGCCCGGTGTGCTTGTAGCTGATAAAAAACCAACCGTCCACATCCGTGACCCCGTTGATACCCACCTGCTGGCCGTTGCTCTTTCTTAGCTTGAAAGTCTGGCCCGGAGGCAGCGGGTTTTCAAAGGTGTTCAATAAGAGTCCGCCCACGCCGGGGTTCTTCTTAAAGTTGTTCACGCTTTCAACCTTATGCACGCCGCCATTGGTGAAAATGTATTCCTGGCAATCCGGAATATCGGGTCCGTCGGTAACGGTCTGGATGGCATCATTGTCAGTATTCTTGACATACCCCGTCGTGCGCTTGAGACCATAATCCAGGTGAATATTCACGTAGGACAACCCGATCGGCAAGTTATTTACGGTTATCGGCGTCTGTTGGCCGAACTCCGGTAATTCATAAGTCGCCAACGTGATCTCATCCCGTTGATTCGCAACTTCCCCGATCGGCGTCAGACATGTTTGCCCGCCGCTGTTCGTCATCGAAACGCTGTCGTATACGTGCACCGGAGTAGCTCCGTGAGTGACGAACGGATAGGGAATGTTCATCGTCAAGGAACTGCCGCCCGTATTGCCGTCGTTGTAGTGCAGCACGTTGTAGTAGTACTGACCAGGATTGCTCGCGTTCAGTTTGTACACGCTGTTGCTGTTGTCAGGCGTGTACAGCAGCCGGAACTGCGAACCTTCTTTGTCCGGATCTACGTCGAAGGTGCACAACGACGAGCTCGTAACGAAACCCGTTGTGTAAATGTTAGTGATCGTACATATCTGCTGCCCTCCGAGCGGGATGCTCAGATTCGAACAGTTATCATACGAAGTAACATACCCCGCGAAGGCATCCTCGACGACGTTGTAGGTGGTGCCGGCCGTCGTTTGAATCGCGTTTTCTCCGTCCGCTTCAAAGTTCACTGACGCCAAGCCGTTAACGGAGAACTGGAAGTCATCAAAGGTATCGGTGACTATCGGCGTGAACAGTCTCTTGCGAACTATCAGTGTTCCCGGCAGGTCGTGGTTGGTAAGGGTACACGTCTTCGACTCTCCAAGAGCAACAGTGATAGCCCCGGATGGGGTGCACTGGCCCGTGAATCCGTCAAATGCGTAGCCGGCGAGTAGTGTTTCGCCCGCTGTATACGTCCCCGGACTCACAGGAACCGCCACTCCGCTTGAAACCGAAGTACCGTTCAGCGTAAGAGCAAAGTCGTTCGGTTGTGCTGTTCCACCGTTGTTCTTATTAACCACCTTAACCACGGTGATAAACGCCTGTTGGTCGTCATTGGTGACCGTGCACGTCTTTGTTTCGCCCAAGGCGATCGTGCCCGTACACTCAGCTGAAAATGACGCCGTGTAACCCGCCGTCGCCGGCTCTAGCACGTTGTAGGCTCCGACGCTGGTGAGCGTGCGGTCGGTGGAGGCACCGGCCCATGTCTGCCCCGCCGCGGAGGTAACCCCGGTGAAGGTCCCGGAGAAGTCGGCAGCGGTCAGCCCTCCGCCATTGTCGTTGGTGACGACCTTGTTGATGATCAGATGGGCCGCCTGGTCGTTGTTGGTGATCGTGCAGGTCTCGGTTTCCCCGGGGGACACCTCAACGTTCGCACAGTTGTTGTACGTGGTCGTGTACCCCGTTGCGGCGTTCTCGACAACCGTGTAAGTGCCGGCGTTCACTGTCGACGAGTTCGACGCATCCGCCTCGAACGGCACCGAAGCACCGCCGTTTACCGTGTACGAGAAGCTCGTCACCAGCTCGGTGCCGCCGTTGTCCTGCGTGAGCACCTTGTTGACGATGAGCGTCCCCGGTTGGTCGTCATTAGTGACCGTGCAGGCCTTCGACTCGCCGATCGCGATCGAACCAGAGCAGTTCGCCGAGAAGGTCGCGGAGTACCCCGACGGACCAGTTTCGGTGACGTTGTACGGACCCGCATCCAGCGTAACCAACGTTCCGCTTTCCGAGCCCGCAAAGTTGTCCGGGGTATCGTCGGTGCCACCCGAATCCAACATGAAGTCAGACGCGACTTTCGTTCCGCCGCTGTCGTTGACCACGTGTTTGATGACCGTTAATTGCGGAGCAATATCGTTATTCGTCAAAGTACAGGTTTTCGACTCGCCCAGTGCTACGGTAATCTGGCCCTGCGAATTACATGCGCCGGTGAACCCTTCGAATGCATACCCTGCTACAACCGCTTCCGCGGCGGTGTGCGTTCCTGGCGTGACGGCGATCTGAATTCCGCTGGTCGCGGCCATTCCGTCCAGCGTTAAGCCGAACGAGTTTGGTCCGGCATTGCCGCCGTGGTCGTTGGTTACGGCCTTAACCACGGTGATGTAAGCCTGCTCCGCCGAGTTAGTAAGCGTACAGGACTTGGACTCGCCGAGCGCGACCGTCACGTCCCCATTGGAATCGCATTGGCCGCTGAATCCGTCGAACGTGTAACCGGACAGCAGAGTTTCACCTGCCGTGTACGTTCCCGGATTTACCGGAACCGCCACGCCGTGTGAAACAGCGTTCCCCTCAAGCGTCAGATTAAAGTCGTTCGGCTGAGCGTTGCCGCCGGTCGACCCGTTGTTGACGCTCTTGTTTACTGTTATATACGCCTGCTGGTCGTTGTTGGTTATGGTGCACGTCTCCGTCTCGCCGACCGAGACCTCCACGCCGGAGCAGTTGTTGTAGGTAGTCGTGTAACCCGCCGCGGCGTTCTCGACGACCGTGTATGTGCCGGCAGCGACCGTCGACGAGTTCGACGCGTCTGCTTCGAACGGCACCGACGCGCCGCCATTGACCTTATATGAGAAGGTCGTGACCGCCTCGGTGCCGCCGTTATCCTGCGTGAGCACCTTGTTGACGATCAGCGTGCCGGGCTGGTCGTTGTTGGTGACCGTGCATGTCTTTGTTTCGCCCAAGGCGATAGTGCCCGTACAGTCGGCTGAGAACGACGCCGTGTACCCCGCCGTCGCCGGCTCGAGCACGTTGTAGGCTCCGACGCTGGTGAGCGTGCGGTCGGTGGAGGCACCGGCCCATGTCTGTCCCGCCGCGGAAGTCACACCGGTGAAAGTCCCGGAAAAGTCGGCTGCAGTGGCGGTGCCGCCGTTATCGGTGACAACAACCTTATTGATGATCAGATGGGCCGCGTTGTCATTGTTGGTGATCGTGCACGTCTCGGTCTCCCCAAGAGACACCTCAACGTTCGCACAGTTGCTGTACGTTGTCGTGTACCCCGTTGCGGCGTTCTCGACGACATTGTAGATGCCGGCATTTACCGTTTGCGAGTTTGAGGCGTCGGCCTCGAACGGTATGGATGCACCGCCGTCGATCTTGAATGAAAAGCTCGTTACCGCTTCGGTGCCGCCGTTGTCCTGCGTGAGCACCTTGTTGACGATGAGCGTGCCCGCCTGGTCGTCGTTGGTGATAATACAGGTCTTCGTTTGTCCGTTTGAGATTGTCCCTGTACAGTCCGCCGACAAGCTCGGTGAATAACCCGAAACCGCCGGTTCGGTGATCGTATACGGTTGGTTAGTCCCGACCGGGAACCCAATTATATTCTCACCGGCGAGCGTGTTGACGCCGTTCTGGATGAACGGCGTTGCGGTTCCGCCATCTCGCTGGAATGAGAACTCGTTAGCTATCTTCGTTCCGCCGTTATCATTGACAACGACCTTTTGAACTATCAGCTTGCCCGGGATGGGCTCAATATCAAGGTCCGAATCGCAGGTCGGAGCTCCCGGCGGGCAAATTTCCGTGCACGTGGTTGAGTCGTCACATGCGATGGCTGTGTTGGTTACCCCTCCGGCGGCTATATCGGCCGCAGTGATCGCGTATGTGGCGCTGCAGCTGATCGACTGACCAGGGGTCAGAGTGATCGAACCGTTCGTCTGTCCGGTGCAAGTAATTGCCCCCGTAATAAGAGGGTCACTGACTGTAATGCCTGTGAGAGTAGCTGCACCTGTGTTGGTTACTGTAAACGTATAGGTGATGAGGTCACCCGGATCTGCGTATCCGTTCGTGCCAAGATCCAACGTCCCTTCTTTATCGATTTCGAGCCGCTTCAGTCTATTTGTGAAAGTACATACCACGTCGGCCCCGGAGAGCAGACTTACATTGCCGCTACTGACTGTTACTGCGGAGCTATCTGAACGGTTAACACAAGCTAGCGACGAACTATAGAAATTCAAGCTTGTGCTCGTGCCGGCCGTTTCGCTCAGATTATAAGTTCCAACGTTGAGCGAGGTTCCCCCGGCTCCAGTTGTTCCGCCGTGACCGATGTTCGCCGCCGAGGCGACAGTAGCGTTCGAAGAATTCTTAACGAAGAGGTTGAAAAGTCCGCTATCAGTCGTCGGAGCCAGTTCCTTCCTTAGTTCGAGTGTGCCGTTGGAAAGGACGTTTGTGAATGTACAGATCGTCTCGACCGAGGATTGTATCGTTATGTTTTCAACACCGGACGGCGTCGGCGTTCCAGTGGCCGCCGTCGGCTGAGTCTGAAGAACGCATGAGGCTCCGGAAAGGCTATAGCCACTCGGCACAACTTCGCTAAGGTCAAGCGTTGCACCGGGGGCATAGGAAATAGAAGAAACGGTTCCGTTACCGACAATGTTCCACGAAGAAAGATTGGTTTGCGAAGGCGCAGACGCGTTAAAGGTAAACTGAGTTGTGTCTCCTGCGGGAGCGACCTTTACGATGGTAAGAAGGCCGTTGTTAGGATTGACCACGCAATCCGATGGATCTGAGTTAGGCTCCTGCGACGGGAAACTGCAAATGTTGGTAAGTCTCGTTCCAGCACCGCCGACGTCTGAGATAAGAACGCTGACCGCAGCAACGGCGTCATCATTCACGCAGTCAGTTCCTTTGCAGTCTTGGCTCGTGTGGGCCGCATTTAGCCTGAAAGGGTCCGCGTCATTAACGATGGAAGCGGAACCTACAGACCCATTGTTTGCCACAGCTGTAGGGCCTGTGCACCGGTCGGTTCTATTGTCGGTGCATGTGTATCTCTGAAAGGTTGGTGGCGGCGAAGTGATCGTCTGCGAAATGGTTACGCAGAGCGCAAAGTTTGCGTTGCCGTCGCCGTCACTGTCGTACAATGCACATGCATCGCCTGAGTTTTGCCCCGACCACTGCACATCATCCCAACCCCAGCCGATTGCCTGGAGTCCGTTAACAATAACGTTATCTACTCTGAGAAAACTCAGATCTTTTTGACCGGGTTCGTCATCAGGACCAGCGTCGTCGTTGATCTGAACAAGCGCGTCGGTAAACGACGTGTATGTCTCGATACCCGAGACCGCACCCACCGCTTTCAAGCGGAAAATCTGACCGAGCGAGTCGTCTGGGTCAACGTACCATGTTGCGTTGACGCGACCATTTTGGTCCGCATTTAAGGTGAAAGGATCATGGCCGGCACCGTCGTTTCTGCCGTTTACGTGCGTAATCTGAATGGTGACAGCTTCATTCGGGTTAAATCCTTCGAGAGCGATTACCGCAGTTTCCCCCGGCTGATAATCGTTCTTGTCGGCGTTCGCATTCGCAACACGGCCAAATTTTTCGGCAACGGCCCCGTCAACCAGGAGCTTATAAAAATGGCCCGCCGTGTCCAGGCCTACTGGCCATGATGCCTGGAAGGTGCCCGACTGGTCCGCGGTCGCGTAAAAAGTGTCATGGCCGCCGCCCGATTCCGCGCCATCATCATTATGAATGATGCGCATTGAAACCGTCTGGCCCGGAACATATCCGGAACCAGTTATCACTACAGATTCTCCTGCAAGGTACCTTGATTTATCAGTGGTAACTGCGGGCTCAACAAGTGTCGCGGCTTGGGCCGAAGGCGCCACAGAGCTGTCTTTAACGCCAAACGGCGAAAAGATAGTTGAGTAAGTTGTATTGAAAAGATTTTCGAAAGATCCGTTTGAATAGCTCGCTATCGAGGCAACGGTTCCGAGGAAAAGGATGATTAGAGAAAAAGACGCAATACGAAATAAATGCGTGTGGGCATTCATGAACAAATCCTCCGATATGCCGGCTTGGTCCGGCCGAGAATTTGAATGGGCAATACTTGTCCATTCTGTTGATGACACAGAATGAGTGGGATGAATTCGGGTATAACTCGTTAAAGCGTCGCGAAGCTTGGGGGCTAAGAAGCGAAATGAGTTTTCAAAAATGGGTAGAATTCAAATCACTCAATCAAGAACTAGGTAAAACACCTGATCGATAGTGAAATAGTGTTCTTTAATGTTTCGGTAAATAATGCGGGTACACGTTCACCCACTTTCGTCCGTAAGACAGGCATCAAGGTCCATTACAATTGCCGACCTTTGACCTCGGACTTAAATGGCTGAAACGAAGACTTTTACTGGAACAATATGCGACCCTAGCATAGGAATAGGATCTTGTCAACAACTTTCTTTAGTGAAAGTAATATGCCCGACACAACGATGTTTATTGGGTTTTAAC
>Ga0307410_10001234_pt1 | contig 11363 bp, 10 predicted proteins | sample 322Ometagenome_3_FD_203707 | JGI IMG/M metagenome (GOLD analysis project Ga0307410, IMG submission 203707) | Maize rhizosphere microbial communities from greenhouse at UC Davis, California, United States - 322HYB-O-3 | ecosystem: Host-associated > Plants > Roots > Rhizosphere > Soil | place...
GATGTTGTCGTCGAGAGTGACGTCGAGCCGGTAGACGGGCCTGCTCTCGCCAGCGGCGCTGAGCCGGTCGATGAGCTTGTTGCGAACAAGCCAGCCGGATTGGCCGGGAATCGGCGCCACCTCCACCGAGCGAAGTGCCGCGGCCGCGGGGCTGTTTTGCCCACTGCCGTAAAGCGGCTGCAGGCCGCAGGACGGCAGAAGGAGCAGAGCGAGGATCAGGCCCGCACGGCGTGTCATGCGACGATATTCACCAGCCGGTCGGGAACTACAATCACCTTGCGCGGGGTCGCGCCGGCGAGCTGCCGCTGAACCTTGTCGGATGCGAGCGCGAGTTCTTCGGCCGCGGCGCGGTCGAGGCCGCGTGGTGCGCTCAACGTATCCCGCAGCTTGCCGTTGACCTGGACGGCGAGCGTGACCTGATCGTCGACCAGGAGGGCTGGGTTGAACGAAGGCCAGGCAGCGTCCGCGATCATGGCTTCGTTGCCGAGCAGCGCCCACGCTTCTTCGGCTAGGTGTGGCGCCATCGGTGCGACGAGAAGGATGAGCGTCCGGATCGCCTCGGTGCGCGTCGCCGATGAGTTCGCCTTCTCGATGGCGCTGACGAGTTCGTACAACTGCGCAATCGCCTTGTTGAACTGGAGGCCCTCGATCGCCTCACCCACGGCGGAAATCGTGCGATGAACCTTGCGATTGAGATCCGCGTCTTCGCCCGGCGCTGAGTCAGAGTTGGTGGCGAGGCGCCACACACGCTGCACGAAGCGCGAGGCGCCTTCGATGCCGGCTTCCGACCATTCGAGATCGCGTTCCGGCGGACTGTCGGAGAGCATGAACCACCGCACCGCGTCCGCGCCATATTGCGCAACGATCGGCTCCGGGTCGATCGTGTTGCGCTTGGATTTCGACATCTTCTCGACACGGCCCGTCGTGACCGGCTGACCGCTTTCGATGTGAACCCAGTCGTCGCCGTCTTTCCGGACCTCGTCCGGGCTTAGCCAGCTGCCGTCACCAGCGCGGTAGGTCTCGTGCGTGACCATGCCTTGGGTGAAGAGACCCTTGAATGGTTCCGACAAGCCGAGCTGGCCGATGTGCTGCAACGCACGTGTCCAGAAGCGAGCGTAGAGCAGGTGCAGGATCGCGTGCTCTACGCCGCCGATATACTGGCCGACGGGCAACCAGGCTTCGGCCTCCGAGCGGTCGAACGGCCGATCCTTTGGCTGGCTCGCAAAGCGGATGAAGTACCAGCTCGAATCCACGAACGTGTCGAGCGTGTCGGTCTCGCGCGCCGCAGGGCCGCCGCAATGCGGGCAATCGACGTGCTTCCAGCTTGGGTGGCGATCAAGCGGATTTCCGGGCGTTTTGAAGTCGACGTCGTCGGGCAGGACGACCGGTAGCTGATCGGCCGGGACGGGAACAGCGCCGCACGCATCACAGTGGATGATGGGGATCGGCGTGCCCCAATAGCGCTGCCGGGACACGCCCCAGTCGCGCAGGCGATAAGCGGTAGTGCCCTGGCCCCATCCCGCCTCTTCCGCCCGGCGAATGACTTCGGCCGCTGCCTGCTCGGAGGTTAGGCCGTCCAGAAAACGCGAGTTTACCGCCACTCCCGCAGCGTTTTCCGCCTCGTTTCCGATCGGCTCGACCGCCAATTCGGTGCTTGCGGCGACCACGCGGCGGATCGGCAACTGATACTGCTTCGCAAATTCAAAATCACGCTGGTCGTGCCCCGGAACGCCGAAGATCGCGCCCGTACCGTAGTCCATCAGGACGAAGTTCGCGATGTACACCGGCAGGCGCCGTTCGGAGTCCAGCGGGTGCACGGCCTCGACTGAGGTACGGTAGCCCTTCTTTTCGGCCGTCTCGATCTCAGCGGCGCTGGTGCCGCCTGCGCGGCACTCGGCGATGAACTCGGCCGCCTTCGGGTCTTCCGCGGCGACCGCCTGTGCGATCGGATGATCCGGCGCGACGGCAACGAAGCTCGCGCCGAAGATCGTGTCCGGACGTGTCGTAAAGACTTCGACGTCGCTCGCATCGCCGTGGGGTGCAGCAAGGCGGAAGCGGAACTGGAGACCGCGGCTCCTGCCGATCCAATTCTCCTGCATCAGCCGGACCTTGTCGGGCCACTGCTCGAGCGACTGGAGTCCATCGAGCAGCTCGTCGGCGAAGTCTGTGATTTTCAGGAACCACTGCGCGAGCTTGCGCCGCTCGACCGTCGCTCCGGATCGCCAGCCCTTTCCGTCGATGACCTGCTCGTTGGCGAGGACCGTCATGTCGACGGGGTCCCAATTGACCTCGCTCTCCTTGCGGTAGACGAGGCCCGCCTTGAACAGGTCGAGGAACAGCGCCTGCTCGTGCCCATAATAAGCAGGGTCGCAGGTCGCGAGCTCGCGGCTCCAGTCCAGTGCGAAGCCGAGCCGCTTCAGCTGGTCGCGCATCGTCGCGATGTTCGCCCAGGTCCATTCGCCCGGGTGCACGCCACGTTCCATCGCGGCGTTCTCCGCCGGCATGCCGAACGCGTCCCACCCCATCGGATGAAGGACCTCATGACCCTGCATCCGGCGATAGCGGGCGAGGACGTCGCCCATGGTGTAGTTGCGCACATGGCCCATGTGGATGCGCCCCGACGGATAGGGGAACATCTCGAGCACGTAGCTCTTGGGCTTGGGGCTTGCGCTGTCGGCCGCGAAGTTGCCTTGCTCCGCCCAGCGCTCCTGCCAGCGCCGGTCGGCCTCAGCCGCGTTGAATCGGCTGCTCATGATGTGAGAATCAGCCGGGGACGGCGACGCGGCGAAGGTCGCGGGCGCGGGTCAGTATGATGTCTTCGAGCTTCTGCACGGTCGCAGCAGTGACCGGAGCCGGCACCCACGCGCCGTTCTGATTCACTTCCCGCGATGCCGAAACGCGAAGGGCGTCGGCCCGAAGGTCCTGGTCGAGGATGGTGACTGTCAGCTTGACGCGCTCACCCGGAGCGCGCGGATTGGCGTACCAGTCCGTGATGATCACGCCGCTGTTCGGATCGGCCTGAAGCAGGGGAGCGAAGGACACGGTGTCCAGCGCTGCACGCCACAGATAACTGTTCACGCCGATCGTGGTCACCCGCGACGGCGCAAGGCGGTTCGGCACGGCTTTGTTGTTCCTCGCGCACCCCGACCCGACCAGGGTCAGAACCAGCAGAGCGGCAGCGGTCTTGTGCAAGCGAGTCATCGAATATCCTCGAAACAAACGGGTCGCGGGCGTTATAGATGCTGCGATTCCACTCGCAAGGTGTCCCGCGAAGGCGCACTATTGTGTTGAGTCGGCAACAGCTGTCGGATGAATCGACTCCGAGTCATGGAACCGACAGCTATTCCCAACTATATCGACTCGTGAACAGGGAGTTCAGAGTGTTCAGCATCGCCCACCGGAAGGAAGCCAAGCTGCTTGCCGCGCTCGCGGCGGGCGGTCTCGTGCTGTCTCCGGCGATCGCGGCGACCAGCGCGAAGAAGCGGCCGGCCCCGGTCTCGCTGAGCTTCGATCCGATCTCTTCCTTCACTCCGGCCAATGCCGATCCCAAGCTCGCCGCGTCTCTCGGCAGCAGCAAGGGTCTGGCGCTGACCGATTTCAAGTTCACGCCTGCGCCGGCCAAGGGGCGTCCCTCGCAGGTCCGGGTCGCGATCCGCGCCCGTGCGGCTGCACCGGCTCAGACGACTCTCGCGGCTGCGCCGGCGACTGCTGCGGTCGATGCGTTGAAGCCCACCGGCTACAATCTTGGCGCCGCGATCGGCTGGAAGCGCTTTGCGGTCTCCGGCGATGTGGCGAAGGTCCAGTCCGCCAACAGCGCTCTCGGCGGCCGCGAAACCGCCGTGGTGGGCGTCAGCTACTCGCTCAACAAGCGCCTGACGACGCGAGTCGCCGTCGGCGCCGACAAGAGCGACGGCCGTGCGCTTCCGGCGCTTCGCAAGGGCGACAATTACTCGCTCGACGTCGGCGGCTCCTACGACCTCTCGCGGCGCATCGCGCTCACCGGCGGCGTTCGCTACAATATCGAGCGCGACCGCGCTTCGACGGCTCAGGACGTCCGGCGCGACAGCCAGGCCGTCTACGTTGGCACCGCCTTCAAGTTCTGAAGGCGCTTATCCCCGCCCAGGCCTGAAACCCGAGCGCGCGAACCTGCGCGAATCGGCGTTCGTTCATTCCGCCCAGCGCAACCAGCCTGCGACCTGCGAGCCGGGCTAAGGCGGCCGCACGCATTCGAGGGAGCGGAGACAAGTCTGGATGGCTGCCGGTCGGGTACATGGGTGAGAGCAGAATGAAAGGCGTTCGGTGGAGTAGCGCCCTTCGCAGTTGACGCAGGTCGTGGACGCGCAGTGCGTCGCCATCCAGCTCGTCGACGATCGTCAGGTAGCGGCTCCGTGCCAGCCGCCGCAGGCGACGCATAAGGTTCTGGCGATCCCGCGCGCTTACGTCCGCCAGGATCAGAAGAATGCCGCTCGTAATCGGCAGCTTGCGGACAGCCGGCCAGGTCGCGCGAGAAGCATCGGTGACGATCAGCCACTGGCGCGGGATGGTCTGGCGGCGGTTCATGGCCGTTCCTATAGCGCGCTCGCATGAGCAGTGCCGCAGACCGCCGCGCCCGAATCGTCGAAGCCATCGGCGCGGCTGCCGCGCTGGCGAAGCGCGACCCCGCTGACGTCCAACTGATCGCGGTCAGCAAAGAGCGAACCGCCGAGGAGATCGAGCCGCTGATCGACGCGGGGCAACGCGATTTCGGAGAGAGCCGCGTGCAGGAAGCGCTTGCCAAGTGGCCCGCGCTGCTGGCTCGCTACCCGGATGTCCGGCTCCATGGAATCGGCAGGCTCCAGTCGAACAAGGCTGACGAGGCTGTGCGACTGTTCGATACGATCCATTCGGTGGATCGGCTGTCGCTACTCGATGCGCTCGTCGCCGCCACCGAGAAGGCGTGCCGCTTCCCGTCCGTCTATGTTCAGGTCAATATCGGAGAGGAGGAGCAGAAAGGCGGGGTCGCGCTCAGCGAGCTGGCCGACCTCATTGCGGCCGTGCGGAACTCGCCGCTGCCCCTCGCGGGGCTGATGTGCATCCCGCCGCTGGGGCTCGAGCCAGGCCCGTTCTTCTCTCTTCTCAACAAGTTAGCGCGACGGCATGACGTCACCGGGCTCAGCATGGGCATGTCCGCCGACTACCGGCAGGCAGTGATGCTAGGGGCCACGGCGGTGCGGGTTGGAACGGCCTTGTTCGAAGACGATGCCTGATTTCGGCGCGATCATCTTCGACTTCGACGGCGTGCTCCTGGAAAGTGAGTATGAGGGCAACCGCGAGCTGGCGGCGCTGCTCACTGAATTCGGCTACCCCCACGAGATCGAGGATACGCTTCGGCTCTATGTCGGGCTCAGCGGCGGCACCTTCATTGGAGCCATCGAGGAGAAAATCGGTACGGCGCTGCCGCCCGAATTCCATGATCGCCTGAAAGAAATGAGCAGACGCGCCCTTCAGGAAGGGGTCGCGGCGGTTGCAGGTGCGATCGAATTCGTAAGATCGCTCCCCGAAGAAACGCCCAAAGCCGTCGCCTCGTCCAGCTCGACGCGCTGGGTGAAGGGGCATCTCGACAATTTGAAGATAGCCGACGCCTTCGCTGACCATGTTTATAGCGGGCGCGAGCATGTCGCTCGTGGCAAACCTGCGCCCGACCTTTATCTCTATGCCGCGGAGCGACTTCGAACCCCCATCGAACGCTGCGTCATCATCGAGGATTCGCGTGTCGGAGCGACGGGCGCTCTTGCCTCCGGCGCCCGCGTGATCGGGCTGGCGGCCGGGTCTCACTGCCTCGAAGATCACGCCGAGATGCTGAAGAGCCTGGGCGTGACCGAGGTGGCGCACAGCTTTGCCGACGTGCGGGGCCTGCTCGGCCTAGCCTAGGTGTCCGCTCTTCTTGCGCTTGGTCGCGAGATAGTCGGCGTTGTGCGGGTTGGCGGGCATGTGATGAGGCACACGCTCCACGACCCGGATCCCGGCCTGCTCAAGTCCCGCCATCTTGTTCGGATTGTTGGTCAGTAGGCGGACTTCATCGACTCCGAGTGCACGAAGCATGGCCGCCGCGTGTGAATAGTCCCGCTCGTCGTCTGCGAAGCCTAGGCGGCTGTTGGCGTCGACCGTATCCAGGCCGCGATCCTGCAAGGCATAAGCGCGTAGCTTGTTTGCCAGGCCGATGCCACGGCCTTCCTGACGCAGGTATAGGAGCATTCCGCCGCCGGCATCGGCAATGATCCTGAGCGCTTCCTTGAGCTGCGGCCCGCAGTCGCACTTCAGCGAACCGAAGACGTCGCCGGTTAGGCACTCGCTATGCAGCCGGACCAGCGGGGGCTTGCCACCCGGCACGCCGATCAGGAGTGCAACATGCTCCTGCCCGTCGTCCGACGCGCGGAAGGCGACGATCTGCGTGCCCGGCATGCCGTCGAGCGGCAGCTTTGCGCGGGCGACGATCTCGACCTCGGGAGCGCGGCTCTGGCTGACGACCTCCTCCGCCGAAACGGCCGCCGCAGCCTCACCGCCCGGAATAATCCAGACAGAGGGAAGCAGCCCGGCCGACCTCGCCAGGGTCAACGCGGCTTTCGCGGTCTCCGCGCAATCGAGCGGCACCGGGTGCAGCGGCCCGACCGGGCCCCGATCCATGTCGCGCCCGGGGTCGGCAATCGCCAGAGCGGTCGAGGCGTCGAGCCAGGCCGCGCGTTCCACCAGCACCGGTTGCACCGGGTCCGCAGCGTCCCGCTCGTTCGCGAGCGAAAGCGCGGCGGCGCGCTCCCCGCTGATCAGCATGCGCGCGCGATGCTCGGGGTCGACAATGTTGAGGAGGTCCGCCGTCGCGGTCTCCACAGCCAGAATGGCGATGGGATTTGTGCCCTCGATCCTGACGGGCCGCCCGGCGCGCAGGGCGGCGATGGCGCGGCGGATCGGCGGCCTGGCGGTCAAACCTCGATCTCACAGATTAGCGGCACGTGGTCCGACGGCCGCTCCCACGCGCGGCATGGTTCAAGGACCTCATGCGCGACGAGGTGCCCGGCAAGCTCGGGTGACGCCCACATATGGTCGAGGCGGCGGCCGCGGTCGTTCTTCGTCCAGTCGGGCGAGCGATAACTCCACCAGGTGAAGTTGCGCGCCGGCGCCGGCACGAACTTTCGCCCGATGTCGACCCAGTCGTGGGCCTGCTGAAGCCGATTCAGCGCATCGACCTCGATTGGCGTGTGGCTGACGACGGTGAGCAGCGCTTTATGGCTCCAGACGTCGCATTCCAGGGGCGCGACATTGAAGTCGCCGACGATGATCGTCGGCTCGCGAAGGCCGTCCGACCAGCGGGTCATGCGTTCGATAAAGTCGAGCTTCTGGCCGAACTTGGGGTTCAGGTTACGATCGGGCGTATCGCCGCCGGCGGGGACGTAGACGTTCTCGATCCGGATCCCGCAATCGAGCCGAGCGCCGACGTGGCGCGCTTCGCCATTGTCCTGCCAGTCGTGCTTGCCCGGGTCCTTGAGCGGAACCCGGCTGAGGATCGCTACGCCGTGATGCATCCGCTGGCCGTTGAGGTGCCGATGGACGTAGCCATGGCGGTCGAACAGCTCGAATGGGAAGATGCCGTCGAGGACCTTCGTTTCCTGCAGGCACAGGATGTCGGGCTGGTGCTCGGCGATGAGACGCTCGACCAGCCCCGTGCGGGCTCGCACCGAGTTGATGTTCCAGGACGCGATCTTCAGCCGTTTGCGCACGTGATCCGCTTACCCTCCAAAAGCGAATAAGAAAAAGGCCCCCGCTCCGGGGGCATGGAGCGAGGGCCGCCAAGCGTTCGTCACGCAAGGGATCCCGCAAACCCCGGTAACAGGGGGAAACCCAGGGCAAGTTGCGGAATCGAAAGCCTATTTAGGACTAAGTGCCTGTCTTTGCGATGAACAAGTCGCAAAGTGAAACTTTTTTCATCCTACCGCTTCTTCGGGTTGGCGTAGGTGAACGCGCTTTCCGGCACGGCCACGTTGTAGCGTACGTTCGACAGCTTGACCGTGGTCCGCCGCTTCTGGGCGTCGATCGCGGTCCAGCCATAGAGCTGCAGGCCGCCCGGCGCGGAAGGGCTGCGCAGGAATGCGAGCGTGAGTTGGCCGTACTGGCCGGTGTTGCGAGCGCGGGCGACGACGACGCGCGGATTGTCGCTCGGCAGGATCTCGGCCTTGCCGTTGAAATCGGGCGAACTGGACAGCAGGACGCCCAGCGGGGTGCGGCCCAGCGGCCAGCTCGACTTCTGCCCGACCTGATAGTCGATGAAGGCCAGCGTCTTGCCGTTCGCGACCAGAAGCAGGTCGCCGCTGCCATATTGGAAGCGCACGCGGCCCGGCCGCTTGAGCTGCAACGAACCCGCTGCCGACCGCCCTCGCGCGTCGGTCTGCGTGAAGTTGGCGGTCATCGTCTGGACCGCCCCGATGTGGGCTTTGAGGCGGCCAAGATCGGCGGACGGCTGCGCACTTGCGGCGGGCGCAGCCGCGACGAAGGCGGAAGCCAGCAGGGCGCGCGCGAGATTACTCGTGAATGTCATGTCCAAACTCCTGGGGATTTTGGCCCGAACTGGGGTTCGGCCATTGAATGCGGACTGAACCTTCCGGTTCCGTTCCGTTCAGGCTCAGATCGGGTGTCCGTCGGGGTCGATCAGTACCTCGCGGCGTCCGACATGGTCGGGCTGCCCGACGAGGCCTTCCTTCTCCATTCGCTCGATCAGGCGGGCCGCGCTGTTGTAGCCGACGCGAAGCTGCCGCTGCAGGTAGGATGTCGAGGCCTTCTGGCTTTCGGCCACGATCTGCACCGCCTTGCGGAACAGCTGAGTCTCGGCATCGTCCTCGCCAGTCGGCTGGCCGTCGAACAGGTAGCCGCCGTCCTCGGGCTCCTCCGTGACCGCCTGGATATAATCGGGCGCTCCCTGCCGCCGCCAATGCTCGGCGACCGCGCGGACTTCCTCGTCGCTGACGAACGGTCCGTGGACGCGAATGATCTGCTTGCCGCCCGGCATGTAGAGCATGTCGCCCTTGCCCAGCAGCTGCTCGGCGCCCTGCTCGCCGAGGATCGTGCGGCTGTCGATCTTGCTCGTAACCTGGAAGCTGACGCGGGTCGGCAGGTTCGCCTTGATGACGCCGGTAATGACGTCGACCGACGGACGCTGCGTCGCCATGATGAGGTGAATGCCGGCGGCGCGTGCCTTTTGTGCGAGGCGCTGGATCAGGAACTCGACTTCCTTACCGGCGGTCATCATCAGGTCGGCGAGCTCATCGACCACGACCACGATCTGCGGCAGGACCTCGTACTCCAGCTCCTCCACCTCGTAGAGCGGCTGGCCGGTGTCGGCGTCGTATCCGGTCTGGACGCGGCGCCCGAGCTTGGACCCCTTGGCCTTCGCCTCGCGGACCTTGGCGTTGAAGCTGGGCAGCGCACGGACGCCGAGGTTCGCCATCATGCGATAACGCTCCTCCATCTGCTCGACCGCCCATTTGAGCGCGCGGATCGCCTTCGCCGGTTCGGTCACGACGGGCGACAGGAGGTGCGGGATATCGTCGTAGATGCTGAGCTCCAGCATCTTCGGATCGATCATGATCATCTTCACCTGGTCGGGGCCGTAGCGATACAGCAACGACAGGATCATGCAGTTGAGGCCGACCGACTTGCCCGAGCCGGTCGTGCCGGCGACTAGCAGATGGGGCATGGGCGCAAGGTCGGCGATCACCGGATCGCCCGAGATGTTCTTCCCAAGGATGAGAGGGAGGGCCATGTTCTGGTCCTCGAACGCCTGGCTTCCGACGAGCTCGGACAGGCTGACCGTCTCACGCTTGGGGTTGGGTAGCTCGATGCCGATCACGCTCCGGCCGGGGATCGTGGCTACGCGCGCCGAAAGTGCGGACATGTTGCGGGCGATGTCGTCCGCCAGCTGGATCACCCGGCTGGCCTTGATGCCGCTCGCGGGTTCCAGTTCGTACATGGTGACCACCGGCCCGGGACGAACTTCGACGATGTCGCCGCGGACGTGGAAGTCCTCGAGCACGGTTTCGAGCAGGCGGGCGTTCCGCTCAAGGCCCGCACGGTCGATCTGCTGCTTCCCCTTGTCCGGCGCGCGCGCGAGCAGATCTATGCTCGGGAGCTGGTAGCTGTCGCCGAGCGCCAGGCTGGGCTGCGACGAGGGCTTGCGGCGCTGCCCGCCGACACCTGGTGCGACGGCCTTGGTTGGCTCGGCGACCGCAACCGTGGGTTTCGCCTTGGGCGGAGCGGCGGCAACAGCGCGCTCCTCGGCGATCTCGGTACGGCGCGGTGCGGCGCGGCGTTCGCGCGGCTGACGGCGGACTAACCCGCCGAGCCATCCCTTCTCGTCGCTGTTCAAGCCGAGCGCGATATAGCCGGTCGCGAGGCCGGCGAGTGCGAACAGCAGCAGGAGCGTCAATCTTGTCGGGCCTGCAATCAGTGGGTTCGGGATCAGCTCGACGGCCCAATCCACGCCATGGGCGAGAGCGAGCGCCAAGGCGCCGCCCCAGCCGCCGGGTAGCGCGGAAGCCGAAAAGGCCGTCGTCAAGCTGAGCGCGATCCCGATCAGAACGGCACCGATTGCAGCGAGGAGCAGGCTGCGGCCGACGCGACCGGCGGGCTCGAGGCGGAGCATCCGCAGGCCCGCCAGCGCGATCACCGGCAGGAGCAGAACCGCGCCGACGCCGAACAGCAGCAGGAGCGCGTCGCTGAAATAGGCGCCAAAGCTTCCGAGCCAGTTCGTCGCGGGACCACCGGCAGCCGTGGAAAGCGATGGGTCAGTAGGGCTGTGCGTCGCCATGGCAACGGCGCCGGCGAAGCTCAGGCCGATGAGGACAGCGCCCCAGCTGCGGACCGCAAGCCTGCGGACGGCCGCGCGCAGCGCGTCCCGCCAGTCCGGCGCCAGTTCACGTTTCGGCGCGCGCGCAGCTACGGTCGCCATTCCCACCCCCAATTGATCCCACCGTAGAATCCCCCACGCGGACTCCCCGGTCAAGCGAACTTCTTGGCGTCATTGCGTCTCGCGCGTAGGGGCAGGGCGATGGATCGCGCGGACGTCATCATTTTCGGCGGTGGGATGATCGGCCTCGCCTTGGCTGCCGCGCTGGATTCGAGCGGACTTTCCGCGATTGTCGTGGATCCCGCCGACCCGAGCTTGCGGAAGGACGCATCGTTCGATGGCCGCACGAGCGCCGTCTCTTCCAGCTCGATGAGGATGCTCGAGACGATCGGTGTCACGCAACACCTTGCGGAAGCGGGCTGCCCGATCCGCACCATCGCGGTTGCGGATGGCCTTGAGCCGGGCGGACTTCATTTCGATGCCGAAGACGACA
>Ga0307410_10001235_pt1 | contig 11363 bp, 7 predicted proteins | sample 322Ometagenome_3_FD_203707 | JGI IMG/M metagenome (GOLD analysis project Ga0307410, IMG submission 203707) | Maize rhizosphere microbial communities from greenhouse at UC Davis, California, United States - 322HYB-O-3 | ecosystem: Host-associated > Plants > Roots > Rhizosphere > Soil | place...
TGGCCCACGCGGGCGCGGCGCGCGCGCTCGCCGGCGGGGCCCGCACGCGCGCTCAGGCGCTCGTCTTCCTCGCGCGCGCGCACGAGCGGCTGGGCGCGCGGGACAGCGCGCGCGCCGCCTACGTCGAGGCGGCCTCGGTGCTCGCGCCCATCAGTGACTGGCTGATGCTGCGCGCGGCCGCGCTCGAGCGCGACGCGGGCGCGCGCGCGGAATTGTACGACCGCCTGCGGACGACCGCCGCTCGCGCGTACGCCGCGTACGCGGAAGCGCAGGTCCTCGAGCGCACCGGGCGCGCGAGGGCCGCCATCGTGCTCTACGAGCAGGCGAGAGCGCCGGTCCAGGCGCTGCGCCTCCGCGCGGCGACGGCGCGCGGGTTCGCGGAGCGCGAGCGCGTGCGGCGCGAGTTGATGGCCATCGTCCGGGCGAACAGCGGGACCGAGACCGCCCGCCTCGCGATCGAGATGCTCGACGCGGGGCGCTACAGGCTCACGGCGAATGAGGAGGTCGCGGTCGCGCGCAGCGCGGCGGAGCACGGGCCGCTCTCGCGGGCGCGCGCCGGCCTCGCCCGGGCGTTCGCGATGCGCGCTCCGACCTGGGACGAGCGGTTGCTCCTGGCGTCGGTGCTCGCCGAGTCGGGGCCGGCGGGGCAGCGCCAGGCGGAGCGGCTGCTCGCGCGGATCCGGAAGCCGTCCCCATACGCGGGCACGGCCGCGCTCGAGCGCGCGAAGCTGATCCGCCGCCGCGGCCGGAGCCGGGCCGCGCGCGCCGCCCTGCGCGGCGTCGCGCGGCTGTACAGGAACGACACGGCTGCCGCCGCCGGCGCGCTCCTCGTGCTCGCCGAGATGGCGACGGACGAGCGTCGCGACGCCGCCGCGCGCGACGCCTACCTGGCGCTCGGGCGCACGTACCCCACGAGCGAGTACGCCGCCCGCGCCAGCTACCAGGCCGCGATCCTCGCGTTCGCGGACGGGAAGTACACGACCGCCGCCGCGGAGCTCGACTCCGTGGTCGCGCGCTACCCGGCGAGTGCGGAGGTGCCGGCCGCGAGCTACTGGAGCGGGCGGGCCCGTGCCGCGCTCGGCGACAGCGCCGGAGCGCGCGCGCGCTGGCAGCCGCTCCTCGCCGGCGGTCCGACGTCGTACTACGCCGTGCGCGCGGCGCGGCGACTTGGCGGGCCGCGGTGGGCCCCCGCGGCCTCCCCCGACACGTTCGCGACGGTCGCGGGCGCGGAGGAGGCACTGGCGCGTGCCGACCTGCTCCAGCGGCTCGGTATGGCCCACGAGGCACGGCTCGAGATGGAAGCGCTCGTGGCGAGCGCCGACTCGTCGGCCGAGCGGATGCTCGCCGTCGCCGACGCGTTCCGCGCGCGCGGGCGCATGCGGCGCGCGATGGAGCTCGGCCGCCGCGCGATGGCGCTCGGGGCGACCGACGCGCGCGCGTGGCGACTCGTCTATCCGATCGGCGAGCCCGATCTCGTCGCCGAGGCCCGCCGGCGTGGCGTGGACCCCGCGCTCGTGGCGGCCGTGATGCGGCAGGAGTCGAGCTTCGACTCGCGGGCGACGTCGTCCGTGGGTGCGCGCGGGTTGATGCAGGTGATGCCGAGCGTCGGGGCGGCGCTGGCGCGCGCCGAGCGGATCGCGCCGTGGGACCCGGAGCTGCTCTACGAGCCCGACGTCAACGTGCGGCTCGGGGTGCTGCACCTCCGCTCCTTCACCGGACACTACGCACATCCGGCCTTGGCGCTCGCCGCGTACAACGCCGGCCCGAGCCGCGTGGCGCGCTGGTCGGCCCGCCGGGGCGGCAAGGACCCCGAGCTGTTCGTGGAGCGCATCCGCTTCGCCGAGACGCGGGGCTACGTGTGCAACGTCCTCACTTCGCGCGACGTGTACGCGGCCCTCTACAATTGGGAGGAGCCCCGCCGGGAAGGCCGCGGGGCAAACTGAATAACGGCGGCTCTCGGCTCTCGGCTCTCGGCGCCGCAGGAAGGGTGGTGGTGCGTGGGAGCGTCGGCCTGCGGGATGACAGGGACGCCTCCTGCGCGCCACCGCCGAGGGCCGAGCGCCGCCGTTCTGCTCGCCTCTTACGGGAGCCTTGCCTGCAGGATCTCGATGCGGCCGTCGTGCTCGCGGTTGAAGACGAGCCCCCGCCCGTCCGGCAGCCACTGCGGGCGGACGTCGGTGTACGGACTGTCCACCACCCGCGCGATCCCCGAGCCGTCGGCGTTCATGACGTAGATCTGGTACGCGTCGGAGCGGTTCGAGCTGAACGCGATCCGGCGCCCGTCGGGCGACCAGCTCGGCCACCCGTCGAACCAGACGTGCTGCGACAGGTTGACGGCGCCCGTGCCGTCGCTGTTCATCACCATGACCTCCGAGTTCGCCAACGTTCCGGCGGCCGTCCGCGCGCGGAGCAACCGGCGGAAGAGGATCTTGCGCCCGTCGCGCGAGAACGACGGGAACGTGTCCCAATCGAGCCCGTTGTCCGTGAGCCGGCGAAGGCCGGAGCCGTCCACGTTCACGACGTAGATGTCGTCGTTCTCGCCGTCCCCGCGGGTCGAGCAGAAGACGATCTGACGGCCGTCGGGCGACCAGCTCGGATGGCTGTCGCTCGCCGGATGGTCGGTGAGGCTGCGCAGCCCCGTCCCGTCGGCCCGCACGATCCACACTTCCTCGTCGCCGTCCCGATCGGACGCGAACACGACGTGCGTGCCGTCGGGCGACCACACCGGCGTGACGTCGTCGCCCGAGCCACTCGTCAACTGGCGTAAGCCGCCGCCGTCGAGCCGGGCGACGAACAGCTTCGAGCCGCCCACCCGGTTGGACTGGAACACGACGAGGCCCTCGCGCGAGATGTGCGGGTACGCGTCCTGAACGGGCAGCACCGGGGTGGGTGCGGTGCCAGCGGTCGCTTGCGCTTCGAGCCGGTGGGCTGGGACGGGGAGGGCAGCGACGGCGCTCAGGACGGCAGCGCCGACGGCCGCGGCGTGGCGCTGGGCGGATCGGCGGCGGGGGAAGCGGGGCACGAGTGTCTCCGGAGAGAGGTGCCGCATGAAGCGTCTCCGCCGGAGCGGTCGCAATGCCGCCTTACGCGTCCGTACAGAATCCTGACATGGTGTCGGGCTCGTGCCGGCCGCGCGCCTAACGGCTCGTGTGGCCGCGCGGCTCAGTCGCGGACGAGGCGATACTCGCTCACGCGCCCGTCGAGCGTGAACGTGAGGAGCTCCAGCGGGGGCCCGTCGCGGAGCGCCCACACGTCGCGCGGACCGAGGAGCGTGCTCCGGAATGCGTCGTACGCGGGACTCGTGGCGTCGGCCTCCAAACGAAGCTCCCTACGGCGCGCGGTCGGGCGGTGACGGCTCGACCTGGTACTCCACCGTCGTGTCGGCGGTCGCAACTGCGACCGTGCCGTAGAGGGGTCACCGGCGCTTGAAGCCCTCCACGAGCGCGGCCGCCTGGGCGCCGTCGGCGCCGCTGATGGCGAAGCGGAGCCGGACGGCGGTGAACAGTGTCACGCCCGCGCGCGGCTGCCGGCTTCGGTCGACGGTGCCCGTCACGTCCACGGCGACACGCTCGATCGGGACGCCCTCGTCGCGGGCGATCACGTGGAGGAGCTCGACGCCGCAGGCCGCGACGGCGGACAGGAACAGCTCCGGCGGCGTGAGGGCCTCGCCGGGGCAGCCGTTCTGGACGGGCCCGTCGACGACGAAGTGGTGATGGCGGGCGTTGCAGAGCACGCGCCCGAACGTCGGCGCCGAGGCCGCGCGGACCTCGTACTGGCGGACGGTGGTGGCTGGAGTCGTCATGATCGGTTCCTCGAGTGCGGTCGAGCGCGCGAGGTCGGCGGGGCAGCCGGCGCGCCCCCGCATCGCGCCGGCCCGCCGGCGGCCCCCGCCCTGTGTCGTTAGGTTCTCGCGCGCAGCTCCCGCCGGACGTACCACGCGGCCAGCAGCAGGAAGCCGACGAAGAGGGCGGCCCCGCCGGCGGCGGCCCACCACGTCTCGCGCGTCACGACCGAGGGCGGCGCGGCCGCGGGGATGGCAAGGCAGAGCGCCGCGCCGAGCACGCCGCAGACGACGAGCGCCGACGGGGACCGCCGCTCGAGGCGCCACACCGAGAGGGCGGCGACGCCGGCGCTCACGGCGAACGCCGCGCTCGCCGCGCCGACGAGCTGCCACCGGAGCCGAGGGTCCCGATCGCCCACCATCCGCAGTGCCAGGGCGAACCCGCCCATCGCGTAGCACGACAGCAGCACGGCGAGCGCCTGGATCCCCACCGCGCGCGGCGGCACTTCAGCTCACCGCCGCGCCACCCGCCGCGCCGCTTCCACGAGCTTGTCGACGGTGAGCCCGAGCTCTTGGTAGATCCGGGCGTACGGCGCCGACGCCCCGAACCGCTCGATGCCGAGCACCACGCCCTCGGTGCCCACCCAGCGGTACCACGACATCGGGTGCGCAGCCTCGATCGCGACGCGCGGCACGCCGGCCGGCAGCACCTCGCGCTGGTACTCCGCGGGCTGTCGGGCGAAGAGCTCGTGGCTCGGCATGCTCACCGCGCGAGCGCGGATGCCCTCGCCCGCCAGGCGGTCCTGCGCCGCGAGGACGAGCGCCACCTCGCTCCCGCTCGAGAGCAGCACGACCTGCGGCGCCCCGCCCGGCGCGTCGGCGAGGACGTAGGCGCCGCGCGCGAGCCCGCCCGCCGGCGCGTACTTCGTGCGGTCCACGAAGCCGAGCTTCTGCCGCGTGAGCACGAGCGCCACCGGACCGTCGCGGTGCGTGAGCGCCGCGCGCCACGCCTCGGCCGTCTCCGACGCGTCGGCGGGGCGGATCACCGTCATGCGCGGGATCGCGCGCAGTGCCGTGAGCTGCTCGATCGGCTGGTGGGTCGGCCCGTCCTCGCCGAGGCCGACGGAGTCGTGCGTGTAGACGTAGATGACCTGCCGCTCCATGAACGCCGCCAGGCGGATCGGCGGGCGCATGTAGTCGGAGAAGATCAGGAAGGTGCCGCCGTACGGGATGATGCCGCCGTGGAGCGCCATCCCGTTCATGATCGAGCCCATCCCGTGCTCGCGGATGCCGAAGTGGAAGTTCCGCCCCGCGTGGTTAGTCGGCGAGAACGTGTCGGCCTGCTTGAGCAGCGTGTTGTTCGACGGCGCGAGGTCGGCCGAGCCGCCGATCAGCTCGGGCACTTTGGCGGCGATCGCGTTGAGCACCTGCCCGCTCGCGGCGCGGCTCGCCACGTTGCCGTTCTCCGCCGTGAACGACGGGATCGCCGACTCCCAGCCGGCGGGCAGCTCGCCGCGCTGCCGCCGCTCGAGCTCGCCGGCCTCCTTCGGGAACGCGGCCCGGTATGCCTCGAAGCGACGCCGCCACTCGTCCTGCCGCCCCGCCCCGCGCGCTCCGGCTCCGCGCCAGGCGGCGAGCGCCTCGTCGGGTACGTGGAACGGCTCGAGGCTCGGCCAGCCGTACGCCTGCTTCGTGAGCTTGATTTCGTCCACGCCGAGCGGCTCGCCGTGCGCCTTCGCGGTGTCCTGCTTGTTCGGGCTGCCGAAGCCGATGTGCGTGCGGCAGACGATGAGCGACGGCCGGTCGGTCACCCGCTTGGCGACGTCGATCGCCTCGTCGAGCGCGTCGAGGTCGTTGACGTCGGCCACGTGCTGCACGTGCCAGCCGTACGCCTCGAAGCGCATGGCCGCGTCGTCGGTGTACGTGAGGTCCGTCGAACCGTCGATCGTGATCTTATTGTCGTCGTAGAAGCCGATCAGCTTGCCGAGCTTGAAGTGACCCGCGAACGACGCGGCCTCGTGCGAGACGCCCTCCATCAGGTCGCCGTCGCTGCAGATGAAGTACGTGTGGTGGTCGACGATGCCGTGCCCTTCCTTGTTGAACACCGCCGCGAGGTGCGCCTCGGCCACCGCCATTCCCACGGCGTTGCCGAACCCTTGGCCGAGCGGGCCGGTCGTCGTCTCCACGCCCGGCGCGTAGCCGTACTCCGGGTGGCCCGGCGTCTTGCTCTCCCACTGCCGGAACTGCTTCAGGTCCTCGAGCGTGAGGTCGTAGCCGGTGAGGTAGAGCACGCTGTAGAGGAGCATCGATGCGTGGCCGGCCGAGAGGACGAAGCGGTCACGGTCCGGCCACCCCGGGTCGGCGGGGTTGTAGCGGAGGTGACGCGTCCAGAGCACGTAGGCGAGCGGCGCGAGCGCCATCGGCGTGCCCGGGTGGCCGGAGTCGGCCTTCTGCACCGCGTCCATGGACAGGGTGCGAACGGTGTTGATGCACAGCTCGTCGAGCGACGTACCGCTGGTCGACGGTGACGACGCTGACGACGCGGCGGTGGCGGAATCGGCCACGATGAGATCTCCCGGAGAGGGGCAGCGCGGTGGGTGCCGTGGGTGCGGCGGGCCCCGCAAAGTTAGCGACGAAACTGGCGATCAGCGATCAGCGACCAGCGATCAGAAGTGCAACGGCGGCCGCGGATCGCTCCCGGCGCGGGCCAACGCTCCTATTTTCGAGTCCAGAAGCGGGGCTTTACTCATGCGAGGGAGGGATCCGCGTGCATGCGCGTGCATCCGCGTTCATCGGCAGCCACTCCTGCTGTATCGCTGATCGCTGATCGCTGCCGTCCTCAGCCGCGCACCCGATCGAGCTCCGCCGCCAGGTTCTGGGCGCGGTCGTCGGACATCTCACCGAGGCAGCGCGCGCGCACCCGCGCCCAGAGCGCTCCTTCCTCGGCTCGCGAGCGCCGTCGGCACTCGGCGTCCCGCTCCACGAGCCACGCCCGCTGTTCAGCGCGGAGCTGCCGCACGGCCGGTGGGTCGCCGTCCTGGCTGCGGCTGCCGGCCCGCGCGCGGAGCGCAGCGATGAGCTCGCCGTACACGCGGTTCAGCTCGCCGTCGTTGGCTGCGATGTGGACGTACAGGCACGCGCGCTGATCGGCCAGCGTGGGCGAGTCGCACGCTGCCACGCTGTCGGCACGCGACCGTGGAATCCGCCGCGCGGCCACGGTGCCCGCGGTCACGGTATCCGCCGCCTTCGCGGTATCCGCCTTCGCGGCGGCTGCCGGCTGCCTTTGCCGCGTACTGTCAGCCGCGGCGGTGTCACGAGGCGCCGCCGGGGTCGCCGGCGTCGCCGGTGGCGCGGACCCCCGGGCCGGGGTGTTCCGGTTGCGGGCGGATGCGCCGGCGCCCACTCGCGGGCCGGCTGGCTGCGCGCGCGCGCTGTCTCGCGGAACGACGGTACCGCTGCTCGTCGTGGTCGAGAGCGTATCGAGCGCCGCCACCGCGCCCTCACGCCGCTCCGCCGAGCGCTCACGTTGCGCGACGAAGAGGGCGAGCACCGCGGCCAAGGCGAGCGGAATCAAGAGGCCGATCGGTCGGAAGCGCCGCGGCCTGCGCACCACGATCGGCAGGACCGCCGTGGGCGCTCTCGTCGGCGGCGCAGCAGTCGGTGAGGGTGGCGCGGGCGAGGGGCGCGGAGCCGTCCCGGCCGCCACGCCTTGGAGCGCGGCCGCATCGAGATCCGGTTCGTCGAGCGCAGCCTCGCGGGCGGCCACTCGGCTGAGTGGCTCGTCTGCCTCCGGCGTAGTAGCGGCGGGCCGTGCGGGAGCCTGCGCAACATGCTGCGCGGCCTGTGCCTCCGACGCCCGGCTCAACCGGATGGTCGGGGTGTCCACTTCCGGCGCGGGCAGAATCTCGCGGGCCTCGATGGGCGGGCGGGCGAGCTGACCCGACAGCGAGTCCTGGGCGCCCTGTTCCACGGCACGGTCGCGCCCGCTACCGCCACGGTCGAGCTCGGGCGTCGATCCCTCATCACGGATCACCGCCACCGGACCGACACCCCGCGTCGCCGGGGTCTCGTCGGAGAACTGCGCCAGGAACTCGTCCGTGTTCGCCCACCGCTCGTCGCGGTGCTTGTGCATCGCTCCTTCGATCGCGAAGAGCAGCGGGGCGGGGATGTCGGGGCGCAGTTCGGTGAGCCGAGGCAGCTCCTCGTGCTTCTGCTTGTAGATGACACTGTAGAGGCTGTCCCCTTCCCAGGGCCGCTTGCCGGCCAGCATCTCCCACCCGACGAGGCCGAGGCTGTAAATGTCGCTGCGCCCGTCCACCGGGATCGCCTCGATCTGCTCGGGCGACATGTACGCCGGCGTGCCGAGCGTGACGCCGGCCATGGTGAGCAGCGTCTCACTTCCGATCGAGCGCGCGATGCCGAAGTCGGAGAGCAGCGCCCGCCCCGCGAGGTCGTCGAGGAAGATGTTCTCCGGCTTCACGTCGCGGTGCACGATCCCCTGGCTGTGGGCGTAGCCGAGCGCCGCGGCCACGTCGCGCAGCACTTGCGTGGCCCGCTCGTAGGTGAAGGGCGCGCCGCGGCGCATCTCGTCGCGCAGCGTGCCACCGGGCACGTACTCCATGACGATGGCGAGGGCCCGCTCGGCGAGTAGCTCGACGGCGTGGGTGCGGACGATGTTCGGGTGGTCGAGTCGGGCGACGGTGCGCGCCTCTCGCGCGAAGCGGGTGATGGCTTCGCGGTCCTCGACGTATTGGCGGCGAATGGTCTTGATGGCGACCAGGCGCGAGCTTTCGCGGTGGCGAGCGAGGTACACCACGGCCATGCCGCCGCGGCCGAGCGCGCGCAGGATCTCGTAATCGGCCTCGAGGCTGCCCAGGTCCGGTGGCCTCTCGGCGCTGTCCGCAGAAGTCGCCACTACCACTCGCGGAAGGAGAGAACGACGCCGCCGGGCGCGACGTAGGAGGGTGAAGGAGCAGACAGTATGCCACCCCAGGGACGAGGGGCGAGACGTCAAGTAGTCATCCCTCGTCCCTCTTCCCTCGTCCCTGGCTCTTACGCCACCCTGTCTCGCGGCTCGCGGCCCTCGAAGAAGGCGGTCAGGTTCGCGATCGCGCGCTCGCCCATCGCCACGCGCGTCTCCACCGTCGCGCTGCCGAGGTGCGGCAGGAGCACCACGTTCTCCAGGCGCATGAGCGCTTCGGGCACCGCGGGCTCGCGCTCGAAGACGTCCAGGCCGGCGCCAGCGATCACGCCCGCGGCGAGGGCGTCGAGGAGTGCCGCCTCGTCCACGACGTCGCCGCGCGCGGTGTTGATGAGGAATGCGTGCGGCTTCATCCGGCGCAGCCGCTCGGCGTTCATGAGGTGCCGCGTCTCGGGCGTGGCCGGGCAGTGGAGCGAGACCACGTCGCTCGCGCCGAGCAGCACGTCGAGCGAGTCGACCGGCTCGGCCCCCACCTCGCGTCCGACGCCGGTGTGGGCGGACGGGCTGTAGTAGAGCACGCGCATGCCGAAGCCGTGGTGCGCGCGCCGGGCGACGGCCCGGCCGATCCGCCCGAGGCCGACGACGCCGAGGCTCTTCCCCGCGAGCTTGGTGCCGAGCATGTGCGTGGGGCGCCACCCGGTCCAGGCGCCGCTCCGGACGTGGCGCTCGCCCTCGCCGAGCCGCCGCGCCGTCATGAGCATGAGGGCCACGGCAAGGTCCGCAGTGTCGTCGGTGAGGACGTCGGGCGTGTTGGTGACGACGATGCCCCCCGCCTTGGCCGCGGCGACGTCGATGTTGTTGAAACCGACGCCGAAGTTGCTGACGATGCGCACGCGCCGCCCCTCCACGCCCAGGACGTCGGCGGTGACCTTGTCGGTGACGGTCGGGAGCAGCGCGTCCGCCGAGCGCATCGCCTCGCCGAGTTGCCGAGGCGTGAGGGGCGTGTCGGCGGTGTTGAGCCGCGCGTCGAAGCGCTCGACGAGTTGGCGCTCGACGGCGTCCGGCAGGCGGCGCGTGACGACCACCCGCGGGCGGCCGTCGCCCGGGGTGGTGTCGTTTGCGGGAGCGCTCATGGTGCGGCCGTGACGCGCTCGCCGCGCCTTCAGGTCATGCCTCAGGTCATGGCGCGGGGGTCACGCGCACCATCTCCTCCACCTTCGCGGCGTTGCACTTCGGCTCGTGGCCAGGGCACGCATGGTTGCAGTGCACGCAGTGCTCGCCGAACCCGGTGCGCTTCCAGATCAGTGTGAAGATGGCGCGCTGCAGCATCTGGACCCGCGCTTCGAGCTCCTTGACCTGCATCTCGGGGGACATCTGGGTAGCCATTGCGCCCTCGTGGCTGTGGCACGCCGGGGTCTGCACCCCGGGCGCCGGTGGGCACGCGCGGCCCGCGTCGCACTCGCGCGGCGGCGGGCTGCGGTCGTTTGCGGATAATGACCGCCGCGCCTACCGACGGCAAGCGCCGCGCCGCACAGTAAGGTTGAGCCGGAAGTTCCCTGGCTCTGGTCCTAACCCCGGCCCAGCGCCGGTTGCAGGGGTCGGGGACAGGGTCAGGGTGAGAGTCCGGGAACTTCTTCCTCGCTCTCTCGCTCGAACGCCCGCCACCGCGGCAGGACTGCCTCCCCGTCCCCCAGCTCGGGCCACCGCGCTCGCAGCGCGTCTTCGAGCCTCGCACCCGCGACCGCAAGTGCGGCGAGCGCCTCGACGCCGCTCGACGCCGCCCGGAGTCGCGCCGCCGTGGACAGCGCGGCCTGCCGCACTGTCCAGCGCTCAACCCAGGACCGGTCGCTCTCCAGCGCCGCGAGTGGCAGCCAACTCAGGAGTGCCACGGCGCGATAGGCGCACATCGCGGCCCACTCGTCGCGCCAGCGCTCGTCGTCCGTCGCCGCTGGGCATGCCACAGCGAGCTCCGCGCGGTACTCGGCGGCCATCTGCCACACCATGCGCTCGGGGAGCGGGCAGAGGACGAACCAGGCGGTGATGTCGTACGCGGCGTGGCGAAAGCCCCCGTATTCGAAGTCGAGCAGCCGAACGGCGGGGTGCACGTCGGAGTGCACGGCGGGGTGCACGGCGTCAGCAGCGACGTGGCTGTTGGTGGGCGCGGGGTCGCCGTGCGTGAAGGCCAAGAACGGGCCGGGTGCGGCGTAGCGAGCCGCCACGCGGTCGAGCGCTCCGTCGAAGCCCGCGGGTGCGGCGCACCCGAGCGCGGCGAGCCAGCGGTGCACGGCGGGTGTGGCGGCGAGCCAGCGGTCGGCCTCGGCCCGGCGCTCCGGGCCCGGAGCGCCGGGGAGCCGGCCGCGCACCCGCACGTAGGCCGCCGCGTCGCCGAGCGTCGCCGCGTGGAGGCGGCCGTACTGCGCAGCGAGGGCGACGAGCGCGCGCTCGATGCCGGCATGGCTCGGCACGCGCAGCAGGTCGTCGACGCTGCGCGATCCGCCGAGATCTTCCATGACGAAGACGCCGACCGCCACGTCGCCGCCGTAGAAGCGCGGGACGAGCGCGGCGGCGGGAGTCGACGCCAGGTACTCGAGGCTCGCCCAGTCCGTGAAGCCGAGCGGCGCTTGCGACTCGATCGACTTGACAATCACCGAGTCGATGCCT
>Ga0307410_10001236_pt1 | contig 11352 bp, 8 predicted proteins | sample 322Ometagenome_3_FD_203707 | JGI IMG/M metagenome (GOLD analysis project Ga0307410, IMG submission 203707) | Maize rhizosphere microbial communities from greenhouse at UC Davis, California, United States - 322HYB-O-3 | ecosystem: Host-associated > Plants > Roots > Rhizosphere > Soil | place...
AACCCGTCTCGGAATGGACTGGCGGTAGGCGGAATCGAGGCAGGGTGGCTGGGATTTGGTGCCGCAGGGATAGGAAACCTCTACCGAGAGGTAGAGGACAGTGTTGCCGCAAGGACGGTGGATGCGGCCTGGGCTTCGGGCGTCCGCTACTTCGATACCGCTCCACATTATGGGCTGGGTCTCTCAGAGGCCCGACTTGGCGCGGCCTTATCCAAACGACCCCGGGACGAGTACCTGATCTCGACGAAGGTCGGCCGCGTTCTTGAACCAAACCCCGGTTACTCGCCAGGGACGCTGGATGACGAGGGATTCTGCGTGCCGGCGACAGTACGAAGACGGTGGGACCCGAGCGAGGCGGGTATCCGAAGGAGCCTGGAGGAATCCCTGGAACGGCTGGGGATGGATCGGCTGGATATCGCCTACCTGCATGACCCAGATGCGTATAGCCTTGACGCCGGGATCGATCAGGCGCTGCCGGCGTTGGAGAAACTGAAACGTGAAGGTCTCGTGGGAGCAATCGGCGTGGGATCGAATTCTGCCGAGGCGCTGACCCGTTGTGTGAAAAGCGCTGATCTGGACCTGGTGATGCTTGCCGGGCGATACACTCTTCTGGAACAGCCGGCGGCCGAGAATTTGCTGCCCGCTTGCCTGAGTGCAGGGACGCGCGTCGTGAACGTCGGCATCTACAATTCAGGACTGCTTGCCAAACCAACCGTTCCGGACGCTGCGCACTACAACTATGCGCCAGCCCCGGCAGCTGCTCTTCTGAAGGCGCGCCGGCTGGCCAGCGTGTGCGCAGAGTACGACGTCGAGCTTCCCACAGCAGCCCTTCAGTACAGCCTTCGCCACCCTGCTGTCTGCGCGGTTGTCGTCGGCGCGAGCAAGCCCGAGCAGGTGGAGGACACGGCGCGTCGGACCAAGGAGCAAATTCCCCCCGAACTCTGGGAGCACCTCGAAGATGAGGGGCTGATTGCTTCATGACCGCACCCCGAATCGACGCCCATCTGCACCTTTGGGACCTCGACGAGGGCGCATACTCGTGGCTGGGGCCACAGCACGGACACATCTTCCGCAGCTTTACGGCCCTCGAAGCTGAAGCCCTGATGGGTCAATACGGTATCGATTCTGCCATTCTCGTCCAGGCAGAAGACTCCCAGCAGGACACTGAGGCCATGCTTCGCACCGCGCGGACAGAGACATGGGTTCGCGGGGTGGTCGCGTGGGTTCCTTTGGACGATGACCTAGCAGCCGAAGCTGAAATAGAACGACTGAGCTCGGAACCGGTCGTGTGCGGCCTCAGGCACCTGGTGCATGACGATCCCCGTGAGGGGTTCCTTGAGCTTCCGGTGGTGCGCAGATCCCTCAGGCGCGCGGCTGCCGCGGGCCTGGCCTTTGATGTACCGGACGCCTGGCCGCGTCACCTTCAACAAACCGTCGACCTGGCCCGGGCGGTTCCGGAGCTCACGGTTGTCCTGGATCATTTGGGAAAGCCCCCGCTAGAGGCGGGCAAGGAAAACTTCCGACCTTGGCGCGACAGCATGCGAGCACTGGCGGCACTGCCCAACACTGCGGCGAAAGTTTCGGGTCTGAGATTGCCCGGCGTTCCCTATACAAAGGAAGCCATCCGCCCGGCCTGGGAGGAGGCATTGAACACCTTCGGCCCGCAGCGCCTCATGCTCGGCAGTGACTGGCCGGTCAGCTTGATGGGCGGCCCGTATTCGGAATCATTGCAAGTGCTGGACGACCTTGTGGACGAACTATCACCCAACGAACAACAATGGCTGCGTAGTCGAAGTGCTGAGTCGGCCTACAAACTCTAGGGATTAATCCCCGCCAGTTCCGCTGGCGCATGTTCAGCAGCCGTGGACTTAAGCATCGTTTCCCGCAGCCAGCCCTCAACCCCACTGACGTGGACAGTGACTAACGCCCTGACTAACTCCACATCCCCACGTTCCAGGGCGGCAGCGATGGCCTCGTGTTCGGAAAGAGTCCGGGCTACAGCCTTTTCCTGAGTCAGTCCCCGCCAGATCCGCGCCCGTAAAGTCCGTGACGACAGTGCCTCCAGAAGCCCCGCAAGGTAGGTATTGCCTGAATGCGCGGCAATGATGCTGTGAAATTCCATATCGTGCTGAACAAGTTCTTCCACGCTGGTCTCTTCCGTGACACCCGACATCGACGCCTGCAGAGCTTCCAGGCCATCACGCCCAATCTTCTGCGCTGCCATTGCGGCGGCGGCCGGCTCAAGGATGCGCCGAACCTCCAACAGCTCCACTACACCCTGCGCCTGGTGCAGCTCAACGATGAAACCGAGGGCTTCATTTAAGAGCTGGGGGTCAAGCGTGGTCACGTATGTTCCATCCCCACGCCGGACATCGAGCACCCTTATCAGCTCAAGAGCCTTGACCGCTTCTCTCATTGAGCTGCGGGACAGCCCAAGCTTCTCGGCGAGATCCTTTTCCGGCGGCAACCGGTCACCAGGGCGGAGCTCACCTGCCAGCAGCATCGCCTTGATCTTCTCGATGGCGTCATCTGTTAGTGCCAAGGCGCGCTCCTAGAGGCGAGAGAACGTTCAAGTTCAAACAAGCCTAATACATCCGACCATTATCAGGACTGGGATGCATGTTCGCACAGTCGGCACAAATTCTCCCTGTCCCCGCTGTGTGCTCTCTGAAGAAGATATCCAGAACAAGGGGACATGTCCTTCCAGCTGCAACAGTAAGGGTATCTAAAAACGTCCGATGTCTTGTCCTTCCCTGCCTCGCCTGCAAGTCTTCGGGGCGGCCGGGCCGCCGGGAACCGACTTTTCATCATCGAAACACGTGAACGTACCCGGTATATGAGCGACTTTCGGTGCAAAAAGACTGGGGGCGGCTAGCGCCGCCCCCAGTCCCTTCAGCAGACGTGCCCTGGATATTCGATCTCTTGCTGATAAGAGATATCCTCGCCGCCTATTATCGCCCTCGTACCTAGCGTGAGCACACCCGCGGGTACGGACGGCAAGTTCGTCCTGACTTCTTCCTTCACCGTTTGGTGTGTTCTGACCGAAGCCTGTTCCTTGGATCCGTATTCCGTTTGAACAGCTGCCGTAACCGCCTCGGAATCGTTGTTCTTAAGCGACGTGACGAGGACGACCTTCCCCGCCTCGCATCGCGAGGAGACCGCGGCCTCGACGTTCAAGGACGGTGCCACCTCGAGTTTGATCGCGTCGTACATCACGCTGGCGAAGGCGTTGGACCATGACGTATTTGGGTCCGCCGTGGCTGGTACGACCGGTTTCAGATTAATGACGTTGTCTGTGGGCCGGAGCAGTGAGGCATCGAACTGGACGCTGAGTTCGCGGTAAACGCCGCGATCAGATTGCCGATACAGTGCGGAGTCGTTGCTCGGACCGGGGATTGTCTCCCACGTCTTGATGTTCTGTCCGTTCACCGAGACATCGAGGCTGCCAAACACACTGCTGGCAATTCCAAACGTCAGGGTGGCTTTTCCTGTCAGGCGCCCGTCCGCATTGAAGCGAATCTTCCAGTCCGTTGGAGTGCTGTCGTATGGCACCTTCAGTGTGTCCGGGAGGCCTGGTGTTCGCACTGCGGGCTGGAAGTAGTTCCAGTCCTTGGCCGGGTCATCCTGGCCCACCTGGAAGTCGACGTCATTGGGGAACTCGGTGGGGTAGTCGAGCCACGTGCCCCACTTGCGGAATGGGTCCAGCCCTGGAACGGGCGAGGCGGCGCCCTCGGCGATGTGGAACTCGCCGGCCGAGCGGTCGGGGGTGCCTATCCGCCAGAGTTCGCGTCCGTGTGCTTCCTGTTCCCAGGTGAGCGTGCCGAGTTCAGTGCGGGCGTTCTCCGCGATGACGACGTCGGTCTTGGTGTACTCGCCGAAGACACCGTCTGTGAAGGCGTGCAGGGTGTAGGTGCCTGGGCGGACGGCGGGAATAGTGAATCGGCCTTCGCTGTCGGTCCGGGCCGAGTAGATGTAGTTCTCGAAATCGAGTTGCCAGTCGTCGGACTGGGGGTCGGTGAGGAGCACCCAGGCGTTGGCAGGAGTACTCCCGTTTGAAAGTGTCAGTTGGCCGGCGGCGGATCCCCGCGTGTGGGCTGCATAAAGCGGGTCAGTCACCCAGCTGTAGGGCCATTTCGCTTTTTCTTCCCCAAGACGGGCCACTGCGGCCTGATACATGCTGTCCGGGGATTCGCCCTCATGGACGTAGAGGAAGTATGGGCCGTATATTTTTTCCCAGCCGTGCTCAGGGGTGACTCGTTCTGAAGTGTAGTGCGCGGTTGTTTCATGCCAAAGAAGGCGCGGGGAACCTCCCGTATGTGTGGTCAGATCCTGCCGGGTGGGGCCGCCCCCAACCCAGTCCTTGTTCGCCTGAATGAGTGATAAACCGATGTGGTCACCGTAAATGCCGAAGACCCCGTCCGTGCCCTCCGGGTCGCTGATCTGCTGGTACTTCGAGTAGACGCTGCCGTCCGCCAGGCGGTACGTCGCGTCCTGTACCTCTGTGCCGGCGTCGATCTCTGACTGGAGTGGTGCGACTCCTGCTCGTTCCCCGTCGATGGAGTACCAGCGGAACAAGTTCTTGTCTCCGGAGAAGCTGTAACGCAGCTGCTCGAGCTGGACGTCTGCCGGCATGTTTTCCGGATAGCGGTAGACCGAGTACATGTAGAAACCAGGCGCATCGGCTTCGAGGACGATATGCACTTCAACTTCGAACGGGAGCGCGGCCGGGTCATTTTCAGTGAAGGACACCTCAATGCGGGAGTCGGTCTGAGATTCGATAGCGAATTCCGCGCTGCGCAGGGTGTTCTGGAGTCGTTTGCCGGCGACAACATAATTGGCGAGGTAGTCGCCTTGACCGCCTGCAAGCAGGTTGCGGGTAGGTTCTTGTCCATTGAGGCGGATCTCGGTGATTGCTGCAGAGTTCTTGGACATCCGAAGCGAGACGGAAGAATTCTTAATATTTACGTTTCCGCTTCCGTCGTCCGTGAGGGCAAGTCCTGGCTCCCACACGTATGGCTTGATGACGAGAGCGTTGATTCGTGCAGGGCTTCCCGAAAACGATAGGGAAAGTGCGCCGTCAGATACGCGGGCGTTGAAGGTGCGGTCCACGAATTGACCCGCTGCTGCACCGGCACGTGAGACCACGGGCTGGCCCTCAGCCGTAATAGTTGCCGCTCCTTGGCTGGACGATAGGTCGCCATAAATCACCCGCACGGTGTAGTCACCCGTGGGAAGCTGGGCGCTGAAATTCATTGTGTTGGCGAAACAGAAGTCGCCCTTAAGCAGGTCATCGCCGCCACGATCCCGCCCAGCGATGTTAGCGGTGCTATCGAAGCCGTAACCGCGTTCGGGGTCGAAGGCGCTGTCGCATGGGACGCCCTGGTACCCGTCTGCAACGGCGCCTGGTCCAAAGTCGAGTGCATAGCTGCCCGGCTCAGGTGCCGCATGGACACTGGTCGGACTGATTGGGAACAAGGCAGCGGCGACTACTGCGGCGACGAGCACCGCGGTGAATCGGCGGCGCGTCTGAGCAATGCGCTGCACGGGATCTCCTTTGATCGTTTGAGTTTAGACTGTTCGTCCCGGTCGGTCCGAAAGACGAACACACGCCAGAGCGAAACGTTACGTATTCACCAGCGAGAGGTAGCCGCATATTCTATCGAGTGGCTGCCGAAGCGGTCGACAGGCTTATGGGCTATCGCAAGCCGCAAAAACGAATCGTTTCGCTTTGGGTTGCCGTTAGATTATCCGTGTCGCCGCCTAGCGTCAATACCTGTCATCACGAGCCGCCCGCCCGGCTGACTAGCGGGAACTTCACTGGCCGCGCGGGTGCGTCTGGAGACACTGCTAGGCGCAATGCTTCGGAGCTGGCTGGAAGTCCTGCCGCCGGGGCGGCAACATATGCAAAGCTGATTCAGGTCTTGGCCGGGTCTGGGCGCCCAAAGCCGCGGGAGAGGGAGCCCCTCGCGCTCCCTCTCCCTTATCTTGATGTCTTACTTCGTTGCGTCGATCGAGGACTGCAACTCGTCGATGAACTTCTGCGCGGCGGCTTCCGGGGACTGTTCTCCGAAGAGTACTGATTGGAAGTTCCGCGACAGGATTGATTCGGAATCGCTGGCGCCGTTGGGGGTGATCGGTTGTGCCTCTCCGGCCTGCTCGGTCATGGATTTGGTGTAGCCCAGGATCTGCCTGCCGATGGGGTCAAGGGTGGATGCGATGGCGTCCTGGGCCACGGGGGCTGCAGGGAGGCCGCGGTCGGTGCCGAAGGTTTTTGCGACTTCGGGGTCGCTGATCAGGAAGTTGATCAGTGCGGCCGCTTCGGCGGGGTGTTCTGACTTGGATGACGCGGCCCAGTACATGGTGGGTTTGATGAACTGGAAGCCTTCTTTGGTGTCGGCATCTGTTGGCCAGTTTCCGATGACGAAGTCCAGGCCGGCGCTGGCTTTGGAGTAGGCGGACAATTGCCCGGCCGGAATGAAGGCCATGGCGAGCTTGCCAAGGGTCAGGTCGGTCTGGTCAAGCGGCGCTCCGGTTCCTTCCGCGATGTGCTCAACGGAGGGTGCCGCGCCGGACTTGATCCAGTCCTGTGCCTGTTGCCAGAAGCTGACGATTGTTTCGGGTTTGATTGCGATGTTTCCGTCTGCGTCGTAGAGGTTTTCCCCGTGCTGGCGTGCCCACATCGTCAGCCCGAAGGTGTCGGCACCGAAGGGGCCAACACCCCAGGTTTTACCTCCTGACTTGTCCGAAACCTCCTGCGCCAGGGCGGTGAATTCATCCCAGGTCCAGGTATCGAAGTCCGGCAGCGGGATCCCGTACTGGTCCAGCACAGTCTTGTTGACGATGACGGCGTTGGGAGAACCGCCCAAAGGCATGGCGTACTGTTTCCCATCGACCTGGCCCGTCTGCAGCACGCTTTCTGGGGTGACGGAGAGATCGAGAGTGTTGCTGACGGTACCCAGGTCCAAGAGCGTGCCCCGGTCTGCGTAGGAGGCCAGGTAGAGCTGGTCAAACTGCATCACGTCAGGCATGTCACCGCCGGCGGTTGCCGTGGCGAGCCGGTCCCAGTAGCCACCCCAGTCGGAGAACTGCGGTTCAACGTTGATGTTCGGGTACTTTTTCTCGAACAGCTCGATGGCCTCGTTCGTGGCCTTAGTTCTCGCGTCCGCACCCCACCAGGTCATGGTCAGGGTCACCGGTTCGTTGGTGAGTTCGGGCTGGTCTTTCGATGACCCGCCGCCGACCGCGCATCCGGTCAGGGCGAGGGTCGCGGCCGCTGCTGCTGCCAGGCCGCGTGAGATGCGTCGCTGCACATTCTTCATTGGTTTTTCTCTCTGATGAGTAGTGGATGTGATGGTTCTTGCATGGGCCAGCCGTCCACCTGGGCGGCGGGAACTTTGGGTCTTACTTGCCGCCGGTGGTGGCGATGCCTTGGAGGAGGAACCGCTGTCCGAACAGGAAGACAAGGAAGACGGGGATCAGTGAGACGACGCTCATTGCGAACAGAGCACCGAAGTCGGACTGTGACTGGGCGTCGATGAAGGACCGAAGCGCTACCGGGACGGTGTAGAGGTTCGGTTTTGTCACGAAGATCAACTGTGAGAAGAAATCGTTCCAGGTCCAGATGAAGGTGAAGATCGCCGTCGTGGCGAGGGCGGGCGTCATCAGCGGCAGCATGATCTGGAAGAAGATCCGGATATGGCCTGCGCCGTCGATCCGCGCCGCTTCATCCAGTTCACGCGGGATGCCGCGGATGAACTGCACCATCAGGAAGATAAAGAAGCTGTCGGTGGCCAGGAGTTTCGGCACGATCAGCGGCAGGTAGGTGTTGATCCAGTCAAGCTGCGCGAACAGGACGTACTGGGGAATGATCAGGACGTGGATCGGCAGCATGATGGTCACGAGCATCGCCACGAACGCGGTTTTTTTGAACCTGAAGTTCAACCGGGCAAATGCGTAGGCAGCCATGGAGCAGGAGATGAGGTTGCCCAGCACCGACCCTAAGACCACAATCGCCGAGTTCAGCAGGTAGGTCCCGAAGGGATGGCTGAGCGCGTCCCACCCCTGGCTGTAGTGACTGAGGTCAAAGGTGTCGACGAACAAGCCCGGGTTGCCGAATATTTGATCGTTGGGCCGCAAGGAGCTCGCGATCATCCACAGCAGCGGGTAGAGCATGATCAGCGACAGCAGGATCAGCAGTGCGTGCTTGACGATTGCGGTGACCCTGTGGCGGGAGCCCTGACGGGTCAAGCCGGCGGGGGTGTCTGGTGAGGTTTGCCGGCGGCGGGTGCCGGCCGCGCGGTCGAGGGTTTCAGTCATCGTAAAAGACCCAATGTTTGGAGGCCCAGAAGTTCAGGGCGGTGAAGGCGCCGATGATGATCAGCAGTAGCCAGGCCAGTGCGGAGGCATAGCCCATCCGGAAGTTGGAGAAGCCCTCTTGGTAGAGGTAGAGGGAGAAGAACAGGGTTGCATCGTTCGGTCCACCGGTTCCCCCGGAGACGATGTAGGCCTGGGTGAAGGACTGGAAACTTCCGATCAGTCCCAGCACCAGGTTGAAGAAGATGATGGGGCTGAGCATGGGCAGGGTGATGGCCCGGAACTGCCGGAAGCGGCCCGCCCCGTCTGTTGACGCTGCTTCGTATAATTCGCGGGGAATCTGGCGGAGGCCGGCCAGGAAGATGACCATCGGGGCGCCGAAGGTCCAGACGTGCAGCACGATGATGGTGCCCAGTGCTGTTTGTGGTGAGGAGACCCAGCTGGGCCCGTCGATGCCTGCCAGGGCAAGGAAGGAGTTGAACAGTCCTTCTCCCCCGAATACCAGGCGCCAGAGCACGGCGATCGCGACGCTGCCGCCGAGCAGTGAGGGCAGGTACAGTACCGAGCGGTAGAAGGGCAGTCCGCGAAGTCCGCGGTCCAGTGCCAGGGCCAGCGCCAGGGCTGCTGCAAGCTGCAGCGGTACCGAGACGATGACGTAAGTGAATGTGGCGATCAGGGCGTTGCCGAGCCGGGCGTCGGCCAGCATCCTTTGAATGTTTGCCAGTCCCGTGAACTCGGGTGTCTCGAGCAGGTTGTAGTTGGTGAAGGCAAGGTAGAAGGACACCAGGACGGGCCCGAGTGTTATTCCCACCATTCCGATCAGCCAGGGGGCGAGGAAGGCTGCAGCCGCGCGGTTGTCACCCTTGCTGCCTTTTGATGCTGTCCCGCTGGTAACCGCGCGGAGTTCTCCGATCACGCTCACGGCGCGACCGCCCTGGGTGGTAGTTGTTTGCAGCTGATGGGTATCATCTGTTTCTCCTCGTTGAGTGACTGATGGACAGGGGACCCGACTAAGCGGGCGCCTGCCAGGTTTGGAGCCGGCCGCACATTCCGAACAGGCGCGGGTGGGGTTTGGGGGTTGGCCTGACGACCGTGGCGTTCGAGAGGTGGCTTCCGTCGCCGTCGATGATGGCTTCGATGTGCTGACGTGTCCGTTCGGTTTCGGCTTCGACGGTCGACGACCACAGTTGGTGCCAGTGCCCGGCCTTGGGGCGGACGAGGTTGGTGGCCAGCCGGTGGAACTCCCCCAGCGCTTCGGGGCCGTCCCGGAGGACAGCGGCGTGCAGTTCGTGGTAGCCGCGCAAGGCAAGGTCACGGCGGGTAAGGGCTGCACGCTCACACTCTTCGAGGCTCCCGTCGGTGGGCAGTGTTGCAGCGGCACGGTAAGCCTCGGCGTCCTGCAGGATCTCGGCTGGGAAGGTCATGACGGCGTCACCGGCTTCGGGCAGACCGGAGTTGCCCATGACGGTGAGGATTTCCAGGCCCCCGGTGTTGACGAGGCGATGGATGGTCCCGGGTGAAAACCACAGTATGGTGCCCGCTGCCAGTGGATCAGCAGATGCTCCGCCGGCGCTGAGGGTGTGCGCCTCGCCGGTGCCGCCGATGACGACATAGGCCTCGCTCGAAACGGTGTGGACATGGGGCGTCCCGCCGTGCAGACCGTCTCCGGCCTCCCACTCATAGACCTGCAGGTTACTCACGGCCGTGCTGCCCGGAAAAAGGGGGGTGTTCACAGTGCCAGCTCCTTACCGAGCGCTGAGAGTTCGTCCGCGGTGGCCGCGTGATCGACGAAGACGTGACGGTGCTGCAGGCTAAGCGTTCGGCCTGGTTCCAGAACGATCTCGTTGTCGAAGGAAGCCGATGGGGCGATGCAGGCAAACGGCTCGCTGCGGACGAACCATTTGATGGGAACCTCCGGGGCGACGGATCCGGCGAAGACCAGGACGCTGGCGCCGCCGTCGACGTCATCATGGGGACCGACGAAAGCAACCCAGTCCGCTTCCGTGCCCATCAGCTGGGTCTCGGAGAGGCCCGTGGAGCTGATGACGGTCCCGCCGGTAAAGGACCGGGGTCCACGCCAGAAGTAGCCCGTGTAACCTGCATCGTCCCGGCCTTCGGTGCCGGGGCTGCCGAAGACAAGGTCTGCGTTCCGCACATTCGTCAGCGTCGTGGAGAAGTCGAGGATCCAGAGACCGCGTTCCACATCCACCGAATGGAAGGAATGGGTGCGGACCTCTTTGATCCAGCGTTCGCCTTTGGAGTTGAACCAGGCCAAATGCTCGGTGAAGGAGACACCGTCACCGCCTTCGTCGGTGCTCGAGAAGGACTCGTGGTTGATGGAGCCGAGGTTGTCGATCCAGCGGTATCCTTCGTCGCGGTCGAACGTGGGTCCGCCCCAGAAGTTCTCCCCCGAAACGTGGGACCATGTCATCTGCAGTCCTTTGTGCCAGCGGTGATCCCAGGGACGATGGACGGACAGGGTGGCTCCGGAAAGCGTCTTCAGCGGATGAAGGAAGGGTTTTGGTGCTTCTTCCTCCGGCGCATCCGGTTCGAATACATAGCGGGCAATGTCGACGTCGCCGGCGGAAACGACGATCGCGTCAGCCTCGGACTGAAGAACGAGCTGCTCAGACATGGGCCACCACGCCATGCTCCTTCAGCGCACGGGTGGCTCCGGCCGGGTCGCCGCCGTTCATTGACCCGTAAAAGGGATCTGAAGGAACCAGGTCGCTGCGCTGAACGGTGGTCCTGGTCAGTGCCGAACGGTACATTCCTGCTATCAGTTCCAGGGCCCGGCGGCCGTCAGCGCCGCTGGCCCGGGGCCTTTCGCGGCGGTCGTATGAGTCCAAAAGCGATGCCAGCTGCGCCTGATGTGAACTTGCGGCGTTCTCCTCCGGCTCCCACGCGGCGACCTGTGCCATGTCGGTAACGTGGGGAGCCGATGTCCAGCGCCAGTTCGAGTTGTCGTACCCGTAGAGATGCTCAACTTCAACGGTGGCATCATCGAAGTCGAAGCGCAGGTAGCTGGTCTCTCGGGGT
>Ga0307410_10001237_pt1 | contig 11351 bp, 16 predicted proteins | sample 322Ometagenome_3_FD_203707 | JGI IMG/M metagenome (GOLD analysis project Ga0307410, IMG submission 203707) | Maize rhizosphere microbial communities from greenhouse at UC Davis, California, United States - 322HYB-O-3 | ecosystem: Host-associated > Plants > Roots > Rhizosphere > Soil | place...
TTCCGCCCCACCCGCGTGCGATCGCTATGTATTTCAACGGCGAGTGGCAGATGCTGCATTACTCTGTCGAGAACGTTCGCGAACCCGACCCGATCGAATCGCTCGACGTCAGCATTCTCCAGCAAAACATTCTCGCTCCGATCCTCGGGATCGACGACCCGCGAACCAACGATCGCGTCACGTTCGTTGGCGGCATCCGGGGCACAGACGAACTTGAAAAGCTGGTCGATTCGGGCGATTACAAAGTGGCGTTCTCGATGTACCCGACGTCCATGGACGAGCTTCTTGCCGTTTCCGACATGGGCGAGATCATGCCGCCGAAATCGACCTGGTTCGAACCAAAATTGAAGGATGGCCTCTTCGTCCACCTGATCTGAATCTTCTTTGCGGCTTTGCGGGAAACTCCTCCTGCCTAGCCGCCCGGTCGCAGAGGAAAGCAAGACATTCGTCATGATCGAACAAACCGAATTGGCGGCTTTGAGACAAGATTATTCGCGGCATCAGCTAACGCGATCGAGCGTCGCCGCCGATCCGATTGAGCAATTCGCGATTTGGTTCAACGAAGCCATAAAAGCACAGATTTTCGAGCCCAACGCAATGCACCTCGGCACCGCATCTCCCGAGGGAATACCATCCGGCCGCACGGTTCTCCTCAAAGGCTACGACAACCGCGGGTTCACTTTCTTCACGAACTACCTAAGTCGCAAATCCGCCGACCTGCTCGCGAACCCTAATTGCTACCTGCATTTCTTCTGGAAAGAACTGGAGCGGCAGGTGTTGATCCGTGGTGTGGCCGCCAAGACGAGCGAGAAGGAATCGGACGATTATTTCGCCGTAAGGCCCTACCAAAGCCAGATCGGCGCACTGGCCTCCGAACAGAGCTCAGTGGTCGAATCGCGTGAGAGTCTCGAAACTAAGTTCGAAGAATTGAAACAGGAATATCCCGAAGGCAGCGTCCCGCGTCCCGACTTCTGGGGCGGTTTCCGCGTCTCGCCCACCGAATTCGAATTCTGGCAGGGCCGCCTGAGCCGCCTTCATGATCGAATACTTTATTCAAGGGCAGAGGGCGGCTGGAAAACCTCCCGCCTTTCCCCTTAGCTCAAGAGCTGAAGGTTTCGTGTGGCCTTCAATATACCGCCGCCTTTCTCGAACGAAAGTATCGGCATGAACCCGCCCTTCCGGCCCGCCATTTCCCGTTCGCGCGGTGAAATTAGCCGGTCACCTTCGAATAGTATGGAATCGACCCAATCCTCCTGCATATCCGCCGTCGTGAGCGTCATATGAATATGGGCCGCGAAGCGATTTTCGGGGTACGGAGCGGCCTTTATCGAGCGAAACGAATAGCGGCCGTGAGCATCGGTCAGCATCCATCCGCGATATTTACCATGACGATGAACATCTTTTCCTCGTCCGTAGTAGCCCTCAAAATCAGTGTGGTAAAGATAGATCAAAGTGTTCGGCGCGGGTGTTTTGCCGTCCGCCTTGTAAACGACGCCGGATATCTCGATCGGTTCGCCTTTGTCTCGCTCGTCCGAGACAACGGTCCGCCACGAAATGTCCGCCGGAGCGCTGATGGCGCCGCTCCACTCGCCGTTCGGATTTTGAATCGCTTTACGTTTTATGGCGTCGAGCACGGTATCGGTTTTCTGTGCCGCCGCATCGCCGCCGCAGCTTGCAAGCAGCGGCAAAATCGAGGCGGCCGCGATCGCCTTTTTCAAAAATTCCCTTCGATCTTCCGTTGCGTTTCCCATGGATTTGTCCGCCTCCTCTGTTTTATTGATAATTGAACGGGCGGCCCGCGTCCCTAGTTTCAAAAAATGATCGAAACCGAAAGATTAAGATTCCGAAAATTCGTCGTCGATGATCTGCCGCTTCTCATCCAGCAGCGTTCCGACCCTGACGTTAACAAATATCTCGGCGGCCCCAACCGCCAAAATGCGGAAGCTCTCGCCACGCGTATCGAGTTCTACATGGAATGTTACGAGAAGTTCGGGTTCGGTATGTGCCCTATGATCTGGAAGGAAACGGGCGAGATCATCGGAACCGCCGGTATCCAGCCGCTCGAGGACTCCGGCGAGATCGAGGTCGGTTACAGTCTGATAAAGACCTATTGGGGCCGGGGCCTCGGTACCGAAGCTGCCCGCGGCTGGATGAAATATGGTTTCGAAACCGGCCTCGAACGCATCGTCGCCGTCGCAAACGAGCCCAACACGGCATCGAGGCGCATTATGGAAAAACTCGGGATGAGATACGAAAAGACCGAGGTGCATTACGGCGAGCCGTGCGCTTTTTACGCGATCGCTAGGGAGGATTTCAATAATTGGAACACCTGAGCGCCTCCAATTACCTTAAGTTGGCCTTCGCGATTATCTTAACGATCTACTTCGCCTCAATCGCCTACAACCCGATGGCCGGCAGCTTTATGGACATGGTCGATCTGCCGATCCACGAGACCGGCCATTTGCTTTTCCGCATCCTGGGAGAATTCACGGGCATCGCCGGCGGGTCGCTCTTTCAGGTGATTTTCCCGGCCGTGTTCGTCGGCTACTTCATCTGGCATTACAAGTATTACTCCGCGTCGATCGTGCTGTTCTGGGTCGGGCAAAGCATCATTAATGTTTACATTTACGCTCAGGATGCGGTGGTGATGCAGTTATTGCTGACGAGCGGGATGACAGGCAGCGAAGGCGGTTTTCACGATTGGAACTACATGCTAACCGGCACCGGCCTGATCGGTTACACAAAAAGTATCGCAGGGATGATACGCCTAGTCGGGACTTTCACCATCATCATTGCGGCCGCGATGTCCATCTATCATTCCTTTCAGCCTTCGGCCGAGGAGTTCGAAGAGCTATGACCATCTTGATAACCGGGGCATCCGGTGGAATCGGCGAAGCGTTCGCACGCCGGCTCGCGGCCGAGAAGCACGATCTTTTCCTCATCGCTCGCTCGGAAGACAAGCTAAGGTCGCTGTGTGATCAGCTAAGTTCCAAACATCCGATCACCGCGCAATACTTAGCGACCGACCTTACACAACCAGATTCGGATGCGCGGGTGTTTGATGCCGCTCAGCATTACGGACTAAAAATCGATTTTCTCATCAACAACGCCGGCTTCGGCTCCATGGGCGATTTCGCTGATCTCGACCGCAAACGGGAGCTCGCGATGGTCGATCTCAATATCCGGGCGCTCGTCGCCCTTACGCATCACTTCTTGGGCCCGATGCGTGAGAAGAAAAAAGGTATGATCATCAATGTCGCCTCCACCGCGGGAGAGCAGCCGCTTCCTTTTATGGCCACTTACGCTGCCACAAAGGCGTTCGTCACCTCGTTCTCTCTTGCGATCGCGGAGGAGAATCGTCCCTTCGGGATTCAGGTTTTGGCTCTCTGCCCCGGCCCGACAAAGACGAACTTCTTCGAGGCTGGTAATATAGACAAGTCGCTCGCGTTCAAAGGTGATCAAACGGCCGATGAGGTGGTCGCCGCGGCGCTCGCAGCCGTCGGCACTGGAAAGTCAAAGGTGATCTCCGGTTGGATGAATTGGCTCGTCGCCGCAGCCTCCGGGCTGGCGCCGGATTCGCTCGTAACGAAGGTTGTCGCGTCGCGGCTGCGAAAACAGTATCAGACGAATCGGAATATTCCGCAGTAATTGATAATTCAAAACTTATGACTTTTCACTTATCACCTTTCACTTGTTCCGGAAGATAAGGTCGCGGTCAATTTAGAAAAAATGCGATTTACGGTCCTCGGCAGCGGCTCCACCGGCAACGCCGTCCTCATCTCCAGCGAGCGGACTAACGTCCTCGTCGACGCCGGCCTCAGCGCCCGCGAGATTTTGAAACGACTTGCGGCAGTCGGTGTGGACCCCTGCGATCTAGACGCCGTGCTGATCACGCACGAACACAGCGACCACGCAGGCGGGCTTCGCGTTTTGATGCGCTCGCTGAAATGCCCGGTTTATATTTCATCGGAAACCGAAGACGCCTTTTACCAAACGCGTAAGGGCGACGACGAATCCACCAAGCGGCGAACTGCCTTGAACGACCGTTGCGTAACTATCGAATCCAGCCGCGAGTTCCGAATCGGCGACATCGATTTCGAACCTTTCTCCGTCCCGCACGACGCCGCGGACAATTTCGGCTTTGTCGCAAAACGCGAAGGTGTCCGCGTCGCGACGCTGATGGATTTCGGCCACATCACCCCACTGATAAAACAAAAACTGAACGGCTGTGATGCGATCGTTATCGAATCTAACCACAGCCGCGACATGCTGCGTGCCTGCTCCGTTTACACATGGGAGCTCAAGCAGCGTATCTTCTCCCGCACCGGCCATCTCTCGAATGAGGAGCTAGCGGACTGGCTCCAGAACGATTTCGACGGCACTGCGCGTCACATCGTTCTCGCCCATCTTTCCCAACGCTCTAACGACCCCGCCCTCGCACGCATCACCGCCGAAACGGCACTCCGTATGCGAGCTCCCCTCTTCGCTGTCGAAACGAAAATCACCCTTTCAAGCCACTTCGAGCCGACCGGCTGGTTCAGCTTCTAGTTACCGGCCGCCACTATCAATCTCGACATCTTCGTCTGCACGGACGCGGCGCCTTGGCTGTAGTTGGACATCACGATCGCGGTCCAGCCGGAGCCGAGAAACATTTCGAGGTTGGAGTTGATCCCCAGGAATCCGCCGCCGTGCCCGGTCGATTGAGCGCTCGCCTGAAACCCGTAGCCGTAGTTCGGCGAGTTCAGTTCCGGCTTCGGCGAAGTGAGCGTTTTCAGCATTTCGGCGCTGACGAGCTTGCCTGAGCGGAGTGCCTGGTCAAATTTCAATAGATCGTCGACCGTTGAGTAGCCGCCGCCCTGCGGACCGCCTCGCATCACATGGGCGAAGACGTTGTTGCTCCATTCCACCCCAGCGTCGGTGAACTGCTTGTGATACCCGACGGCGAGATTGGCGTTCACCTTGTCCAGCTCGTACGAGTCCGTGTTGGTCATGCCCGCGGGTTTGTAAATGTTCTCCCGCACGTAGTCGAAGTAGTCTTGCCCGCTCGCCACCTCGATCACCTTCCCCAGCACCATCATGCCCGTGTTGCTGTACTGCCATTTGGATCCGGGTTCGAACTTGACGTCCTTCTCATCCTCGCGGACGAGCCGCATCATGTCGTCCACGGTGCGGATCTGGTGTCGGGCCAGCTTCTGATACCGATCGGAGAAATACCCGCCCAATCCGGCCGTGTGCGAGAGCAGGTGCTTGAGCTGTATCTTCTTCGCGGCTTCGGCGTTGGGAAAGTCGGGGACAAACTTCGCGAGCGGGTCGTCGAATGAAAGCTTCCCCTTCTCGACGAGCTGGGCGATCGCGACCGAGGTGAACATCTTGTTCATCGAGCCGAGGTTGAATTTCGTGTCGATCTTGTTCGGGACGTTGTAGTCCTTGTTCGCCACCCCGAACGCCCCCTTGTACAGCACCTGCCCGTCTTTGGCGAGCAGCACGGTACCGGAGAACGCGTCCTCCGCCCCGAGCTTCTTCACGAAGGCCTCAAGCTCCGCCGCCGCGTCCTTGGGCGAGAGCTTTTTCGCCGCCGCGCCCGCCAGAAGCTTAGGCGGCCGCAGGCCGATCCCGGATATCTTGTAGGGAGCAGTGGGCTCCACCCGCACAAGTAGCCCGTCATACTCGCCCGTGAGCTTCTCCTTGACAAGGGCGATCACCTCGTTTGAGTTCCAGTCCTGCACGCTTACGTATTCGTACCCACGCGTCCGGTCGCGAACGGAAGAGTAGAACCCCAGGTGCTGCTGCATCGGCACCTGCTGCAAAAAACCCGCCGCGAAGTTCGCCTCCGCGAACTTCCTGTAAGCCGCCCGGTCCCCCGAGCTTAATTGCCCCGCCAACTCCTTTGCGTACCGCTCCGCAGCCGCCTGCGACGCTGAAGGCTGGGCGTAAACCACATTACAAACCACGAAAACCAAAACTAATACCGCAAACGAGTACAAAAACCTACGCATATCAAGATCTCCCTTCACCGCTCTTTGCTTTCTGACTTCTGACTAAATTACGCATCTGGTCATAAAATGTTCACGAAAATTCGCATTTCCATACACCGGGATTTACCTTACGCCATTTTCTTACCCGCTGACCACTTAGCGATCAGGGCAACCGGGAGCCCAACGAGAAACGCGTGGCCTAGGACTCCATTGAGGAACGGCCCCCAACGGAACGAAGCGTTTCCGGGAGCTGCCGAAAGCGGAATAACAACGTACTGCATTACAAAATGCACAAGAATGCCAAAAATGAGGCCTGAGACTAACGCCTTGTGGACAAGAAACCAGGTTACCCGTGTGCCGGCGAAATAAACCGCCGCGACGATGAAGGCGATCAGGAAATGCAGCAGAATACCGAGAAATGCCGTCGACCAACCGCCCGCAACAGCGGCATCGCGTCCGATCAGCCCCGCCGCCACTCCCTGCCAAACTCTTGCAACAGCGATCCCAAAATACTGTGTGAAAAAGATCGTCGCATCAAGCCAATCTAGAATGGCGATCGCAAGGCCACCATACAAAATGGTCTCAAAAGCGCCTGGCTTCCCGACGCCTTCTGAATTGTTCATTTTCGAGAACCTCGGCCGGATTAGATTGTCTAACCTCGCGAAAGGTTTTCTCGCGCACCCTAAGAAAGCTTACTTGCCGCCGAATAAGAACACCATCGCTGCGGGTAATCGGCGTGCCCATGCCTCTTCGTTATGAACCGCGCAATCTTCGACGACGATCGACATACTATCGTTCTTTGCTCCTGCTGCTTCAAGCAGCCTCTTTAGACGCATCACATCGGTTACGACCTCGCCGCCGTCACCGCCCGGCTTGCATCCCACTCGCTCTTCCTCGTTTGTCCCGACCCCAATATAAATTTTCTTCGGCAGCCGTTTTAGACTCTTCAGATCGTCCAGGATCCTCGCTTTGGACACGTAAATCGAAGGGCTCTCAATGAGCAGTTTGCCGAACACATCGGGGTATTTTGAATAAGCAAAAAGCGCGATCAGAGCGCCGTAGGACGAGCCGCCCAGTGAGGTGCTGCCGCGTCCGTTCTTGACCCGATAGTTGCGAGCAACTAATGGCATCACTTCACCGACAAGAAATTCCGGATATCTTTTTCCCTGCGGATCCGGGAGCGGCGGTGAGAGAAATTCGTCCGGGTAAGGCAAAAATTTGTTCGCGCCCGCTTCGACCCGCGTTGTCTATACCCACGACGATAATTGGCGGGATGCTCTTGTCCGCGGATAATTTTGCAACGGTCTCATCGACGCCCCACTCCATCGGATTAAACACCGACGTCGCCTTATCGAAAAGATTTTGGCCGTCGTTCAGGTAAAGCACTGGGTAACGCTTTGAAGCGTTCCCCCGCTCGTCGTAACCCGGCGGCAGAAGCACACGGATGTTCCTGACGTTCCCGAATACCTTGCTTTCGAGCGTGTGAATGCGGAGCTCGGAGGCGGCCATCCCGCGGGCAAGAGCCGCCGCGGAAACAAAAATGAGTGCCGCCAAAATCCCGGCAGAGTTCCTGAATGTGCGGGCCGGCATATCAGCCATTCGTTTCTCATCGTATAGATCCCGGATGGTTAATTTAATCGGGAATTTCGGAGGTTAATTTCCGAAACGTCGCGGGAGTTCTAGCATTGATCGATGTTCTCAGCCACGTCGTTCTGCAACACTCCGCGGAACGACCTGCGGTGCAGCGCACATGGTCCATGCTCTTTCAGGGCAGCCAAATGGGATGCTGCACCGTAACCCTTGTGGCCGGCAAATCCGTACTGCGGAAATTCCGCATCGTAGCCCGTCATCAGTTCGTCGCGAAAGACCTTCGCCAGGACCGAAGCGGCGGCAATGGAATATGAGATCGAGTCGCCTTTTATGATTGCCTTCTGGGGCATCCGAAGCTGGCGGAGCTGAACCGCATCGAGCAACAGATGGTCTGCCGCAGGGTCCAGCCCCTCGATCGCCTTCACCATCGCGAGCTTCGACGCTTCGAGAATATTTATTCGGTCGATCACCTCCGCCTCAACCACTCCGATTGCGAAGGCAACGGCGCAGATTTTCAACTTCTCAGCGATGGTCCCGCGCTGTTTTGCCGAAAGCTTTTTCGAATCGTTAAGCCTATCCGGCACCTCCGCATCGCAATCCAGAATGCACGCGGCCGCAACCACCGGCCCCGCCAGGCACCCCCGGCCCACCTCATCGACTCCGGCCACGAAACGGAAGCCCTCCGACCGCGCCTGAAGCTCGAAATCGAATCCGATCGTTAACTCAACGCGGTCAGCTTGCAGCTTGAATTCTTCCACAGCAGGGAGATTATACTTCCGAATCAATAAAGCCCGCGACCCGGGTCGCGGCCACTTCAATCTTAGACACGAAATGTAGAGAAGTTTCGACCGTTCCGCCCCTGTGTCGTTTGCTTCTGCCGTGCCGATGGTTTCAACAAAAAGCGGTCATACGGCGGTCATACGAGTTCGCATTTGGTCATACGAATATCCGATTGGGACACATTTGAGACGCGAATTGGGACGCGATCGGGTCGCACCCGGACCATAACGGTTTTTGCCCGTAGCTCTCCCTTTGCCGTGCACAACGTGCAAAAAGAGCGTCCGAATTCGCCCCAACCGCAGTTGCGACGAATTCGCGACGCCCCAATTTAATAAACGCCCGAAGGTCAGGCTTTTTTGGCGGACTGGGCCTTGTTTCGCGTATCTTTTTCTTTGATCCGTGCAGCCTTACCACGAAGATCGCGAAGGTAATAAAGCTTCGCACGGCGGACCTTACCGCGTCGTACGACGTCGATGTGGTCAACGATCGTTGCGTGAAGCGGGAAGATTCGCTCGACACCCACGCCGAAGCTCACCTTGCGGACGGTCACGGTTTCACGCGGGCCGCCGTGTTTGCGGGCGATGCAGATGCCTTCGAAAATCTGAAGGCGTTCCTTGTTTCCTTCCTTAATTCTGACGTGCACCTTAAGGGTGTCTCCCGGCTGAAAGGCCGGAATATTATCTCTCAATTGTGTCGTTTCGACTACGTCTAACCTGTTCATATATTTATCGGCCAGAGGTCAGCGGGGGCTCGCCCCACGCTCACATTTCACCATTTTCTCCTGTCAATAGATCGGGTCTGATCTTTTTTGTCTTTTCCAGCGCTTTCTCGAAACGCCATTTTTCTATCTCGGCATGATTGCCATTCAACAAAACTTCCGGGACGTTCATCCCTCTAAAATCCGCTGGCCGAGTGTAATGGGGACAATCGAGCAGTTCGCTAGAGAACGAATCGTTCTCCGCTGAGGTGTCGCTTCCTAATGCATCCGGCAAAAGCCTAACTATTGCATCAGTTAGCACGACCGCCGCCGGCTCACCGCCGGACAGAACGTAATCGCCGATCGAAATTTCATTCGTGACGAGTGTCTCGTTCACCCGTTCGTCGACGCCCTCGTAACGCCCGCAGATCAGAACAATATGATCTGCATCCCGAGCAAATTCCTTGGCGATCTGCTGCTTTAACGGCCGTCCCTGCGGTGAAAGCAGCACTACACGGGCCCCTTCTGGGTAACCTTCTCGGTCTGAAGCCCCCAGCAAATGCTCGATAGCGAGGAAAATCGGTTCCGCCTTCATCACCATCCCGTCTCCGCCCCCAAACGGTCGGTCGTCGGTCATCCTGTGCTTATCGACGGCGTACTCGCGAATATCGTGGACCTTTATATCCACGATGGAGGCGAGCTTTGCCCGGCGAATTATTCCAAAATCAAAGACCTGTCCGAAAAACTCGGGAAAAATTGTTAAAACGTCTATCTTCATGACTGGAGCAGCCACAGTCGCGGCGGGCAACTGGTTTACCAAGAAAAATAGTGAGCGGGGCGCTCACCGCTCCAGTCAAAAATCCAGCAACCCTTCCGGTGGATCGATCACGATCCTCTTTCCTTCAATATCTACCTCAACGCAGATTGATTCGGCGAACGGGACCATCACTTCTCTATCATCGCCGTCGATGATCAGCACTTCGGTGCCTCCTGTCCGCAACAATTCGCGAACCTTTCCGACCAATTCACCGGCGATCGTCACCACTTCACAGCTCTCAAGCTGCCAATCAAAGAACTCGCCTTCTTCCAATTCGACCGCTTGCGCTTCGGAGACGCAGATTTCGGCATCTCTCAACATCTCGGCGTCTTCGATCGAATCGACGCCCTTGAATTTCAAAACGATCCGTTCCTTCTGAAACCAGGCATTCTCGAGAGAAAGCTCTCGCCGTTGTTCGCCTGGCAGCATCACAGTCACTTCTTCAAGGCCATCGAACCTTTCCGGAAAGTCTGTCAGCACCTCCGCCACCACCTCGCCGCGAAGCCCGCGAGGTCTCAAGATCTTCGCGATGGCGACCAGCTCGTCCAAAACTAATCTTCGATCAGGTCCAGGTGGTAACGCTTGCCGTGCTTCTGCCCTGCGTAGAAAAGCAAACTGCGAATCGCCTTGATCGTGCGGCCCTCGCGGCCGATCAGGCGGCCGTAATCGTCAGGCGCGACGCGAACCTCGTATTTGATGTTCTTGCCGTCGCCGAGCTCGTAGACCTCTGCCAGATCTGGCGAGCCCACGATCCCTTTAACGATTCGTTCAATTGCTTCTTTCATTTATTTTTCACCACAGAGTTTACTAAGAATCGGCATAAAACCCGATGTCCTCTGCGGTCAAAATTATTCCGCTGCGACAGCCGGATTGTGTTTGATCAGGCTTTTCACCGTCTCTGTCGGCTGTGCGCCGACGCCGATCCAGTACTGGATGCGGTCGTGCTTCAGGTTCACTTCCGACGGGTTCAACATCGGGTTGTAGGTGCCCAGATTCTCCAAATACGCACCGTCGCGTTTCGAACGCTTTTCCTTAACTACTACGCGGTAAAAGGGTTTACCTTTCGCGCCCATTCTCATCAAGCTGATTGCTAACATAATTCGTTTCCTAAATTTAATATTACCGTTTCTTTTTGTGGCGTTTCTTCTTTTTGACCTTCGAAGAGCCGTTGCCTTCGTCTGGGGCCATCGGCCCGTTGCCCAACATCCCCGCGAGTCCGCCGCCGTTCCCTAACATTCCGCCTAAGCCCCCGGCGAGTCCGCCCATCATTTTTTTCCCAAGTCCGCCGAAGAGCCCGCCCTTATTCATCTGGGCCATCATTTTCCTCATCTGCTCGTACTGACGGAGCAGCTGATTTACCTCGGAAATGGTTGTGCCCGAGCCCCGTGAAATGCGGGTTTTGCGGGAGGCGTCGATGATTTTGTGGTCGTTGCGTTCGGAGCGGGTCATGGAGTCGATGATCGCTTCGGTGCGTTTCATTTGGACGTCCACT
>Ga0307410_10001238_pt1 | contig 11343 bp, 11 predicted proteins | sample 322Ometagenome_3_FD_203707 | JGI IMG/M metagenome (GOLD analysis project Ga0307410, IMG submission 203707) | Maize rhizosphere microbial communities from greenhouse at UC Davis, California, United States - 322HYB-O-3 | ecosystem: Host-associated > Plants > Roots > Rhizosphere > Soil | place...
GTCCTGCACGCGGCCACGCGAGTCGCCTTCGCTGTCGTCGGCATCGCCGGCGCGACGGCCGCCTTTCAGGTATTGGCGCGAGATTTCCTTGAACGGCAGGAAGCCGTGGCGCTCGGTGCCATAGTCAACGAAGCACGCTTCGAGCGATGGCTCGACGCGCGTGATGACCCCCTTGTAGATGTTGCTCTTGCGTTGTTCCTTGGCGGCGGATTCGATGTCGAGGTCGATCAGTTTCTGACCATCGACGATGGCCACCCGGAGTTCCTCCGCCTGGGTGGCGTTGAACAGCATGCGTTTCATGGACGTTGTCCCCGGCGCAGGGCCGCAGGGCAAACGGGCGGTACGAGACGGCCGCGTCTTGCGACGCGGATGCGCCTACGCGGCGGTCGCGGCGGAAGACGGGCCACCCGACGGCCGGAGCCGGCGGGCGCGAGCGGAGCGAGGTGGCGTATGCATGAGGTTCGCACGTCCGGCCGAGGGCCGGTCTCGTCGTGGCGGGTCTTCTTGTTCGCGGATCAGCGGAATAATCCGATCGGCAGCCAGTGCCTCTGGGCACGGCTGCCGCTTTGCAGAATCGTTCGCTTGTGCGCCGCGCAGCGGCCGCTTCGAACCGGCCTTTGCCGGGTGCGGGAGCTGCGCTGTTCCTTTACCATCGCTACTTCTTCGCGGCCTTCCAAAAAGACCGCCCGGCGAGCGACTTAGCCGGCTTGTTTCCCTGCCACAGCAGGGCCCCGCGGCGCCGCGCGGCCCGTCCATCGGCGTATTGCGCGAAGGACGTTGCCCGCTGCGCTTGCGCGCGGTTCGAGCACAATTATAAGCGAATGAACGAGTTAAGCAAGGATGCTGGCGCGCCGCTTACGGTCGGAGAAGAATCTGCCGGCCAGCGGATCGACAACTTCCTGCTGCGCGTCCTGAAGGGGGTGCCCAAAAGTCACGTGTACCGGATTCTGCGCAGCGGGGAAGTGCGGCTGAACCGCGGGCGGGTCGGTCCGGACGCCCGGCTGGCACTGGGAGACGTGGTCAGGATCCCGCCGCTGCGGATGTCCAAGCCGGCGAGGCCGCGGACCGCGGCTGCCCGCGCGTTTCGCCCGGAAGTGCTGTACGAGGACGACGTGATCATCGCGGTCGACAAGCCGGCCGGGCTCGCCGTCCATGGCGGCAGCGGCATCGCGCTCGGGCTCATCGAGCAGTTGCGGGCAGCGAGACCCGAGGCCCGGTTTCTGGAACTCGTGCATCGCCTCGATCGGGACACGTCAGGCGTGCTGCTGGTCGCAAAGAAGCGCGCGGCGCTTGTCGATCTGCATGCCCAGCTTCGCAACGGCGAGATGGACAAGCGTTATTTGCTCGTGGTGCGCGGACCGTGGCGCGAGGCAACGCGCAAAGTCGACGTCGCGTTGCATAAGTTCGTGACCCGGGAGGGCGAGCGGCGGGTCCGGATCGATGAAGGCGGGCAGCGCGCTATCACGATCTTTCGGCGCCTCGAAGCTTGGCCTCGGCACAACCCACCGGTTGCGCTACTGGAGGCAGAACTGAAGACCGGACGAACGCACCAGATCCGCGTTCATCTCGCGCATCTCGGTCACGCGCTGGCCGGCGATGACAAGTACGGCGACTTCGCATGGAACAGGGAGCTCGCACGGGAAGGACTCAAACGCATGTTCCTGCACGCGCGGCAACTGACATTCACGCATCCGACGAGCGGGCGCGAGATGGCGGTCGAATCGCCGATGCCGGCGGAGCTGGCGAAGTTTGTCGCGGCACTCGGGAAGGCCGTCGGCTGACGCCGTGCTGCGAATCAGCGCGCGCGGCGCTGCAATCGGTGTCCGGCGGCGCGTCCCATGGTTACCGGATTGGGCCGTATCAAACCTCTCGCGATGCCCATCGCGATGGCTTCCTTCCGGTTCAGGACGCCGAGTTTGTCGACGATTCTGCCGAAGTGAAAGTTGGCTGTGCGTGGCGTTATCCCGAGCTTGATGGCGATGTCGACGCTCGTCATTCCGTTGGCCGCCAGCTCCAGGCACTGTGCCTCCCGCGGGGATAGCGGAACGACGCGCATCATCAGCGACGGTTCGTAATCGACGAGGTGTGCCATGAAGAAGTCGTGAAAGGACATCGCAAGCAATACGAGCTCGCCAAGCTGCCTTGCAATGAACTGCCTGCGCGCCTCGTCGATCGGCGTGATCTTCGAGTTGATTGCAACGAGCACGCGCCCGTGATCCGGATCGCGGAACGAGATCGCCACGCCGCTGCAGACACCGAATCGGGCGGCATCCTCCAGAAATTGCCGGCAGAGCGGGTCGCCACGGTACTCCGCGGCATCCCAAACCAGGGGAATGTTGCGGTTGTAGGTTCTCGTCACGCGTGGATCAACCTCGATGTACCCGCGCTCGCCATAGAGCTTCACCCACTCGCGCGGCAGGGTCGTCCAGACGTAGGACCGCGTATCGCGACGCGTCGGCTTGGGATCCGCCGACATGCCGTACATGAAGCTGTCGAAGCCCAGCTCCGTGACAATCTGCTCCATCACAGGTTGCAGCGGCTGGCGCTTCAGGGCAGCCCTGGACAGTCGAGCAATGTGCTCGTTGATGACATATCCCGAGATTTCGGCAGGCGCACCGGGATCAATGACCGTAAGCATGTTCGACCCTCCCCTGGTGATCATGGCTGCGGCAAAAAGATGATACAGGTGCCGAGCGGCACCCCGGCGGAAACCCTTCCCGCATTGTCGGCGAGGGGCAGGCGCCTGGCGGAACTGGCATTTTTGACGGTTGGTCGATGCGGGTTCGCGGGCCGCTGGCTACCGCAGCCCCTCCACCACATCCCCCACCCCGATTCCCTTCGCCGCGAACCACCCTTGCCGCATCTCGATCGCATACTGCGCGACCCCGCGAGACCAATGCGTCGACTCGTCCAGCGGGCGCATGTCCTCGATGTTCAGAATCCGCCCATGCGCGTCGACGAATGCGATCGAAAGCGGGATGTAGGTGTTCTTCATGTAGAAAGCGAGCGGCTGCGGCGCCTCGAACACGAACAGCATGCCGTGGTCCTGGCGCAGGCTGAAACGATTCATCAGGCCGGTCGCTCGCGTCTCCGGCGTCGAGGCGACTTCCACGACGAGTTTCTGGTCGCGAATGGTCAGCGTGCGACTGGGCAGTTCGGCCGGCGCCGCGCCGAGCGGCATTGCGAGAGCGAACTGGCACAGGAGCGCAAAAGCTAAGCGGGTCATGGGTGGGCCGCCGGCAGAGTCCGGTTACGAAGAAAGCGAAAAACGCCGAAGCTCGCGACGGTGAACGCCAGCATCCCGAGCGCGAGCGCCGCCAGCGACGGCGCGAGCAGGGGAGCGATCGTTCCCGCGACCACACCGGAGAACGCGAACTGCACGAATCCGTGCAGCGACGACGCGAGCCCCCGCATCTTCGGGAACAGATCGAGCAGCAGCAACGTCACGCTCGGCGCCATCAGGCTGCTGCCGAGCGTGAATACCGCCATCGGCAGCACATGCCACGGTATCGACGGCGGCACGAACAGCGCAACCAGCAGGTTCAGCACCGCGCCCGCGAACATGCAAGCGTATCCGGCGGCGATGGTTCGCATCGGCGAAAGATGTCCTGCAAGGCGACCGGAAAGCGTCGCGCCGGTCATGATGCCGGCGATCATCGGCACGAACAGCCATGCAAACCCCCAGGTGCTGACCCCGAGCTGCGCGAGATAAACCGGCGCGCTCGCGATGTACACGAAAAACGCGGCGAAGTTCAGCGTCGGGATCGCGGCGAGCAGCGCGAAGTCCGCCCGCAGCAGCACCGCGCGGTAATTGTTCCACAGCGTCGCGAAATTCAGCCGCTGGCGCTCGCCGCGTGGCAACGTCTCCGGAAGTCGTTTCGCGACCCAGGCGAAAAGTCCCGCCGCAAAGGCGAGCATCAGCCCGAAAATCGCGCGCCAGCCAATCAGGTTGAGCAGCACTCCGCCGATGACCGGCGCGAGCGCCGGGGCGATGCCGAACACCAGCGTAACCTGCGACATCACCCGCTGCGCGTCCGCGCCGTGAAAGCGATCGCGAATCACCGCGCGGCCGACCACCAATCCGGCGCCAGCTGACAGCCCCTGCAGCGTCCGGAACAGCCAGAGCGATTCGATATTTCCGGCAATTGCGCATCCGAGCGATGCGACTGCATACACGGCGAGGCCGCCCATGATCACCGGGCGCCGTCCCCACGCATCCGACAACGCTCCGTGCCAGAGCATCATGAACGCATACGCGAACAGGTAGGCGGACAGCGTTTGCTGCACGGCGATCGCGGAGGTGTCGAACTCGGCGGCAATCGCGCCGAACGCCGGCAGGTACATGTCGATCGCGAACGGGCCGAGCATCGACAGCGATGCGAGGAGCGCCGCGAACGACCAGGATCGCCGGTGCACGGCGCCTTCGCCGCCGGTGCTCGCGCCGCTTGCCACGGGGCGCGTCAGATGACGTCCGCGGCACCGCCGCCTTCCAGGGCCGCGTCGACGGCGCGGCGCGAATACTTCGGCGCGAACAGCGTGATGAAGTCGTAGACGTAGCCGCGCAGGATCACGCCGCGGCGCAGCGCAAGGCGCGTCACCGATGCGGCGAACAGATGGCTGGCGTCGAGCAGCTCGAAGCCCGTGTCTTTGTCGGGGTCGAAGGCCATGCGCGCGATGATCCCGACGCCCATGCCGAGTTCGACATAAGTCTTGATGACGTCCGCGTCGAGGGCGCTCAGCACGACGTTGGGTTCGAGGCCTTTCGCTGCGAACGCGGCGTTGATCGCCGTGCGACCCGTGAACGCGAAGTCGTAGGTGACGATCGGGTGGCGCGCGAGCGCTTCAAGCGTCAGCGGCCGCTGCGTCGCGAGCGCGTGACCCTTGGGCACCAACACGCCGCGGTTCCATTGGTAGCACGGGAGCGTGACGAGATCGGGATCTTCGGCGAGCGCCTCGGTGGCGATGCCGATGTCCACCTCACCCGCCGACGTTTGCGCCGCGACCTGCAGCGGATTGCCCTGGTGAAGCACCAGGCGCACTTTGGGAAAGCGCACCGCGAATTGCGATACGACCTTGGGCAGCACGTAGCGCGCCTGCGTGTGCGTGGTCGCGATGGCGAGCACGCCGGTATCCTCGGCGCGGAACTCGTCGGCGACCCGCTTGAGATTGCCGATTTCCCGCAATGCCCGCCGCGCTGTCGCAACGACCACTTCCCCCGCGGGCGTGAGCGACGCCAGGCGCTTGCCCTGGCGTACGAATACACGCAGGCCGAGCTCGTCTTCCAATTGCCGCACCTGCTTGCTGATGCCGGGCTGCGACGTGTAGAGCGACTCCGCCGCCTCGGAGACATTGAGGCCATTGTCGACCACCGCGCAGAGGTACTTGAGCTGTTGCAGGTTCACGCTGTATATAACCGGGCGGCCAATAAAAGGCTCGATTATATGATCGGCGTGCCGTTCGCTCGCGATGACCCGACTGCTCAAGCTGCACCCGACCCATCCGCAGGCGCGCCTGATCCGGAACGCCGCGGCGGTTTTGCGCGATGGCGGCGTGCTCGCCTACCCGACCGACTCGAGCTATGCGCTCGGCTGCCGGATCGGCGACAGCGACGCCGCGCGGCGCATCCGCGCCCTCCGCGGCGTCGATGCGCGGCATCATCTGACGCTCGTGTGCCGCGACCTCGCGCAGATCGGCCGCTTCGCGCGAATGGACAACGAGCAGTTCCGAATCGTCCGCCAGGGCACGCCGGGCGAATTCACGTTCCTGCTGCGAGCCACCGACGAGGTGCCACGCCGCGTGCAGCACCCACGACGCAGCACCATCGGCGTGCGGGTGCCGGATCATCCGACCGTCAGCGCGCTGCTCGGAGAGCTCGCCGAGCCGATCGTGTCGTCGACGCTGATCCTTCCGGGTGAAGCGCAGCCACTGAACGACGCGGACGCCATTGCGGCGCTGATCGGCCGGCAGCTCGATGCGATCCTCGACGCCGGGCCCTGCCCGGGGTTGCCCACCACGGTGATCGACCTTGCCGTCTCGCCGCCGACGATCGTGCGTCATGGCCTCGGCGATCCGGCGCGTCTCGGCCTCGAGTTCGGCGACGCCGGGGCGGTATGAGGTACACTAGCGGTCTAAATGGATGTATCGCTGCAGACCATCGCGCTCGGGGTACTGCCGGTGGTCTTCGCGATCACATTGCACGAAGCCGCGCACGGCTATATCGCCAGGGCTTTCGGTGATCGCACGGCGGAATTGCACGGCCGGATCACGCTGAACCCGCTCCGGCACATCGATCCGGTCGGCACGATCCTCGTTCCGGGTGCGCTGATCCTGGCGGCTGCCAAGCTCGGCGGCCCGCATTTCGTGTTCGGCTGGGCGAAGCCGGTTCCCGTGAATTTCGGCAACCTGCGCGATCCCAAGCGGGACATGCTGTGGGTGGCAGCGGCGGGCCCGGCCGTCAACTTCGCGATGGCGCTGGCGTGGGCCGTGGTGTTCCGCTTCGCCATGCCCGGCGGCATGTTCGACAGTGCGAGCATCGTCGAAATGGCGAGAATCGGAGTCTCGGTCAATCTGGTATTGATGGCGCTGAACCTTTTGCCCATACCGCCGCTCGACGGCGGCCGCATCGCCGTGAGCTTGTTGCCGATGCCCGCTGCGCACGCGTTCGCCAAGCTCGAGCCGTTCGGCCTGTTCCTGATCGTCGGCTTGCTGGCGTTCGGCGTGCTCGACAACGTCATGGGGCCGTTGCTGCGGTTCGGCGAATGGGCGCTGCAGTCGCTCGTTCCACTATAAGCCGCATCCCGGTCAACGCTTAAGCCACCGTTTTCATGTTCGTCGATCGCGTGCTGTCGGGCATGCGGCCCACGGGTCGCATGCACATCGGCCACTACCATGGTGCACTGAAGAACTGGGTCCGCCTGCAGGAGGAGTACGAGTGTCTGTTCTTCGCGGCCGACTGGCACGCGCTGACGACGCACTTCGATGCGACGGAAGCGATCGCGGACAGCGTCTGGGACATGTTCGTCGATTGGCTCGCGGCAGGGATCGATCCGACGCGCGCCACGCTGTTCATCCAGTCGCGCGTTCCCGAGCACGCCGAGTTGACGCTGCTGCTCGGGATGATCGCGCCCGTCGGCTGGCTCGAGCGCGTGCCGACGTACAAGGATCAGCAGCAGCGCCTCGCCGATCACGACCTGTCGAACTTCGGCTTCCTCGGATACCCGGTCATGATGAGCGCGGACATTCTCGTCTATCGCGCGAACAAGGTACCGGTGGGCGAGGACCAGGTCTCGCACATCGAGGTGACGCGCGAGCTCGCGCGGCGCTTCAATCACATCTATGGCCGCGAGCCGGAGTTCGAGGAAAAGGCCCGCGCGGCGGTGAAGAAGCTCGGCAGCAAGAAGGCGCGCCGCTACGACACGTTGCGAACGGCATTCCAGGAGAAAGGCGACGCGCAGGCGCTCGAGGCCGCCCGCGAGCTGCTGGAGGACACGCAGAACCTGTCGCTCGGCGATCGCGAGCGGCTGTTCGGTTATCTCGAAGGCGCGCGCCGCGTGATCCTGCCCGAGCCGCAACCCCTGCTCACCGAGACGCCGCGGGTCCCGGGGCTCGATGGACAGAAGATGTCCAAGTCCTACGGCAACGCGATCATGCTGCGCGAGGACCCGGCATCGGTCACGGAGAAGGTCCGCACGATGCAGACGGATCCGGCGCGCGTTCGCCGAACGGATCCCGGCAATCCGGAGAAGTGTCCCGTCTGGGGCTTGCACCAGGTCTATTCGAGCCAGGAGACGCGCGACTGGGTCTGGCAGGGATGCACGACCGCCGGCATCGGCTGCCTCGAATGCAAGCAACCGGTGATCGACGCGATCATTCGCGAACAGCAGCCTATCCGCGAGCGCGCGCAGCGGTATATCGACGATCCGTCGCTCGTGCGCAACATCGTGGCCGACGGCTGCGAGCGCGCGCGCAAGCTGGCGGAAGAAACGATGCGCGACGTCCGCGAGGCGATGGGGCTGTCCTATGACTGAAGGGGATGCCGCGCTCGACCTCGCGCATCCGTCGCCGGCGCCGAAGCCGCTCGCCCGTGTCTACGGCGAGCCGGTCAACGAGCTGCCGCAGGACCTCTACATACCGCCGGAGGCGCTCGAGGTTTTCCTCGAAACCTTCGAAGGACCGCTCGACCTGCTGCTCTACCTGATTCGCCGCCAGAACATCAACGTGCTCGACATTCCGATGGCGGAAATGACGCGCCAGTACCTGGGCTACGTGGAGATGATGCGTCGCACGCAGCTCGAGCTCGCCGCCGAATATCTGTTGATGGCGGCCGTGCTGATCGAGATCAAGTCGCGCCTGTTACTGCCACGACCGCCGGCGCCGCCGGGCGAGGAGCCGGAAGATCCGCGCGCCGAGCTCGTCCGCCGGCTGCTCGAATACGAGAAGATGAAGCAGGCCGCGCGGGACCTCGACGCGCTGCCGCTCGCCGAACGTGATTTCACGACGGTGCGGGTCTGGTTCGACCACCTGGCCGGCGAACGCCTGCCGGACGTTGCGCCGGACGACTTGCGCAATGCGTGGGCAGGACTGATTGCGCGCGCGCGCGCCCATCGTCATCATCTGGTCACCCGCGAGCAGCTGTCGGTGCGCTCCGAGATGAGCCGTCTGCTCAAGTTGCTCGAGCCGGCTCGCTTCGTCGAGTTCACGGCGCTCTTCGCCGAGCACGCCGACGTCGCGCACCTCGTGGTCACGTTTCTCGCGCTGCTCGAGCTGTCGCGCGAGCAGCTGGTGAGCGTCGCCCAGGCCGAGCCGTACGCGCCGATCTACGCGCAACTGCGCGTCGAGACGCCGTTCGCGCTCGCCGCCGATCCGCAATGAGCTTGTCATGAACGACATTTCCGACAGCGTCGACACCGCCGAAGTGAAAGCGGTCCTCGAAGCCGCGCTGCTCGTCGCCGGCGAGCCGGTGCAGCCTGCCCAGCTCGCGAAGCTGTTCGACCCCGCGCTGCCGGTCGACACCGTGCGCGCGCTGCTCGAGGAGCTCGCGCGCGACTGGTCGTCGCGCCGCGTCGAGCTCGTGCAGGTGGCGTCGGGCTGGCGCTTCCAGGGCACGCGCGCGATTCAGCCCTATCTCGATCGCCTCGCGCCCGAGAAGCCGCCGCGCTATTCGCGCGCGGTGATGGAGACGCTCGCGATCATCGCGTACCAGCAACCCGTTACCCGCGGCGACATCGAAGCGATCCGCGGCGTTGCCGTATCGACGAACGTCGTGAAGACGCTCGAGGATCGGCAATGGATCGAGGCGGTCGGACATCGCGAGACGCCGGGTCGCCCGGCGCTCTACGCGACGACGAAGACCTTTCTCGACGATCTCGGCCTAGCCTCCCTGGCGGATCTTCCGCCGCTGGCCGATCTTGACTCATCCCACCTACTGGAGATGCCTGATGCCCCCACCAAGGCCGCCGAGGCGCCACACGCACTCGCGAGCCCGATCCTCGGGTCCGATCCAACAGCCGAACCTGGCGCTGCAGCGGATCGCGGAGAGCCTGCCGCCCCCGAAACACAAACGATCCACTGACGAGATCTTCAGCGAGCCGCAGCGTCTGCACAAGGTGCTGGCGAGCTGCGGCTTCGGCTCGCGCCGCGCGATGGAGGAAATGATCCTCGCCGGGCGCATCACGGTGAATCGCATGCCGGCGGAAGTCGGGCAGAAGGTCGGCCCGGGCGACGAGGTGCGCATCAACGGCGAGCTCGTCCGCGTCCGCTTCACCGAGCCGCGCGCGCGCGTGCTCATGTATCACAAGCCGACAGGGGAGCTCGTCACGCGCGATGACCCCGAGGGCCGCCCGACGGTGTTCGAGCGGTTGCCCGCGATCGGCAACGGCAAGTGGATCAACGTCGGCCGGCTCGACTACAACACCGAAGGCCTGCTGCTGTTCACCAATTCCGGCGAGCTCGCCAACCGTCTGATGCACCCGCGCTACGAGGTCGAGCGCGAGTACGCGGTGCGGATCATGGGCAGGCTGACCGACGAGCAGGCGCAAGCGCTCGTAAGCGGCGTGCAACTCGACGACGGCCCTGCGCGCTGCGAGAAGGTGAGCGACGGCGGCGGCGACGACGATGGCGCGAACCACTGGTACACGGTCGTGCTGAAGGAAGGCCGCAATCGCGAAGTGCGGCGGTTGTTCGAAGCACTGGGGCTGATGGTGAGCCGATTGATTCGGACGCGCTACGGCATGCTCGCGATGCCGGCGTCACTGGGCCGCGGTGAATTGACCGAGCTCGAGGCCGCCGACGTCAACGCGCTCGTTGCCTCTTCGGGTCTGCGGCCGGCCGCTGGAGGCGAACAGCGTCCGGAAGGGCGCCATCCGCGCGCGGATCGCGAAGGCGGAAGGCCCGATCATCCGCAAGGCGCGCGTCCCAAGCACAAGGGCCACCCGCGCAGACCGCAAGGCGCGGGCAAGCCGGGGCCGGCGCGGGGCGGACCGCCTTCCGACCGCCCCGGGCGAAGTGCACCGCATCACGCTTCGCGCGGCCCGGGGTTCGCGCCCGGGACGCCGTACGCGCAGCCCCCCGGCGATCGGCCGGGCAAGCGGGGATCGCCGCGGCGGGGACCGCCGAGGCAAGAGAATCCTGTCGCTCCGGACGCGGGACAGCGCGCCGGCCCGCAGGCGGAGCGTGCGCGTCCGCCGCGCACGCACCACAATTTCGATGAAGTGCAGCCGCAAAGCAATGCGAACGCGATGCCGTTCGGGCGCACGCTGACGGTGCCGGGGGGTGGGGCGCGTGGTTTCGGCAACGACGCCGGCGCGCGTCACCGCAGCGGTCCGCGCGCGCGTCACGCGAAATTCGGCAAGCCGAACGGCAACGGGGCGGGCGGCGCGCACGGCACGGGCGACAACGTGCACCGGGGCGGTCCCTCCGGCGGCTTCGCAGGACCCGGGCGCGGCAAGCGCCCGGCGCACCCGCCGCGCGGCGAGGCCGACGGCAACGTTGCCCCCCGCGGGGAGGTGAACGGCAATGTGGCGCCTCCGGGCGAGCGCCCGCTCAGCAGCGACGACGACGCTTGAGCGCGCAGGGCCGCCCCAAGCGCGAATGGCCCCGAAGCGCGACAGCGCGGAGGGTAGTCCAGCGAGCCGGGCAGCCTCTTAGCGAAACCGCGGGGGCCGCTTCGCGAAGAACGCCTCGAGGCCCTCGCGGAAGTCGTCGTCCGCCGCGCATTGGCCGAAGCTGTCGGCCTCCGCGCGCAGCTGCTGCGACAACGGACGATCGAGCGATTCGCGCAGCAGCCGCTTGACGTTGCGCAACGCGACCGCGGGTCCGGTCGCGATCGATTGCGCGAACGCGTGC
>Ga0307410_10001239_pt1 | contig 11333 bp, 8 predicted proteins | sample 322Ometagenome_3_FD_203707 | JGI IMG/M metagenome (GOLD analysis project Ga0307410, IMG submission 203707) | Maize rhizosphere microbial communities from greenhouse at UC Davis, California, United States - 322HYB-O-3 | ecosystem: Host-associated > Plants > Roots > Rhizosphere > Soil | place...
CTGGCGGTTTTAGCGAAGAGTTAAAAGAAATCACTTATAGCCTTGCAGGTGAATACATGTATCAGGATTCATTTGCAGTTAGAGCAGGTTATTTTCACGAAAGTCCTGAAAAAGGAGCTCGTAAATTTTTCTCTTTGGGAGCCGGTTTCAAATATAATGTAGTAAAAGTTGACGTTTCTTATTTATTTTCAGCATCAAAAGTTAAAAATCCGTTAGAAAATACGCTGCGTTTTTCTTTAACGTTTAACTTTGGCGACAAATATGAAGAATACTAAACTAAAAAATAAACAATAATTACAATCCAAATTTCCACTTTAGGGAATTTGGATTTTTTTTCCCCTATAAAGAATGAAAGAAATAACCTTTACATCATCATTTTTATCCTATAATTCATTAGAAGAATTACCAAACGATATTCAGACGCTAATGAATGAAGCAGTGGAAGTCCGTAAAAAAGCCTATGCCCCATATTCACAATTTAGAGTCGGAGCTGCTTTATTATTAGATAATGGAAAAATAGTTTTAGGTTCAAATCAGGAAAACGCCGCTTATCCGTCTGGATTATGCGCCGAACGTGTCGCTATCTTTCATGCAGGAAGCGTTTATCCGGAAGCCAAAATTTTAAAAATGGCTATTACGGCAGCTTCAGACACTAACCAGACCAAAGCTCCTATTCCGCCGTGTGGATCTTGCCGCCAGTCGATTGCAGAATATGAAATTAAACAGAACACCCCCATAGAAATCTATTTCATGGGTGAAATAGGTGAAATTTATAAGTCTGAATCCCTCAAAAATTTACTTCCTTTCATGTTCGATAAAAAGTTCTTGTAAAAAAAGCCAAAAAGTAGCGTTTAAATTTTAGTTCTTAAATCTAATGTCTTATTTTTGCATCCCGACCTTTCGGGCGCAAATTTGTGGGAGGAAACTATTTTGCGTTTACAGGCAACAATAATCGATAACACAAACAACTTTAGCAAAAGAAAGAATTCAGATGAAAGAAGTTACAAAAGAGGTATATTTAAAGTGGTATGAGGACATGCTACTTTGGAGAAAGTTTGAAGACAAACTTGCAGCATTATACATCCAACAAAAAGTTAGAGGTTTTCTACACTTATATAATGGTCAGGAAGCTGTATTAGCAGGTGCATTGCATGCTATGGATTTGACCAAAGATAAAATGATTACTGCTTACAGAAACCACGTTCAGCCAATTGGTATGGGAGTTGATCCCAGAAATGTTATGGCAGAACTTTTAGGAAAAGTTACCGGAACTTCTAAAGGTATGGGAGGTTCTATGCACATTTTTTCTAAAGAGCACCGTTTTTACGGAGGTCACGGAATCGTAGGTGGACAAATCCCTGTAGGAGCTGGTTTAGCTTTTGCTGATAAGTATTTCAATACTGGCGGTGTTACTATGACTTACTTTGGTGACGGAGCTGCAAGACAAGGATCTTTACACGAAGCCTTCAACATGGCTATGTTATGGAAATTACCAGTTGTATTTATTGTTGAAAACAACGGTTATGCAATGGGAACTTCTGTAGAAAGAACTGCAAATCACACTGACATCTGGAAATTAGGTTTAGGCTATGAAATGCCTTGCGGACCTGTTGACGGAATGAATCCTGTAAAAGTTGCTGAAGCAATGCATGAAGCTATTGAAAGAGCGCGTCGTGGAGACGGACCAACTTTCCTTGAAATGAAAACGTACCGTTACAGAGGACACTCTATGTCTGATGCACAATTATACCGTTCTAAAGAAGAGGTTGAAGAGTACAAAAAAATCGACCCTATTACTCAGGTTCTTGATGTAATTATGGATCAAAAGTATGCTACAGAAGAAGAAATTGAAGTAATTGACCAAAGAGTTAAGGACTTAGTTGAGGAATGTCAGAAATTCGCAGAAGAATCTCCATATCCGGACTTACAACAATTATACGATGTAGTATACGCACAAGAAGACTATCCATTTACACCTCATAAACTATAACATCATGGCGATTAAAGTAACAATGCCTCGTTTGAGCGATACCATGACAGAAGGAACGGTAGCGACTTGGTTAAAAAAAGTAGGCGACAAAATCAGTGAAGGAGATATCTTAGCTGAAATTGAAACAGACAAAGCAACAATGGAGTTCGAATCTTTTAACGAAGGGACTCTTTTACATATCGGAATTCAGGCTGGAGAAACTGCTCCAGTTGATTCTCTATTAGCAATCATTGGTAAAGAAGGAGAAGATATTTCTGCTCTTTTAGCCGGTGGTGACGCCCCTGCTGCTGAAGCTCCAAAAGCGGATGCTCCTGCTGCTGCAGAAACTAAAACAGAAACTGCTGCTCCTGCAAAAGCTGCAACAGAATTACCAAAAGGTGTTGTAGTAGTAACTATGCCACGTTTGAGTGATACAATGACTGAAGGAACCGTAGCAACGTGGTTGAAAAAAGAAGGTGATGCTGTTGCTGAAGGAGATATCTTAGCAGAAATTGAAACAGACAAAGCTACAATGGAGTTTGAGTCTTTCAATGCCGGAACATTATTATACATCGGAATTCAGGAAGGAAACACTGCTCCTGTTGATAGTTTATTAGCTATTATTGGACCTGCAGGAACTGACATTTCTGGAATTGCCGATAACTATACTGCCGGAGGCGCTGCAACTGCAAGTGCTCCTGCTGCAGAAGAAACAAAAGCTGCTCCTGCTGCTGAAAAAGCGCCAGAAGCTGTGGCTGATAATTCAAACGGAAGAGTTTTAGCTTCACCATTAGCTAAGAAAATTGCTTCTGACAAAGGAATTCAATTATCACAAGTGAAAGGATCAGGAGAAAACGGACGTATCGTAAAAAGCGATATCGAAAACTTTACTCCATCTGCACAAACTGCAACAAATACTGCTCCTGCAGCCAAAGCTGATGAAGCAAAAGCTGAAGCTCCAAAAGTATTCGTTCCTGCCGGAGAAGTTTACACAGAAGAGATCAAAAATTCTCAAATGCGTAAAATTATCGCAAAACGTCTTGCTGAATCATTATTTACAGCTCCTCACTACAACTTAGTGATCGAAGTAAGTATGGACGAAGCAATGCAGGCAAGAACTATTATCAACACAGTTCCTGACACAAAAGTATCTTTTAACGATATGGTGATCAAAGCTTGTGCATTAGCTTTGAAAAAACATCCAAAAATCAACTCTCAGTGGAAAGAAGATGCCATCATCATCAACCACCACGTAAATATTGGGGTTGCCGTAGCTGTTGAAGACGGATTAGTAGTTCCTGTATTGAAATTTACAGATGCCATGAGTTTATCTCAAATTGGTGCTTCTGTAAGAGATCTTGCCGGAAGAGCTAAAAACAAAAAACTGGGACCACAAGAAATGGAAGGAAGCACTTTTACAGTGTCGAACCTTGGAATGTTTGGTATTACTGAATTTAATTCTATTATCAACCAGCCAAACTCTGCAATTCTTTCTGTAGGTGCGATAGTTGAGAAACCAGTAGTTAAAAACGGTCAGATTGTAGTTGGAAACACAATGATGTTATCATTAGCTTGTGACCACAGAACAATTGACGGTGCAACTGGCGCTCAGTTCTTACAAACATTAAAACAATACATCGAAAGCCCGGTTACAATGTTGGCATAATTTTTTGTCAGCCTAAGCAGGCCGAAGGTCATTTTTTATAATTAAATCCCGTTTTGTTTATTCAAAACGGGATTTTTTGTTTAATTTTCATCCAAAATTCAATAATTCATAAAATGAAAAAACTAATTCTTGCAGCTTTTTTTCTGACAGCAATTGCCTGCCAGAAAAAAGAGCAAACCGAAAAAAAAGGAGCTATTATTGACGAACACAGCTACGCTAAACCAGAACTTGCTGTTGTCAAACATCTTGACTTAGATATCAAAGTTGATTTTGACACACAGACTATTTCAGGAAAAGCTTCCTGGGCAATTGACAATATCAGTAAAGGAAATGAAATTATTTTCGATGAAAACACGCTTAATATTACCAAAGTAACTTTAGGTGACGAAGAAAAAGAAACAAAATTCGAGCTTGGTAAAAATGTTGAATTTCATGGAAAACCACTTCATGTTAGAATAGAACCAAATACTACGAAAGTAAACATTTACTACAGTACAACTAAAGATGCCGTTGCATTACAATGGCTTACTCCTGCACAAACTGCTGACAAAAAGAAACCTTTCGTTTTTTCTCAGGGAGAAAGTGTCTGGTCCCGTACTTGGATTCCGTGCCAGGATTCACCGGGTGTACGTTTTACTTATAATGCAAAAGTTACAGTTCCGAAAGATTTATTGGCTGTAATGAGTGCTGTAAACCCTCAAAAGAAAAACGATACTGGAGTTTATACCTTTAAGCAAGACAAAGCAATCCCGTCTTACTTAATGGCTATTGCTGTTGGAGATATCGAATTCCAGTCAATTGATAACAGGACCGGAGTTTATGCAGAACCATCAATGCTAAAAAAATCAGCATGGGAATTTGCTGAACTTGGAAAAATGGTTGTTGCTGCTGAAAAATTATACGGGCCTTACCGTTGGGGACGCTATGATGTACTTGTCTTACCTCCAAGTTTTCCTTATGGCGGAATGGAAAATCCAAACCTGACTTTTTTAACTCCGGGAGTTATTGCAGGAGACCGCTCACTAACAAGCTTGTTAGCACACGAATTGGGCCACAGCTGGAGTGGAAATCTGGTTACAAATGCAACCTGGGATGATATTTGGTTAAACGAAGGTTTTACAACTTATGTAGAACATCGCATTGGTGAAGCAATCTTTGGCAAAAAAGAATTTGAAATGCAGAATGTTATCACCAACAAGGAATTAGTTGACAATGTTGCTGAATATGGAGACACAAATCCAGATACCAGATTAAAAGTAAGCCTTACAGGAAGAAATCCGGATGACGGAATCAGCTTAATTCCGTATGTAAAAGGATATGCTTTTTTAAGAGTTATTGAAAACGCTGTTGGACGTGAGAAATTCGATCCGTTTATTAAAAATTATTTTGATTCACATGCTTTCAAATCGATCACAACAGAAGATTTCGTTAAATATTTAAATGAAAACCTGATTAAAGGCGATAAAGCTTTAGCAGATAAAATCAAATTAGAAGACTGGATTTACAAACCAGGAATTCCATCAAATATTATTGCAGTAAGTTCAGCGGATTTTGATGCTATTGATGCTATTCAAAAAAGCTGGAGAGAAACAGGTGTTGCCGGTTTAAGCAAAAAAATCACGACAACTTCAGAAAAACAACATTTTATTGACCATCTTCCATCTGACATTACCGTAAAAGAAATGGAAGCAATAGATAATGAATTCAACTTTACAAAAGGCGGAAACTTTATTATCAAACGTCAATGGTTTGTTCAGGCAATTCGTCATCAGTACAAAGCTGCAAACCCTGCGATTGAACAATTTTTAATTTCAATAAGCAGAACAGGATCAGTAATGATGTTGTATAAAGAAATGGTTAAAACTCCCGAAGGAAAAACGTGGGCAAAACAAATCTTTGAAAAAGCTAAATCCGGTTATCACGCAACGACTATTCAGGCTGTTGAAGGTGTTTTGAAATAAAATTTTAAGAATATAATTTTAAAAGAGGCTGTTCCTAAAGGAATAGCCTCTTTTTTTTATGAAGTATTTTGTCATTTCTCTTTCGTCGAAATGACAAAACAAACGAAAACACACTCTTATAAAACGATTTCCTAGCCCCGATAGAAGTGAAAATCCTTTTGTGGCGGGGTTCACCACAAAAGATTGCAACGGATAGCGGGATTGGCTCCTGAAAAATGTCTTAATTATAGAAATCCAAATGAAAAGATTGCGTTGAAAATAAAGAAGAGAAAATTGTCCATCACATGGCGTACATTCTCCATGTTCTGAAATCTGTAATCGTCGCACCTTTGTAATGTCAAAAGACAATAGCAAATAATAACACTAAAAATTAAATAAAAATGACACGATTAACAGCATTAAACCCAGAAGAAGTAACAGGAAAAACTAAAGATTTATTCAACGCTGTACAGGCAAAATTAGGAGTAGTTCCGAATATGATGCGAACAATGGGAAATTCTCCTGCAGTTCTTGAAGGATATTTAAATTTAAGCGGTGCTCTAAGCCACGGAAAATTGAGCGCAAAAACAGGAGAATTAATTGCACTGGCAGTTTCTGAAAGCAATTCTTGTGATTACTGTTTAGCTGCCCACACTTTCATTGGTGAGAAATTAGTAAAAGCAGATCCGGAAGTATTACACAATGCAAGAACAGGAAATTCTGCAGATGAAAAAACAGCAGGGATTTTACAATTTGCAAAAACATTAATCAGCAAAAACGGATTGGTAAATGATCAGGATGTTGCTGCAGTTAGAAATGCGGGCGCATCAGATGCAGAAATTTCAGAAATTATTGCACACGTAGGCTTAAATGTATTTACAAATTATTTTAACAACACAGCAAATACAGAAATTGATTTTCCTGCAGTTCAGGCTGTATAATTCTAAACAACAATACAACACAACGACTAAAGATAGTTATGATTCATTTTGTAACTATCTTTATCTTTACCAAAACATTTCTGATTATGAGCAGTCAAAACGCTTTTACCTTAATAAATCCACAAAATGGGAATCTGGCTTTTAAGCTGCTTTCTTTTGAAGACAATAGTCATTTTGATCATATTCAGCGTAATAATTATTTCTCTCTAATTTGGGTTACCAAAGGAACCGGAAAGGTTAAAGCTGATTTTGCAGAACATCAATTTGAAGAAGGTTCACTCCTTGCCTTTTCTCCCTACCAGCCTTTTATGATTTGTACAAAAGAAGATTTGGAAGGAATTGCGATTCATTTTCACCCGGATTTTTACTGTATTCACATGCATCAGAAAGAGGTTTCATGCAACGGTGTTTTGTTTAATAATGTTTACCAACCGCCATTTACGCGAATTACAGATCAGGCAAAAGCAACATTTCAGATGGTTATTGACCAAATGAAAACTGAAATACAAAATGCAGAACTGGCGCAATACGAACTGTTAATTTCGTATCTGAAAATATTTTTAATCACAGCTTCAAGATTAAAAAATGAGCAGCTGGAAGAACTAAAATCAACTCCGGATTCTAAAGCTCCTTATATTTTACAAAATTTAAAAGACGCTATTGAAGATCATTTTAAAACCAAACATTCCGCCGCAAATTATGCCGAATTGCTTAATATTTCGCCCAAAGCCTTAGCCAAATTATCAAAGAATTACTTCAACAAAACGCTTACAGATCTTATTGCCGAAAGAATTATTATTGAAGCAAAAAGAGAATTGTACATGACCAATAAAACGGTAAAGGAAATTGCATACGAGTTGGGTTATGATGACGAACATTATTTCAGCAGATTCTTTAAAACCAATGCAGATGTTTCGCCTCAATTGTACCGGGAAACTGTAGGATTTGGCAAAATGGTTTAATTTTTATTTTTAGCTTCAATCCATTTTGACATGTATTTGGTGCTTTTTAAAGTATGGTGCTGAAGCAGGCTTCCCATAAAATTATGAAGGCGATGACTCTCAGAATTATTCATTAAATCATTTACTGTGTTTATCAAAACGGAAGCAAATTTATTTTTTTGAAAACATGTATTTACAATAGCAACTCCATTTTTCTGAGATTGCTCCCAAATATTTTTATCCTGGTATAATGCAACAGCCTGTTTAGCAAAAAGCTCCATATCATCGATAATAAAACCACCCCAGGGCAGATCTGCATGCATTGCTTCTGCTCCTATTTTTGTTGTCATGCTTGGTGTGCCGCATTGTATGGCTTCTAAAAGCTTTCCCTTTAGACCTGCACCAAAACGAATTGGGGCCAAAACAACTCTTGCTTTTTTTACAATTTCACTAGCATAAGAAGCCCGTCCCATGATAAAAAATCCATCTTTGGGCTGATGCAACTGTAATACTTTTTGCGACGGATAAGCGCCATAAACATGCAAAACGGCTTCTGGAAAATCTTTCCTGACAAAAGCCCAAACAGATTCTTTAAGATGCTGGACAGTGTTCCAATTGGGTTCATGAAGAAAATTTCCAATAAAAACAAAATGTTCACGCTCTTCAAACAAAGGCAATTGTAAAAGATCGCTTTCATTCATTATATCTGTCAAAAAAGGAAGGTAAAACAACAGGCTTGAATTGATTTTAAAAACATCACTTAGAATTTTCATTTCAAACTCCGAAATAATCAAGGACAAATCACACCTTAAAATACTTGCAATTTCACGTTTTGCCACTTCTTCTGACAATAAATCGAATAACTCAAAAGCTTTTTTTTCCTTAAAAGCTTTTTGCCTGGCTGTTCTTAAACAATGTAAATCTTCGGTATCTAATATTCTAATTGCTTTTGGGCAGTTTTCTGCAACACGCCAGCCAAATTGTTCTTCTATCATAAAACGGTCAAACAAAACGACATCAGGATTTAATTCAATTATAAAATCATCAAAACTCGAATTATTCAGTTCAATTGATTTTTTCTCAACTCCAAACTCAGCTAAGTCAACCATAAAATCGCTGTCCATAGCAGGGCTGGCAAATGTAATTTCGAATCCATTTTCCTTAAAAACAGATATTAACTGCATCATTCTTCCGCCGGCCGCAGACGAATTTGGTTCGGGCCACACAAAACCAATTATTAAAAGTTTTTTCGTTTGATTCATTTTAATTCTTTGAACTACAAAATAATGCATTTTTACGCTTAATTACATGATATTTCCTGATTTTAGCTGATAAAAAGACTAATTTTGCAAAATATAAATCTGCAATAATTATGTTAGGATTAAAATTAGCTACGGATCCGCGTTGGGTAAATATAGTCGAATCAAATATCGAAGAAATTTTAACGGATCACGCCTGGTGTGAGCAAAAAGCAGCTTCGAACGCTATCAGTTTAGTTACCTATAACTCTGAATTAGAAGAATTAGTAACCGAAATGCTTATAATTGCCCGAGAAGAATTAGAGCATCTGCAAATGGTCCACGACATAATTAAAAAAAGAGGCCTGACTCTGGGAAGAGAAAGAAAGGATCATTATGTAAATGAGCTTTTTAAGTTTATGAAAAAAGACGGAAGCCGTAAAGATGCTCTTTGCGATCGTTTGCTTTTTTCTGCCATGATAGAAGCGAGAAGCTGTGAGCGTTTTAAAGTTCTTTCTGAGAACATAAAAGACGAAGAACTGGCAAAATTTTATCGTGATTTAATGATTTCTGAAGCCGGGCACTATACTACATTTTTAGGATTTGCCAGAAAATATACAGACAATATAGATATTGATAAACGCTGGAAAGAGTGGATTGAATATGAAGGTTCAATCATTACTAATTATGGAAAAAGTGAAACCGTTCACGGATAATTTTTTATACCATTTTACCGTCATTACTTTATAAAATTCAATTTTAACAAACTTGTTATGTCAAAAAATAAATCCAGGTCGATTGTATTTAAAATTGCCAAATACGTCGGAATAACGTTCGCCGTTATTTTAGGATTATTGTTTTTAACCCCAATCGTTTTTGCAGATCAGATTAAAGAGCAGATTAAAAAAACTGCTAATGAAAGATTAAGCGCCGAACTAAATTATTCTGATGTTTCGGTTTCTTTTTTTCGCCATTTTCCATCATTGACTTTGACTTTAAATGACTTAAAACTTAACGGTTCTGCACCTTATACAAACGAACATTTTATCACTGCAAAAGAAGTTTCTTTTGGAATTAATGTCGCTAGTTTAATTTTTAGTAAATCTGTAAAAATTGACCAGATTTACCTTTCTGACTCGTCTATTAATGTAAAAGTAAACGAAAAAGGAGAAGCTAATTATAACGTTTACAAATCATCGGCACAAACACCAAAACCCAAAGACAGTACAGATACTGCCTTAAAACTGGAGAGAATTGAAATTATAAACAGTAAAATTGTTTATGATGACAAATCTACAAAAGTTCATTTTGATGCTTTTAGTTTTAATTATCTGGGAAAAGGAAATCTGGACAAAGCAATTTTTGATTTGTATTCTAAAGCCAAAATTGAAAAATTAAATATTGTTTATGATGATGAACCGTATTTAATGAACAAACAGATTGATGCTGACTTAATTACTCAGATTAACGTCAACTCTTTATCTTTTGTTTTTCAACAAAACAACTTAAAAATTAATCAGCTTTTGGTCGATTTCAAAGGAAAATTTGATTTCCTGAAAGAAGGTTATAATATGAATCTTGTTTTAAAATCAGACAACAGCGATTTGTATGATGTTTTTACTGCATTTCCTCCAAAATATATTACGTGGCTTTCTAAAACTGAATTAAAAGGAAAAACGAATCTCCTTTTAACTTTAAAAGGAAATTATATTGCTTCACAGCATATTGCACCAGATTTGAATTTGGACTTAAAACTGGAAAATGGTTTTGTAAATTATAATAAAAGTGCTTTTCCGGTTTCGAATTTAAATTTTGAAATCAAAACAACTCTGCCTTCCTTAAATCCTGAGCTTTTAATTGTTGATGCCAAAAACCTATCCCTAAATATCAACCAGGATTACTTAAAATCAAAGTTTTACATGAGAGGACTTACTTCTCCGGATATTAATGCTGATTTTAAAGCTAAAATTGATCTTGAAAAATTAAATAAGGGTCTTGGAATCCCTGATTTGACTTTAAAAGGGAGCCTAATTGGAGATGTTACTGCAAAAGGAAAATTTGACCAAAAGAATAAACTTTTTCCGGTTACAAATGGAAATATTAGCCTGACAAATGGTTATTTAAAAACAAAATATTACCCAAATCCGATTACTAATATCATAGTAAAAACCAGGATTGAAAATCAAAAAGGAACTTTTCAGGACTTAAAAGTTAATTTAAAACCAGCTCAATTTACTTTTGAAGGCAAACCTGTTTTTGTACAGGCTGATTTAAGCAATTTTAATGATTTAAATTACGATGTAAAAGCTAAAGGTGAACTTGATGTAAACAAAATTTACAAGGTTTTTTCTCAAAAAGGACTTGATTTGGATGGTTTCGTAAAAGCTGATCTGGCTTTGAAAGGAAAACAAAGTGATGCCGAAAAAGGAAACTACAGCAAACTAAACAACAAAGGAACTCTTGAACTTAGAAACATCGGAATTGCTTCTGAATATCTGCCTCAAAAATTTATAATTAAAGAAGGTATTTTTAAAATCAATCAGGACAAAATGACATTCAAAAACTTTTTGGCTGCTTATGGACAATCTGATTTTACGATGAATGGCTATTTACAAAATGTTTTTAATTATGCGACAAG
>Ga0307410_10001240_pt1 | contig 11330 bp, 7 predicted proteins | sample 322Ometagenome_3_FD_203707 | JGI IMG/M metagenome (GOLD analysis project Ga0307410, IMG submission 203707) | Maize rhizosphere microbial communities from greenhouse at UC Davis, California, United States - 322HYB-O-3 | ecosystem: Host-associated > Plants > Roots > Rhizosphere > Soil | place...
ATGACGGCGATGATCACGCCGGCCGTGTTGATCTCCGCGTGCGGCCTGCTGCTGCTCTCCACCACCAGCCGGGTCAGTCGCGTGTTCGACCGCGTGCGATCGCTCCCGCAACGGCTCGAGGAACTCGAGCGGCGCAAGAACGAGACCGCGCTGTACGACGAGCGCCGCACGCTGATCTTCGACCTGGTCGCCACCCTGACGCGACGCGCGCGGCTGCTGCAGTGGAGCCAGACGCTGTTCTACCTTGGCGTGGCGACGTTCGTCACGACCAGCATCGGGATCGGCGTCGTCGCGCTCGGCTGGATGCGGCACGCGTGGATCAACGTCGCGCTGTCACTCGCCGGCGGCCTGATGCTGCTTGCGGCCAGTGTGTTCCTGATCCTCGAGTCGCGCATCGCCCTGCACATGACGCAGCGCGAGCTCGCCTTCCTGAACCGCCTCGGCGATCACTACGCGCAGCGGCCCGCGCCGCCGGCCCCGCGGGTCGAGCGCGAGACGCGCGTCGAACTCCAGCCGGCACGTCGGCCCGCCTCGCGCCCGTGAGGTGTCGGCGCATGCCATAATCCGGCTGATGGCGGACGACTCCAGCCGCGCGCGCGTCGTGCACGTGCGGCGGTTCACCTCGTCGGCGGAAGCAGACCGTCACGAGCTCGAATACTGGCGGCAGCTTCCCGACACCGAGCGCGTGCTGCAGGTGTGGCGCCTCAGCCAGGAGCTGTGGCGCCTTCGCGGCGATCTCCTCGATGAACCCGGACTTTGTCGATCTGTTGCGCGCGTTCGTCGCCGCTGACGTCCGATTTCTCATTGTCGGCGCCTACGCGCTCGCTCTGCACGGACGGCCTCGCGCGACCGGAGATCTCGACGTGTGGATCGAGGCGACGCCCGACAACGCCGTGCGCGTGATGCGTGCGCTCGCCGCCTTCGGCGCGCCCGTGGCGGAACTCACCCAATCCGATTTTTCCCGTCCCGGCATCGTCTACCAGATCGGGGTGCCGCCGGGTCGCATCGACATCCTCACCGAACTGACCGGCCTGACCTTCGAGCAGGCGTGGCCCGATCGACTGCGGCGGCCGTTCGGCGAGATCGAGGTCGATTTCATCGGGCGTGCCTCGTTCATCCGCAACAAGCGTGCGACCGGACGGGCGAAGGATCTCGGGGACATCGAGGGCATGGAGTAACGGTGTGGCGCGGGAGACTGTAGTCCCCGCGCGTGACTGGCCGTGCTGGTGACTGCGGCGTTCTACTCGTCCCGCAACGCGACGAGCGGCTGGACGCGCATCGCGCGGCGCGCGGGAACGTAGCACGCCAGCAGCGCGAAGCTGCACAGCGTCGCCGCGCCGGCCGCAAGCGTCGCCGGATCGCTCGCGCTCACCTCGAAGAGCTGCGACGCCAGCACCCGGCTCGCGGCGACCGTTCCCGCCAGCCCGATGGCAATCGCGAGGATCACCAGCGTCGCGCCCTGCCCGAGCACCATGCGCAGCACGTCTCCAGGACGCGCGCCGAGCGCCATGCGCACGCCGATCTCGCGCGTGCGCCGTGCCACCGAATAGGCCATCACGCCGTAGGTGCCAATCGCCGCCAGCACGAGCGCGACGCCGGCGAAGAGCGCGAGCAGCAGCGTGTTGAACCGGCGCTGTGACCCGAGCGACCCCGCGATCTCCTCGAGCGTGCGGATGCGCGCCACCGGCTGCAGCGGATCGACCGCGAGCACCGCGTCGCGGATCGCGGGCGTCAGCGCGGCGGCATCGAGGTCGGTACGTAGCGCGAACATCGCCCAGTTCCACGGCTCCGTGTCCTGGAGATAGGGGATGTACATCAGCGGGTCCGCCGCCTGCTCGGGGTCGCGCTGGCGCACGTCGCCGGCGATGCCGACGATCTCGCGCGGCGGCTTCTTGGGCCCGCCGACCTGCACCTGCTTTCCGATGGGGTCTTCGCCGGGCCAGTACTTCGCCGCCGCGGACCGGCTCACAATCGCCACGAGCGGCGCCGTCGCGTCGTCGCGCTCGGTGAAGCCGCGGCCGCGGAGGAGCGGGACGCTGAGTGCCTGGAAGTACTCGGGGCTGACGATCTGGAAGTCGATTCCCTGGTCGACGCCCGGCGCCGGTTCGGGGCGCCCCGTGATCCAGAAGCCGCGGTTCACGGCGCCGCGCAGCGGCACGGTCAGCCCCATCGCCGCGGTGCTGACGCCTGGGATTGCGCGGAAGCGCTCGAGCACGCCACGGTAGAGCGCGGCCTTGCGCTCGGGATCGGAGTACCGCTCACCCGGCAGATTGATCTCCACCGCCACGACATGCTCGGGACGGAAGCCGAGATCGACGTGCTGCACCCGGACGAAGCTGACGATCAGCAGGCCCGCGCCGGCGAGCAGCACCTGGGCCAGCGCCAGCTCCGACACGACGAGCGCCTTGTGCAGGCGCCGCTCGGCGCGGCTGCCTGCGGTGCGCGGCCCCTCGTCCTTCATCGCGCCGACAGTATCGAGCCGGGCCGCCTGCATCGCCGGCACCAGGCCGAACACGAGCGCCGTCCCCATCGCCATGGCAAACGCGAAGACCACCGTCGCTGCGTCGGGACGCACCTCCGCCAGCCGCGGCAGGTCCTCCGGCGCCAGGGCCATCAGCGCGGTGACGCCCCAGCGCGAGAGCAGCAGCCCCGCCGCCCCGCCAGCGGTCGCGAGCACCGTTGTTTCGGTCAGGAACTGACGCGCGATGCGCGCGCGGGTGGCGCCGAGGGAGACGCGGATCGCGACCTCCCGCTGACGCGCGATGCCGCGCCCGAGCAGGAGGTTGGCGACGTTCACGCACGCGATGAGCAGCAGGAACGCGACCGCGCCGAGCAGGAGCAGCAGCGCGGGCCGCGCGGTGGCGACGATGTCGTCCTTCAGCGGGACGACGCGCGCGCCGAGCATGGTGTTCGTCTGCGGATAGTCCTGCGCCAGCCGCCGCATGATCGTGGACATCTCCGCCTGCGCCTGCTCCACCGACACGCCGTCTTTGAGACGACCAATCACGGAAATGAGGTGCGAGTCGCGGACCTGCGTGATGTCGCCGGGGAACGGATACGACTGCGGAATGCCGCGGTCCCCGGTGATGTAGAGGTCGGCATCGCGATCGAGCGCGAAGTCGGCAGGAAGGATGCCGATGATGGTGAAGGGGCGGCCGTTCAGCGTGAGCACGCGCCCGACGGCGTCGGAGGATCCGGCGAACAGGCGGTGCCACAGGCCCTGCGTGAGGAGCGCCACCTGCGGGGCTCCTGGCGCCTCGTCGGCCGTCGTGAACGAACGGCCGAGCGCGGGAGCGACGCCGAGCACGTCGAAGAGGTTGCCGGACGAGGAGACGGCGCGGAGGCGTTCGGGCCGGGTGGAGGGCCCGCTCCCGCCTTCGCTGAGGCGGCGGTCCGCAGGAGAGTCGGCCGCCGGACCGGAGGCGGTCATGTTGACGCCGATCTCGTCGTACGCAGCCAGCGCCTCGAAGGAGCGCGTGTCGCGGCGCCAGTCCATGAAGTTGGCGGGCGCCGCCCACCGGCGGCCGCTGTCCGGCGCCGTTTCCCAGACGGCCACGAGCCGATCGGCGTTCGCGTAGGGCAGCGGCTTCAGCATCACCGCGTTGATCACCGTGAACATCGCGGTGTTGGCTCCAATCCCCAGGGCCAGCGAGATGAGCGCGGCGACGGTCACCCGCGGCGTCGCCGCGAGCATGCGGCCGGCGTAGCGAATGTCTGCAAGGAGCGTCGACATGGCGGGTTAGACGGGCACGAGGGGCTTGCGGTTTAGCGTAAAATTCGCCGGCCGGGCCCTCTCGAGCCGCCCTGGCCAGGAACCACCGGATTCACGCTCGAACAGGAGACATCTCGTGACGTTTACGCGACGCCAGTTCATTACGTCCTCATCGGTCGCCCTCGCCGGCACCGCGTTTTCGCGGATCGCCCCCGCGCAGACGCCGTCGCCGGCCGGACAGGCCGCGGCGCCCCAGGCGCCGGCGGCGCCGCCGGTCACGAAGTTCGAAGACCTGCGCCGCAACGTCGGCTTCTTCACCGGTCAGGGCGGCACCATCGGCTATCTCGTCACGCCGGATGGCGCCATTGCCGTCGACGCGCAGTTCCCGGCGACCGCGAAGGCGTGCGTGGAAGGGCTGCAGCAGAAGTCGCCGAAGGGCATCCAGATGCTCATCAACACCCATTACCACGGCGATCACACGGGCGGGAACATCGCGTTCCGGCCGGCCGTGAAGAGCATCGTCCAGCAGGAGCGCTGCGCGAAGTTGTACAGGGAGTTCACCGAGAAGAACAATACGACGGCGCAGCAGGCCTACGCCGACCTCACGTTCGGCGAGAGCTGGTCGACGACCGTTGGGGACGAGAAGGTGTGGGCGCGCTACGACGGCCCGGGGCACACGGGCGGCGACGCGATGATCCACTTCGAGAAGGCGAACGTCGTCCACATGGGCGATCTGATGTTCAACAAGCTCCACCCGCGCGTGGATCGGCCCGGCGGCGCCTCGATCCGCAACTGGATCAAGGTGCTGGAGAACGCCTCGAAGAAGCACCGCGACGCGGCGTTCATCTTCGGGCACGCCAAGCAAGGACTGCCGGTGACCGGCACGGCGAAGGATCTGCTGGCGCTGCGCGACTACTTCTCCGCCGTCCTCGACCACGTGCAGAAGGGCGTGCGCGCCGGCCAGTCGCAGGAGCAGATCGTCGGCATCGAGTCGCTACCCGGGTTCGAGGACTACGCGTCCAGCGGACAGGTGCTGACGCTCAAGGGCACGCTCACCGCGGCATACGAAGAGCTGAATTCGAAAACCGAGTAAGCCCGAAAGACACGGAAGTCACGAAAGACACGAAAGTCGCGTAAGACCCGAAAGACCCGAAAGACAGGAAAGATAGTAGCCACTGAGACACCGAGGGACACCGAGTTGAGGAGTTCTCAGTGCCTCGGTACCTCGGTGGCCGTTAGACCGGTTCGTTCTTGCTGCTTGAGGCATACATGAAACGCATCATCATCACATCGGCGCTCGCGCTCGCGACGGCAGCGGGGCTTGCCGCCCAGTCGCCGGCGCCTGCGCCGTCTTCTCCCTTCGACGGCTTGAAGCTTCGCGAGATCGGTCCTGCGACGCCCTCGGGCCGCATCGACGACTTCGCCGTGCTCGAGAGCAATCCCGCCGTGTTCTACGTGGCCACCGCGACGGCCGGCGTCTGGAAGACGACGAACCACGGCACCACGTTCGAGCAGGTGTTCGACAGCAAGACGACTTCGTCCATCGGCGACATCGCGATCGCGCCGAACGACGCCAACCTGATCTGGGTCGGCACCGGCGAGAACAACAATCGCCAGAGCTCGTCCTGGGGCGACGGCGTCTACAAGAGCGGCGACGGCGGCAAGACGTGGACGCACGCCGGGCTCGCCGACTCGAAGCACATCGCGCGCATCATCGTCGACCCGATGGACTACAGCACGGTCTACGTCGCGGCGCTCGGCAGTCTGTGGGGTCCGGGCGGCGAGCGCGGCGTCTACAAGACCACCGACGGCGGCCAGACCTGGACGCGCGTGCTCAACGTCGACGAGCAGACCGGCGCGACCGAGCTGGTGATGGACCCCTCGAACAACAAGGTGCTCTACGCCGCCACCTACCAGCGTCAGCGCGCGACGTGGGGCATGAACGGCGGCGGCCCGGGCAGCGCGATTTACAAGACGAGCGACGCCGGGCGGACGTGGGCGAAGCTGACCAGCGGCATCCCGCAGGGACCGATGGGCCGCATCGGCCTCGACGTCTACCGCAAGGATCCCAATGTCGTCTACGCGCGCATCGAGCACGAGACCGAGGGCGGGGTCTACCGCTCGGACGATGCCGGCGCGACATGGAGGAAGCTGAGCTCGACGAACCCGCGGCCGATGTACTTCAGCCAGATCCGCATCGATCCGCAGAACGATCACCGGATTTACGTGCTCGGCGTACAGCTGCACGTGTCCGATGACGGCGGCAAGACCTTCCGCGCCGACGGCGCCGAGCGGATTCACGTCGATCATCACGCGATGTGGATCAACCCGAACGACTCGAACATGATCTTCGTCGGCAACGACGGCGGCGCCAGCATTTCCTACGACCGCAGCAAGACGTGGGTGTGGATGCCGAACCTGCCGGTGGCGCAGTTCTATCACGTCGCCTACGACAACCAGGTGCCGTATCACGTCTGCGGCGGGCTGCAGGACAACAACACGTGGTGCGCGCCGAGCGCCAAGCGCAACGAGCACGGCATCGCCAACGACGACTGGTACATCATCGGCGGCGGCGACGGCTTCCAGGCGCAGATGGATCCCACCGACGCGCGCATCCTCTACGCCGAGTCGCAGGACGGCCGCATGAACCGCGTCGACCGCGTGACCAACGAGCGCAAGTCGATCCGTCCGGAGGCGCCGGAAGGCGAGGCTGCGTACCGCTGGAACTGGGACACGCCGGTCCGCATCTCACAGCACAACCCGGCGACGATCTTCGTCGGCGGCAACCGGCTGTTCAAATCGACCGACCGCGGTCACTCGTGGAAAGCCATCAGCCCCGACCTGACCACCAACACCGATCGCGAAACGCTGTCGCTCATGGGCATCGTCGCCAAGGAGTTCAAGATCGCCAAGCACGACGGCGTGCAGTCGTACGGAAACCTGGTGCAGTTCTCCGAGTCGCCGCGCAAGCCGGGCATCTACTACACGGGCTCGGATGACGGCGTGGTGAGCGTGTCGCGCGACGACGGCGCGAACTGGGCCAACGTGACGTCGAAGGTTCCCGGCCTGGCGAAGAACGCCTACGTAGCCAAGCTCGAGGCGTCGCGCTTCGAGGACGGAACCGTGTACGCCGCGTTCGACGCGCATCGCACGAACGACTTCGGCACCTACGTGTATGCGAGCACCGATTTCGGCCAGACGTGGCGATCGATTGCCGGTGACCTGCCGAAGGGCCAGGTTGTGCGGACGGTGACCGAAGACCTGAAGAACCCTGAGGTCCTCTATCTGGGGACCGAGTCGGGCCTCTTCGTGACCACCGATCGCGGCCGCCACTGGATGCGCCTGGACAGCTTCCCGACCGTGCCGGTGTACGAGATCACGCTGCACCCGCGTGAGAACGACATGATCGTCGCGACACACGGGCGCGGTGTCTGGATCCTCGACGACCTGGCCCCGTTCCAGCAGTTCGCCAAGGCGCAGCAGACCGACGCCTTCGTGTTCGAACCCGAGGTCGTGTCGCACCAGCTCGCGTCGGGCGAGCGGATGAAGGACTTCGAGGGGAACCGGCTGTTCCTCGGCGAGAACCCGGCGCGCGGCGCGCGGATCTCCTACTACCTCAAGTCGGCGCCGAAGGATCTCAGGCTCACGGTCAAGGACGCATCCGGAGCGGTGGTTCGCGAGATCTCCGGCGACGCCACGAAGAACGCCCGCAAGGCAGGCATCAACACGGTCGTGTGGGACGGCCGGATCAAGCCGCTGCCGCCGATGCGCAACCAGCAGGGCGGCGGCGGGGGCGGCGGCTTCTTCGGCAACATCAACAACGGCCCGCTCGTGCTGCCCGGCACCTATCGCGTGTCTCTCTCCGTGGACGGCCGCGAGACGCAGACCGCGAACCTGCGCGTCCAGGGCGACCCGGAAATTCAGATCACCGACGCCGATCGCAAGACGCACTTCGACACCGTGCTCGCGCTCCACGCCCTGCAGGGGACGATGAACGAGGCGGCCGACGTCGTGCTCGACATGAACAAGCAGATCGACTCGATCAACGATGCCCTCAAGGGACAGGCGAACGTCCCCGGATCGCTGAAGACGATGATTGCCGAGCTCGACAAGCAGGTGGACGAGCTCCGCACGCGTCTCGGCGTCAGCGGCCAGGGCGGGTTCGGCGGCGGCGGCAACACGAACGTGCGCGGCCGCGTCGGTCAGCTGAAGGGGCAGGTCATGAACTCGACGTCGCTGCCCACGGAGACACAGACGCGCCTGGCATCCGAGGTGCGCGCCGCCGCGTCGAAGGTGGTGGACGAGGTGAACGCCGCCGTCGCGAAGTTCCCGTCGCTCTACAAGGAACTGGCGACGAGCGGAATGTACCCGATGCCGCTCAAGCCAATCGGAAAGGTGAGCACGAGCAACGAGCCGTAACCTCGTTGGCGTTCTTCGTTCTTCGTTGGTCGTTGGTGAACGGCGCGGCCCGGTGCCTCGACGACCAACGGAGAACGTTCAACGACCAACGACTGTGTCGCCGAACAGCCTCTCGAAGTTCTCTCCGAAGATCAGCCGCTGATCCGCGGCGCTCACGTTCAGTCCGTCAAGTATCGATTTCTGCTCCGCGTGGATGCTCGCCTGCCAGCCGCGCGGGAAGAAGGACGAGTCGGTGCCGAACAGCAGGCGCGACGGCCCGACCACGGCGATCGCCTGGCGGAACACGTCTTCGAGCGTCAGGGCGGGCATGTAGCGGATCCAGCCGTTCGAGCTCGAGGTGTCGAGATACACGTTCGGGCACATGTCGGCGAGGATGAGCGTTTCGCGGAACAGCCCTGCGCCGAAATGCGGCACGATGAACGGCACCGTCGGGTAGGCGGTCGCAAGCGGCTGCAGGTCGAGCGGGTTTCCGAGCCGCACGTCGAACCGGCTGGGCAACCCGAGTTTCTTGCGCACGCCGACCGACAGCACCCCGCAGTGCACGAACACCGCCGCTCCCGGATGCGCGGCGACGACGTCGAGCACGCGGTCGGTGCGAACGTCGTCGAGCGCGACGTGGTGCATGGCGGGGAACAGGCACGCCGCCTTGAGGCCGAGGTCCGCCAGCCCGCGGCGCGTGCGATCGGTGGCGTCGGCCTGCGCGGGATCGACCATGAAGAACCCGGTGAGCCGTGACGGGTGCCGCGCCACCGCCGCCGCGGCCGTTTCCTCGTCGCGCGGCACGCTGGCGATGATCGCCGCGCGCTGAACGTTGTGCCCGTCGAGCTCGCGCACCCAGCGGTCCGCGAGCTGCTCGGGCCCGCCCGGCGCCTCCCATCCGAGGAACGTCGTCACGTCCTCGATCGACTCGGCGCGCCCACGCTGCCACGCGAGCGCGGCAAAAAACCCCTCGGAGAAGAAATGACAGTGCGCGTCGCAGATCATTGGCGATTGGTGATGAGGTGATTAGCGAGTGGCGGCGACTGTATCATCGGCGCGTGCGGTTTCGCGATCCCACGCGTTGTGTGCGTTGGGAATTCGCCTCGTTGGGAGTTGGCCCATCGGGATTTCGGAGTTGACGTTATCATTCCCCCGGCTCAACCGATGAACTGGTGGTACTGGGTCGTGCTGGGGCTGGCGCTCGCCGCGATCGAGCTGGCAACGCCCGGCGGCTTCTACGTGATCTTCTTTGCCATCGGCGCGCTCGCAGTCGGCGGGCTGCGCCTGTCGGGCGCGATCCACGCGCCCTGGCTCGAATGGCTGCTCTTTCCGGTGATTGCGCTGGTCGCCCTTCGGTTGTTCCGCGAGCCGTTGCTCGGGCGCATGCGCATCGGCCAGGGGCCGGACGACGTGGATTCGCTGGTCGGCGAAGTCGCAACGCCCATCGGCGACATCGCGCCAGGACAGCATGGCCGCGCGGAGCTGCGCGGCACCGGGTGGTCGGTGCGGAACGTGGACACCGCGCCGCTGGCGGCGGGCCAGCGCTGCCGCGTGGTCGCCGTGCGCGGCCTGATGCTCGACCTTCGACAGGAGTGACACCGACGTGGAAGGCGCAGTCATAGTCTTCGTTCTCGTCGCCCTGCTCGTCCTCTTCGTCGTCTACAAGACGGCGGTAGTGGTGCCGCAGCAGAGCGCCTATGTGGTGGAGCGCCTCGGCCGCTACCATGCGACGCTCAACGCCGGCTTTCACGTGCTCGTCCCGTTCGTGGACGTGATCCGCTACCAGCATTCGCTCAAGGAGCAGGCGCTCGACATCCCGGCGCAGGTCTGCATCACCCGCGATAACGTGCAGGTGGGCGTCGACGGCATCCTCTACCTGAAGGTGCTCAATCCGGAGCGGGCGTCGTACGGCATCTCGAATTACCTGTTCGCGATCACGCAGCTCGCGCAGACGACACTGCGCAGCGAAGTCGGCAAGATCGACCTCGATCGAACGTTCGAGGAGCGCAGCACGATGAACCTGGCCGTCGTCGGGGAGCTCGACAAGGCGTCCGAGCCGTGGGGCGTCAAGGTGCTGCGCTACGAGATCAAGAACATCCAGCCCCCGGCGGACATCCTGGCGGCGATGGAGAAGCAGATGCGGGCGGAGCGCGAGAAGCGTGCCGTCATCCTCAACTCCGAGGGGCAGCGGGACGCCGCGATCAACACCGCGGAAGGCGAGAAGCAGCAGGTGATCAAGGCGTCGGAAGCGACGCGGCAGCAGCAGATCAACGAGGCGGAGGGCCAGGCGGCAGCCATTCGCGCGGTTGCGGCAGCAACGGCCGAGGGCATTCGCGCGGTGGCCGCCGCCATCCGGACCGAGGGCGGGATGGAAGCCGTCCAGTTGCGGGTTGCCGAACAATACGTCACGCAGTTCGGGAACATCGCCCAGAAGACCAACACGGTCGTGGTGCCCGCGAACGTCTCGGACGTTTCCGGGATGATTGCGGCGGCGATGAAGGTCTTTGGGAGCACGGCGAGCCGGTGACGCAGCAGCGTTGATGGAGCCATCGCCACTGAGACACCGAGACACTGAGGACCACCAGTGTCAGTCCGTCGGTGCGTCGTGGCTCAGTGCCGCAGTGCCGCTGCGGTCTTCTCGACGACTACCGTCGTCTCGAGATGCGTGCTCCGTCGCGCCCACACGACCGTGAGCACGATCGCGACGAAGGTCAGGCCGATCGAGAGGCCCACCCACAGACCCGCGACGCCCCAGCCGAACCAGAAGCAGAGCGCGTAGCCGGCCGGCAGACCGAAGAACCAGTGGCCAATGACGTTCATGATCATCGGCGTCCGCGTGTCGCCGATGCCGCGCAGCACGCCGGTCGCCACCGCCTGCGTGCCGTCGAAGAGCTGAAAGGCGGCGGCGATCGCGAGTAGGCGCATCCCGATGCTCAGCAGCCCCGGATCGTCGCTGAACGGCCGCAGCAGCGGCCTCGGCGAGAGGATGAAGACCATCCCGATCGTGCACATGATGGCGGCCCCGAGCGCCAGTGCCGTCCACCCGGCGTGAACCGCGCGTGGCGAATCGCCGGCCCCGATCGCATGACCGACGCGCACCGCACCCGCTGACGACAGGCCGAGCGGCACCATGAAGGCGAGCGCCGCGATATTCAGCGCGATCTGGTGCGCGCCGAGAGAGACGGGATCGAGCCTGCCGGCGAGCGCGCTCACCGCGGCG
>Ga0307410_10001241_pt1 | contig 11329 bp, 3 predicted proteins | sample 322Ometagenome_3_FD_203707 | JGI IMG/M metagenome (GOLD analysis project Ga0307410, IMG submission 203707) | Maize rhizosphere microbial communities from greenhouse at UC Davis, California, United States - 322HYB-O-3 | ecosystem: Host-associated > Plants > Roots > Rhizosphere > Soil | place...
GGCCTCGACAATATAGTGATGAAGGCGCTCGCGAAGTCGCAGAAGGATCGATACCCGAACGCAAAGGCTTTTTCACAGGACATTACCAGATTCCTAAATGGTAAGGGTGTCGAAGCTCCTGCCTACCAGCCGGAATCCGGTGAACGGCGAACCCAGCTTCCGCGCCCGTCCGAACAGTCGAAATCCATAGCGATACTTCCCTTCAAGTTTCTAAATCTTGGAGGAGCATCGGAGAACACGGACGACCGCTTCCTTGGCCTCGGCCTTGCGGACGCTTTGATCACACGCCTCAGCAAAATTCGACGCTTTCTGGTTCGTCCGACGAGCGCGATCATCGCATTCGGCGACACGCTTTCCGACCCGATCAAAGCGGGGGATGCCTTAAATGTCGATTACATCATCGACGGAAACATCAAGAAAGCGAACGATCGGTTACGGGTCACGATCCAACTTCTTGATGTGAAAGACAATGCCGCGATTTGGGCGACTTCGATCGATGAGAAACTGGCCGACGTACTGACGCTGGAAGACACTCTTTCGATCAAGGTCATCGAGGCCCTGCTGCCGCAGTTGACGGGGAGCGAACTCGCCGATTTCGCGAAGCGGGGCACGGACGTTCCGGAAGCTTTTGAGCAATATTTGCGGGGACGGTATTACTTTAATAGCTTTACGGAAGAGGGACTGGCCAAAGCATTCGTTGCGTTTCACTCGGCGATTGCGGCAGATCCGGGCTACGCTTTGGCCTACTGCGGGATCGCGGACTATTATAGCTGGCTCGGGATCATCGGGGTGCTGCCGCCGCAGGAATGCTTCCTCCCCGCGATCGAGGCAGCAGGAAAGGCGGTGGAGCTTGACGCGGATTTGTCCGACGCGCACGCGACGCTAGGGTTCGCCCTTCATGCCGGTAACTACGATTGGGCGGGTGCGGAGCGTCATCTCAAGCGGGCGATAGAACTCAACCCCGGGAATGGGGTCGCATACGTTTGGTACTCGATCGTTCTTTTCACCGAAGGGAGATTTGACGAAGGGCTGGAACTTGCGCGACGGGGAGTTGACTTGGACCCGCTCACACCGTTCAACCATCACAATATCGGCTGGGGATTGTACTACGCCCGCCGCTTCGATGAGGCGGCTGATCAGTACCGAAGCGTGATCGAGAACTTTCCCGAATACAGTTTCGGGCACCTCGGCCTGGCTAAAGTAAACCGAAGAATAGGCAACACGAAAGACGCCCTGCGTCAGGTACAGCGCGGGAATGAATTAATGGGCAACAGCCTTTTTTCGCGTCTTGCGGAGGCGGAGACGTTCGCGGCCGACGGTCAGACCGAAACGGCGCGGGAGAAGCTGAACGAGATTCTGAAGCTCGGTGAAGACCGATATGTGTCCCCCTACCAGACCGCTCTGGTCTATTGCTATCTTGACGATCATGAGAACGCGATCAAGATGCTCCAGCACGCGGCGTCCATAAGCGAGGCGTGGCTGAACTGGATGGGGGTGGATCCTGTTCTTGACCCGCTCCGTAGCGACGATCGATTTGAACAGATCTTCGAAAACACAGGGTATCGTCCACTTTTCAGTAATTTCGCAAAAAGTTCGACAAATCTGTTGAACGAAAAGAGTACTGACGCGGACCGAGGGAATTCTGTCCCTGTGCACGATCTGACGACACTGATGATCGAGGATGTGCATACGACATCAGACGGTTCGACAGGATCTTTTCCGAATCCACGCAAACGCAGATCGATCGCCGCAGCGGCAGGACTCATTGCAGTGCTGGGAATTTCAGGGCTCGGATATTTTTACTACTCGCGCGTACCCGGGGCGACTCCTATTTATCGGCCGGTCAGTTTTCAGAACGCGAGCGTGGTCGTACTGCCGTTCAAGTCGGCCGACGCGGTAAACGAGAATCTTGGGGTGGGCCTTGCGGATTCGATCACGCAGCGGATCGGAAATCTCAAATCTCTAACGGTTATCTCAGCCAGTTCCGGGAGATTCGTGCGCGACCGGGAACCGGAACGGATCGCGGAGGAACTCGGAGTGACCTTTATTCTCCGCGGTACTTTGGAGCGTTCGGACGGAATAGCGTCTGTGACGGCGGAGTTCATAAATGCCCCGGCGAACTCCGTTCTTTGGTCGGAGACATTCACCTCGAAGAAGGGAAATTTATTCGAGCTGCAAACCCAGATCGCTTCGAAGATGTGGACAACACTTGGCGTGAACCCGCTGCCGATGGAGAAGAAGCAGATCGAGAAGGTTTACACCTCCGATCCGAGTGCATACGAACATTACCTTTTGGGCCGATCGGAGATGGCCAGCCGTGACGCGGCGGGACTTAGAAAGAGCATCGAATATTTCTCTCAGGCCGTACGGCGCGATCCGGATTTCGCCTCCGCGTATATCGGCCTTGCTGACGCTCATTCTCTGCTCAATCTTTACGACGTGGATCCGCCGCCCGACGCATACCCCAAAGCCAAAGAGTATGCGGAGCGGGCTCTGGCGATCGACCCGGATCTGGCGGACGCTCACGCTTCTCTGGCGTATATAAAGTTCTATTACGAGCGCGATCGATCGGGCGCGGAACTGGAGTTTCGGCGAGCGATCCAGATGAACCCGTCGTACGCCCAGGCCCATCATTGGTTCGGGCTTACCCTGGCGGGGATGAACAAACCCGTGGATGCGTTAAGTGAGATCGAAACGGCCGAACGCCTCGACCCGAGTTCCCTTTCGATCAAGGCGGCGTCGGCGATCGTAAGATTCTTCGCTGGTGATTACGAAGACGCTCTTGCCGCGGCAGATCGGGCGCTTTCCGCAAATCCGAAATTCGTCCCGGCCCACAAGGTGAAGCGCTGGATATACGCGGCGCAGGGAAATTGGGACGCCGCACGCGGTTCCTTCGAACAGGAAAGACAAAACACGCCGGGAGACCCGAACGCAGCGGGCTGGAAAGTGATCGAAACGCAACTGGCATCATTGGATGAGCCTGCCCGTTCGGAAGCCTTAGCCACACTCGAAGCGGCCTTGAGTTCTGATGGTGTGAAGGGAGACGACTTCACCTACGCCTTTGAGATCGCGCTTGCTTATAACCATTTAGGTGATAAGGAAAAGGCCCTCGGCTGGCTTGAGCGTGCCGATGCCGCCGGTACGCACAGCTTCAATATGATGGAGCCGGACCCGCGAATTGCGAATCTCAGACAGGAACCTCGCTTCAGGAAACTCCTGGAACAACTGCACAAAAGCAAATAGTTTGACCCGCCAACACTCTGGTGACAGAATATCCACGAGCAGACACGTTGACCTCATGAACGTTCGATGGACCACCCTGAAGTAAGTCCGGAAAATTCGATGATCGGCCGTCGAGTCGGCGCCTATCTCTTATCAGACGAGATAGGCCGCGGCGGTATGGGCGCGGTGTACCGAGCGCGCCGGGCCGACGGCGAATTTGACCAGACAGTTGCGGTGAAATTGATCAAGCGCGGTATGGATACGGACATGATCCTCCGGCGCTTCCGACGCGAACGCCAGATACTTGCCTCCCTGAATCATCCCAACATTGCATATTTTTTGGGCGGCGGATCGACCGAAGACGGGCTTCCGTATTTTGTGATGGAGTACATCGACGGGCTGCCGCTCTACAAATACTGCAACCGCAAACGGCTTACGACGAATGACCGGCTGGTCGTGTTTCGGCAAGTGTGCTGGGCTGTAGCGGCGGCCCACGAGGCTCGAATTGTGCATCGCGATCTAAAACCGTCAAACATAATAGTTAAGGACGACGGAAAGCCCAAACTCCTTGATTTCGGTATCGCCAAATTGCTCGATCCTGATCTCAGTGCCACCGACAATGAGCCGACCGCCACGCACATGCGCGCGATGACGCCCGAGTACGCTTCCCCTGAGCAAATTGTCGGTGACACGGTCGGGCCGGCATCGGATATCTATTCTCTAGGGGTGATTCTTTACGAGTTGCTTTCAGGGCACCGGCCTTACAGGTTTCGCCGTCAGGTGCCGGAAGAGATCGCCAGGTTGATCCGTGAAGAGATGCCGACGAATCCGAGCGCGTCGGTTACGAGCGATCAGGAACTGGTTCCGGATAACGGCGGCCTGATGACCGCTGAACGTCTATTCGAGGGACGCAGTGCGACGCCGGAAATCCTTAAACGAGAACTCGCCGGGGATCTGGATAAGATCGTACTTAAAGCGATGCGCAAGGATCCGGTTGACCGATATCGGACAGTGATGGACCTTGCCGACGACATAACCAATTATCTCGAAGGCCGCCCGGTTAGGGCCGAGTTTTTTGTAACGCGGACGAGCATCGCGGGAATGCGGAAACCCGGTTCACTTTCGATCGCGATCCTTCCCTTCAAAGTTATGTCTTCGCAAGCCCCCGGGGAAACGGGAAGCGAATTCGTTGGGATCGGAATGGCCGACGCCTTGATATCGAGGTTGAGCGGACTGCCGCGCTTAATAGTACGTCCGACGACATCAGTACTTCCCTTTTCGGATTCGAACCCGTTCGAGGCGGCAAAGCAGCTCGGGGTGGATTACATTCTGGATGGTAATGTCCGGATCGTCGGGGGAAGGATACGCGTATCCGTACAACTATACCGCGCGTCGGAAAACACAACGGAGTGGGCGAAAGCTTTCGACAAGGATGTCGGAGATGTTCTGGAATTGGAAGACGCGCTCGCAGAGCAGGTGACCGCCTCTCTGCTCCCTCAACTCTCGGCGGATGAGCGCGACCGTTTGGGGCGGCGCGGGACGAACAAACCGGGAGCGTACGAGGCATATATCCGCGGGCGTTATTTTTGGAGCCGGTTTACGGAAGAGGGGCTTGATAAGGCCGTCGGTGAATTCAACAAAGCGATCGGGATCGATCCTGATTACGCACATCCGTATATCGGGCTTGCAGATTATTACATATGGGCCGCGATCTTCGGTCAGATACCTTCGGCGCAAGGTTTCCCGAAGGCGATCGACGCGGCCAGAAAGGCGCTCCAGATCAACGACACTCTTGGGGAAGCGTACGCTGTACTCTCGTTCTGCGTATTTCTCTACGACTGGAACTGGACCGACGCCGAGTACCTGATCAAGCGTGCGATCGAACTGAATCCGCATTACTCGATCGCCCATGAATATTATTCTAACTTCCTGATCGCGCAGCGGCGTTTCGACGAAGGCCTAAAGGAAATGTTTCTCGCCGAGCAGCTCGACCCCGTCTCGCCGAGAACGATCATTATGACGGCGTGGACGCTCTACCAGACCCGCCGTTATGACGAAGCCCTCGAGAAAGCGAAGAAGGCCGCCTCGATGAGCAAGGGAAACCCGCAGGCGCTGCTTCATCTCGGGAACACGCTGGCCGCGACCGGGAATCTTGAAGAAGCGGTCGAGGCTCTCAGGAAGAGCGCCGAAACATGGAGCGCCGCCGGGCTTCCGAGGTACATGCTCGCTTGTGTGCGCTCGGCCCAGGGCGACCGTAAAGCGGTCGACAAGATACTTAACAAGTTGATCGAGACGGCGAATGAATCCTACATGAAGCCATACTTCGTAGGCATGGCGGCCGTTGCGGCGGGCGATCACGATCTGGCGTTCGAGTGGTTCGATCGGGCGGTCGAGGAACGCAACGAATGGCTTCTGTGGTTTGGGACAGAGCCGAAGCTCGATGCGATACGTTCTGATCCGAGGTACACGGAGATACTCCGCAAGACGAACAATCCGATCCTGAAGGGCTCGCATCCTGATAATTCGGAATCGCCGGATACCGCGGAGCGGGAGCGATCGATCGCGGTGCTGCCGTTCAAGGTAATCAGGGCCGAGGAGGCGGCTGAGTCGAAAGAAGACGAATACCTGAGCATCGGTCTCGCAGATTCGGTCACGATGAGGCTTTCCAACATCCGGAAGTTTTTGGTGCGGCCGACGAGTTCGGTGCTGCAGTTTGCAAAAACCGAAAGCGACCCTTTCGCTTCCGGGGAACAACTGGGGGTAGATTTTGTGGTCGATGGCATCATTCGACATGTCGGAGACCGAATACGTGTGACGGCGCAGTTGTTAAATGTTGCGGAGGGCTCGACTCGTTGGTCCGCAAGCTTCTCCGAGAAATTTACGGACGTGCTCGAGTTGGAAGATTCGATCGCCGGGCAGGTCACCAAGAGCCTTCTGCCGAAGCTTACCGGCGAGGGCCTGACGAACATCAACAAGCGCGGCACGAAGAGCCCAGAGGCACACGATGCTTACCTGCAGGGCCGATTTTTCTGGAATCAATTTGAGATCGACTCGTTCCCGAAGGCACTGAAGGCGTTCAAGCGTGCGGTCGAGTTGGATCCGGAATACGCGTTGGCACACGCGGGGTTGGCGGATTACCACACGTGGGCCTGCATTTACGGGATGGAATCGCCGGCCGAGGGGTTCCCCAAAGTTTTCGAATCCGCGACAAGGGCGATCGAGATAGATTCTTCGCTCGCGGAGGCATATGCGGCGCTGGGGCTGTATTATTCGAACGCACAGGAATGGGACCGCGCGGAGGAATTTTACCGCAGGGGGCTGGAACTGAATCCAAGCTACCCGCTCGGGCACGAGTGGCTTTCAGCCATTTTGATGGGGACCGGACGTTTTGAAGAAGGGGCGAAAGAGATACGAATGGCCGAGGGGCTCGATCCGCTTTCGCTACGCCCAAAGGTGCTGACGTCATGGACGCTTTATCAGGCCCGCGATTACGAAGGCTCGCTTCAAAAGGCACGCGAGCTTTGGGAGCTGAACCCCGATTTTATGCAGTCGCACATGCAGCTCGCTAACGTATTGCTGGAGATGGGCGAAACCGGGACGGCGCTGGAGCATGCAAGGCGGGCCGTCGAACTGGAACCCGATTCGCCCCTCCCGGTTTACGGGCTTACATGGGCCTTGATGCGATCGGGTTTGGCCGAAGAGGCAAACGATCTGGTAGACAAATGGACGGGAATCTCCAAAGACGAGTACGTGGCTCCGTATTTTCTTGCGATGTGCCGCGAGGCGATAGGTGACCGCGATTTTGCGATCCAGTTGCTCCGTGAGTCGGTGGATGAAAACAGTGCCTGGATCTTGTGGTTGGGGACCGAGCCGAAGCTTGATGCGATGCGGGATGACGATCGATACAAGGCACTGCTTAAATCTACCAAGAATCCGATTTACGGAAAGCTCTATTCCGGTGGAAGTGAAAGTTAGTTACCGCGAAGTTCTCCCGGGATGTGAGCCGGTCGTTGGGTTGATCCGTTTCGTCCGGAAAAACGCGAAGCTGAAGCTACGGGCTTATCTGATTCTATATCCGGTTTCGAAACCTAGCCTTTGTCTCGACCGTCGGGGCGATCCCGAAAATAGTAAAACCCGTTTCGCTCATCTGCACGATGCCGGCGTTCCATCGAAATCAGACCGGTTCCCCGAGGGTGCGGTTGTCTTTGGCCGTTTCATTGGTTCCCACTTTAAGCGGTCATACGATGGTCATACGTGGGCCTAAATGGTCATACGACAGCGTCCCAATCCGTCTCGGTTTTAGACGGATTGGGACGCTTCGAAAACACGGATCAAACCTGAAGCGATTCCAGTCGGGACCCTATCTGGGGCCGGCCGGTGCGGTAGTGAATATTGCCGAAAGTTCCCTGTCTCCCGTGTTGACGGCCCTGATTTTCCATGTGCCGGCGGAAACCGGGCGGTTGACGAAGATCGACCTGAACCAGGAATTTGCCTCGGGCGTGCCGGCAAGATTCTTGCCCACCTCTAACCCCTTTTCATCGAAGATAGTGGCGGAAATGCCGGATCCTCCCATAAACACAAGACCGAAGCTGGCCGCAGCCGAGACCGGTACTTCGATCTCGATCGCCTGGCCCGGAGTCAGGCTGAGCTCCTTCGCCCAAACTGGCTGGGTTTGGGGAGAGGATAGTTCGAAACTGGGCGAAATACCGGTACCGTAAAATCGGTCCGCTCCCTTGCCGTAAACGTCAGCCATTCCCGTCGGAACCTGAACGTCGGGCGTGTGATTCCCTTTCGGCCCAATAGCCAGACGTGGTTTAACAAATGACGAAAAATCGGAAGTGCCGGTCAGGTCGGTGTGAAGATTCTTCGACTTGGCGTTGTCCTTCACTTCCCAGATCGCGGAGGGAACTGTCACCACTCCGTCGTTCCATTCATTGGCGTAGCAGATCGTCGGCAGGGCTTCGCCGGCCAGCGCTGAAAATCTGACACTCTTTCGATTCCGCGTCGTTTTGTTGAATTCCGAAGCCGCATCCTGCCGCAGTTGGCGCACAGCTTCTACACTCTTGCCCAAGACCTCAAACGCCGAATTCATAATATCCGCACAGGGCGATCCCATATTCGGGGTTCCCAGCATCACAAGGTGCGACACCTGAGGGCGGCCGTCCTCCGAATTCGGGGGCATCAATCGATTAATGTAGTCGCGAGAGATCAGCCCGCCCATCGAATGGGCGACAATGTCCACATGCCAGGCATTGCGGTCACGTTGGGCGTAATCGATATATTTTTTGAGTTCTTCGGCATTCTGACCGATCGTATTGGTCGGATCGGTGGACAGGAAAGCACCGCCGGTGTTCATCACCCCCTTCTCAGCCTTTTCCCCAACCGGAAACGCCTTCCAATCGTAAGAGTGCGACGTGGTCAGGATGTTCTGCCACGGTTCCCATGCCTTCCAATTGCTCCACAACCCGTGAACGAGCACCAAAGGTTTGGGAGCAACCTTGAGATTCCTGGTCATCTCATCTACCTTCTTCCCGTTCTCGGCAAGCTCGGCTTTGATACGCTGCACTAGACGTGGACGTCCATCGTCGTACCAGGCATACCCCGACGAATCCCACATTATCTCGATCTCTTTTTCTTCACCGCCGGGAATTCTGGCGGAGACCTCGATATCTTCGAGAGGGGCATCCGGCCTCGCTCCGTCCCACTTATCGCCCTTATAAGTCTCTTTGAATTTAACTTCGCCAAATTTCTCTTCCTGAGAAGTGTTGAGGACGGTCGCCTTGATCTTTATTAGATTTCCGTCGATCGTTCCGGTTTGTTCGGTGATCTCACGCCAGGCATTCCAATCAGGGAACTTCATATCCTCGAACTTGACGTCAACCAGGCGGAGAGGTGCCCCGCATTTGTCGAGGTTCCATTCGATCGTCTCTTCGACGTTCTGCCAGGTGTTGGTGAATGACCCGGCGATATGGTTCGGATTGGCCGGATCGATCTTGTGTGCACCTGTGCTGCTCACCGAGTTACCTTCAATTGTCGTTTCCGTCGGGGGCATTGTCAGCTCCTTGCCCTCCTTCTTCGTGCATTGGCCGCTGTATTCAGACGATTGTTTCCCGGTGGTTTCACCCTTGATTTGTGGGACGCCGACGCTGACCGTATAGGTCCCATCGGAATTGACACCAATTGTGACGTTCGCCACAGCATTGTCGGAACCGCTAGTTTTGGTTTCCGAGATCGAAGTACCCTTCATTTCTTTCCAGGTCTTACCGCGGTCGCACGAATTCAGCTCCATCGCGTCAATCTTCTCTTTCGACGAGAATTTGTGATTGATCGTGGCCTTTGCGTTACTCCGCCCGTTACCCTCTGGAGCCTCTACAACGGCGACGCGAGCGGTGTAGTTGTATCTCATCTCCCATTCACGGGTGTCATGGCCGCGGTTGGAGACACGCTCGACGCGCTTTCGGTCGGTACTGGTTTGGGTGCGCGTATAGGTGACAACTCCCGTCCACGCTCCGGAACATTTTGCCGCGGATGGCTTAATCGTCGAGGCGGTTGTCGCACGTTTCGTCTGGGCGAAAACGGTTGCTTGAGCCGTCATGATCGAAGCGAGGATCAAAAAGCTTATAAGTCTGAGGGAACGCATATTATTACCTTTAAGTATCTGAAATAGGCTCTTTCACGATGTAACGCGGTACTCGCGCAGGAAACGTATCAGGGGTTCAGCCACCCGTTGTTTGGGCAGTGTTTTGCGGCGTTTGAATGCTTGCCGTGGCTACTTTCTAAGCAGGTAACCACGGAAGACGCCGGACATACTGGATAGGCCGAATCTGATTCTCCGGTGATGACTATGCTATCGCCGCTTCGATTATGCTCATTATTCCGTTGGTCGGAATAATACGAGTCAGTTTCAAACCGGAATCCGCCAGAAGTTTCTCGAACTGGGCCGCAGTTCTCTCCATCCCGCCCGGAGCCGCGAGCATTTCCAGGTCAATTATCTTCGAGAAGTGAGGCTCGTTTCCCTCTGGAATGATGGTCTCGATAATCAGCATCCTCGCACTTTCAGTCATATTGTGACGGATATTTCGGAGGATGACCTGATTTTTCTCGTCGTACCAATCGTGAACGATGTGCTTCAGCAAATAAATGTCGGCAGACACGGGAATGGACTTAGTGAAGTCGCCGATGACCAGCTCGGCACGGTCGGCCACGCCGTATGAGTCAAGCATCTCCGGTGCTCTCTGCAGGACTTCCGCAAGATCGAAAAGTATGCCTTTGGCCCGGGGATTCGCATTTAGGACCTCCGCGAGCAGATGGCCGAGTCCACCGCCAATATCCGCGATCGTTCCCGCATGGGAAAAGTCGTAAGCCTGGAGTAGCGGTTCGGTTGTCTGGCGAGTGTAGCTTGTCATCGCCTTATTGAAGATCTGCCCGAGCTCAGGGTTGGTCTTAAATAGATAAGGGAAGACCGGTTGGCCATGGTACTTGTCCCATGCGGGCTCACCTGTCCTGACGCTGTGAAGCAACTCGCCGTATACATTCCAATGCTGCGGTTCGTTGATCCAGATCACCATCGGGCGCGTGCTGTTCGGGTGGTCTTCGCGAAGCGTGTCGGAAGCAGAGTTATTCGAGAACGTAGAATCGTTGTTTTCCGTGAAGATCCCGACGCTCACCAGCGCGCGAAGTACGCGGTAAAGCGAGACTTCGTGCGTGGAGGTGGCGACGGACAGGAATTCGGCTGACCTCGGTCCGTCCTTGAGAAGATCGGCGATGCCTAGCCTCGCCGCGACGTAAACAGCGGCCGAGGTCCACGCACCCGTTACGATGCTCAAAACATGTGCGTCCGGCGGAAGCTGCTGCGGTGCCGGTGCTGTAGAAGATGTACTCATTTTGATGGCTCCTGTGAGGTGTGAGTTATACGAAAAATGTTTCCACCTCATTACGCGAATTCAGCCAGCCGGAAATATCACAAAAAAAGGCCGGGACGATTATCCCGGCCCATATGATTTGTGACTTTTTTGGAGGCTATTTGCCCAGGGTTGCGGCGATAGCGGTTGCGGCCTGTTCCACCACGCCCGAAATAATATCTTCCCCGTTGGATTTCGCCTTCGCT
>Ga0307410_10001244_pt1 | contig 11319 bp, 12 predicted proteins | sample 322Ometagenome_3_FD_203707 | JGI IMG/M metagenome (GOLD analysis project Ga0307410, IMG submission 203707) | Maize rhizosphere microbial communities from greenhouse at UC Davis, California, United States - 322HYB-O-3 | ecosystem: Host-associated > Plants > Roots > Rhizosphere > Soil | place...
CCTGGTGTTCGCCGCGGTGACCATCGCGAGCACCTCGGGAGGCACCCGCCTGCGGTACGCGCGCTTGATGTCCTTGGCATTGTCGACCAGGGGCTTGAGCCACGGTGGGGCGGCATCAGCGCTGAGGGGGGCGAAGTCGCTCCCCTCGCTGGCCCAACTCACCCCGGCTCTCCTAACTGCGGCCCAACAGTGGGTCCACCGCGGCGGCAATCTCGTCGGCGTTGGCGAAGGACCGCGGCAGGATTGCGGCAACGCTACCGTCCGCACGCAGCACAACCGTCGCTGGCATGACGTTGGGAACCTTCAGTGCGGCCGCGATCCGGCGGCGGCCATCCTGCAGCGTCGGCAGGTGTACGCCCAGCTCGGCCAGCCGCAGCAGGGCCGCAGTCTCGTTCTCGTCCTGATGCACCGTCAGCACCATGGCCTCGGGGCCGACCCTGCGCTGGTACTCGGCCATCGCGGGCAGTTCCTCGGCGCACGGTGCACACCAGTAGGCCCACAGGTTCAGCACGACGGTCCGGCCGGCGACCGCCTTCGCGACGTCGACGCTGGATCCGTCGCCTGCGCACTCCAGCACGATGCCGCGCAGAGCCTCCGGGCCCACGCCCACGCCCGGCGCCGGGCATGACGCCAGGTCGGCGCGGGTTCTCGGCGCAGCCAATGCCTCGGCGGTGTCGGCGTCACGCCGGTCACGCGAGGTGCCGGGCCCGGTCGATCCCGGCTCAGATTCGTCGCCGCCGAGCTGGGTCCACAACGCCACGCCGAGGGCGACGACCACGACCATCACCACCACGGTCCATCGGGTCGAGGTACTCATCGGTGCGGGGACCGTGGCTACAAACCGGCCAGCGCCAGCAGATGCTCGGTTTCGGGGCCTTTGACCAGAGGTGCCGCGATCAGTGGGTCGGTCGGGCCGGTGCCGAAGGACGGACAGTCCTTGGCGAGGACGCACACGCCGCACGCCGGCTTGCGGGCGTGGCAGACACGGCGACCGTGGAAGATCACCCGGTGACTCAGGTCGGTCCATTCACTGCGCTCGATGAGCGCGCCGATCGCGTGCTCGACCTTCACCGGATCCTCCTCGGTGGTCCAGTGCCAGCGCCGTACGAGCCTGCCGAAGTGGGTGTCGACAGTGATACCGGGAATGCCGAAGGCGTTTCCCAGGATGACGTTGGCTGTCTTGCGGCCGATACCGGGCAGCGTGACGAGTTCCTCCATGGTCGCGGGCACCTGGCCGTCGAACCGCTCCACGAGTTCTTGTCCCAGCCGTATCAACGAGTTGGCCTTGTTTCGATAGAACCCGGTGGGACGGACCATCTGCTCGAGTTCCGTGCGATCGGCCTGCGCGTAGTCCAGTGCGGTCCGGTACTTCTTGAACAACGCGGGGGTGGTGAGGTTGACCCCCTTATCGGTGCTCTGGGCGGACAGAATCGTCGCGACCGCCAACTCGAGTGGATTCGTGAAGTCCAGCTCGCAGTACACATGCGGAAACGCCTGTGCCAGCTCACGATTCATTCGCCGGGCCCGGCGGACGAGACCGAGTCGGGTCTCGCCGTCTCTTTTGCGGGCACGTTTGGGCACAGTCACGAAATCAGCGTACTGAGCGCTACCGACAAGACCGGGACCGACCACGACAAACCCGGTGCGGACCGGTGACAATTCGTGATCCCGCTGAGACCTTGGCCGTGTTTACTTCAGCCTTGTGTCGTGGTTGCTCGTGGCTCTGATACCGGGGTTGCTGATGATGGCGACCTTCGCGCTGGAGCGACTCGAAACGAGCCTGTCCCGCGACACCGTCTCGGCGAGCGACGTGGCGACGTTCTTCGAGCAAGCTGAGGCCGACGACGTCAACACACTTGCGCGAGACGGTATGAGCCGCGCCCTGGACAGCCAGCATCGACGGCTGAACGGGCAGGGGTCCAAGCGCGACGGCAGAATGCCGGCCTCCGACAGCGAGCGTTTGCCGACGCGGGTATTGGTGCACGCCGCGGCCAATCCTGAATTTCAGCGGACTCGGCAACCGAATCGTGTGTAGCGTGGGCTGGTCACGAAGGGTTCTACCTCTAGACTGATTTCGCCAAGCATTTAGAGGTCGGCCTTCGCATGTCATATCAGCCAACAGCTTAAGAGGGGCAACGTGGACGAGATCCTGGCGAGGGCCGGAATCTTCCAGGGAGTCGAACCCAGCGCGGTTTCAGCGCTGACGAAGCAATTGCAGCCCGTCGACTTCCCACGTGGGCACACCGTGTTCGCAGAAGGTGAACCCGGCGACCGGCTCTACATCATCGTTTCGGGCAAGGTGAAGATCGGCCGTCGCTCACCGGACGGCCGCGAGAACCTGCTCACGATCATGGGCCCATCGGACATGTTCGGCGAGCTGTCGATCTTCGACCCCGGCCCTCGGACCTCGAGCGCGACGACCATCACCGATGTGCGCGCCGTGTCGATGGACCGCGAGGCCCTGCGCGCGTGGATCGCCGATCGCCCCGAGATCGCCGAGCAGCTGTTGCGCGTGCTGGCCCGTCGGCTTCGCCGCACCAATAACAACCTCGCCGACCTGATCTTCACCGATGTCACCGGCCGGGTGGCCAAGCAGCTGCTGCAACTCGCGCAGCGGTTCGGCACTCAGGAGGGCGGCGCGCTGCGGGTGACGCACGACCTGACCCAGGAGGAGATCGCCCAGCTCGTCGGCGCATCGCGCGAGACCGTCAACAAGGCGCTCGCCGATTTCGCCCACCGCGGCTGGATTCGGCTGGAGGGCAAGAGCGTTCTCATCTCCGACAGCGAGCGCCTGGCCCGTCGCGCCCGCTAGTTTTTTGCGATTTCGGCGTGCTGAGTAACGCTCAGCGTGACTGAACACGCCGAAGTCGGTCAGGAACGTAGGTAGTCGACCTGGGCTTGGACGCTCCATTCCGCTGCGTCCCAAAGTTTTTCGTCGACGTCGGTGTACACGTGCTCGACGATCTGTCGCGCGGTGGCGTCGTCGCCGATTTCCTGCAATGCCGCCCGCACCTGATCGAGGCGTTCCTCGCGATGCGCCAGATACATGTCGCTGACCGCTTCCAGGTCGGCGAGATCCGGGCCGTGGCCGGGCAGGACCGTTCGATGACCGACGCCGCGTAGCCGCTGCAGCGATTCCAGGTACTCCCGCAGGTTGCCGTCTTCTTTGTCGATGACGGTCGTGCCGCGGCCGAGCACGGTATCGGCGGTCAGCACCGCGTCGTCGAGTAGGAACGAGACCGAGTCCGCCGTATGTCCAGGGGTGGCCATCACCTTTATACGCAGACCGGCCGCGTCGATGACCTCGCCGTCGATGAGCGGACCGCCCGGACCTCGGAGGAATCCGCTACGAATCGAGCGGACGACCGCGCCGGTGCGGTCGACGAGCTTGTCGATGCCGCCGGTGTGGTCCTCGTGCTTGTGGCTGATGAGCACCAACGGGATCCTGCCGAGGCCCGCGATCAGTTCGATGTGCTCGTCTTCCTCGGGTCCGGGGTCTACGATCACCATCTCGTCGCTGCCCGGCCCCTGCAGCACCCAGGTATTGGTGCCCTCGAGCGTCAGTAGGCCGGGGTTGTCACACAGCAGCACCGACGCGGTCTCCGTCACCGGACGGAGCTTTTTGTAAGCGGGGTGCTCGTCGCTCACGCGACCTCGAATATCACTTCGACTTCCACCGGCGCATCGAGCGGCAGCTCCGAGACCCCGACCGCCGACCGGGCATGCGCCCCGGCGTCGCCGAACACCTCACCGAAAAGCTCCGAGGCACCGTTGATGACGCCCGGCTGTCCGTTGAAGCCGGACGCCGATGCGACGAACCCGACGACCTTGACCACCCGGGTCACCGAATCTACGCCGACCAGCGAATGAACCGCGGCCAGCGCATTGAGCGCACACACCCGCGCCAGCGCCTTACCGTCCTCCGGCGTGACCTCGGCGCCCACCTTGCCCGCCCGGACCAGGCTTCCAGCCTCCATCGGCAGCTGTCCGGCGGTGTACACCAGACTCCCCGTGCGCACCGCGGGCACGTAGGCCGCCAGCGGCGGCACCACGTCGGGCAGCTTTACACCCAGCTCGGCGAGCCTCGCCGAGACAGTCACTTCGGTCGCTTGAGATACGCGACGTGCTGCTCACCGGTCGGTCCCTGGAGCACCGAGACCAGCTCCCAGCCGTCCTCACCCCACTGATCGAGGATCTGTTTGGTTGCGTGCGTAAGCAGCGGGACGGTGGCGTACTCCCAGCGGGTCGGTTCGGTCATATGGCTGAGCTTATCGGTCAGCGATATGCACTTGGTTAGCATGCACAGGTGGGCACCACCTCTGAGGACCGCAGCACGGTCGGCTGGCCGTCACGTCTGACAAAGGCGCGACTGCATTTCGTCACCGGCAAGGGCGGAACCGGTAAGTCGACCATTGCCGCCTCGCTAGCGCTGGCGCTCGCTGCAGGCGGCCGCAAGGTGTTGTTGGTGGAAGTCGAAGGGCGGCAAGGGATCGCGCAGTTGTTCGACGTACCGCCGCTACCCTATGCCGAGGTCAAGATCGCGACTGCGGATGGCGGCGGCACCGTCAACGCGCTGGCAATCGACACCGAGGCCGCGTTCCTCGAGTACCTGGACATGTTCTACAACCTCGGCATCGCCGGCCGCGCCATGCGACGGATCGGAGCGGTCGAATTCGCCACGACAATCGCGCCGGGCCTGCGTGACGTGCTGCTCACCGGCAAGATCCGCGAGATCGTCACCCGCGCCGAGAAGAGTAAGCAGCCGGTTTACGACGCAATCGTGGTCGACTCGCCGCCGACGGGCCGCATCTCCAGGTTCCTCGACGTCACCAAGGCGGTCTCGCAACTGGCCAAGGGCGGCCCGGTGCATTCACAAGCCGAAAGCGTCGTCAAGGTGTTGCACTCAGACCTCACCGCGATCCACCTGGTGACGCTGCTCGAGGCGCTGCCGATCCAGGAGACGCTGGAAGCCATCGATGAGCTCAAGGAGTTGGGGCTGCCCATCGGCAGTGTCATCGTGAACCGAAACATCCCCTCGTACCTGGCTCCGGACGATCTGATCAAGGCCGCCGAGGGAGTGATCGACGCCGACGCCGTCCGCGCAGGACTGACTGATGTGGGAATCACGTTGTCCGACAGCGACTTTGCGGGCCTTCTGACCGAGACAATTCAGCATGCCACCAGAATCCAGGCACGTGCCGAGAGTGCCGAGCAGCTCGATGAGCTCGACGTGGCACGACTGGAGTTGCCGCAGATTTCCGATGGCGTCGATCTCGGCAGCCTCTACGAACTCGCCGAAGCGCTCGCCCACCAGGGGGTCAGATGAGTACCACACCACCCGCACTGGACATGGCCTCGATCCTGTCCGACACCTCCAATCGTGTCGTGGTGTGTTGCGGCGCAGGCGGTGTCGGCAAGACGACCACCGCCGCGGCGATGGCGCTGCGCGCCGCCGAATACGGTCGCACAGTCGTGGTGCTGACCATCGACCCCGCCAAGCGGCTGGCGCAGGCGCTCGGCATCAAGGACCTGGGGAATGCACCGCAGCGGGTGCCGCTGGCCCCGGAAGTGACGGGCGAGCTGTACGCGATGATGCTCGACATGCGCCGCACGTTCGACGAAATGGTGGTTCAGTACTCCGGAGAAGAACGCGCACAAGAGATTCTGGACAACCAGTTCTATCAGACCGTTGCCACATCACTTGCGGGCACGCAGGAGTACATGGCGATGGAGAAGCTCGGGCAACTGCTCGGCGAGGACCGGTGGGATCTCGTTGTCGTCGACACACCCCCGTCCCGCAACGCACTCGACTTCCTCGACGCTCCAAAACGCTTGGGCGGCTTCATGGACAGTCGACTGTGGAAGCTGCTGCTGGGTCCCGGTCGCGGGATCGGCAAGCTGGTGACCGGCGCCATGGGTTTGGCCATGCGCGCCCTGTCGACAGTGCTGGGCTCTCAGATGCTCGGCGATGCAGCGGCTTTCGTGCAGTCGCTCGACGCGACGTTCGGCGGGTTCCGGGAGAAAGCCGACCGCACCTACGAACTGTTGAAGCGGCGCGGCACCCAGTTCGTCGTCGTGTCCGCCGCGGAGCCCGATGCGCTGCGCGAGGCGTCGTTCTTCATAGACCGGCTCTCACAGGAGAACATGCCGCTTTCCGGTCTGATCCTCAACCGCACTCACCCGATGCTGTCGACGCTGCATGCCGACAAAGCAGACGAGGCTGCAGATGCCCTGGAGGCAACAGAGCCCGACTCGGTCACTGCAGCGGTGCTTCGGATCCACTCCGACCGCGCAGGACGTTCCAAACGGGAAATCAGGCTGCTGTCGCGGTTCACCGGCGCCAATCCGCACGTAGCTATCGTCGGTGTGCCGTCGCTGCCGTTCGACGTCTCCGACCTGGAGGCGCTGAGGGCGATCGCCGATCAAATCACCGGCGAGACTTCCGCGGCGTGAGCCGCAATCAAACCGAAGCGGCGTGAGCCGCAATCGAACCGAAGCGGCGTGAGCCGCAATCAGACCGAAGCGGCGTAGCGGTTCTTAGACGGCGCTGCGATGCTTGCGCTGGGCGGCGAAGAATTCAGCCCAGGAAACGACCTCAGGGTGCTGCTTGAGCAGGGCGCGGCGCTGACGCTCGGTCATGCCTCCCCACACGCCGAACTCCACCCGATTGTCGAGGGCGTCGGCACCGCATTCCAGGATTACCGGGCAATGCCTGCAGATGACCGCGGCTTTGCGCTGCGCGGCCCCGCGTACAAAGAGCTCGTCGGGGTCAGCCTGACGACAGCGTGCCTGTGAAACCCAGGCGATACGCGCCTCGGCCTCCGCACCTGGCACCACAGTGGGGGCAGTAATGGTCATGCTCGTCCTCCGCGCTGCGGGCCTCATACCGGACACCAGCGTTCCCCTTCTTCCGGCCGCCCCCCGACGACGGCTTACTCTCCTGGTGCAGAACGCGATGGTGCGTTCTACGTCACTATGCGAGGGTCGAGTGTGACCTGCATCGCACCGTCAGGACAACTTAAGTGGTCAGGACGCTTCTGCGCAATACGTTCAGGGCCACTTTTTTGGGACGACCGTGCAGTCCCTAAGCAAACTCTGAGTAAAATTTACGCGCGCGCAGGTCGGAGAGCTGACAGTGAGCGGCAACCCAGGACCTGAAAATCCGCGAATTTTGCCGTCAGCATCCGCTGGCTACTCTGTACGCATGCCGGAAAGCCCACCGTCCCCGCCTCCACCAGCGGTCACGGTGATCAAGCTCGCCTGGTGCTGTCTGTTGGCCAGCGTTGTCCTCGCGGCATTGATGTTTCCCGTGGTCGGGGGGTTCGGACTGGTCTCGAACCGGGCCTCCGACGTCGTCGCCAACGGTTCGGCACAGCTGGTCGAGGGCGAAGTGCCGCAGGTATCGACGATGGTCGACGCAAAAGGCAACGTCATCGCGTGGCTGTACAACCAGCGCCGATTCGAGGTGACCGGTGATCAGATCGCCAACACGATGAAACTGGCGATCGTGTCCATCGAGGACAAGCGGTTTGCCGAGCACAACGGCGTGGACGTGCAGGGCACGCTCACCGGCCTGTCGGGCTATCTATCCGGAAACCTCGACACCCGCGGTGGCTCAACGATCGAGCAGCAGTACGTGAAGAACTACCAGTTGCTGGTGATCGCGCAGACCGACGCGGAGAAGCGTGCGGCCATCGAGACCACCCCGGCCCGCAAGCTGCGCGAGATCCGCATGGCCCTGACGCTGGACAAAACCTTCACCAAACCCGAGATCCTGACCCGCTATCTGAATCTCGTCTCGTTCGGCAACGGCGCGTTCGGCGTGCAGGACGCCGCGCAGACGTACTTCGGCATCAACGCCACCGAGCTGAACTGGGAGCAGGCGGCACTCCTGGCCGGCATGGTGCAGTCCACCAGCACGCTGAACCCCTACACGAATCCCGAGGGGGCGCTGGCCCGTCGAAATGTGGTGCTGGACACCATGATCGAGAACATTCCCGCAGAGGCCGCCGAGCTGCAGGCGGCCAAGGGCCAGCCGCTGGGCGTCCTGCCGCAACCCAAAGAGTTGCCGCGTGGCTGCATCGCCGCGGGTGACCGCGCGTTTTTCTGCGACTACGTCCTGGAGTACCTGGCGCGCGCCGGGATCAGTAAGGACCAGGTCGCCAGGGGCGGCTACCTGATCAAGACCACCCTCGACCCCGATGTGCAGATTCCGGTGAAAACGGCGGTCACCGACATCGCAAGTCCCGACCTCGACGGCGTCGCGAGCGTGATGAGCGTGATCAAGCCGGGCAAGGAGTCCCACCCGGTGCTGGCGATGGCGAGCAACCGCACCTACGGCCTGAACCTCGACGCCGGGGAGACCATGCAGCCCCAGCCCTTCTCGCTGGTCGGCGATGGCGCAGGATCGGTCTTCAAAATCTTCACCACAGCCGCCGCGATGGACATGGGCATGGGCATCAACGCTCAGCTCGACGCGCCGGCCCGCTTCCAGGCCAAGGGTTTGGGCAGCGGTGGCGCCCGGGGCTGCCCCCCGGCGACGTGGTGTGTGCAGAACGGCGGCAACTACCGCGGCACCATGAGCGTCACCGATGCGCTGGCCACGTCGCCGAACACGGCCTTCGCCAAGCTGATCTCGCAGGTGGGCGTGCAGCGCACCGTCGATATGGCGGTCAAGCTCGGTCTGCGTTCCTACGCGCTGCCCGGCACCGCCCGTGACTACGACCCGGAAAGCAACGAAAGCCTGGCCGACTTCGTCAAACGACAGAATCTCGGCTCGTTCACGCTCGGCCCCATCGAGGTCAACGCATTGGAGTTGTCGAACGTCGCGGCCACGCTGGCGTCCGGTGGGATGTGGTGTCCTCCGAATCCGATCGCCGAGGTGATCGACCGCGACGGCAAGCAGGTTTCGGTGACCACCGAGACCTGTGAACAGGTCGTGCCCGAGGGGCTGGCCAACACTCTGGCCAATGCGATGAGCAAGGACGACACGGGCGCGGGCACCGCCGCCGGTGCTGCGGGCTCGGTCGGTTGGAATCTGCCGATGTCGGGCAAGACCGGGACGACCGAGGCCAGCCGCTCCGCGGGTTTCCTCGGTTTCACCAACCAGTACGCGGCGGCCAATTACATATACGACGACTCGACCGCGCCGGGCGCGCTGTGCTCCTACCCACTTCGCCAGTGCGGCGGCGACGGCAACCTGTTCGGCGGTAACGAGCCCGCCAGGACGTGGTTCAGCGCGATGATGCCGATTGCTAACAACTTCGGACCGGTCGCGTTGCCACCGACCGATCCTCGCTACGTGGATGGCGCGCCCGGCTCGCGGGTGCCCAGTGTCTCGGGTATGAGCGAAAGCAGCGCGCGGCAGCGGCTGCGCGATGCCGGTTTCCAAACCGCCAACGAGGCGACGCCGGTGAACAGCACCGCACCGTACGGATCAGTGGTCGGCACGTCGCCGGCCGGGCAGACGGTTCCTGGTTCAATCATCACGATCCAGATCTCCAACGGCATCGCGCCGGCACCACCGCCGCCACCACCGGGTGCGATACCGGGCCTTCCGCCGCCGGTCGGGCAAACGGTGGTTCAAATTCCTGGGTTGCCGCCCATCACGGTTCCGGTGCTTGGCCCGCCGCCGCCGCCTCCGCCTGCGCAGCCGCCGTTCCCACCACCACCGTGACCACGGTGCGGTCGGGCGCACGCGTACGCCGGTGAAATCGGTGTGAACGACCGGCGGGCAGTAAGCTCTGCTGCATGTCCGCCTCTTCGATCCTGAAGACCGCCTCGGTTTTTAAAGGCACAGCTGTCGTCGCTGGTTCGCTGGTCGCGGGAATCGGTTATGCGTCGCTCATCGAACGCAACGCATTTGCCGTCCGCGAGGTGACCATGCCGGTGCTATCGCCGGGATCGTCACCGCTGAAGGTGCTGCACATCAGCGACATCCACATGCGCCCTTCGCAGCGCCGCAAGCAGGACTGGCTGCGTGAGCTGGCCCGACTGGAGCCCGACCTCGTCGTCAACACCGGCGACAACCTCTCGCACCCGAAAGCCGTGCCAGCCGTTGTGCAGGCGCTCGGCGATCTGCTCGGGGTGCCGGGGGTGTTCGTGTTCGGCAGCAACGACTACTTCGCGCCGAAGCCGAAGAATCCGCTGAACTATCTGACCAACCCCACCCACCGCCTTCACGGCGAGCCGCTGCCCTGGCAGGACCTACGGGCGGCGTTCACCGAGCGCGGTTGGTTGGACATGACTCACACCCGGCGCGAGTTCGAGGTGGGCGGCCTGCTGATCGCGGCCGCGGGCGTCGACGATCCGCATCTCAAGCGCGACCGGTACGAGACGATCGCAGGCCCCGCCAACCCCGCCGTGAACCTGAGGCTCGGTCTGACTCATTCCCCCGAGCCACGCGTGCTCGACCGCTTCGCCTCCGACGGCTATCAGCTGATCATGGCCGGCCACACCCATGGCGGCCAATTGTGCCTGCCGTTCTACGGTGCCGTCGTCACCAACTGCGACCTGGACCGGTCGCGCGCCAAGGGCGCCTCGCGCTGGGGCGCCCACACCCAGCTGCATGTTTCCGCGGGTATCGGCACGTCGCCGTACGCACCCGTTCGGTTCTGCTGCCGGCCCGAGGCGACGTTGCTGACGTTGGTCGCCGCTCCGATCGGCGGGTACCACACCGGCATCCAGGAGAGCCAGTCGCACCCGAGCGTCTCGGTGCGCTGAGCGAGACGCTTTCGGCGGCTGCGGTGAACGAAGTGAACGCAGCATCCAGTGCCAGTCGGGGCCGCCCACGCTCGTGGGCCGACAATGCGGTCCGGCTGATCGAGGCCGACGCGCGGCGTAGCGCCGACACACATCTGCTGCGCTATCCGTTGCCTGCCGCCTGGCGCGACATTCTAGATCCGGATGCGAACGTCGAGCTCTACCTCAAGGACGAGACCACACACATCACCGGCAGCCTCAAACACCGGTTGGCGCGGTCATTGTTCCTGTATGCGTTGTGCAACGGGTGGGTCGACGAGAACACCACCGTCATCGAGGCGTCCTCGGGGTCGACGGCGGTGTCGGAAGCGTACTTCGCGGCGCTGCTTGGTCTGCCGTTCATCGCGGTGATGCCGTCCTCGACGAGCTCGAGCAAGGTGGCATTGATCGAATCCCAAGGCGGCCGTTGCCATTTCGTCGCAGAGTCATCGCAGGTATATGCCGAGGCCGAACGACTGGCCGAAGAGACGGGCGGCCATTACCTCGACCAGTTCACCAACGCCGAACGTGCCACCGACTGGCGTGGCAACAACAACATCGCCGAATCGATTTTCGAGC
>Ga0307410_10001247_pt1 | contig 11316 bp, 8 predicted proteins | sample 322Ometagenome_3_FD_203707 | JGI IMG/M metagenome (GOLD analysis project Ga0307410, IMG submission 203707) | Maize rhizosphere microbial communities from greenhouse at UC Davis, California, United States - 322HYB-O-3 | ecosystem: Host-associated > Plants > Roots > Rhizosphere > Soil | place...
TCGCCCTCCCGGCGCAGGTAGGCCAGGGCCTCGGCGCCGTCCGGGACGACGGTGAGGCGGTTGACCGTGCCGTGCTCCTCGAATGCCTCCTTCGTCATGAGGACGTCGCCCGGGTCGTCCTCGACGAGCAGTACTTCGATGGTCGCGATCCTTTCGAACAGGCCCGTCATGACACCGGCTCCCTGGTGCGTTCCAGTCGTGGCACCTCGTCGTTCGAGTCGGAGGCGGCCACCGGTCGGGCGGCCACTGGAAGCGTAAACCGTATCGCGGCTCCATCGGCGTACGCCCCGTCGATCCAGATGCGCCCGCCGTGGTACTCGACGATCTTCTTCGCGACGGAGAGGCCGATCCCGGTGCCCGGATAGTCGTCGCGCCCGTGCAGGCGCTGGAAGATCACGAACACCTTGTCGGCGAACTCCGGGTCGATGCCGATGCCGTTGTCCTCGCACGAGATCTCCCACTCGTCGCCGACCCGTCGGCTGCGCAGGCGGACCCGCGGCGGCCGGTCGGGCCGGCGGAACTTCAGGGAGTTGCCGACCAGGTTGGCCAGCAGCGTGGCCAGGAGGACCTCCTCACCCCGCACCACCGGCAGGGTCGACCAGGTGACCTTGGCGCCGGAGGCGTCCTCGGCCGATTCGACGTCGGCCGCGATGTCGGCCACGACGCGGTTCAGATCGACCTCGGTGAAGCCGGTGGTCACCCGGCCGATCCGGGAGAACGCCAGCAGGTCGTTGATGAGCCGCTGCATGCGCTGGGCGCCGTTGACGGCGAACTCGATGTACTGGTCGGCCCGCTCGTCGAGTTGCCCGGAGTACCGCCGCTGCAGCAACTGGCAGAAGCTGGACACCTTGCGCAGCGGTTCCTGCAGGTCGTGCGAGGCGACGTAGGCGAACTGCTCCAGGTCGCGGTTGGACCGGACCAGCTCGGCCGCCTGCTGCTCGAGCAGCGCGTTGGTCCGTTCGACCTCGGCCCGCGCCGCCTCGACCACGGCCAGGTCCGACACGATGCGCCGGGGGGCCGCCCCATCGACTCGACGTCGTGGGCCAGGCCCTCCAGTTCGGGCGGCCCGGACACGCCGATCTCGCGGTGATACTTGCCGCCCGCGACCTCCCGGACCCCGGCGACGATGTCGGTCACCGGGGCGACCACCGCCCGCTGTAGGAACACCACCAACGCGATGCCGCCGCCGATGACTATGATCACGGCCACGATGAGCACGAACAGGAGCAGGGTGCTGGTGCCGCGGATGGACGCGGCCGTGGAGTCCCGGAGCTCGTCGATGGCGGCGTCGATCGACGCGACAGCGCTCCGGACGTCCTCGAACCGGCGGATCGCGGTCTCGCTGACGACCAGTTCCACCACGCCGGCATCGCCTCGGCGTACCGCCGCGATCGTCGGCTCGGCCACCTCGGCCCGCCAGGTCTGGGTCAGGCTCGAGAGCCGATTCAGCTCGGACCGCAGGTGCGGTGTGGCCGCCGAGGTGTCGGCGATGCTGGCCACCTGTGTCCGTTCGGTGGCCAGCCCCTCGACGTACGGATCCAGCTCGGGCTCCGACCCGCTGAGCACGAACGCCCGTACCGCGGCCTCCTGCTGCACCAGCGCGGCGAGCAGGTCGTTGGAGGCGCGCCGCATCGGACCGACCACGCCAAGGAGGTTGTCCACCTGGCCGCGGTTGGCGATCGCCGTGGTGACGGCCCCGACGGCCAGGAACGTGAGCACGGTGGCCAGCAGCAGGCACAGCGCGGTCACCCGGCGCCGAAGCGTCCACTGTGGATTCATGTCGCCGTCCGGGTGAGCACCAGCATGGCCACGTCGTCCACGAACGGGGCCTCGTTGGCCGCCTCGGCCTGCGCCACGAGCCACCCGGCCAGCTCCTCGGGGGGCACGTCGCGGGCCCGGCCGAGCATCGATCGCAGGCCGGCGACCTCGAGCCGGTTGTCGCCGTCGCCGGTCCGGCCGTCGATGAGCCCGTCGGTGTAGAGCAGCAGCGTCCAGTCCTGCGCCGGCAGCGCGACCCGGGTGGCCGGGCGGTCGGAGGTGTCGAAGATGCCGAGGACCGGGCCGTGCCGGTGGGCTATGGGCACCGGGTCGTCCGCCGTGATCAGCAGCGGCGGCGGATGGCCGGCCAGCCGGATCGATGCCTCGCCGTCGGTCAGGTTGATCGTCACCATGGCCAGCGTGGCGAACACCTCGGTGCTGGCCCGCTCGCTGATGAGTACCTGCTCGATGGCCGGCAGCACGGCGTCGTCGTCCACGCCGGCCAGCACCAGGGCGCGCCACGCGACGCGCAGCTCCACGCCGAGCGCCGCCTCGTCGACCCCGTGGCCGCACACGTCTCCGACGACCATCGCGAGCCGGTCGGGGGAGGTCTGCACCACGTCGTAGAAGTCCCCACCGAGCTGCGAGCTGTGCCGACCCGGTTGGTAGAACGTGTGCACCTTCACGGCGTCGGTGCGCAGCAGCGGCTGGGGCAGCAGGCCGCGTTCCAAGCGGGCCGACTCCTGCTGTTGCAGCTCGACCTCGTGCAGGCGGCGGGCGTTCTCGTCGGCCCGTCGGCGCTCCACGGCGTACCGGATGGAGCGGGCCAGCAGGACGCCGTCGACCTGATCCTTGATGAGGTAGTCCTGCGCACCCTCGGCGACGGCCGCCGCCCCGATGTGGTCGTCGCCCAGGCCGGTGAGTACGCAGACCGCGGCCCCGCCGGCCACCGCGAGCAGGCGGCGCAGCCCGTCGAGGCCCTGCGCGTCGGGTAGGCCGAGGTCCAGGAGCACACAGTCCGCGTGGGGCACCAGCTCGACGGCCCGGGCGAGGGTGCGCGCGACCGTCAACTCGACGCCGGCGCCGACCTCGTCCAGCAACTCGCGCACGAGAAACGCGTCGGCGTCGTCGTCCTCGACGAGCAGCACCCGCAGCGGCGACGGCGCCGCGCGGGTTCGACCGGCGCCCTCTCCGGGACCCGGTTGCGTCGGAACTACGGACATCTGGGTCATCTTGGCTCGCCCGGAGTGGTTAGCTTCTTTCTCGCCGCCCGATGGTCTCCCGGACGGCCCGAACTTACAACTCGAAAGCCCGGCGCCAGAACCGCGGTCGGTGAGGCACACTCGCGGTCATGGAGCAGGACCTGTACGAGCCCATTCACGAGGAGTTTCGTGGCCTGTGCCGGGAGTTCCTGGCCCGCGAGGCGGTCCCGAACCACGCCGCCTGGGAAAAGGCGGGCCTGGTGGACCGCGACGTGTGGCGCAAGGCCGGGTCGGCCGGCCTGCTCGGGATGGACGTCGATCCCGAGTACGGCGGGGCCGGCCAGCGCGACTTCCGGTTCAACGCCGTGCTGGTGGAGGAGATCGTCCGCGCCGGCTGTTCCGGTCTCGGGTTCGGCCTGCACAACGACGTCGTGGCCCCGTACCTGACCGACCTGACCACGGAGGACCAGCGCAAGCGCTGGTTGCCCGGCTTCTGTACCGGCGAGATCGTGACCGCCATCGCCATGAGCGAGCCGGGCGCGGGCTCGGACCTGGCCGGGGTACGCACGAGCGCGGTCCGCGAGGGCGACGAGTACATCGTGTCCGGACAGAAGACCTTCATCACCAACGGTGAGCTGGCCGACCTGGTACTCATCGTGGCCAAGACCGCGCCGGACCAGGGCGCGCACGGTGTGAGCCTCATCGCGGTCGAGCGCGGCACGCCCGGTTTCACCCGCGGCCGGCGGCTGGAGAAGGTCGGCCTGAAGGCGCTCGACACGGCCGAACTGTTCTTTGAGGACTGCCGGGTACCGGCGGACAACCTCATCGGCACCGAGAACCACGGCTTCTACCACCTGATGGGCAACCTGCCCCGCGAACGGTTGAGCATCGCGGTGGCCGCCGTGGCGGCGGCCGAGGTGATCCTTTCTCTCACGCTGGAGTACGCGCGCAACCGCGAGGCGTTCGGCCGCGCGATCGGACGCTTCCAGCACAACCGCTTCCTGCTGGCCGAGCTGGACACCGAGGTGACCATCGCGCGCACGTTCCTCAACCGCTGCGTGGCCGAGTTCAACGCGGGCCGGTTGAGCGTGGTCGACGCCGCGAAGGCGAAGTGGTGGACCACCGAGCTGCAGAACCGGGTCGCCGACCGCTGCCTGCAGCTGCACGGCGGATACGGCTACATGATGGAGTACCCGATCGCCCACGCCTGGCTCAACAGCCGGGTGCAGACCATCTACGGCGGTACGACGGAGATCATGAAGGAGATCATCGGACGGGGTCTGGGCCTGTGACCACGTCCTCCGTGGTTTCCCACGCCCCGTCCGACCTGGAGGTCCGGCGGGTCCAGCGGCGCACGCTCGGTGTGCTCGTGCTCACCCAGATGATCGGCGGCGTGGGTGTCGCGATCGGCATCACGGTCGGCGCCCTCCTGGCCAAGGACATGGGCGGCACGGAGATCTCCGGCCTGGCCCAGAGCTCGCTCGTCGTCGGCGCGGCCCTGCTCGCCCTGCCGGTGACCCGGCTGATGCTGGCCCGAGGCCGGCGCCCCGGACTGGCCCTGGCCTACGCCCTCGGCTCGCTCGGCGCCGCGTTGATCGTTGTCGCCGCGGCCTCGCGGTCGCTGCCGCTGCTCTTCGTCGGGCTGTTCCTCTTCGGTGGCGGCAGCGCGGCCAACTACCAGGCCCGCTACACCGCGCTGGATCTGGCCGAACCCTCCAAACGGGGCCGGCAGCTCTCCTTCGTGGTGTGGGCCACCACGATCGGATCCGTGGCCGGGCCGAACCTGGCCCCGCTGGCCGACCCGACGCTGCGCCGGTTCGGCGCCGTCACCAACTCCGGCCCGTTCGCCTACAGCGCGCTGGCCTTCGCGGCGGCCTCCCTCGTGGTGCTGGTCCTGCTGCGCCCGGATCCCCTGCGGCTGGCCCGCTCCCTGGCTCCCGACCCCGACCCCGGCCCCGGGGCCCGCGCGAGCGGAGCGAGCGCAAAGGGGCAAGGCGTGTTGGCCGCCCTGCGCGAGGTGTCCGCGTCGCCCCCGGCCCGGCTGGGGATGGCCTCGGTCGCCATGGGCCACCTGGTGATGATCGCCGTGATGGCCATGACACCGATCCACATCGGCGAGGCCGGCCATCCCGACGAGCTGCGGATCGTGGGCATCGTGCTGAGCCTGCACATCGCCGGCATGTACGCGTTGTCGCCGGTGACCGGCTGGCTCACCGACCGGGCCGGCCGGCGGCCGGTGATCCTCGGCGGCATAGCCCTGCTGGTCATCGCCTGCGCCGTGGCCGGTACCGCCGGGCACGACACGGTCCGGCTCTCGGTCGGCCTGTTCCTGCTCGGTCTGGGCTGGTCGGCCACCATGGTCGCCGGCTCGACGTTGCTGTCGGAGTCGGTCGGCGTGGCCAACAAGCCCGCCGTGCAAGGGCTGTCCGACCTGGTCATGGGCCTGGCCGGAGCGTCGTCCGGTGCGTTGAGCGGCCTGGTGATGGCCTGGTCGTCGTACTCGGCCCTGGCCGCGCTGGCGGCGGTCGCGGTCATACCGGTGATCGCGCTGGCCATCCGACCCACGCGCGTCGCGCCCGCGCCCGGCGCGTAGATCCCTCCTGAGCGCCGATCATGAAGTTAAGGTCATGATCGGCGGGTATGGGTGACGTTTAGCTCATGATCATGGCGATCATGGGTATCGGGTACGCCTCGGAGGGAATGGAGACGCGGTGCGGCTGACCGACCTGTGGGATCGCCTCGAGCAGACATTCGGGCCCGCGTACGCGGCCAGCGTGGCGCACGACCAGGTGTTGCCGCAGTTGGCCGGGCGGACGATCAACCAGGCGCTCGCTGCTGGCGAAGCGGCCGACGTGGTGTGGCGGGCGGTCGTCGCGGCGTACCCGGATCGCGTCCCGGCGCGCCTGCGCTGACCACCGCGCCGAACGGCGTGTTGGTGGTTGCGTCGAACAACTGTACGTCTATGGTGTGGGGGGAAGGCGGGTTGTCCACAGCCGAAAGCGTTATCCACAGCCTCGGCGTTGACCCTCGAATCTGTCGGACATCACGCCTAGCGTGTGAGCGCGTGACCCTGAAGCGTGTGACGGATCAGCGTGTGACCAACGAGCGTATGGCAAGGCGAACGAAAGCCAACGGACAACCAGGGGTGGCAGAGATGGCAACCGGGCCGGATCGCGACAAGGCGCTGGGCCTCGCGCTCGCGCAGATCGAGAAGCAGTACGGCAAGGGCTCCGTGATGCGACTCGGAGAACGCCCGGTCACCCCGATGTCCGTGATCCCGACCGGCTCGATCGCGCTCGATGTCGCGCTGGGCGTCGGGGGGCTGCCCCGCGGCCGGGTCATCGAGGTGTACGGACCGGAAGCTTCCGGCAAAACGACGGTAGCCCTCCATGCCATAGCCAACGCCCAGAGAGCCGGCGGGATCGCGGCGTTCATCGACGCCGAGCACGCCCTCGATCCCGACTACGCGCGGGCGCTCGGGGTCGACACGGACGCGCTGCTGGTGTCGCAGCCCGACACGGGGGAGCAGGCGCTCGAGATCGTGGACATGCTGGTCCGCTCCGGCGCGCTGGACATCATCGTCATCGACTCGGTCGCCGCCCTGGTGCCGCGGGCCGAGATCGAGGGCGAGATGGGCGACAGCCACGTCGGCCTGCAGGCCCGCCTGATGAGCCAGGCCCTGCGGAAGATCACCGGCGCCCTGAACAACTCCAACACCACCGCGATCTTCATCAACCAGCTCCGCGAGAAGATCGGTGTCATGTTCGGGTGCTTCAACTACTCCACGCGCGTTCTGCTCGCCGACGGCACTCGGGAGAAGATTGGCAAGATCGTCAACCAGAGGATGGAGGTCGAGGTCCTCTCGTACGACCCGGAGACCGACCGGGTCGTCCCGAGAAAGATCGTCAACTGGTTCGACAACGGGCCGGCCGAGCAGTTCCTCCAATTCACGGTGGCCAAGTCGGGCGGCAACGGCCGTGCGCAGTTCGCGGCCACGGCCAACCATCTCATCCGTACGCCGGGCGGGTGGAGCGAGGCTGGCGAGTTGGTCGCTGGCGACCACGTGATGCTCGCCGAACCGCGGCGGCTCCACGACCAGCAGTGGCAGGTCGTGCTCGGCTCGCTGCTGGGTGACGGCAACCTGTCGCCGAACAGGAGCGACCGCTCGGGCGTGCGCTTCCGATTCGACGACTCTGGGTCGGCGGCGTCTGACGCCGCGCAGCGACCCAGAGCCGTCGTGGGTCACGGGGCCAGGCAGGCGGCGTATCTGGAGTGGAAGGTCGGGCTGCTCGGCAACCTCCCGCACACCGACCGGACCGATGCACGCGGCGCCGTCTTCGTCGACTTCACCCCGCTGCCCGAGCTCGGGGAGCTTCAGCGGGCTGTCTACCTTGGCGACGGTCGCAAGTATCTGAGCTGGGACTACCTCAAGGCGCTGACCCCGCTGGCCCTGGCCATCTGGTACCTGGACGACGGCAGCCTGTCGGTGCGGTCGAAGGGTCTGCAACGCCGTACCGAGGGCGGGTCCGGTCGCATCGAGATCTGTGTCGAGGCGCTGGCCGAGGGTTCGCGCGTCCGTCTCGCCGAGTACCTCCGCGACACCCACGGGCTGGATGTGCGGCTGCACACCCGGGGTGCTCGGAGTCAGAGCTATCTGACGTTCACCACGGCGGCGTCGGCGAAGTTCCAGGAACTGGTCGCGCCCTACGTGCCCGCGTGCATGGAGGACAAGCTGCTGCCCCGCTTCCGCGGCCAGTGCGCGGTTGAGCCGCTGTTCGCGCCGGCCGAGTTGACGCCCGTGCCGGCGCGCGTGCTGGACGTGCACGTCAAGCCGGCGACGCGGTCGATGAGCCGGTTCGACATCGAGGTGGAGGGCAACCACAACTACTTCGTCGACGGCGTGATGGTGCACAACAGTCCCGAGACCACGACCGGCGGGCGGGCGCTGAAGTTCTACTCGTCCGTGCGGCTGGACGTGCGTCGCATCGAGAGCCTCAAGGACGGCGCCGACGTCGTGGGCAACCGCACGCGGGTGAAGGTCGTCAAGAACAAGGTCAGTGCCCCGTTCAAGCAGGCGGAGTTCGACATTCTCTATGGCAAGGGCATCTCCCGCGAAGGCTCGCTGATCGACGTCGGCGTCGAGCAGGCCATCGTGCGGAAGTCCGGCGCCTGGTACACCTACGACGGCGACCAGCTCGGCCAGGGCAAGGAGAACGCCCGCGGCTTCCTGCGCGACAACCCGGACGTCGCCGCGGAGATCGAGAAGAAGATCCTGGAGAAGCTGGGCGTCGGTCAGGCCACCGACGAGGCCGGCGGACCGGTGCTGCCGCCCGTGGACTTCTAGCGAGGGTTCGTCACGTCGGGCGGCGGAGAAGCGGTGGCGGGACAAAGGCGCGGACGCACGGGCCGGGGCTGGGATGCCGCCCCGCCGCGGACCCGTGTCGGCTCGACGGACGGTCCTCGGGCCGACGCCGAGCGAGCGCGACGAAGCACTGATCCGGCGGAGCTGGCCCGGGAGATCTGCCTCCGGCAGCTCGCGGCGCGGCCGCGCACCCGTACGGAGCTGGCCGCGGCCCTGCGCCGGCGCGGCATCGCGCCCGAGGTCGCGGCCGAGGTGCTCGACCGGTACGGCGAGGTGGGCATCGTCGACGACCGGGCCTTCGCGTCGGCCTGGGTCACCAGCCGTCACCACGGCAAGGGACTGGCCCGGCGCGCCCTCGCCGGCGAGCTGCGCCGCAAGGGCGTCGACTCGGACGTGGTGGACCAGGCACTGGAGGAGCTACCGGGCGAGACGGAGGTCGACACGGCCCGAGGTCTGGTCGCCCGCAAGCTGCGCACCGAGCGCCCGGGCCGGGCCGACGTCACCTTCCGTCGCCTGGTGGGGATGTTGGCGCGCAAGGGCTATCCGCCTGGGATGGCCGTCCAGGTGGTGAAGGAGGCCATGGCCGAGTGGGGCGGCGCCGACGACCTGGCCGACGCGCTCGACGCCGACGCCGTGGAGGCCGAGATCGCCGAGGCGGAGATCGCGGCGGCCGAGATCGCGGCGGCCGAGATGGCGGAGGGCGAGACCGCGCCGGTCGAGGGCGAGACGGCCGAGTCGTAGGTTGTGTCGTCCGATGGCCGGGATCCGACGACGGTATCGGAAAGTTTCTTGCCGATTGGCGGAGCCCTCGCCGCGTACCCGCAGGTAAAAGCGACCAGGTTCTCGACCGTGACCCGGCGACGGGTGTGCGAGTGCCCCTTTCTAGATCATCTGTCCTTGACCGGACGGCGGGTGGGGGCCTAGCCTCCCAGTACCGGGAGTACGCCAAACCACCGCGGGACAACCGCACAACATAGATCGCGTAACGAAATCACATCAATAACGCCCGGGCCGAGCCCGAGGGCGCCGACCACAACGGACGTCGCCTGACGATTCGGGCCGAAGGCCGCAAGACTCGGTCACGGGACGCGATCGGAACGCCCGTGACATGGCGTCGCGACGAGGCGGCGTCCGGCCATCCGGCCCGGAGGCCATGGCCGCGTGTCCGACGTACGGTGGCCAACGACTCCCTGACGACAGACGCCGCATCGGCGTGCGGCCAGCCCGGGGAGGAGGCGCCGTGACCGCGCTCGAGACGGTACTCACCGTTGCCGTCGCCGCCTTGGCAGTGGTCACCGTCATCGGCCTCCTCGTCGTCACCCGCGTGGTGCGTCAGCTGGGTACGGCACCGCCGCGCGGTCGTGGTGCCGACACCAACGGCAAGAACGGCCGTAACGGGCGCAAGGCGCCGGGCAAGGGCCCACGCGCCGAGCTCAGTCCGCCCGCCCTCGACGAGGCGCGGGCCGCGGTCTCGGCGGCCCGGAGTGAGGCCGCGGCGGCCAAGGCGGAGGCGACCGCCGCCCGTGGCGAGGCGCGGCGCATCGTCGACAGCGCCCGGCAGGAGGCGGAAGGCCTGCTGGAGCGGGCGCACAAGCAGGCCGACCACGAGGCCGAGTTGGCCCGGGCGTCGGCCCGCCGGGCCGGCGAACGTGAGGTCAGCACGTTGACGGCGGTGGCCAAGGAGCAGACGGCCGACGCCGAGCGCCGCCAGCAGCGCCTCGACGAACGCGAACGCCTCCTGGCCGAGGAGGCCGAGCGCCTGGCCGAACGGGACCGGCGGATCGCCTCGGCCGAGGCGGACCTGATCGAGCGCGAGTCACTGCTCGGCTCGCGCGAGTCCGAGATCAGCTCCGGCATCGAGGCGCAGCGCCGGGAGCTGGAGCGCGTCGCCGGGCTCACCGCGGAGGCCGCGAAGGCCGAACTGGTCGAGGTGATCGAGAGCCAGGCCAAGCGCGACGCCGCGCTGCTGATCCGCGACATAGAGAACGACGCCCGGGCGACCGCGGAGACGCGGGCCCGCCATGTGGTCGTGGAGGCGATACAGCGGGTCGCCAGCGAGCAGACCGCCGAGAGCGTCGTCAGCGTGCTCCATCTGCCCTCCGACGAGATGAAGGGTCGCATCATCGGTCGCGAGGGACGCAACATCCGGGCGTTCGAGTCGGTCACCGGCGTGAATCTGATCATCGATGACACGCCCGAGGCCGTGCTCCTGTCGTGCTTCGACCCGGTACGCCGCGAGGTGGGACGGCTCACCCTCGAAAAGCTCGTGCTCGACGGCCGGATCCATCCGCACCGCATCGAAGAGGTCTACGAGGCCGCCCGGGGCGAGGTGGAGCGGTTGTGCGAGCGGGCGGCCGAGGACGCGCTCGTCGAGGTCGGCCTCACCGACATCCGGCCCGAGCTGATCACCCTGCTGGGCCGCCTGCGCTACCGGACCTCGTACGGGCAGAACGTGCTCAAGCACCTTGTTGAGACCGCTCACATCGCCGGCGTGATGGCCGCCGAGCTCGGTCTGGACATTCCGCTGGTCAAGCGCTGCGCCTTCCTGCACGACATCGGCAAGGCCCTCACGCACGAGGTGGAGGGCAGCCACGCCCTGATCGGCGCCGACATCGCCCGCAAGTACGGCGAGTCCGAGGAGGTCGTGCACGCGATCGAGGCGCATCACAACGAGGTGGCGCCGCAGACCGTCGAGGCCGTGCTCACCCAGGCCAGCGACGCCTGCTCGGGCGGGCGACCCGGCGCCCGCCGGGAAAGCCTCGAGGTGTACGTCAAGCGTCTGGAGCGCATCGAGGAGATCGCGGGCGGCAAGGCCGGCGTCGACAAGGTGTTCGCGATGCAGGCCGGCCGCGAGATCCGGGTCATGGTCCGCCCGGACGACGTGGACGACATCGGCGCCGCCGTCCTGGCCCGCGACGTGGCCAAGCAGATCGAGGAAGAGCTCACGTACCCGGGCCAGATCCGGGTCACCGTGGTCCGCGAGTCGCGGGCCAC
>Ga0307410_10001248_pt1 | contig 11315 bp, 10 predicted proteins | sample 322Ometagenome_3_FD_203707 | JGI IMG/M metagenome (GOLD analysis project Ga0307410, IMG submission 203707) | Maize rhizosphere microbial communities from greenhouse at UC Davis, California, United States - 322HYB-O-3 | ecosystem: Host-associated > Plants > Roots > Rhizosphere > Soil | place...
GAGCTGCAACACCTGGCCGAGCAGCATCCCTACGACGAAGAGGTGCACCGCCAACTGATCCTCGCGCTGCACCGGACCGGCCGCCCGGCCGACGCTCTGGCGGCCTTCGAGGAGGTGCGGCGCACGCTGCGCGACGACCTCGGCGTGGACCCCGGCCCGGCGCTGCGGGACCTCCAGGTCGCGATCCTGCGCCAGGACCGGGCTCTGGACCCGCCGGCCGCGCCGATCACCGTGGCGGCACCGCCAGCGGTGTCGACACCGGCACAGCTTCCGTCAGCGGTGCTCGGCTTCGTCGGCCGCGAACGTGAGTTATCCATTTTGGACGGTACCCTGCCCGGGGCCCGCTTGGACGCCCCGGCGGGGGTGGTCGTCGCGGCCGTGTCGGGCACCGCCGGGGTGGGTAAGACCGCGCTGGCGATCCACTGGGCGCACCGGGACGCGAGTCGGTTCCCCGACGGTCAGCTGTACGTGAACCTTCGGGGGTTTGATCCGGGCGGCCGACCGGCCGATCCGTCCCGCGTCCTGCACGGGTTCCTTCAGGCGCTGGGGCTACCGCCGGCGCGGATCCCAGTCGACCTGGAGGGACGGGCCGCCGCCTACCGCAGCCTGCTGACCGGCCGGCGTGTTCTGGTCGTGCTCGACAACGCCCGCGACGCCGGGCAGGTCCGCCATCTGCTGCCCGGGTCGGCCGGTTGCTTCGCGCTGATCACCAGCCGCGATCGGCTGACTCCGCTCGTCGCGACCGAGGGTGCGGTCACGGTGCCGCTCGACCCGATGTCGACCGCGGATTCCCGGGAGTTGCTCGGCCGTCGACTCGGCGCCGACCGGGTCGCGCCCGAGCCGGCGGCGGTCGCCGAGATCGTGGAGAGGTGCGCCGGCCTGCCGCTCGCTCTGGTCATCGTCGCCGCCCGGGCGGCCAGCCGGCCCTGGCTGACGCTGGCCCAGTCCGCCGAGGAGCTGGGCCGCGGCGCCGGCGCGTTGGACGCCCTGCACGGCGGTGACGCGATGACAGACGTCCGGGCGGTGTTCCTGGCCTCGTACGCCACCTTGAGCCGCGACGCGGCCGCGTTGTTCCGGATGCTGGGGGTGCATCCGGGGCCCGACATCGCCCTGGCCGCTGCGGCCGCCGGTGCCGCCATCCCGCTGGGCCGGGCCCGCGGGCTCATGGCCGACCTCGTGCGGGCCAGCCTCGTCACCGAGCAGCCGGACGAGCGGTTCGCGCTGCACGACCTGCTCCGCGCGTACGCCCTCGAACTGGCCGAACTGGACGAGAGTGAGCCCAACCGGCGCGTGACGCTCAAGCGTTTCCTGGATCACTATGTGCGGCACGCCTATGACTGTGCCGACCTGCTCGAGCCGCACCGGGGACACGTCGGCGTACCGCGCCGGCTGGTCGACGGTCGCTCGGAGATCACCAACCGGGCTCGCGCGCTGGCCTGGTACACCGCCGAGCATCAGGTGCTTGTCGCGGCCGTCGAGCGGGCCGCCGCCGAGGGCTTCCCGACTCACGCCTGGCATCTGGCCTGGACCATGACCCCGTTCCTCCACACCCGCGGTTACTGGCAGGAACAGGTGACCGCGGCCCAGGCCGCGCTCGGGGCCGCCCGCCGGGCCGGCGGCCGGGTCGGACAGGTGCACATGCTGCGCTCCCTGGCCGGGGCCTACGCCCAACTGGGCGAGCCGGACATGGCCCGGGAGCACTACCAGCGGGCCCTCGAGCTGTCCGAGAAACTGGGCGACCACCGCACGGCCGCCCGGACGCACCTTGGTCTGGCGTGGATACATGAACGCATGGGCAGTCCCGCGGACGGCCTTCCCCACGCGCATTGGTCCATGACGCTGTACAAGATGTGTGACGATCCGCTCGGCGAGACCAAGGCGCTCAACCTGATCGGCTGGACCCACGCGTTGCTCGGCGACTACGAGCCGGCGCTGCGGATGTGCGACAACGCGCTGGCCCGGCAGCGCGAACTGGGCGACGACGAAGGTCAGGCCTGGACGTTGGACAGCCTCGGCTACATCCACTGGCGCCGCGGTGACCTTCGCCGGGCGATCGACCTCTACCAGCAGGCGGTGGGACTTTTCGACCGGCTCGCCGATCCGTACACGGAGACGCTCACACTGATCAACCTGGGCGAGGTCTATCTGGCGGCCGGCGATCCCGAGGCGGCCAGATCCACCTGGCGTCGGGCCCTGACCACCATGCGGGCAGACGTTCATCCGGACGCTGACCTGGTGCGGGCCAAGCTGGCCGCCATCCGCTGACCCGGCTTCCTGCGCGGGTTTCCGCGTCGCTTCAGCGCGGTTTCTGGATCCTGCGCCATCCTTCGGCTCACGCGGGCGAAGGGAGCGGGTCCATGTGTGCTGACGCCGACGGCCCAAGTGTGGTGCCGACATGAGACGCCTCGTGGACAGCCGGACGGGTGTGGTGACCGTGACGGCGGTCAGCGCCGCGCTCGTCGGGTCGCTGGTGTTCGCGGCGTTGGGACTTCTGGCCGGCCCGGCGCCGGGGCCGGACCCGGTCGAGGCGGCCAATCCCGGATCCGTGGCACCCGGACCGGACGGGTCGCCGCCGCTGGCGGGGCCGTCCGCGGGGCCGTCCGCGCCGCCGTCGAAATCGTCGACGACGGGGCGTTCGTTGTCGCCCGGCGTGTCAGGGGGCACCCCCAGCCCGTCGGCCGCCTCGCACGCCGACGCGCCGTCGGAGAACCTCCGGAGGCTGGCGGACGCACTGCGGTTCTCGTACAAGAGCACAACCGGGGCCATGGTGGCGCCGGCCGGGCTGAACCTGACCTCTCCAGTGGAGATCAGTGTGCTGTGGGACGAGGGCGGGCCCCGGCCGACGCGGGCGACGCAGGACTATAACAACACCACCGGGAACCGGTCGATCTTCCTCTTCCCGGCCGGGGACGGGCGGGCGCGGGCGGTGGGCAGTGTGGTGACCCTGGCCGAGAGGCGCACGGACGGCGCGGTCACCTACGCGGTGCGGTCGCGGGTGACCATCGAACCGCTGTACGACATCACCGTCAGCTCGCTGGTCTTCACGTTGCTGACCGACTGCGATCTACTCGCGACCGACGTGCGGCTGTACTGGCTGGGTGCGGATGGCGGCGGCGGCCAGTTCCGCAGGGGCATGCACGAGAACGAGTCCGCCACCGTCACCGACTTCGCGCGCACGTACCGCGAGGTGGGCCAGTCGTCGAATCTCCTGGTTCCGTTGATCGTCTTCTATGACCACGATCCCTACGACTTCCGCGGTCCTCCGGGGGCAAACACCAACGGGCCGCTCCCGCTGGGGGCGGATCGCACGATCGACTTCGGACTGAGCGACCCGGAGAACTCGGCCTGCGTCGCCAGGGTCCGGTACGGCGTCAAGTTCCAGCTTCGCGAGTACCTGTACATCGAGTGACGGCCGCGGACCACGAGGTGTCTCTTGCTACGAGGAGCTTGGGCCGTATGAACGTCGAGGACGTGCGGACACCGCACGAGCGCGGGGACCGCCACTACGAGCGGCGCGAGCTCGATGAGGCACGCGATGCGTGGCGGCAGGCGGCGGACGCTGGTGACGCTCTGGCCATGGCCAAGCTCGCGTCGCTGAGTGAGGAGCAGGGTGACGTGCCCGCCGCCGTGTTCTGGTACCGGTCGGCCGCCACGGCCGGCCACGTCATCGCGATGTACAACCTGGCCATGTTGCTGGAGGACCGGAGCGAGCACGACGAGGCCGAGCGCTGGTACCGGCAATCCGCGGGCGCCGGCCACGGGCCGGCCATGCACAACCTCGGGCTCCTGCTGGTCAGCCGGGGCGACGCGGTCGAGGCCGAGTCCTGGTACCGGCGCGCCGCCGATGCCGGCCAAGGCATGTCGATGTGCAATCTCGGCCACATGTACATCGAGCGCGGGGACCTCGACGAGGCCGAACGGTGGTTCCGGCGGGGCATCGACGCCGGGTTCGTTCGCGCCGGCCTGCACCTCGGCCGACTGCTGAACGAACGCGGCGACTCCGAGCAGGCGCGCCGATGGGTGCGTTACGCGGCCGAGGCGGGCGACGTCGAGTCGATGTTCGTGCTGGCCAGGGTGCTCGTCCACGCGGGCCAGCACCAGGAGGCCGCCCGCTGGGGCCTCATGGCCGCGGCCCGCGGACATGCCGAGGCCGAGAAGATGTTCGCGATCGCGCCGATCGAGCCGTGGCCGAGCGGGTGACGTCGCCGCGCGAACCCGCCGCCGGACCGCCGACGCCGCGGTCGACCCGGACTACCCCACACGCGCCCTGCGGCGTAACGGCTTGGCGACGGCCTCCGACCCATGAGAAGGCGGCGTCCACGATCGGGTCCACCCGACGGTGCCGTCAACCCGTGAAGAGGGTACGTTGATCGACCATGCACAGGCGGTTGCCGTACGGATCCCGAAGGTAGAAGGAACGCTCTCCCCACGGCTGTACCCCGATGGGGTCGTCGATCCGCGCGTCCATCTCCATCGCCCGGTGGTGGACCGCCTCAAGGTCGTCAACAGCGAAGTAGACCGGTTCCGGATTGGGTTGGGCATCCCACGGGTCGGTGTCGTCACGCGGGCTGAACAGAGCCAGGATCGTGCCCTGACAATCGATGTAGTGCCGTCCGCTGGACACGCGCTTTCCAGGTAGCCCCAAAAGTCTCTCGTAGAACCGGGCAGCGGCATCGATGTCTGACACCGGAACGATCACTCTGAACAGCCGCATCGAAGACCTCCCCATGACGGCGGGTCGGACGGCATCGGCCCCGCGACCGTCCTCAGCCCGGAGACTGGCACCCACTTTCGGGTGTTCGCACATTGTGCCGGTATTTCATCGGCTGGCGACGAACGATTCGGCGCTATCGTCCAGGCATGACGAAGCTTCGGTGGGGCGTTTCCGTACTGGTCGCGGTGTTGACCGGTGTCCTCGTGGGGGCGACGCCGGCGGGCGCGAGCGCGGGTCCCGGCTCTCCGGGCGTCGGCGACGACTACTTCCCGCTCGCCGGCAACGGTGGCTACGACGTACGCCACTACTCGCTGAACATCCGCTACACGCCCGACACGCGCGCGTTCGTCGGCGTCGCGGTGATCGACGCGCGGTCGGTCAGGTCCCTGTCCAGCTTCAACCTCGACCTGCGCGGCTTCACCGTCCGTTCGGTGACGGTGGACGGCCGCGCGGCCGCGTTCGACCGCGACGGCCAGGAGCTCACGATCTCGCCACGGCATTCCCTTTCCCGCGGGGAGCGGTTCACCGTCGTGGTGAGCTACGACGGCACGACCGGGCGCCCGGAGGACAACACCGGCGTGCTCTACGGCTGGGTCTCGATGCCCGACGGCGCGTTCGTCGCCAACGAGCCCGAGGGGGCGTCGACCTGGTATCCGGTGAACGACCACCCGACCGACAAGGCAACATACGACTTCCGCATCACCGTGCCGGCCGGCAAGACCGCGGTCGCCAACGGCGAACTGGTGGGCCGGCACACCCGGGCCGGCTGGACCACCTTCGTCTGGCGGGCCACCGACCCGATGGCCAGCTACCTGTCCATGGCCGCGGTCGGCGACTACGACCTGCGATTCAGCCGCGGCCCGCGCGGCCTGCCGATCATCGACGCGGTCGACCGCGATCTCGGGCCCGAGGCCGACGATGGCCTGACCCGGACCAACGAGATGATCAAGTTCTTCAGCGAGTCGTTCGGCCCGTACCCGTTCACCTCCTACGGCGCGGTCATCGACGACGACGAGGACGCGGGTTACGCGCTGGAGAACCAGACCCGCCCGATCTACTCGGGCGCACCCGACGAGTCGACCGTCGCTCACGAGCTCGCCCACATGTGGTTCGGTGACAGCGTCAGCCCGCGCCGCTGGCAGGAGATCTGGCTCAACGAGGGCTTCGCCACCTACTGCGAGTGGCTCTGGGAGGAGCACACCGGAGGGTCGACGCCCGCGGAGCAGTTCGACGCGTTGTACGCGCGGCCCGAGACGGCGGGCTTCTGGAACCCACCGCCCGGCGCCCCCGGTGCCGAGAACCTGTTCGCGGGCTCGGTCTACCTGCGCGGCGCGATGACGCTGCAGGCGCTCCGCGAGAAGATCGGCGACCGGGACTTCACCGCGTTGCTGCGCGCCTGGTACTCGAGGAACCGCAACGACACGGTGGACACGGCCGACCTCATCGCCCTGGCCGAGCGGATCTCCCGAACGGACCTGGACCCGTTCTTCCAGGTCTGGCTCTACCAGCCCGGCAAACCCCAGTCGTGGTGACCATCCGCGAGCTCGCCGCCCAGGTCGACACCACCGCGATCTGCGACGCGTCGTGGCCCGGCTCCAGGGCGGCGCCACCCTGAGTGAGTGCCTCAACCTGGACGAGCACGTCGGGCGCCTGTCCCGGGACGAGCCGTCCACCTTGCGCTTCACCGTGTGACCGCTCAATTCCGGAAGTGGAATGTCCGCAATGGGTTCTAGCGTCGGGGCATCACGGGTAGCGACAAGGAGATACGCATGGCTGACGTGCTGTTGTTGCACCACGCACAGGGTCTGACCGAGGGCGTCCGGGCCTTCGCCGACCGGCTGCGGCAGGCCGGGCACACGGTCCACACGCCGGACCTCTACGACGGCAAGACGTTTCCGACGTTGGACGAGGGCCTGGCCTACGCGCGCCAGGTCGGCTTCGGTGAGCTCCAGCAGCGGGGCGTCGGTTCGGCCGAAGGGCTGGCCGCCGAATTGGTCTACATCGGCATCTCGCTCGGCGTGATGTCGGCGCAGCAGCTGGCCCAGACCCGGGCCGGCGCCCGCGCCGCGGTACTCCTCGAGGCCTGCGTGCCGCCCTCGGAGTTCGGCGCCTCCTGGCCGGCGGGCGTGCCGGTGCAGGTCCACGGCATGGACGCCGACCCGTTCTTCGCCGGCGAGGGCGACATCGATGCCGCCCGCGCACTGGTCAAGGCGGCCGACGACGGTGAGCTGTTCCTCTACCCCGGCGACAAGCACCTGTTCACCGACAGTTCCCTGCCGACCTACGACGCCGACGCGGCCGCGCTCGTCACCGAGCGGATACTCGACTTCCTGGCCCGCTGAGGGACGCGTGCGCAGACCTCGGCCTCGGATCCGGCCACGTAGGATCTACCCATGGGCGCGGAGGCCGTTGGTATGCACATGCCGGCCAGCGTGACCCTCGACGATCTGGCCGCGATGAACGCCGCCGACCGCAACGGGCATCGGTACGAGGTCAGCCCACAAGGCGCACTGTCCGTCATGCCGGCCCCGGATTCCGAGCATGCGACGATCGCCAGCCGCCTGTTTGCCTGGTTCATCATGGCCGCGTGGCCGGCCGAACAGGTGCTCCAGGTGGCGGGGGTACGCATTCCGGGCGGAGACGGAGATGGCGGTCGAATCTCCGACCTGAGCGTGTGGAGTAAGCCCCCGCCCCGAGGGGTGTGGCTGTCGGTCGCCGGCCTGCTGCTCGTGATCGAGATCATGTCGCCGGGATCCGAGGCGTTGGACGAGGTGACCAAGCGCCGCGAATATGCGTCGGCGGGCATCCCTCAGTACTGGGTGGTTGATCGCGACGGCGCCCAGACGGTGACGCTGTACCAGCTCGCCTCGCACGACAGGTATGAGGAGCGAGCGAAGATGCCGCTGGCGTGGCTGTTGCAGACGGCGCCTTCCGACCATCTCGGCTGACGATCATTTCGCGGCGCGAGGTGATCGAGCGCTTCCGACTGGGTATTAGCCGGCCATGTCCCGGTGGACCCTGGCGCTGCTGCTCGCGATCGTCGTGGGAATCGGTGGCTGGCTGGGGTACGCGAGCAGCCGGCCACCGGACTTCCATGAGTACCGCGTCACCGCGGTCGAGGCGGCCCAGGCGGCCCGCGACGGCCTGCTCATCGCCGGCCTGACCGCGGACGCTCTCCTCGGCGGCCGGGCGATGGCACCGTACGTGTCCACTGTGCTCGACGACGCCGGGAGCAGCGTCGCCGATGCCGGCGGGCGGTTCGCGGCGCTGGCCCCGACGGACCAGCGGATGGTGGCGATCCGCGACGAGCTGACGCCATTGCTGACCGAGGCCACCACCCGTCTCGGCGACGTGCTGCGGGCCGAGGCCAACGACGACGTACCGGCGTTGCGCGAGTCGATCCGTCCGCTGCGACCGCTGGCCGACCGGCTCGCCGCCTTCCTGGACCGGCATGGGTAGCCGCCCATGAAACGCCTCCTCGCCGTCACCCTCGGCATTCTCACCGCGATCGGCGGCTTCGTCGACATCGGGGACATCGTGGCCAACGCCGAGGCCGGGGCCAGGTTCGGCGTGGCGCTCGCCTGGGTCGTGGTCGTCGGCGTCGTCGGGATCTGCGTGTACGCCGAGATGGCCGGACGGGTCGCCGCGGTGAGCGGCCGGCCCGTGTTCGACCTCGTGCGCGAACGGCTCGGTCCACGCGTCGGCCTGGTCAACCTGGCGGGGTCATACCTGGTGACCGTGCTGACCCTGGGCGCCGAGATGGGCGGCGTCGCCCTCGCGCTGGAGCTGGTCACGAGCGTGCACTACCTGCTTTTCGTACCCGTCGTGGCGTTCGCCGCCTGGGTCGTGCTGTGGCGCGTGAGATTCGAGACGATGGAGCGCGTCTTCGGCCTGCTGGGGCTCGTCCTTGTGGTGTTCATCGTCGCCCTGTTCCGGCTGCCCACGGACTGGTCACAGCTGTGGGGACAGGCGAGCCATCCGGTGCCGGCCGGCGACGAGAACTGGGGCACGTACGGCTTCTTCGCCGTCGCGTTGTTCGCCGCGGCGATGACACCCTACGAGGTGTTCTTCTTCTCGTCCGGAGCGGTCGAAGAGCGATGGTCCACAAAGGACCTGTTGACCTCCCGGGCCAACGTCTTCATCGGGTTCCCCCTGGGCGGGCTCCTCTCCCTGGCCCTGATGGCGACCACGGCGGTGGTGTTCCATCCGCTCGACGTCCAGGTCGAGACGCTGGGCCAGACCGCCCTGCCGGTGGCGATAGCACTGGGCAAGATCGGGCTTGCGGTCGCGATCCTGGGCTTCTTCGCGGCGACGTTCGGGGCGGCCATGGAGACCGGACTCTCCGCCGGGTACACCATCGCCCAGTACTTCGGATGGGCGTGGGGCAAGTTCCGCCGGCCCCGCGAGGCCGCCCGGTTCCATGTCGTACTCCAGGTGAGTGTCCTCGTTGGAGCGATCGCCCTCTTCACCACCATCGACCCGATCATGCTCACCGAGTACACGCTCGTGGGCAGCGCCGTGGTGCTGCCGCTGACCTACCTGCCGATCCTGGTCGTCGCCAACGACCGGGACTATCTCGGCAACCGGGTCAACGGCCCGCTGGCCAACACCCTCGGCCTGCTGTACCTGGTCGTTATCCTCGCGGTGGCGACGGCCGCCATCCCCTTGATGGTCATGACGGGAGTGGGCGGATGAGCGTGCTCATCGGATTCGACCTACTGGACCGCCAGATCCAGGATTGCGACGGCCAGAGCGTCGGCAAGGTGGACGACGTCGAACTGGCCGTCGGGACCGACGGCCGGCCCCGGGTGGTCGCCCTGCTGGTGGGCCCGCAGGCGCTGGGCCGGCGGCTCGGCGGGCGGCTCGGCCGCTGGGTCAGCGGGCTCGCGGGCCGGCTGCATCCGGTGGCGCACCCCGACCCGATCCGCATCCCGTACGCGCTCATCGCCAAGCGCACCAGCTCGATCGTGCTCTCCGTCCGCCGGGACCGGCTGCCCGAGCCGACGCTGGAGGCGTGGCTGCGCGAGCACCTCATCGATCGGATCCCGGGGGCGAGCCATGGCGGGCAATGAGAGCCTGCGGGCCAGCGACCTGCTCGGTCAGCGGGCGCTCGGGCCGGACGGCGAGGACCTCGGCCGCGTGGCCGATCTCGTGGTGGACGACGACACGACGATCGTGGCCGTCATCGTCACCAAGGGCCCGTGGGGTCGCCTGCTCGGGTACGAGCGATCCAGCGCCCGCGGCCCGTGGCTGCTAGAGCACCTGGCCCGCGCGGTCCTGCGGCGCGAGAGCCGGCGGGTGCCGTGGGAGGACCTACGCCTCGCCGACGGCCCGGGTTCAGTGGCCCAGTGAGTCGAGCAGCGCGAGCACGCGGGGCCATCCCTGGCGCCGGGCCGTCTCGTCGCCGACCCGGGTGCCGCCCAGATCGAGCCACTGCCCCGTGACCGGATGCTGTGAGGCGATGCCCTGCGGCAGGTACGGGAACGTGCCGACCGTGTGACCGCTGCCCGCGTACACGAGGGCCTCATGCGGCTGGCCCGACCTCGCCCGGTCGAGCCTCGCCTCGATCTCGTACGCCGCCTGGGCCGAAGGCCAGAGCTTGTCATCGGTGCCGCCGATCGCCAGCAGCGGACCGCGCACGTGACCGACCGGAATCGCGCCCGGGGGTACGGGCCGGCCGCCCCGGGTCCAGGCCGGGCCGCCGTGGGGGAAGCCGGGGTAGGTCCGGTCGCTGGGCGCGTACAGCACGACGCCCCGGATCAGGTCGGGGAAGTGTTCGGCCGCGAGCAAGGCGGCCTCGGTGCCGCGCGAGTAGCCGACGACCGCGACGGGACCGCCCACCTGGGCCTCGGCGGCCAGCAACCGGGCCGCGGTCGAAAAGGTCTCCAGTGGAATGTCACGTAGCTCGTCGGACAGGCCCGGCAGGCCGAAGTAGGCCACGGACAGCGTCGGGTACCCCCGCGAGGCCAGCAGGGCGGCCATTCCGGGCATGCCCAGACCGCCGCCCGAGCCACCGATGGTCAGAACGCCTGGGCGCGGCGCGGAGCCGACGGGCGGGAGGAAGAGCCGACCGATCACCTTGTCCCGGTCCAGGGTGAGGTCACGGACGCGCACCTTCTCCGCCAGCAGTACGCGCCGGATCGTCGTCCGCGCCGCCTCGGCTCCGTCCACAGTCACCCGGAGGCCGACCTCGGCGACCCCGGCGTCCGGGACGATGTACCACGTTTCGTCGGGATCGCCGCTCGTGGGCGCCAGGTACGACAGGAACCCCATGCCGTCCACGCCCTCGTACGGCCCGGACCTCGGCGCGTCCCGCGTCAGGTCCACCACGCCGTCGGTCCCGGCGGAAAACGTGGTCTGTGATCGCCACTCGCGGGCGTCGCCGTCGTCGGCCTCCGCCGTGACCACCGCCTCCGCGCCGGCCCGCAGCCCGGTGATCCGTACCTGCACCGGCTCATCGGCCCACGCGGTCGGCCGGTCCACCTCGATGGTGACCGGCCCGGCCCGTCCATCGCAGCCGGTGAGTCCAATCGCGACCGCGAGCGCGGCCACGGCCGCCGCCCGGCGAGGCCTGATCATGGTGCTCCCCCGTTCCATGGCT
>Ga0307410_10001250_pt1 | contig 11309 bp, 7 predicted proteins | sample 322Ometagenome_3_FD_203707 | JGI IMG/M metagenome (GOLD analysis project Ga0307410, IMG submission 203707) | Maize rhizosphere microbial communities from greenhouse at UC Davis, California, United States - 322HYB-O-3 | ecosystem: Host-associated > Plants > Roots > Rhizosphere > Soil | place...
CGCTCGACGAAACGGCCGACGCGCTCGGCGTCTCGCTCGCGACCGTCAAGCGGGAGCTGAGATCGGCGCGCGCCTGGCTCGCGGCGGAGCTGGGCGCGCGGCGGACCGCATGACGACGGATCCGGAATGAATGCGGAGCGGTGGCGATTGGTTCGCGAGCTCTTCGACGAGCTCGTGGATGCGAGTGCCGGGGCGCGCGCGTCCCGGCTCGCCGGCGTCGACGCGGACCTGCGGGCCGAGGTGAGTGCGCTCCTCGAGGCCGACACCGATGCGGAAGCGCGGCTCGAGAGGATGTTCCACGCCGGGCCCCCGGTGCGGGACCCGCTCGGCCTGACCGGCCGTACGCTCTCCCATTTCGTCGTCGGCGAACCGCTCGGCGCCGGCGGGATGGGCGTCGTGTACGAGGCGACGGACACGCAGCTCGGCCGGACCATCGCGCTCAAGGTGCCGTTGCCGGAGCGGCATCTCGACACCTCGGGGCGGCAGCGCTTTCTCACCGAAGCGCGATCCGCCGGCGCACTCGATCACCCGAATCTCTGCAGCATCCACGAGGTGGGCGAGAGCGACGACGGCCTGCTCTTCCTCGCCATGCCGCTCTACCGCGGCGAAACCCTTCGCGCGCGCCTGGAGCGATCGGGCCCGCTTCCCCCTTCCGAGGCAGTCGAGATCGCGCGTCAGGTGGCGCGCGGGCTCGCGGCCGCGCATGCCGCCGGCATCGTCCATCGCGACCTGAAGCCGGCGAACGTGATGCTCCTTCCGGACGGCCTCGTGAAGGTGCTCGACTTCGGTCTGGCCAAGGCCCGCGAAGGGACCATCTCGGCAACCGGCTCGATGCTCGGGACCGCCGCCTACATGGCTCCCGAGCAGATTCGGAGCGATCCGGTCGATGGCCGCACCGACCTGTGGGCGCTGGGCGTGGTCCTGTACGAGATGGTCACGGGCCGGAAGCCGTTCCGCGGCGACCACGATGCCTCGCTTGCGCACGCCATCGTGCACGACGAACCAGCCGCCCCATCGGCGGCGGGCCACGAGGTGCCGGCCGCGCTCGAGCGCATCATTCTCGCGCTCCTCGCCAAGGATCCGAGGCGCCGGCCTGCGAGCGCCGTGGACGTCGAGCGGGAGCTCGCCGCCTTCGCAGCGGGCACGCCGGCACCGGTACGGCATCGACCGTCACGGCGAGGCCTGCTCCTCGGAGCCGCCGCGGCGCTCGTGGCCATCGCCGGACTCGGCGTCGCCACCCGCCGGCCGGATGCGCCGGTGCCACGGGCGGATGCCGATCTCGTCGCCATCGCCCGATTCGACGCCGCCGATCCGGACCTTCAGTTCTGGCGCGAAGGGCTCGTGGACATCCTGGCCCGTGACCTCGATGGCGCCGGCCCGCTCCGGACCGTGCCGCCTTCCGTGGTGCTCCGGCGCTGGGAGGGCCGCTCCGACCGCCCCTCGGCCGAAGCGCTCGGCGAGCGCACGCGGGCAGGGATCGTGGTCTTCGGGAACGTGGTGCGCCGTGGCGCCGATTCCCTCGAGATCCGGGCGACGCTGCTCGATCGCATGCGCGGTACGGCGGAGCCCGACCTTGTGGTGGCCGGCACGGAAGATCGCATCGGCGAGCTCGCCGATTCACTCGGCGTGCGCATCCTTCGCGTTCTCGGCCAGCGGCGTGCCATCGCGTCGGCCCGCCACATTTCGATCGGCGCCCGCTCGCTGCCGGCACTCAAGGCGTTCCTCCAGGGCGAGCAGTTCTACCGCCGGGGCGAGATGGACTCCGCACTCGCGCATTACGACCGCGCGATCACCGAGGACAGCACGTTCGCGCTTGCGCTCCGGCGCATGGCGTGGGCGCTGGGATCGGGAGCGAGAACATCCGCGCGCTATGCGCCGAGCGGGAGTTACGTCCGCCGCGCCGTGGTCCACAATCGCGGGCTTTCGCCGCGTGACAGCCTCCTGCTCTGGTCGGACTCCGTCGGGCAGCTGCCACACGATGCCCCGACCGCCGACGCGTTGATCGGGAACCTGTATCGCGCGGTGAGCAGCCTCGAAGACCTGGCTCGGCGGTATCCCGAAGACCCGGCGATCTGGTACGAGCTCGGCGAGCGATACGCGCATACGCCGATGCCCGCGGGTGACGAGACGCGCGCGCTCGCGGCGTTCGATCGCGCGATTGCCCTGGACTCCGGCTTTGCGCCCGCCTACATGCATACCATCCGGCACGCGTTTCTGGTGGGCGGTCCGGCACTCGCCCGCCGGTACGCCGCGGCTTATGTGAGGCAGGGCCTCCCTCGCGCCTACACACCCGACATTCACTTCGTTCTGCAGATCCTCGATTCGAGCGTCGGCGCACCGGGCGTCCAGCACCTGGTCCGGACCGGCCACGCGACCCGGCTGACCTGGGCGGCGCATGAGCACTTCCGATGGGCGGTGGACAGCGAAGAGACCGCCATTGCGCTCTACCGTGAAGTCGCCGAGGGTGACCACGACTTCGAAGGTGCCGGGCGGCTCTGGGTCGACCCGTTGATGCGCCGCCAGCATCTGGCGCTCGCGCTCGCCTTCCGCGGCCATCTCCGCGAGGCGGTCGAGGCGGGCGCGGTGCTGCTGCAGGACCCGGCGGCGTCGCGATGGAGCTACACATCCGATCCGTTCCCCGACCTCGCCCTCTTCGGCCGACTCGATCCGGCGCTGGTGCGCCGTACGCTCGAGCGCGCGTTCGAAGTCGACTGGACGCTCGACGGGAGCCCGATCGTTCCGCCTCGCCATCTCGCAGCGCTCCCCTGGCTGCTGCTCGCGAAGGACGAGGTGATGCTGCGGCGCTTCGTTGCACGCGGGCGAGTGATGGAGCGGACGGCGGCGGGATCGCTGGGCAAGGCGAGGGGACGGTACTTCAGTGCTGCGTCGGAGGGCTATCTGGCGCTGGTGCGAGCGGACACGGTCGAGGCGATCCGCCGCTTCGAGGCGCTTCCGGATTCGTTATGCATCGTCGCAGGGTGCTTTCTGGAGAAGCTCACGCTCGCCAGGCTGCACGCTGCCCGGGGCGACGACCGCAGAGCTGCGGCGATTCATGCACACTGGGAGAAGGCCGGCAACGCGCGCCCCGTCCATGTCATCGCGGCGCTGGAGCACGCGCGCATCGCGGAGCGACTCGGCGATCGCCGGACGGCGGGCCGGCAGTACCGATTCGTGGTCGAGGCGTGGCGCCGGGCGGATCCCGAGCTGGCGGGTGCGGTCGATGAAGCGAAGGAAGGACTGCGACGGGTCGAAGGGAGCGGGGCGGAGCGATAGCGGGCGGGTCACTCCGGCAGCAGCGTCACCGGAACGTTCGTCGTCTCGACGCCGCAGGCATCGCCGTTGACGCGGATGCCCTCGATCTCCGCGAGGTGGTAGCCGGGCTTCGTGACGGTCAGCCGATACGTGCCCGGTTCGTGCACGCCGGTGAAGACGAGGTCGTCCCTCCGCTGGAGCACTTCGCTGTCGTCATCGCGATGCGCCTCGGCCGTTGCCCCGTCCGCGGCCGGCACGCCGCCCAGCGTGCGTACCTCGGCTTCGATTCCATGGCTCGGCAGCAGGATGCAGGGCTCCGTACTGCACGCGGCCGCGAGCAGCGGCGCGCACATGGCGATCCCCGCCGCAGTGTATTTCGGCACATCCCCTCACGCGCGGATTTCCCTCAAGGACGCCGCGTCCCTCCACGCTTGCACGCCGCCTGCGCCCGCCTCTCAGTTCGACGGCTTCGCCTCGACGTAGTAGTCGGGATCGACGAGCAGCTCACCTGTCCGCTCGACACGAAGCGACTGCCACTCCGATGTCGGGCGGAGTGTCTGCGCCCTGCCGCCGGGAAGCGTCACCTCGACCGGCATGTCGAAGCCCGGGACGACGCGCGACCAGCGATACTGCAGCGTCATTCCTCGCGTCCGATACTCGAGGCGCGGGATCTCGGTCCGGGTGAGGTACTGCTCGAAGACCTTCGAGAGATCCGTTCCGGCATGCCGGCCGATGTACTCCTGCACCTGGCGCCCGGTGACGATCCCGTGGCGGAACTCCGCGTTGAGCCCGCGCAGGATCCCGCGCCATTTTTCGTCGTCGCCGATGAGCTGGCGGATGGTGTGCAGCATGTTCCCGCCCTTCGGGTACATGTCGCCCGAGCCCTGGGCATTCACGCCGTAGGTGCCAGGGACGATCGGCTCCTCGTTGGCGATCAGCCGGCGAGTGCCGATCACGTAGCGCGCGCCGGCGTCCTTCCCGAAGAGGCACTCGGTGTAGAGGTTCTCCGAATAGTTGGCGAAGCTCTCGTGCACCCACATGTCGGCGAGGTCGGCGGTGGTGAGGTTGTTGCCCCACCACTCGTGGGCGGTCTCGTGCACGATGATGAAGTCCCACTGCATGCCGAGCCCGGTTCCTGACCCGTCACGGCCCCGATACCCGTTGGCGTACCCATTCCCGTACGCGACGGCGCTCTGGTGCTCCATCCCGTTGTTGGACACTTCGATGAGCTTGTAGCCGTCCTCGTAGAAGGGGTACGGGCCGAACCAGTGCTCGAAGCACTTGAGCGTGGTGCGCGCCTGCGGGAACTGGCGCCGCGATGCGTCGAGGTTGTAATCGAGCGGCCAGAAGTCGAGGGTCAGCGTGCCGCGCTCGCCTTCGAACAGCTCGCTCCAGTGGGCATAATGCCCGGCGGCTATCGCGATCGCGTAGTTGTTGATCGGGTTGACCACGAACCATTCCCAGGTCGTCGTCCCGTCGCCGTTCTCGCTGACGCGGCGCAGCCTCCCGTTCGAGACGTTGACGAGCGGCGTCGGCACGGTGATCGCGATGCGCTGGCTGTCGGGCTCGTCCGCCTGCGTGTCCTTGTTCGGCCACCAGACGCTCGCGCCCATGCCCTGATCCGTCGTCACGACCCATGGGCGCCCGAGGCTGTCGGTTTTCCACGAGAAGCCGCCTTCCCAAGGCGGGCGTTTCGCGATCTGCGGCCTGCCGTGGTAGTAGATGGTGAGGGCATGGTACCCGCCCCGGGTCTGCGGAACCGCGGGCGTCGCGAAGAACGCATTGCCCTCCCGGCGAATCTCCAGTCGATGTCCCTCCTGGACCACGCTGTCCACCTCGAGAGGCGTCATCAGGTCGAACTGCAGCTCGTCCGGTCGAGTGCGCGGCTCACCCGGGCGGATCGAGGGGCCGCGTGCCGTACCCGGTGCGGCGCCGGGAACGAAGTACACGATGGTGTTGCGTCCCCGGATCATGCTGTCCGCCGGGTCGATCGCGGCGTGCAGGTCGTAGAACGTGACGTCCCACCACCGGCGCCCGGGCGTGTCGAACGATCCGCGCAGCGTGTCCGCGCGCGAGTAGGCGCGGGGCGTCTGGGCCGCGGCAGGAATCGCCGCCACGGCCAGGAGAATCAGGGCAGAGGCAAGGCGCATCGGGATGGTCGTTCCGGTGATGGGATCGATCGCCGACATCTCGACTTCCGGAATCGCGGTCGCGACTCGGCGACCGGCGCGAAGAGCCGGGCCGGCCGCCTGCGCAACCGGAAGATGCGGCAGCATGGGACCCGCCGCGAGGGTCCCGGCCAGCCGGTTCAGAACGCGATGACGACTCCCACGCCCGCGGTGATGTAGGTCAGCGTCGCGTCCTGCGTCCCGAGCCCCATGTCGATCTCGCGGCCGAGCATGCGAACCCGGATCCCCGGCGCGACGGCGATCCGGTCGGTGAGTGGCCAGCTCACGCCCGCGCCCGCCTCCCAGCCCAGCCCATGATCCGTCTCGCCTGCCGATTCACCCGCCTCGTCTTCGACCTCGACATGTGCGAGCAGCCCCCCCGCCCGAAGCCACCAGGCCGGCGACGGCTCGCCAGCTGCCCGCGCCGCCCCGAGCGGATGCTCGAAGCGGATACCGAAGGTGTACCCGGTCTGCTCCACATCGAGCTCATCCGGAGCGAGCTCGGCGGAGAAGTGGTGCCATTCCCATCCGGCGTAGCCGGAGAGCCGGGGCTGGAAGCGATAACGGACGTTGGCACCGAACCCGAATCCAGTCCCGAGCTCGGCGTTGCCGAAGTCCTGAACCGGGATCGCGGCGCCCGCGCCGATCTCGAGCGAGAACGGCGATTGGCCGACTGCGGCCGCAGGCACGAGCAGGAGAGCGGCAGCGAACAGCAATGTTGTGCGCATCGAGTGCTCCTTCGGGCGGTGTGATGGGCGTCGCGCGGCGCGATCCAAGTTACCTGCCGGCCATGAGGGGACAAAGAAGCGGGCATGAAGAGCACCTCACGAAGGCTGCTCGAGTGTCCGGTCGTGGGAATCGACCATCCCTCGTCCGAACACCGCCCGGCCCGGCGGGTCGCCGGGATCGCGCACGCAAACCCTGCAACGGCAACTGATTGAGCCGGCACGCACTGTGTGGCACGAAACCTTCCTTCAGGATGCACGACTCGCCGCCGATCCGCGCGCGGCGTTTACCCGATCGAGGAATCCGGTGTCCGTCATGGCCGTGCCCCACCTTGCGCTGGTTCCACGCGAACGAACGTTGCAACCGCCGTCCGACGAATCCGGCGCCGAGCGCCGCGAAGTCGAAGCAGCGCTCCGCCCGCAGTATACGATCATCGACCTCCTCGGCGGCGGCGGCATGAGCCGGGTCTACCTGGCGCGTGAGCGCGGGCTCGATCGCCGTGTCGCGGTGAAGGTGCTGTTGCCCGAGCTGCGGAACCGGCGGGAGGATCGCGAGCGGTTCCGCCGGGAGGCGCGCGTGCTCGCCGCCCTGCGACATCCCGGGATCATGCCGGTCTTCACGCTCGGTGAGGCGGAGGGCATCCCCTTCTTCGCCATGCCCTACATCGCGGGCCCCTGCCTCGCGCGCCGCCTCGCCAGCAGCGGGCGATTCACCGAACGGGAGGCCTGCGCGATCCTCGCCGACCTGACGGATGCCGTCGCGGCTTCGCATCGGGCGGGCGTCGTGCATCGCGACATCAAGCCGGAAAATGTGCTCCTCGAAAACGGCCGTCCGATACTCGCGGACTTCGGGGTCGCAACGCTCCACAGCTCCGAGCAATCCCGCTCCGAGGTGTCGCGCGCATTCGGAACGGTCGGATGCATGGCGCCGGAGCAGCTGCTCGGCCATGTCGAAAGCGACGAGCGGAGCGACATCTACTCGATCGGCGTCCTCGCCTTTCAGCTGCTGACCGGTCGCCCACCCTTCGCGGGGGATGCCGGTCGAGAGGTGGCGGCCCAGCACATCGCGCGTCCGGCGCCGCGGGTGAGCGTCTTCCGTCCCGGTGTTGCTCCACTGCTCGACGATCTGGTTCTCCGGTGCATGGCCAAGGATCCCGCCGAGCGCTGGCCGTCTGCCACCGCTCTGCGCGATGCGGTGCTCGGCGCTGCGTCGCAAGGCGATGCACGCACCGCCGGCACCTGGCGCGCGACGCTCGCCCGGCTGCGGCGCCGCTGAGGAGAGACTGTTCGGAAATGGGATTGTCGAATCCCGAACTCGCACACGGAGAAGCTGCTCCGCCCGGTGACGGAGTACGCAACCGGAGGAAGGACAGTGAGTTGCCGAACGGCGCCACGTGGCACGAATCCTTCCTTGTGAGCAACGGACCGGAATCGCCGGAACGCGCCCGAATCAAGGATCGCATGGACATCGTTCGCCAGCCCGTCAACAGGAAGCGCCGCCGCCTCATCTACGGAGGGGCGGCGCTCGCCGGGATCGCTGCGGTCACGGCCGGACTGACCGCCCTCGACCCGGCGGCGCCGACCGTGGAACGCGGTTCGGCATGGATCGACACCGTCGAGGCGGGTCCGCTGGTGCTGCAGGTGCGCGGGCCCGGTACGCTCGTGCCCGAGCAGACGCGGTGGGTCACGGCGGTGACGGCCGGCCGCGTGGAGCGCCGTCTCGTCGAGCCGGGTCAGACCGTGACGCCCGAGACGGTGCTCCTGGTGCTCAGCAATCCCGACGTCCAGCTCGAAGCACTCGAGAGTGAGCGCCAGCTCACGGCGGCGCAGGCGGAGCGGATGAACCTCCAGGTGCAGCTCGAATCGCAGCGGCTCAACCAGGAGGCGATCGTCGCGGAGGCGCGCTCCGCATTCGAGGAAGCGAAGCGGAACGCGCGTGCCGCGGATTCGCTCGCTGCGGCAGAGATGATATCGCGGCTCGAGGCGGAGCGTCTCCGCGGCGAGCTGGCCGAGACCGAGACCCGGTTCCGCACCGAAGCGGGGCGCCTAAAGCTCTATTCGCAGGTGATCGACAGCCAGGTGGACATGCAGCGCGCGCAGGTGACCCGCATGCGCGCCGTGCACGAGTTCCAGCGGGACCGCGTGCGCTCGATGGAAGTCACCGCCGGCGCGCACGGTGTCGTGCAGGAGCTTCCGCTCGAGGTGGGGCAGTGGGCGCAGTCCGGCGCCACGCTCGCGCGGGTCGTCCAGCCGGGGCGGCTCAAGGCGGTGCTCCGGATCCCCGAGACCCCCGCGCGCGACGTGGTGCTCGGCCAGACCGCCGCGATCGATACCCGCAACGGGATCATCCCCGGCCGCGTCTCGCGCATCGATCCCGCGTCGGTGAGCGGCACGGTCACCGTGGACGTCGCGCTCACCGGTGAGCTTCCCCGCGGCGCGCGGCCGGACCTCACGGTGGACGGCACGATCGAAGTCGATCGCGTGGACAGCACCCTCTCGATCAGCCGCCCGGCGTATGGGCAGGGAAACAGCTCCACCGATCTCTTCCGTCTCACCCCCGACGGGAAGTACGCCGAGCGCGTGACTGTACGCCTCGGCCGCAGCTCGGTCAACGCCGTCGAGATCCTCGGCGGCCTGCAGGCCGGAGACCGCGTGATCATCTCGGACATGTCCCGATACGGCGACGTGAACCGCGTTCGTCTCGATTAGCAGCCACCCACCAGGAGCCCGCACGAACATGACGACCGACGGTCAGCCGCTCATCCGCCTCGAAGGCATCCGGAAGGTGTTCTACACCGAAGAGGTGGAGACCCACGCCCTCTCCGACATCCATCTCGAGATCGCGCAGGGGGAGTACATCGCCATCGCCGGGCCGTCCGGTTGCGGAAAGACGACGCTGCTCTCGATCCTCGGCCTGCTCGACTCCCCGACCGAAGGGAAGTACGAGCTCGCCGGCGAGCCGGTGGCCACTCTCGCGCCCGGTGACCGCGCACGCGTCCGGAACCGGCAGATCGGCTTCATCTTCCAGGCCTTCAATCTGATCGGCGACCTCACCGTGCAGGAGAACGTCGAGCTGCCGCTCACGTACCGGGGCATGAGCGCCGACGAGCGGACGCGGCGCGTCAAGGACGCGCTCGAGCGGGTCGGGATGGCGCACCGGATGCGGCACTATCCCTCCCAGCTCTCGGGCGGCCAGCAGCAGCGCGTCGCCGTCGCGCGTGCCGTGGCGGGCGATCCGGCGATCCTGCTGGCGGACGAACCGACCGGGAACCTCGATTCGGTGAACGGTGAGGCCGTCATGGAGCTCCTGCGCGAACTGCACAAGGGCGGCGCCACGATCTGCATGGTCACGCACGACGCGCGCTATGCGTCGCACGCCGAGCGCGCGATCCACCTCTTCGACGGACGCGTCGTCGAGGAAGAGCGATTCACGCCTGCCGCCTGAGGCCCGGAGCCAGACCATGCTGCACGATATCCGCCTCGCCCTGCGATCGCTGGCGAGGACGCCCGGCTTCACGGCCGTCGTAGTGCTGACGCTGGCGCTCGCGATCGGCGCCAACAGTGCCATCTTCACGGTCATCGACTCCGTGCTGCTGCGCCCGCTGCCGTACGCGGCACCCGAGCGCCTGGTGATGCTCTGGGAACGGAGCGTGAACGATCCCGACGGACACGAGCACATCAACCCGGAGAATTTCCGCGACTGGCGGAAGCGCGTGCGCGGGGTCGGCGAGATGGGCGCCACGTGGGACGTCAGCATGACCGTCACCGGCCTCGGGGAGCCGATGCAGGTGCCCGCGCAGGGCGTCACGGCGTCCGTCTTCCGGGTCCTCGGCGTGCCACCGGCCATCGGCCGCACGTTCACCGACGACGAGGACACCCCGGCCGGCCCTGCCGTGCTCGTGGTGAGCCACGACTTCTGGCAGCGGCACCTTGGTGGGACCCCGTCGGCACTCGGTCGCGCCTTCTCGGTGAACGGCATGCCGTTCACGGTCATCGGCGTGATGCCACCCGGGTTCAGGCCTCCCCAGACCGAGGCGGAGATGTGGTGGCCGCTGAGCCTCGATCCCGCGATCGACTATCGCGTGCAGTCGGGCCGCTACCTGCGCGCGCTCGGCCGCCTCGCGGACGGCGTACCGGTGGAGGCCGCTGACGCCGAGCTCCGGGGGCTCGCGCGAGAGCTCGAGCTGGCGGTGCCGGCCTTCAATACCGGATGGAGCGCCACGGCGGTCCCGCTTGCCGAGCAGGTGGTCGGCGGCACGCGCCGCGCCCTCCTCGTGCTCGCCGGCGTGGTGACTTTCGTGCTGCTCATCGCCTGCGCCAACGTCGCGAACCTGCAGCTCGCCCGGGCGGCAGCGCGCCAGCGCGAAGTCGCCGTACGTGCCGCGCTCGGCGCGACCCGCCACCGCCTTCTCCGCGGCCAGCTCGCGGAGTCGCTCGTCCTCGCCGCGATCGGTGGCGCGGTTGGACTGCTCCTCGCCGTCTGGGCGACAGCGGCGCTCGTCCGGGCCGCACCCGATTCGCTGCCGCGCGCGAGCGAGATCACGCTCAGCCTCCGGACACTCGGCTTCACCACCACCCTCGTGGTGCTCTCCGCGATGCTCTTCGGCCTCCTCCCGAGCCTGCGGGCCTCCCGCACGGACCTGCAGGGCATGCTCAAGGACGGCGTCCGCGGGAGTTCGGCGATGCGCGGACGGGGCGCGCTCGTCGCCACGCAGATCGCCCTCTCCCTCGTGCTGCTCGTCGGCGCGGGCCTGATGCTCCGCAGCTTCGTCCGCCTGGCGCGGATCGACCCGGGCTTCGATGCCGGACAGGTCCTCACGGCGACGGTCTCGCTCCCGGCCGCGCGCTACCCGGACGATCCGGTGCGCGTGCAGTTCTTCCGTCAGCTCCTCGAGCGCGTGCGCGCGATTCCCGGTGTCACCGCCGCGAGCGCGACGAGCTGGATTCCGTTCGACTTCTCCGGCACGATCGGGCACTCGGTCTTCGTCGCCGGCCGCCCGCTTCCCGCCCCGGGTGAGGAGTACGGTGCCGAGATCCTGGCGGTGGATCCCGGCTATTTCCAGGCGATGGGCATCGAGGTCCTGCGGGGCGAGACGTTCGCCGATGCGGACGGCGCGGATGCGCGGAAGATCGTCGTCAACGAGGAAATCGCCCGCACGGTGTT
>Ga0307410_10001251_pt1 | contig 11308 bp, 12 predicted proteins | sample 322Ometagenome_3_FD_203707 | JGI IMG/M metagenome (GOLD analysis project Ga0307410, IMG submission 203707) | Maize rhizosphere microbial communities from greenhouse at UC Davis, California, United States - 322HYB-O-3 | ecosystem: Host-associated > Plants > Roots > Rhizosphere > Soil | place...
GAGCCGGGTCAGCTCCTGCCCCAGCCGGGCCGTCTCGGCCGGGGACGGGTGGGTGTCCTCGGCGCCGAACAGGCCGAGCAGCGGACACGACAGGTCGCCGGCCACCCCGACCACCGGCCCCACCTTGAGCGGCAGGCCGTCGGGCGGCGGGTCCATGACGAAGGCGCCGTAGCAGTCGACGGCCGCGTCCAGGGGCAGGCTGCAGGCGGCCAGGAACGCCTGGCGCCCGCCCGAGCAGTAGCCGATCACGCCGACCTTGCCGTTGGCCGACGGCAGCGAGCGCAGGTACCGGGCGGCGCCGTCGACGTCGCCGACCAGGCGCTCGTCGGGGACGCCGCCGGCGGCCCGCGTCGCCGCGGCCGCGTCGTCGGGGCTGGCCCCGGGCGCGTCCCGCCAGTGGAGGTTGGGCATGATCGCCGTGTAGCCGTTGGCCGCGAAGGTCCGGGTGATCTCCTTGGTCGCCTCGTCGAAGCCGGGCATGTGGTGCAGCACGACCACGCCGGCGAAGGGGCCGGGCCCGGGCGGCACGGCCAGGTAGGCCGGGACCTTGTCGCCCTCGTGACCTCTGATCCGCACCGTCTCGGTGGCGACGTCGTCGCCGATCGTCCTGTCGGGCGTCGTCCGTCCTCCTTGTCGGCCCAATCGCGCACATCTTGCACGAAAAGCAAACTTGCTTCAAGTAAAAACTTGCACTCCATGCACGAATGACGCTAGCCTGATCCCATGAGCACCGAGATGCTTGACACCCAGCCACCGGGCCGGCGGGAGCGCAAGAAGCTCGCCACCCGCCAGGCCCTGCAGGACGCCGCCCTGCGCCTGGTCGCCGACCGGGGCCTGGAGCAGGTGACGGTGGAGGACATCAGCGAGGCCGCCGACGTGGCCACCCGCACGTTCTTCAACTACTTCTCCTCCAAGGAGGAGGCCCTGCTCGGCGACGCCCCCGAGAAGGTGGCCACCGTCCACCGCCTGGTGGCCGACCGCCCGGCCACCGAGTCGCCCCTCGAGGCCGTCCACCAGGTGCTGCGCGAGCTGGCACTGCAGCAGGCCCAGCGCCGGGAGGAGCTGCTCCTGCGCCAGCGGGTCATCGAGCGCCACCCGGGGCTGCTGGCCCGCCAGCTGGGCATGTACGCCTCGTTCGAGCGGGCCCTGGCCGCGGCCGTGGCCGAGCGGCCGGGTGTCCCGGCGGACGCGCTGTACGCCAGGGTGATGTCGACCGCGGCCGTGGCCGCGGCCAGGGCCGCGGTGTCGTCGTGGATGGCCGAGGAGGGCCGCCGGCCGCTCCTGGCCATGATCGACGCCGCCTTCCTGCACCTCTGTGAGCTGGGCTCCCCGCCTCCCGACCCCTCGAACGATCCGTCGAACAGGACCTCGACATGACGACTCGATCCGTACCCTCCACGACCGACGCGGGGGCGGCACAGCCGCCCGGACCGCCGGCGGAGCTGTCGCACCGGCAGCTCCTGGTCATCTTCAGCGCCCTGATGCTTGGCATGCTGCTGGCCGCCCTCGACCAGACCATCGTGGCCACGGCGCTGCCGACCATCGTCGGCGACCTGGGCGGCCTCAACCACCTCTCCTGGGTCGTGACCGCCTACCTGCTGGCGGCCACGGTCTCCACGCCGCTGTACGGCAAGCTCGGCGACCTGTACGGCCGCAAGCGGATCTTCCAGGCGGCCATCGTCATCTTCCTGGTCGGCTCGGTCCTGGCCGGCCTCTCCCAGTCGATGGGCCAGCTCATCGTGTTCCGGGCCATCCAGGGCCTGGGCGGCGGCGGGCTGATGGTCACCGCCCAGGCGATCATCGGCGACGTGGTCAGCCCCCGCGAGCGCGGCCGCTACATGGGCTACTTCGGGGCGGTGTTCGGCGGCGCGATGGTCGCCGGACCGCTGGCCGGCGGGTTCTTCACCGACCACCTGACCTGGCGCTGGGTGTTCTACATCAACCTGCCCCTCGGGCTGGCCGCCCTGGTCGTCACCACGGTCGCCCTGCACGCCCGCGAGGCCCGGGTGCGCCACCGCATCGACTACCTGGGGGCGGCCCTGCTGGCCGCCGGGGTGGCCTGCGTGGTGCTCCTCACCACCTGGGGCGGCACCGAGTACGCCTGGGGGTCCTCGACGATCGTCGGCCTCGGGCTGGCCGCGGCCGTCCTGCTGACCGCCTTCGCGCTGGTCGAGCGGCGGGCCGCCGAGCCCATCATCCCGCTCGCCCTGTTCCGCAACTCGACCTTCGACGTGTCCAGCGCGGTCAGCTTCATCATCGGGTTCGCCATGTTCGGGGTGATCAGCTTCCTGCCCCTCTACCTGCAGCTGGTCACCGGGGCCAGCGCCACCAACTCCGGCCTGCTCCTGCTGCCGCTGATGTTCGGCCTGCTGGGCGCCTCGACCCTCTCCGGGCAGCTCATCAGCCGGACCGGCCGCTACAAGGTCTTCCCCGTGGCCGGCACGGCCATCGCCGCCGTCGGCATGTGGCTGCTGTCGACCATGACCCCGACCACCGGCCGGGCCACCTCGACCGTCTACATGGTCGTCCTCGGCATCGGCATCGGCCTGGTCATGCAGGTCGTCATCCTGGCTACCCAGAACGCGGTGGACCGCCGCGACCTCGGCGTCGCCACCGGCACGGTCTCCTTCTTCCGCTCGGTCGGCGGGTCCTTCGGCGTGGCCGTCTTCGGGGCCATCTTCACCAGCCGGCTCGCCGGCGAGCTGGCCCGGCGGCTGCCCGCCGACGTGCTGGCCCGGGCCAGGGCCAGCGGCGGATCGGCCGTCGGCTCGCTGAGCCCACGGGCCCTGGACGCCCTTCCCGCCTCGCTACGCTCCGGGTTCGTGGAGGCGTTCTCCAACTCGCTCACGGCGACGTTCCGCTACGCCGTGCCCTGCATCCTGGTCGCCTTCCTGGTCACCTGGCTGCTGCGCGAGCAGCCGCTGCGCACCACGACCAGGGCCGACGACCCGGCCCGGGAGCTGGCCGCCGGCGCCGCCCCGGGCACGGCCGAGCCGGACGCCTTCCCCGGCTGACTATAATCCTTACGTAAAGGTCAGCTTTGGCGTGAGGAGGAACCGGATGCCGGCGGAACGGGCGGGGGGCCGGGAGGCCCCAGGCCGAAGCGACCAGGACCGGCGCGGCCCGGACGGGCGCTACAAGTGGGTCGCCCTGTCGAACACGACCCTGGGGATGCTGGTCGCGACCATCAACTCCTCGATCGTGATCATCTCGCTGCCGGCCATCTTCCGCGGCATCCACCTCGACCCGTTGCGGCCCGGCAACGTCAGCTACCTGCTCTGGATGCTGATGGGCTACCTGGTGGTCAGCGCCGTGCTGGTGGTCGCCTTCGGCCGCCTGGGGGACATCTACGGCCGGGTGCGGATGTACAACGCCGGCTTCCTGGTCTTCACCGGGGCCTCCATCGCCCTCGCCTTCACGCCCGGCGTCGGCTCGGCGGCGGCGCTCGAGCTGATCGCGCTGCGGATCGTCCAGGGGGTCGGCGGCGCCCTGCTGATGGCCAACTCCATGGCCATCCTCACCGACGCCTTCCCGGTCCGCGAGCGCGGCATGGCCCTGGGCATCAACCAGGTGGCGGCGCTGGCCGGCTCGTTTCTGGGGCTGCTGATCGGCGGGCTGCTGGCCGACACCAACTGGCGGGCCGTCTTCCTGGTCAGCGTCCCCTTCGGGATCTTCGGGACCGTCTGGGGCTACCTCAAGCTCCGTGAGGGGGGCCAGCGGGGCCAGGGCCGCATCGACTGGGCCGGCAACCTCACCTTCGGCATCGGGCTGATCGCCGTGCTGGTCGGCATCACCTACGGGATCCAGCCCTACGGCGGCCACACCATGGGCTGGACCAGCCCGCTGGTGCTGACCCTGCTCCTCGGCGGGGCCGCCCTGCTGGGCGCGTTCCTGGTCGTCGAGCGCCGCTCCGACGACCCGCTGTTCCACCTGGACCTGTTCCGGATCCGCGCCTTCTCCGCCGGCAACCTGGCCGGGCTGCTGGCCTCGGTCAGCCGCGGCGGCCTCCAGTTCATGCTGATCATCTGGCTCCAGGGGATCTGGCTGCCCCTGCACGGCTACAGCTTCGCCTCCACCCCGCTGTGGGCCGGGATCTACATGATCCCCCTGACCCTCGGGTTCCTCGTCGCCGGGCCGGTGTCGGGCTGGCTGTCGGACCACTACGGCGCCCGGCCGTTCGCCACCGGCGGCATGCTGCTGACCGCGGCCAGCTTCGCCGCCCTCACGCTGCTGCCCATCGACTTCCCGTACTGGGTGTTCGCGGTGCTGCTGCTGGCCAACGGCATCGGCTCGGGGCTGTTCGCGGCCCCCAACACCGCCGGGATCATGAACGCCGTCCCGGCCGCCAGCGCGGCGCCGCCTCGGGCATGCGGGCCACCTTCCAGAACGCCGGGTTCGTGCTGTCCATCGGGCTGTTCTTCTCGCTGATGATCGCCGGCCTGGCCGCGCGGCTGCCCACCACCCTGTACGACGGCCTGACCGCCAACGGCGTGCCCTCGGCCAGCGCCGAGCGCATCGCCCACCTCCCGCCGGTGGGCAGCCTGTTCGCCGCCTTCCTCGGCTACAACCCGATCCGGACGCTGCTCGGCCCGGCGGCCCTTGAGCACCTGAGCCCGGCCCAGGTGGCCAACCTCACCGGCACCAGCTTCTTCCCCCGGCTCATCGCCGAGCCGTTCCAGCACGGCCTGGCCATCGTGTTCCTGGCGGCGCTGGTCATGTCGCTGGTCGCCGCGGCCGCGTCCTGGCTGCGAGGCGGCCGGTATGTCCACGAGGAGCTGGAGGCTCCCGAGGCCGCCCGCGAGGAGCAGCCGGTATGAGCACGGCGGGCGCATGCCAAGCGCCAGCGGGCACCGAGGTGCGCCGATGAGCGGCCGGCGGCTGCGCATCGGGGAGGCGGCGGCCCACGCCGCCGTGTCGGTCCGGACCCTGCGCTACTACGAGGAGCTGGGGCTGCTCACCCCGTCGGCGCACAGCCCCGGCGGCGCCCGCCGCTACGCCGAGGAGGACGTGGCCCGCCTGGCCCGTATCCGCGAGCTCAAGGACCTGCTCGGGTTCAACCTGGACGAGGTCCGGACCGTGCTCACCGCCGAGGACCGCCTTGGCGACCTGCGGGCCGCCTACCACGCCGAGGACGACCGCGCCGCCCAGCGGGGGATCGTCGCCGAGGCCCTGGAGATCAACACCCGGCTCCAGGCCGCCGTCCAGGCCAAGCTGGAGCGGCTGGCCACCTTCAAGACCGAGCTGGAGGCCAAGGCCGACCGCTACACCACCTCCCTGGCCGGCCTCCAGGACCGGAGCGGCGCCGGCATCGGCGGCTAGCGCCTGGTCGCCGCGCCGCGGTCGCGGACCTCGGCCCAGAGGTCCTGGTAGCTGTGGGTCACCCGGCTGCGGGGGGCGAAGGCCGGGAGGGGGGCGCGGTGGACGGCCATCTGCTCGACCAGGGACAGGGCGGGGATGGCGGCCGCGGCCAGGTCGCCGCGGCGGGTGCGGAGGTCGTCGATGACCTCCCGGTGGAGGCGCTTGCGGCCGTCGACCATGGTGAAGAACGGCAGCAGGGACGGCGGATGGTCCAGCTCGGCCACGAACCCGTCGAGCTGCTCGAGGGTGCGGACCGACAGGGTCGTGGGGATGAGCGGGACCAGCAGGGTGTCGGCGGCGTGGACGACGTTCTCGGAGACCAGCGAGATGCCGGGCGGGCAGTCCAGGATGGACAGGTCGTAGTCGCCGGCGAGGGGGGCGAGGAGGCGGGCGATGCGCTGGGTGGGCTTCTTGGCCGCGTCCAGGACCAGGTCGAGGTTCCGGTAGGTGAAGTCGGCCGGGACCAGGTCCAGGCGGTCGAACTCGGTCGGCCTGACCGCCTCGTCCAGGGAGGTCTTGCCGCGGATGAGGGCCTTGCCGCCGCCCTTCACGCGGGGGCGGATCCGCAGCAGGTAGCTGGCCGCGCCCTGCGGGTCCAGGTCCCACAGGAGGGTCCGGCGGCCGTCGACGGCGCCCAGGTAGGCCAGGTTGACCGCGGCGGTGGTCTTGCCCACACCGCCCTTGATGTTGTAGGTCGCCAGGGTGTTCACGAGGCCACCGTCCCCTTGGTCGCCGTTGCCAGGGCCCCGACCAGCCGGTCCACGTCCTCGTCGGTCGTCCACAGGTGCGGGGAGATGCGCAGGGACGAGCCCCTGACCCCGACGAAGACCCCGGCCTCGGTGAGGGCCCTGGCCGCGGCCGCCCGGGCCTGGTCGGGCAGGGCGACGCCGAGCATGTGCGGGACCCGGTCGCTCGAGGTGAGGCGCAGGCCGATGGCCTCGACCCGGCGCTGGATGCGGTCGGTGAGCCGCCCAAGGGTGCCGGCGATGCGCGGGACCTCCCAGTCGAGCAGCTGGCGCAGGGCGGCCACGGCCATGGGGGTGGTCTCGAAGTGGGTGCGCTGGCCGACGTCGAAGCGGCGGGCCCCCGGCTGGTAGCGGTCCTGGTAGTCGACCAGGGCGGCGAAGTCCTCCGATCCGGCGCGCGAGATCCAGTTCTCCTCCAGGGGGACGCCGTCGCGGTGGGGCTCGGCCACGTACAGGTAGCCGAGGGCGAAGGGGCCGAGCAGCCACTTGTAGCCCACGCTGACCAGGTAGTCGGGCCGGGCCGTGGCCAGGTCCAGGGGCAGCGCCCCAAGGGCCTGGCTGGCGTCGACCACCAGGGCGGCCCCGGCCTCGCGGGCCCGGGCCCCGACCGCGGCCAGGTCGACCGCGCCGCCGTCGGTCCAGTGGGTGGCCAGCACGGCCACCACCACGGTCCGCTCGTCCAGGGCCTCGACCACGGCCTCGGCCCAGGGCTGGCCGTCCCGGCGCGCCACGGCCACCACGTCGGCCCCGGTGCGGCGGGCGAACCGCTGCCAGGTGTACCAGTTGGACGGGTAGTCCTCGGCCAGGACCAGCACCCGCTGGCCGGGGCTGGCGGTGAGGTTGGCGGCCGCCACGGCCAGGCCATAACTGGTCGCCGGGACCAGGGCCACGCCCTCGGGGTCGAGGCCGGCCAGCCGGGCGAACAGCGCCCGGCGTTCCTCGGCCTCGGTGAACCAGTCGTCGCCGCCGAGCAGCCACGGCCGGGCCCGCGAGGCCGTCGCGGCCCCGCCGGCCTCGGTGGCCGCCTTCAGCAGCGGGGCCAGGCTGGCGCAGTTGAAGTAGGCGACGTCGTCGGGGATGTCGAACAACTCCCGCTGCACCGGCAGTGGCCGCGGGGACGGGGCCGGGTGGTCGACGGGGTCATCGGAGGGCGGCATGCGACAAGTATCCGCCCTTCGGGGCCGGCTACCAGCGGCCGCGGTGGACGACCTGGTCCGGCGGTCGGCGGGCGCGCGTGCGGGCCGAGCCGCTCGGGCGGTCGTCGGCCGCCGGGTGGCCGAGGGCGACGGCCCCGACCAGCCGCCGGCCCTCGGGGACGCCGAGGTCCCGCAGCAGCGCCTCGGCGCCGTGGAACACCCCGAACCACCAGGCCCCGACGCCCTCGTCGACGGCGGTGAGCAGCATGAGCATGACCGCCATGGCCGCGTCCATGTCCCAGTAGGGGGCCGGCCAGCCCGCCTCGACGTCCATGCCCAGCCCGGCCTTGTCCGGGGCGGCGTAGCGGTCCAGGTAGGCCTGCTTGTCGGAGAGGACGAGCACGATCGCCGGCGGCTCGGCGGTGCTGTAGGGCGTGCCGAAGCGCGGGTCGGTGGTCGCCGCCCAGAACCCGCGGACCGCCTCCGGGCCCTCCAGGACCAGCAGGTCGAGGCCCTGGCTGAACCCGGCCGACGGGGCCCTGGTGGCGCTGTGCAGGATCCGGTCCAGCACCCCGGCCGGGAGGGGGCGTGGGTCGAAGCGGCGGACCATGCGCCGGCGCCGGACGACCTCGCGGAGCTCCACGCCCTCAGTCGACCTCGGCCACGGTGCCGTCGAGGTCGGCCAGGGTGATGCGGGCCGGGACCCGGCGGCGGAAGGCGGCCAGGGTGTGGCCGCGGACCCGGTCGATCAGGGGCGGGGTGGCCAGGGCGGCCGGGAGCACGACCCGTTCGGCCTCCAGGACCCGGCAGGCGGCGGCCAGGGCGTCGGGGCCGTGGCCGCGGGCCACCCAGGCGGCGCCGTCCAGGCCGAGCCGGCCGGCCTCCCCGAGCTGCTCGGCCAGGTACGGCCGGCCCTGGCGGCTGGCCGTCCGCTGGTTGAGCAGCGAGCTCCTGGGCCGGCCGCCGTTCCCGAGGGCCGGCTCGTACGGGTCGACCAGGTACAGCTCGGGGGAGCGGTCGAACAGCACCAGCCGGGCGCCCTCCCGGGCGGCGACGGCGAACGCGGCCTGGCGGGTGGCCTGGTAGGCGGGGTCGAGCCCGTCGTCGGTGGTGGCGAGCACGACCGCGGCCGGCCCGACCCGGTGGCCGGCCCCGGCCGGCAGCTCCAACGGGGGGCCGGCGACCTCGGGCGCCCGCTCCTCGTCGGCGACGGCCGGCGGCTCCAGGACCAGCGGCGGCAGCTCGGCCGGGTCGGCGAACGGCAGCCGGGCGATGGCGCGCAGCTCGCCGGTGGCGGCCGCGACCATGGCCAGGTCCAGGCGGCAGCGGTCGCAGACGGCCAGGTGGGCGCGCACGACCGCCGCCGCCGAGGGCGAGAGGTCGCCGCCCAGCAGCGCGGTCAGCTCGTCCTGGACGTGGCCGTTCATGTGCTCGTCTCCGTGCCGGAGTCGGTCGCCGGTTGCATCGTAAGGTACGGAGCACCCGCACGGCCGAGAAAGGGAGCGGCGGCATGGGAGCCCTCGACATCCAGTGGCTGATGCTGCCCGGGCAGCGGCCCTGGCGGGAGCTGCACTGGCTGTCGCTGATGCCGGAGGCGCGGGTGACGGCGGTGGGCGACCCGCGGCCGCCGGAGGCGGTCGAGTTCGTCCGCCGTGCCTACCGCCGGCCGACCGACCGGTTCGTGGAGGCGGGGGCGCTGGCCTGGCTCCGGGGCCTGGACAGCGTGCCCGACGGGGACGGGTGGGTCGCCTCGCTGGAGCTGTGCTCGCTGGTCACCGGGCAGGCCAGCGCCCTTGCTCGGCGGCGCCGGCAGCGCCAGGCGGTGCTGGTCTGGGCCAACGACCCGCGGACGCCGCTGTACCGGCTGCCGCCGTACCGCCAGGCGCTGCGCCGGGCCCGCTCGGCCGAGCTGTACCTGTGCCTCGTGGAGGCGGCCCGCGACCACTGCCTGGCCCTCGGCCTGCCCGCCGAGCGCTGCCGGGTCGTCCACCCCGGGGTCGACACCCGGCTGTTCTCACCGCCGGCGGTCCCGGTGGCCGAGCCGGTGGCCGCCTTCGTGTCGCCGCTGGCCGCCAACAAGGGCGTCGACCGGGTGCTGGACGCCTTCCGGCTGGTCCGCCGCGACCTGCCCGAGGCCAGGCTCCTGGTCCTGGGCCGGGGGCCGCTGGAGGGACTGGTCCGCCGGGAGGCGGCCAGGGAGGGCGGCGTCGCCTACCTGGGGGCCGGCGACCGCGGGCGGGTGGCCGAGGTGCTCAGGGAGGCGGCCGTGTTCGTGACCGCCCCCCGGCCCACCCGGGTCTGGAACGAGCAGTTCGGCCTGGCCTACCTGGAGGCCATGGCCAGCGGGCTGCCCGTCGTCACCACCGCATGCGGGTCCAACCACGAGGCCGTGCGCCCGCCGAACCTACGCGTGGCCGACGACGCCGAGGCGCTGGCCGAGGCCCTGGTCGGGGTCCTGGGCGACCCGCCCCGCCGGGCCCGGGTCGGGGAGGAGAACCGCCGCACCGTCCTGGAGCACCACGAGCTCCACCGCCAGAGCGCCCGCATGGCCGCGGCGTTCCGGGAGGCGGCCGGCGAGTAGCCGCCGGTCCTCAGCGGCGGGGGCCGGCCACGGCTCCGCCCGCCCAGGCGGCCGCCTCACAGGCCCGCAGGACCAGCAGGCCGGCCGCGTGTGCCGGGTCGGCGGCGAGCAGGCGGCGGTGGCGCCACCAGGCGGCAAGGGTGGCCCGGGCCTGGGCGGCGGCCGCCCCGGGATGGGCCCGGCGGTAGGCGGGCAGGCTGCGGCCGTAGTAGAAGCGCTTGCGCAGGACCGTCCCCAGGCGAAGGTGGCCCTCGTCGTGCATGACCACGGTGTCCGCCCAGGCCAGCCGGGCCCCGCCGGCCAGCAGCCGGTTGCGCAGGGCCGCGTCCTCGGTCCCGGTGTTGGCCGCCTCGAACCGTCCCACCCGGCCGAGGACGTCGGCCCGGACCAGGCGCGGGGCCTCGATCCGGGGCTCGCCGGCGTAGCAGCGCCGCTCCAGGGCCCGGCAGCGGGCCCAGAAGCCGCTGCCCGTGCTGGCCTCGGGCAGGAAGACAGCCTCGGCGCCGGCCGCCCGGGCGGCGGCCAGGGACCGCTCCACCGCGTCGCTGGCCAGCACCATGTCGGCGTCGACCCACAGGACCCACTCGCCCGCCGCCCGCTCGATCCCGAGGTTGCGCTGGGCGCTTCGCTCCGGGCCGGCGCGGAGGGCGACGTCGGCCAGGCGCGCGGCCACCTCCCAGGTGCCGTCGCGGCTCCAGTTGTCCACCACCAGCAGCTCCAGCGCCGGCCAGGTCTGGGCCCGGACCGAGGCCAGGCAGCGGGCCACGGTGCGGGCCGCGTCCCGGGTCGGCACCACCACCGACACCAGGGGCCGCCCCCCGGTCACGGCGCCCGTCCCCGGGGTCACGGGGTCCGGTCCCCGTTGGGCGGGTCGGGGCGGCGCAGGACCAGGGCCCGCTCCCCGGCGGGGTCGGGGGCGGCCGGGCGGCCGACGCGGACGTCGCGGAGCACCCCCAGCACCAGCAGGGCCAGACCCAGCCCGGCGAGCACGTGGGCGACCAGGTTGCCGGCGGCCACGTCCGGCCCCAGGGTCGCCCTGGTTGGCAGGCCCCGGACCAGCACGGCCAGCGGGACCGCGGCCAGCAGTACCACCGACCCGACGAGGAGCTCGCGCGGGGACGGCGAGCGGACGGCGTCGTAGACGACCAGGGCCAGCCCGGCCAGCAGCCCGGCCCGCCCGCCGAGCAGCCACAGCAGCGCCACCAGCGCCAGCCGGCCCGGCCAGGGCCCGCTCATCGCCACCACCGGCCCCGGGCCAGCAGGGCCGCGACCACGGCCAGGGCGGCCAGGGTGGCCAGGAGGGACGCGGTGGCCTGACGCTGGGGGCCGAACTCGACCGCGAACCGGTGCGGCCCGAGGTCGGAGATGCGCCAGCCGATCGACCAGCCGTCGAGCAGCTCGGGCGGGCCCAGCGGCTGCCCGTCCATGGTGGCCCGCCAGCGGCGGTCGTAGCCCTGGCCGGCGACCAGGTAGTAGGGCGCGGCCGC
>Ga0307410_10001252_pt1 | contig 11304 bp, 10 predicted proteins | sample 322Ometagenome_3_FD_203707 | JGI IMG/M metagenome (GOLD analysis project Ga0307410, IMG submission 203707) | Maize rhizosphere microbial communities from greenhouse at UC Davis, California, United States - 322HYB-O-3 | ecosystem: Host-associated > Plants > Roots > Rhizosphere > Soil | place...
CCGCTCCGCACCGCGAAAGTGACGTCGTAGTCAGGCACGGCGTTCCCGAAGGCGTCCACCACGCGCACGACGAGCGGCGTGGCGAGCTGCTCGCCGGTGTCGCCCGTCTGGCTGTTCCCAGCCGCGACGGCGATGGTGTCCGGTGGGCCGGGCACCGCGGTGGCGGTGAGCGTCGCCGGCACGACCGTGCCGTGCGCGGGCGCGCTCACGACGACTCGCTGCGGGCCGGGAACGGTGCCGAGCCGCCACACGCCACTGACCTCGCCGGCGGCATTCGTGGCGGCGGCGTTGAAGGCGAAGGCGCCGCTGCCCTCCGCCGGCGCCGCCGCGAGGGCCACGCCGGCGACCCCGTTCCCCTGCGCGTCGGCGACGCGAAGCACCACCGGCGCCGGCAGCAGCATGCCGGCCGCGCTGGTCGGTGCCGCGTCCGCGGCCACCATGATCTGGGTCGCCGCCCCGGCCAGCGCCGTGGCGGTGAACGTGATCGGCGGCAGCTCGCCGACCGTCGCCGTCACGGCCTGCGCTCCGGCCGCCGTGCCGAGGGTGTAGGTCGTGCGCGCCTGGCCACTGGTGTTCGTGATGGCCGTGACCGGCGACACGGAGCCGCCGCCGGTGGCGACGGCGAACGTCACCGTCGCGCCGCTGACCGGCTGCCCGCCGCGGTTGAGCACCTCGACGACGAACGGGACGGGGAGGGTCGTCCCGGCGGTCGCCTGCTGGTTGTTGCCGCTGAACTCCTGCACGAGCGTCGGCGTCGTCGCTTGCCCGTCCGGTCCCGTGGTGTCGTCACCGCCGCACGACGACAGGAGCAGCATCGGCCAGACCGACAGGACGACCACCGCGCCAAGTCGGCGGCGGACAACGGCGGACGACCAGCGCATGGAGGGCTCCGGGTGGGTGGGAGTCTACGGCGCGGCACTACGGCGTGCGCGATACCGCCGAACCGGGTGGGTCACAACTCGAGGCGCCGCAGCTGCCGGGGCGCCTCGTCCGCCGCGGGCACGTGGGACGGACGACCACTGGAGACCGACATGGTGTTGACACCGACGTCGGGCGCGACGCGGACGCAGATCCTTACCCCGTCCGCCCCCAGTCCCGCACGGGCATCCGCCTAACGGGTGCTGGCGGCCCGCCTTCAGCAAGGAGTCCCTGCCGGACCGCGTGACGGCGTTCGCCTCCCGCGAGCAGGCGCACCCGCTCCGGGCGCGTCCCACGCAGCTGGAACTGCATTCCGAGTCCCGAGTTAGGTTGGCCGGCCCCAAACCGTCCGGCTGGGGCGCGCCTAACGTACAAGCGACCGGGTGCCGGCGCCAGGTGTGGCGCTTGCGCGGCGGCACGCGCGCTACGGCCTGACGAACCGGGGTCACTCACGGCGCCTACCTGGCGCCACATCCTTCCGCGCCCGCTCCTCCCGCATTCGTGGCCGCGAGGTCACCGCCGCGTGTACGTGCGCTCGGCGGTGTCGCTGCCGGCGACGACCTCGCGGCCGACGAGCTGGTTCCGCGCGTACTCGTACTCGCCGTCGAAGCCGATCTCGCTGGCCTGCCCCGCCACCGGCGCCGCGGTGAAGGAGACCCGGGGCCACCGCACGACCCCCTCGATCGGCTGCGCCGGCCCCGCGATGCCGCAGCGCGTCCGCACCGTGGTCCCGGTCAGCACGTCGCCGGCCTCCTCGAGCGTGACGTCGTACCGGTCGCCCCCGGTGACCGCGCCGCCGCAGGCGCTCGGGACGAACGCCACCCAGCGGCCGTTGATCGGCACGCGCGCCGGGCCCGTGCCGTCGCCGCCGCACGCCGCGGCGCCGAGCACGCACGCCACCGCCGACGCCAGCGCCCAGGCCCGGGGGAGCGCCGCGCCGGAGGCGAGAGGGAGGGCCGCCCGCACGCCGCACTCCTCCGGTCAGGGCGCGTCGCGCGAGAACGTACCCGCGCCGCGATACACGCTGCCCGCGCGCGCCGGCGTCGAGGCCGACGGCCACGGGGCGCCGCTCGCCCACACCCCGCCCCCCGGGACACCCAGTTGCGGGGGGAAGACGGGGAACCCTGCCACGCCAGAGAGGTCGGGGACCGTGAACGTCCACGTCGCCGGCGTTCCCCCGAAGTACTCCTTCGAGGCCTTGATCGTCACCGTCGTCTGGTTGGACGACGGCTGCGGCGCCGAGGCCCTGAACTCGACCTGCGAGCCGTACTCCGGCTGTGCAGCGACCTCCGCGCGCCAGAGCTGGCCGGCGGCGGCGACGGGCGTATAGGTCGGCGCATTCACGGGCGGGCCGAAGGCGACCGCCTGGTCGGACGGCGTCTCGTAGAACAGCTGGGCGACGCGCCAGTCGTCGGAGACGGTCGGAAGGCGCCGGACGTCGGAGACGGTCAGACGGTAGAGGTCACCGGTCTCCTGCCGATCCGCCGGCAGCGTGTAGATCCGGCCGTCGGCGCAGCACGGCGAACTGCTGCTCGAGAGGTGGGCCCAGGTGCCGCCGCGCGTGAGGACGTCGGTCGACCACCGCGGCCCGACTACGCCGTTGGAGTCGATCGTCAGCGCGTGCGCCTGGAGCGCGAACGCCTCCGCCGCCGCGAAGTCGAGCACCGGGACCGTCGCCCCGTCGGGGTAGTCCGCGCCGCGGCGGACGATGGCGGTGTTCGCGTGCGTCGCTACGAGGTCCAGGGGCCCGGCGGGTAGGCCACTCAGCGTGAAGTCGGGCCTCAACGAGTTCCCGAACGCAGTATCGCGCCCCAGGAAGACTTCCGCGAAGCCATCGCCCACGCCCGCGAGGGAGCCCGACAGCTGCTTGGCGCCAGTCCCCCCCGTCCCCGGGCAGACGAGGGTGGCGCGCGCCTGCTCCCTCGTCAGGTAGTAGAACGTCAGCGCAAATTCGTCGACGGCCGCCCGCCTCCCAACCGCGACCGTCAGGCGCTCGCTCGCCTCGACCCTGACCGTCGCCGCCCCGGTGGCGACCGTCCGCCACGCTTGCCCATCGTTCTGGACCCCGGCCCAAACCGTATAGGGGCAGAAGGAGAGCGCGACCTCGCGCGTCGGCGCGGTGGCATCGCCACACGCCGTCGCGAGCACGAGTGCGGCGGCGAGCGGGACGGGCGACCTCCGAGCGCGGAGAGGCATGCCGCTGGTTGCCGAGAGAGGGTGGACGCCGCGCCTCCCGCTAGGCGCGGCGGTTCGCGTCTGGTCAGGCCGGCCGGCGGACGGTGCCGCTCGGCCGCGAGGCGCGGCCCGGGGCGCGACGGCGGCGATGATACCACGCGCCCGGCACGCGCACAACGTGATGCGCCGGCGCCTCTCCAGTCGCAGCGCCGTCGCCTACGGATTCCGCCCTCCGAGGACTGACGCCGGCCGGTACGGCGCCGTCAGCAGCGCCACCTCCGCCGGCGTCAGGCGCTTCCCGAGGGCGAGGGCCAGGGCCGCCGCAGTCGCCGACTGCTGCATGGCCCTGACCGCCGCCGAGTTGCCCACCACCGGTCGTACCGCGCGCACCGCCTCCTCAATTCGGCGAATAATCTCGGCCGCGACCGCGGCCCTTGACGGGTCCTCACGCGCAGCCGCGAGCACCACGCCGAGCGACCTCCGCGCCTCGGCGAACATGAGCGCGCGCCGCGCGCCGGCTTACGCGCGGGCGGCCTGCACCCACTCGTGCGTGGGCAGTCGGCCGAGCTCGAGGAGGAAGCGCTCGCCGTCGGGCAACGGAGTAGGCACCCCGGAAGGGTAGGTCGGACAGTCGCCCTAACGTCATCGGCCGGCCGGAGGATGCGCAGCCGTTGGGTAGTGGGCGAAGTTGAACCACCGCCCTCGCGGCTCCGGCCTAGTGTCGCCATGATCGTGACCGTCAGCCGCCAAGCTGACAGGGTGTCGGCAGCGCGACCGCGGTGTAATCCACTAACTGAGGTGCCCTATCTTGGCGCAGCCCGAGGTTAACGCGCCGCGCAGGGCGTGGCCAAACCTGGACGCGGCACACCTGACGCACGCTTTCGCCGGTCTCTATGTGATCGGGTTCATCGTTTCGAACGTCCACTTCGCGCAGTACCAACTGCTCCGATTTGAGCTACTCCGCAGCCGCTATCTCGCCGCGGGACTGCTCTTCTTTGTCCTTTCCGCCGTACCGGCGGGATTCGGGATCTTCTTGTCGGTCGCGCTTCGCTCGACCGCAGACTCCACGGTCGGGTTCTCGACGCCCGGCCGGATACTTCGCGAGACGGAGGTGTGGGCCATGGGATGCGGTCATGCCGTAGCGTTCTCAGCGTTAGGGCTGATGTTGTACAGCGTCCTGGCTGTGCAGATCTCGCTTCCTAGCCGATCCTGGCTGGCGCTCGCTGCATACTTCGCCATGACGGGTCTGATCAGTTGGTATCTGGGCGACTTCTTCTTCGCCACCGCGGCAGTGCCCGCCGGTCACTCGCAGGTCTGGCCTTCGACACGCTTGGCACAAAGCATCTGGGCTCCGGTGGTGTGGTTGGTCGCACTTCCGGCAGCATTCGGGAAGCTAGTTTATGACACGGTGCGTCCCGAGTTTGGTGGTGGTGCGGTCTGGGTTGCGCGGGTCGCGTGGCGGGAAACCGCGCCACCGGCCGTCCGGGGGTTGGCACCGGGAATTGTCGCAGTAGTTGACCGGAACGACGCCACATTGACGCTGTTGGCGTGTAACCCACCAACGGGACGCGAGCGCACCCCGCCGCGCGTCGTGACGGTCGCGGCCAGTGAGGTTGTAGGACTTGAGCTCGTCGGCGTCGTCGCGCTTCCGGCATTCGCGAAAGCGAATTCTCGTACTTGCCCTTGAGGCCTCAGCGCCAGCCCTCCCCTCTCCATCCAAGGATGGCCGCCAGCTGCGCGCCGACGCCGGCCATACAGTTTCGCGCCGCGGCGGCGCCTCGGCCGCACCTGATGCGTTGCAGGCCCTGTCGGTCGCGGCGCCTCGCGAAGCGCGGCCCGCAGTCTCAGGGACAGCGCTTCGTTTGGAGCCCGCTGTTCGCCGGGCTGCCCGGCGCGCGGCGGGGGAGTGAGAACGTGCCCGTGACCCGGGCGAACGGTGGGTGGCCCGCGCCGACCGACGCGTAGTCGAGATGCAAGCGCCCCGCGACCCGCTCGGGGGTCACGGTGTCCAGCGAGACCGTGCTGGTCCGCGCGTCAATGAACCCGGATTGCAGGTCGAACAGGCGGAGGCCGGCGCCAAAATCCAGCCGGTCTCCCTGCGCCACGCTGCTCGCGGCGAAGGTTCCCACGGGCGGGTCCGTGCGCCCGGGCAGGTGCTGGAGCAGCTCCAGGCTGTCCCCCAGGAGGTACTGCGCCACCATGGCCGGGGGGCCTTCGGCCGCGGCGTTGTACCAGCGGGCGCTGCCGCCCTCGCTGGCGTACACGCACGTCGCCCCCGACGCGAGTGCCACGGTGAAGGTGACAGCCACGCGATTGCCGCGCGCCGGCGCGCCCGCGTCACGGCAGGCGAGGCCCAGGACCGCCACGAGCGCGGTCGCAGCGATCACGCGCGGGGCGCCCCCGCAGGCTACGGGCATAGCAATCCACTGTGCTGAGGGTGAGTGTCGGATTCGGGGCTCGATCGAGGCTCGCCCGGCGGCTGCAGCGCCTCGTTAGGCCGGGCGCCCGCCCCGCGGCGCGGCTACCGCAGCCGCGGGCCCCACGTGGGGTCGTCGAAGTTCTGCGGCGACTCGTGGTCCCCCGCCGTCGCGGGCCGCGCCCCGGTCCCGTCGGCGTTCATCACGAAGATGTTCCCGAACTGGCACCGGCACGCCTCGAGGTACCGCGTGCTGCGGAAGGCGATCCGGCTCCCGTCGGGCGACCACGCGGGGCTGTCGTTCGCGACCGCGCCGCCGTCGGCGGGGCGCTCGACGGCGCTCAGGTTGACGGGGTCCCCGCCCTCGGCGGTCACCGTCCAGATGTCCCCCACGTTCTCGCCGCCGCGCGCGAACGCGACGCGGCTGCCGTCCGGCGACCACGCCGGCTCGTCGCAGAAGCTGCTGAGCAAGGCGACGCCGGTCCCGTCGGCGTTCATCACGAGACACCCGCCCGACCCGTCTTGCGTGAGCTGCCGCTGCGCGAACGCGATCCGCGCGCCGTCCGGCGACCACGCGGGGTTGCTCCGCTCCACGCACGTGGCGAGGCGCTCGCACTCGCTCGTGGTCAGCTTCGTGAGGCCCGACCCGTCGGCGTTGATCACGTAGAGGTCGCGGTCGCTGACGAAGGCGATCCGTTCGCCGTCGGGCGACCACGCGGGGTCGGAGCCGGCCGGCCCGGCGGGCGCGAGCGGCGCCGCGCCGCTGCCGTCCGCCGCCATGAGGTAGATCCCCGACGGCTCTGACGACTCGATCGTCGGCTGCCGCCGCGTGAACGCGATGCGGGCGCCGTCGGGCGACCACGCCGGCCGCTCGTCGGCGAACGGCGCGTCGGCGAGGCGCGCGAGCCCCTGGCCCCTCGCGTTCGCCCGGTACAGCTCGCGCCGGCCCCCCGCGTCCCGGGGCTCCGCCGAGAACGCCAGGTCCCACGGCAGCGGGCCGTCGCAGCGCACGAGGAACTCCGCCCGCCCCACGCCCTCGGGCGGCACCTCCGCGGCCCGCTCGGGCGGCCCGTCGACGGCGCAGTTCGGGTCCACGCGGTAGAGCAGGACGTTGGTCGGGCCGGCCGGCAGCCGCTCGAAGCGGGCCGGCGCGCTCGCGGTTGCGGTCGCCGACACGGCGTAGGTGCCGACGAACACCGTGAAGCCGTCGGCGTCCGTGCCCTCGCCGGTGACGGTGACGGCGACCTCCAGGGCCGCCAGCGGCGTGGTGCAGGCGACGGTGAACGTGACCGCGGCCGGCGCGTCGGCGCCCACGGCCACGGTCTTGGGGTTGTCGCCGGCCGCCAGGCAGTTCTCGGCGATGTCCACCAGCCGGACGGACCGCTCGCCCGCGGGCACATTCGCCACCGTGACGGTGCCGGACGTGGGCGCCGGCACGGGCTCGACGCCGTCGACCGCGACCCGGTAGCCGGCGTCGGGGTACGGCCCGGTCGTGGCCACGGTGACGCTAATCGTGCCGCGCTCGCCCGGCCCCGGGGAATCCGAGCACGCGGAGAGCACCGCGAGGGACGCCGCGCCGAGAAGCGCCCGCAGGCAACCGAGCGAGGGGGGGCGCAGCGAGGGGCGACGCATCACTCTGACGGGCGACCGGTCCGAGGTGTCCACTGCGGGCCCACCGGCGGGCGCGCGGCGTGCCGAGGCCGACGATACGCCGGGGCCGGCGGCCGCGCAACGTGAGGCGCCGCCGCAGCGGCGGCGCTCCGCCCGGGCGTCGGCGGGCTCGAACGCCGCCCCTACCGCGCCTCCCCGTCGAGGACCACGCGCCGAAAGTGCCGCGAGCCGGCGAGCAGGCCGACCCCCAGCCCGACGCAGAGCGGGGCCAGAACTAGGCTGTAAATCGGGTGCGGAAGCGCGGGGTCGCGCAGGAGCCAGGCGGCCCGCAGGCCGAGGGCGATGAGGGCGCCGCCGACGAACCGCGTGAGGTACAGCGCGAATCGAAGCAGGATCGACCGCGGTTGAACTTCAGTGGCGCCCAGGGCGGCCTAACGCCCCAGCTCAGCCGCGGGACGCGAGCCGAGCGCCCGCCAAGATGCCGAGGCAGTCGCCGCCTGTCCACGGGAGAAACCTGATAGCGCAGCGCCGCACGGCCGGCTGCGGAGCGCCCTCAGTGCTTCGGCTTGAAGTCGAAGCGCTGCATGACCACCTGCCGCACGACGCGCCCCTGATTCCGCGCCGGCTCATATCGCGCGCCGGCCACTGCCTCGCGGATCGCGGCCGCGAAGTCCGCGTGCGGCGTCTGGAGCACGCGGAGCGTCGCCAGATCGACTGCCCCGAGCGTGTCGACCTCGAAGCGCACGAGGACGGTGCCCCCGACCTGTGAGCCCTGGAGGGCCGCCGGGTAGCGCGGCTGAAGCGGCTTGCCCACGAGCTTCGCGGCCCGCTCCACCTGGAACTCGAACAGCGCGCCGGGGGTGGGCCGTGCCGCGCTGTCCATCGCGGCCGCCCGCGCCGCCAGGCCCTGCGCGGAGGCGAGGCCGGGGACGGCGCTGAGAAGGGCGATGAGAAGCGGCTTCATTGATGCTGGATTCACGAGGTGGTTTGTCGCGCCCTAACGCCAGAGCTCAGCCGCCGGCTTCGTGCCGGCGGGCGCGAGGCACCCGATTGTGCGACGCAGCCGACGGCCGCGAATTCCGATGCTCCCCGAGGCCGGTCGGCTGCAGCCCTTCGTTAGGCGGCCGGTGCCGTGAATGCGCCTAACGCCCGGCTGGAGCGGGGAACGGTGCGACGCGCACGGGCACGGTGTCGGATTGACCAGTTCCGTCGCCCAAGTACCCGAACGAGAACTGGGTACTCCAACAGTAAGCGGCGCCGCCCGGCGTATACCCGCACGCGTAGTGCTGCCCCCCGGTCAGTCCGGCGAATCGGATGTTGCTCGGGACGCGTCGGGGCGCCTGGCCGGTCGACCAGCAGTAGGCGATCCCGTCGCCAGTGAGGGCGCAAGTATGGTAGTCGCCCGCAGCGATCTGCGCGAACGACGGCACCCCGGTGACGCGGAGCGGCTCGAGCACCGCGGGGTCGTACCGCCCGTTCGCCTTTCCCCAGCAGTAAAGCGCGCCCGCCGCGGTGAGTCCGCAGGTGTGCTCCTCGCCCGCACTTAGCTCGACGAACGTGAGCCCACCGGAGACCGGATACGGGCTCAAGCGCGCCTCCCCGCTTCCATTCCCGAGCATCGCCCCCCACCCCCAGCAGTATCCGATGCCTGCAGCGGTGAGTCCGCAGGAGAACTCCATTCCGTTGGTAACGCTGCGGAACCGCGGGTCGCCGGCCACCGGCACGGGCTGCGCGGTATCGCCGGTCGCGCCGCCGTTTCCGAGGGCGCCTCCCAGGGCGAGTCCCCAGCAGTACGCACGATCATCGTAGCCGACGCCGCACGTGTGATAGGAGCTCGAGAGCGTGCGGAATGGCACGCCACCACCGACGGGCGCCGGCAGGTAGCGGTCCTGGCGGGAGCCGTCGCCAAGCTCCCCGTTCAGGTTGTAGCCCCAGCAGTAGGCACCTCCGGCGGCCGTGGTCGCGCACGTGCGCGAGGTGCCGTGCGTCCCGGTGACGGAAACGAAGCGCAAGCTCGTCTGAACCGGCGTCGGTAGAGGTCGTGGAGTCCGGGTACCGTCTCCGAGTTCGCCGAACCGGTTCTCGCCCCAGCAGAAGAGCACCCCGAGCTGGCTCAACGCGCACGTCGAGCTGACTCCTGCCGCCATTGCGACGACCCGCTGCCCCGCCGGCAGCATTGGGTCGGGTGGCGCGCCGCAGGCACCTCCGCAACCAGTGGGCTCTCCGCGACAGGCAGCGGTGAGGATCGGAACTGCCAGCAGCAGGTATGGGATTCTCATGGAAGGTGGTCGGTCACACACTGGTGGCCACACCGAAGGTGGCGCACCGACGGCTCGGTGGGCACCTAACGCGCAAGTTCCCCTGCGGGGCTCCGAACTGGCGGGGGCGACGGTGGCTGCGCCAGTCGACGGAGCCCGCTGGCGTTACACCATGCTGCGTGACAGGCCCCGTCCGGTGCGACGCCACGTTAGGGGCCGCTCGATCAGAGCACGACCGGGAGGAGCAGGACGCCGGCCGCGACGCCGATCCCGGCCGCGTAACTCGCGACCTCGTGGAGGAGCGGCGCCCACGGTCGCCCGGGCGCGCGACGGAGCGCCGCCGCGGCGCTCAGCGAGAAGGCGACGGCCGGGGCGGTGGCGAACGCCCCGAGGTAGGGGAGCGGCGAAGGGTCGAGCTGCCCGGGCGCCGCGCCGGCCCCCTCGTGCCACACACCGAGCGCGTATAAGCCGGCGAGCGCGAGGTTCGCGAGCGCCGCCCACAGGTGGCGACGGGCTAGTTGGCCGGGATGGGCGGCCGAGGCTAAGGCCTGCACGGTTGTCCCTCCGTGGACGTTCGTGGCCACCTAACGCCATCGCATAAGCTGCGAGCGTATCCAGCGATGCGGGCGTGCAGCGCCCGCCGTCAGTAGCGCGCTCGCCGGCTTCATGCAGTCTCAGCCGGCGGCCACCGGGCGCTCACCTGGCGGCGTCGCGCAGCAGGGCACGCACGTCGCCGCGGTCAAGCACCTCGACGAACACGACCCGATCCTGCACGACGTCCAGGATCACGACGCCCTTCGGGACCGGCACCTCGACGTTCCGGTGCCCCTCGCCGTACGCGCCGCGCGGGGGCGGCGCCGTGTGGAACGACGCGCAGAACGCGTCGCCGCACCCGCTCCGCGCCACCAGACGCAGTGACGCCACTTGGCCCGCGAGCGCGTCCTCGCCGGCGCCCCGCAGCCCGGCCGCGAGCTCCGCCGCCAACTGCGGGAGGATGTCAGCGACGCGAGAGGCGGCCATAGTCCGATCTCCGCGGTGAGTTCTCGTTGTCCGTCTTGTATCTACCGATTGCCTGATTCTGCTGCGAAGATCTGAGGGGCGCCAGCTCGATGCCGTCTGGGTGGCGAACACCGTGCGTTAGCCGGAGCGGCGCCCCGGTTCTTGGTCGCGAGAGCCCGAACAGTTGCGGGGGCCGCCCTCCTGGTGAGGCGAGCCCGGATTCTCACAAGAGCGGGCCGTGGCGACCGTCTCATCCCCTGGAGGCGGAGGGCGGATGCTGATCGGGATCGACGTCGCGAAGGCGGAGCTGGTCGTCGCTGCCCGCCCGAGCGGAGCGCGATGGACCACGCCGAATGACGAGCCCGGGGTGCGCGCCCTCGTGGCGCGGCTGCGGGCGGACGCGCCGGCGCTCATCGTGCTGGAGGCGACGGGCGGCTACGAGCTGCTCGCCGTCGCGGCGCTCGCCGCCGCCGGGCTGCCCGTCGTGGTCGCCAACCCGCGCCAGGTGCGCGACTTCGCGAAGGCCACCGGGCAGCTGGCGAAGACCGACCGCATCGACGCCGACGTGCTCGCGCTGTTCGCCGAGCGCGTGCGGCCCGCCGTGCGCCCGCTCCCCGACGCCGACGCGCAGGAGCTCGACGCGTTGCTCGGCCGGCGCCGCCAGCTCCTCGAGATGCTCCAGGCGGAGCGGAACCGCCTGGGGCAGGTCTTCGGTCGCGGGAAGCCGCTGGTCAAGAAGAGCCTCCGGGCCCACATCGCCTTCCTCGAGCGCGAGCTGCGCATCGCCGACACGGACCTCGGCGCGATGGTCAAGCGGAGCCCCGCGTGGCGCGAGCGGGACGACCTGCTGCGGAGCGTGCCGGGCGTCGGGCCGGTGCTGTCGCTCACGCTCCTGGCCGAGCTGCCGGAGCTGGGCCGGCTCACGCG
>Ga0307410_10001254_pt1 | contig 11302 bp, 13 predicted proteins | sample 322Ometagenome_3_FD_203707 | JGI IMG/M metagenome (GOLD analysis project Ga0307410, IMG submission 203707) | Maize rhizosphere microbial communities from greenhouse at UC Davis, California, United States - 322HYB-O-3 | ecosystem: Host-associated > Plants > Roots > Rhizosphere > Soil | place...
TTCCGCAGCGAGCGCTACCGTGGTGTCGAGACCAAGAGCCTGGAAGCACACCTGGTTGACCATCTCGGCGATCGACGGATTCACTTTTCCCGGCATGATGCTGGAACCCGGCTGTACAGCCGGGAGGAGAATCTCAGCCAGACCAGTGCGCGGTCCTGAGGCCAGCAGGCGGATGTCGTTGGCGATCTTGTTCAGATCCAGCACATAGGACCGCAGTGCTCCGCTGACGGTCGCGATGTCTCCCATCGATTGCATCAACTGTATCCGGTCCTCGCCGAGTCGAAGCTTGAGGCCGCTGACGTGCTGAAGCTCGGCCACCATCAGCTCGGGGTATGCCTCCTCGGCGTTGATGCCGGTCCCTACGGCCGTGCCGCCGATGTTCATCTCACGCAGCCACTCAGCGGCCTCTTCGATCTTCCTGCGGTGTCGCTCCACCGTTCTACCGTAGGCCGTGAACTCCTGGCCCAGGCGAATCGGGGTGGCATCCTGCAGATGCGTGCGTCCCGACTTTACGACGGCGTCGAACTGCTTCCCCTTGGCCAACAGCGAGCGGGAGAGCCGCTCCAGACTGCCGACCGTACCAGGAAGCGTGGCCAGGGTCGCCAGGCGCATCGCCGTTGGGATGACGTCGTTGGTGCTCTGCGCCATGTTCACGTGGTCGTTTGGATGCACCGGGTCATAGGTCCCTCGCGCTGCACCGAGAATTTCGTTGGCCCGGTTCGCCAGCACCTCGTTACAGTTCATGTTGTGGCTGGTGCCGGCGCCGGCCTGGTACACATCGACGATGAATTGGTCGCGATGTTGTCCGCCGAGCACTTCGTCCGCCGCGCGCACGATCGCATCAGCGAGCCGAGCTTCCAGCCGTCCGGTTTGCTTGTGCACCAGCGCCGCCGAGCGCTTGATCCAGATGACCGCATCGACGAAGGCCGGAAGAGGCCTCAGCCCCGAGACCGGAAAGTTTTCCGCCGCCCGAAGAGTCTGGATGCCATAGAGCGCGCTGGCGGGAACCGCTTTCTCGCCAAGCGGATCGCGTTCTATTCGGGTAGTGGTCATGGAATCCGTCGCGTCTGTGGAGGCGTATGCCCGACTACTTCAAATCGATACAGACTCTAGCCACGTTCAGTGGTGACAAGGGCACCAAGACTGACCTGTTTGCGAGTGGGCAGATGTTTGTGGGCCTGAACTGCTTCGAGCCGGGACAGTCGCAGAAGACTCACGTGCATGCCGGGTCGGACAAATTTTATCTGGTCGTGTCGGGAAAGGCGAGGATGGCGGTGGGAAGCGACACCCGTGAAGTTGGGCCCGGATTTGTAGTGTGGGCGCCCGCGGATGTGCCACACGGGGTTCTCCACGTAATGGAGCGGACCGTGATGCTGGTTGCCATCGCGCCACCCCCGCGCGGCGCTCATGCATCCACTCCGCCCGTAACGTGAGGCGCTCTCCCACGCAGCAGCTTCTGCAGAACAGGCCATCCATAGATGCTGACTGCCAGCCAGACGCCCAGCAGCACACCAATCCCATTGGTGTAGAAGCGCCACGCCACCAGGATCCACCCCTGCCCTTCGCCCAGAGCGCCAGCGGCCCCACCGAGGTACCCCAACTCGACGACACCTGCACCGGACGGGGTTGGGAGAACCATCTGGCTGTATAACAGTGCGAACGAGCCGAAGACCATGGCGGGGACCTCGGGCGGGCTCGGTAACGTGAGCAGGAGAACCGGAAGGATGGCGATGCGCGCCACCATCGCCACCACGCTGAGGGGCAAGCTCACCAGTAGAGGCCACCTCGGCATTCTTCTGAGATACACCAGCACACGGCGCAATGGTCGTCGCAGCCGGTTGGTAGTCGGTGAAACAACCCGTCGGGCATACCACCAGATGATGAGGCCCACGAGTAAAACCAGAATGAGCCACGGCCAGGCGCCTGCAGCGGCGGACCGAAGGTTGGGACCGGCGGTCGTCCACCACTCGGGAGCGTACCGCCAGATCAGCCACCCTCCCACGGCGAGCAGCACCAGACGTGATGCTATGGCTTCGAGCGTGACCCCCACAAGAGCAGCCGTCAGGCGAGTCTTGCTTCTCAGAAGTCCGGCGAGGCGGGCGGGCTCGCCGCCCAGCCGCATGGGCGTCAAGGCATTGGCGGCGTCGCCGAAGGCGTTCGTGACCAGAGCGTCTCTCAGCGTCAGGCGGCTGCCGAGTCCCTGCATGATCCATTGAATTCGCCAGGCACGAACCAGGAAGTCGATTGCGACCAGACCTACGCACACGGTGTGAGCTTCGAGAACGCTCACGAGGAGATCACCTGCCGGTAGACTGCAAACAACCGATCGAATACCGTGCTCCAGCCGTGGTGCGCTTCTACGTACCCGCGGCCTATGTCTCCGAGTCGCGTCAGGTCGTCGCTCAGGAGGCGTTCGGCTGCTCTGGCCAGATCGTCGTGGTCCCCTGAGGTATAGAGCGCGCCTGCGCCTGAGCGTGTGACAGTATCCGCGACGCCACCTTGATTCACCGAGAGCACAGGATTGCCGCTGGCCAGTGCTTCGAGCGACGCGAGGCCCAATGTCTCCGCCGGGCCTGGCGCTACATAGAGGTTCACTGCCGCGTACAGGTCGGCCAGTACGTCACGGTCGTGCTGGAACGGAAGCCAGATGGCGCGGTCTCCTCCTGGTCCGTGCGCAAGCGAGCGGCGTGCCGGCCCGTCTCCCACGATTACCAGTCGCGCACCGGTCCGTTGCTCCACCTGCAACCACCCTCGCAGCAGCACGTCCAGATCTTTCTCCCCGGCGATTCTACCGACATACATGGCGAGCCTGCCATGCGGCAAGCCGAATCGTTCGCGAATCTCCAGCGCATGGGCTCGCCGTCTCGGGTGAAAGCGCTGGAGGTCCACTCCGAGGGGAACACTCACAACGTTTCGCACCCCTTCATCCTGGAGCTGCTTCACTACCGTCTCTGATGGGGCAATCGTTGTATGGACCAGGCGCGCAAGGCGTCGGACGTAGCGCCAGGCTGCAGCACTCGCGGCGCGGCGCATCCGACCCGCGGACTCCGGCCTGGGTGCGATGATGCGGGGGAAGTTGCTGTGATAAAACCAGACGGCGGGGACGTCCAGACGGCGCCGCGCCAGATGAATGAGCCACGGAGCGCACCAGGCGCTGCCCACTTCGATCACGTCCGGACGTTCATGAGCCACGATTCGGCTGGTGGATCTCGTGGCCAGCATGAACCGGTAGGGCTTCTGCGTGGGAATCGGGGCGCCACGAAGTCTGTAGCAACGCACGCCGGACGCTTCCAGGATCTCGTCAGCACCTCCTGGAACTACCAGCACCTGCCGCAGCGCCGAATCTCGCTGCACGTACCGAGCCTTCTCCAAGAGGTATGTGCGGACACCTCCGGTGGTCTCACCGAAGAATTCCGAGATGTCCAGGACGCCGAACGCGCCCGACCGCAGGGGTGCGGGAAGCTCGACGTGCGCGATGTCGAGCGCCGTACCGGCTGCTATACCGAGCGGCTGCAGATCGAGTATGCCAGAGGTGGGATCAGTCAGAACAATCGCCCAGGGGGTACATCGTTCCACAGTTGGCACAGCGGTTCTTACAACCCCACTGGCGATTCTGCACCTCGAATCCACAGCGGTTGCATGTCAGCGGGGAAGCGGGGAAGCGGGTACGCGGGTAGGCAGAAACCTGAGAAGTCCGTGGATTGTCCGTTGGGACACCTGCGCGAGCAAGCTTCCCTGCTTCCCCGCCTACCCGCCTTCCCGCCTCACCCAAGCCGATATGCCCCCGTGAGAAACGGATTGGTCAGTCGCTCCATTCCCACGGTGGTGTCAGGACCATGGCCGCTGTGGATCACCGTCGAATCCGGTAACGAGAGAAACTCGGACTGTATCGTGGCCATGAGCGTGGATGCGTCGCCGCCCGGGAGATCGGTACGCCCGACGGAGCCGCTGAAGAGGACGTCGCCGCCGAAGATCAGGCCCTCACCGAGAAAGCTGACGCTCCCGGGGGAGTGCCCCGGGGTAAACTTGACCGTGAACTCGAATCCTCCAACGCGCATTACCTGTCCGGCCTGTAGCTCGCAGTGTGGCGCAGGCGGTCGGCCGAGCTCGAGTCCTACCCACGCGCCGTACTGCGGCAACGCATCGTAGAGCGGGCGGTCCAGGGGATGGAGGCTGATCGGCGCGCCGGTTGCCGCGTGCACCGCTTCCACACCCATGATGTGATCTATATGACCGTGGGTGAGCCAGATCTCACGCAGCTGCCAGCTGCGTGAGTTCAGCTGGGCCAGAAACAAACGGTGCTCTTCACCCGGATCAATGATGACCGCTTCGTTGGTCCGTCGGTCGGCTAGCAGGTAACAGTTCTCAACGAACTGTCCGTTCGGCAGGGACAAGACCTCCAGGTCAGACACCGACCTGTGCCTTGGCAGCGAGGCGGCTCTTCCGCTCGGTCAGATACTTTTCGACGGCCACAGCAGCCGTCGTCGCGTCTCCGACCGCCGTTGTGATCTGCCGGGTGAGCTGAGAGCGGAGATCGCCGGCGGCAAACAGCCCCGGAATCGAGGTCATCATTCTGTCGTCGGTGATCAGATAGCCGGATGGGTCATGAGCTACATGCTGTTTCACCAGGCCGGTATTGGGCCGAAAGCCGATGAAGATGAACGCGCCTGACGCCGCCAGCGAAGACTTGTCGCCGGTGACGGTGTCGACCATTTCCACGGTTTGCAAGCCGGCCGGGCCGCCCTTGAACTCGCGGACCTGCTTGTTCCAGATCACCTCGATTTTCGGGTTCGCGAAGAGGCGCTCCTGCAGAATCTTGGAGGCCCGAAACTCATCCCTGCGATGGATGACGTACACCTTCTGGGCGTAGCGGGTCAGGTAGTCAGCCTCCTCAACCGCTGCATCGCCGCCCCCAATCACCGCCAGAATCTCACCTTTGAAGAATGCACCGTCGCACACGGCGCAGTAGGAGACCCCACGGCCGGCATACTCGAGCTCACCGGGAACGTCCAGCTTGGTGGGAGTGCCCCCGGCAGTGAGAATGACGCTGGGGGCTTCGTACAAGTGCCCCAGTGCCGTGGCGACCTCGAACGTGCCGTCATCCCGACGAACGATGGATTCCACTGTGTCCTGACGGATGTCGGCACCGAACTTGACCGCGTGCGCAGTCATCAGATCCGCCAACTGCCGCCCGAGCACATGTTCGAAGCCGGGATAGTCATCGATCCATTCGGTATTCAGGAGCTCCCCACCTGGCGCTCCGCGCTCCAGCAGCACCGACCGCAGCAGGCCCCGACCGGCATAGAGAGCAGCGCAAAGCCCGGCGGGCCCAGCACCCACGATGATGACATCCATTTCCTCGGTGCGGATCATGACTCACCCAAGCTATTGGCTATTGGCCATTGCTGTAGCACTCCCAGAATATAGAACGTCCAACAGTTCCCGCCTGTTCCGATCACCCAATGCCCCAGAGGCCTCAAGCCAGCAGCCAATAGCCAATAGCCTTCACCCCAGATGGAGGATATTCACGGCGCCGTGGCACCTGGACACGGTCCCAACCAACACGTTCACCGGTGAGCCGCGCTGGCCGGCGGACGCCACGGTGGTGTCGCCGGCAAGAACAGCGCTGACATCGAACATTCCCACTCCAAACACCCGGTGTTCGCATACGAAGAGCACCGGTCCGGCCGTCGGCGCCGAGAGATCGAGTCTGCGAGCCAACCCCTCCATCGCGTCGGCCATTTCCCATGTTCTCGGCGCGCGAATGACCGGGCAGATGGCCGGCTCGATGCAATGGGTCGGGCAGATCCAATCCGCGAACGATACATAGCGGGTGCCGTCCGGCGCGCTCGTGTCGTAGGGCGTACCGGGATCCAGCGTCAGAGACCGCGTCTCGATTGTGCGACCAGGCCAGCGGCTCCGGGCCCGCCGGAGGAGCCATTCGTACATCAAGTGAGGCATCAAGGGAGATGGAACTATCGCGTCGGGCGGGCTGCCGGCCGGAGTTGAGGTGCCCGCGAGGTATTCGTCGAAGAAGTTGCCCCATTCACGGGTGACAACCTTCCGGTTCGGGTCTGCGTCCAGGTTGCGGGTAATCTGGCAGTCTGGATCACGATCGACGACCAAGAGTTGCCGATACGCGACCCGTCCCCGGGCGCGGGCGCGCGCGAGCTGGCCTGCGTAGAAGGTGCCATAACAACCGCCACCCACGATGACGATATCCCGGAATTCGACTCTATCGAATACGTCGTCCCCCATCGACAACCAGGACCTCCCCCGTCACGAAGTCTCCCCCTTCTAGAAGGTATAGCAGGGCGGATATCACGTCGGCTGGGTCGCCGAGGCGGCGGAGTGGGGTAGCGCGGGCGAGCCGTTCTCGTTCTTCGGCGTCATATTCGTCCGGGACGAGGACGGCGCCAGGCGCAATCGCATTTACCGTAACGTCTGGCGCCAGGCTGAGAGCAAGGATCTTCGTCAGCATGACCACACCTGCCTTGCTGACGGAGTGGGCCGCAAACCCCGACCACGGCTCGAGCCCGGCAAGGTCAGCCAGGTTAATCACCTTCCCGCGTGAGGCTCGGAGCGCCGGAGCGGCCCCCTGGGTGCAGAAAAAGACTGCACGCAGGTTCAGGTTGAGAATGGCGTCCCACTGCTCGGGCGTCGTCTCCTCGAAGCTCAGATGGTGCATGACCGCTGCGGAGTTGACAAGCACGTCCAGGCGCCCGAGCTCCTGGACCACGCGTTCTGAAAGTGAGCGGGCAGCCGAAGCGTCGGTCAGGTCGGCGTCGAAACAGGCAGCCCGGCCGCCCGACTCCAGAATTTCCTGTTTCAAATCATAGGCCCCCTGGCTGGAGGCGTGGTGATGGATGGCGACTGTCATGCCGCGTCTCGCGAGCGCCGCGGCCATGGCTCGCCCCAGCCGGCGCCCTGCACCGGTTACCAGAGCAACCCGGTGCTCCAGCTGCATCAAAGTGCGCCGGCGGGGACGGGAGAGATCGGAAGGATTTGGCCGCTCATGGCGGCGTCCGAGCTGGCAAGGGACATCACGCCATCCGTGATCTCCTGCATCTCGACGTAGTGGCCCCCCTCGCCGGCCACAGCCACGTTGTCGACGGTCCGCACCATGGCGGGCGCGATGGCATTGACGCGGACGTGGCGGTCTTGCAGCTCCAGTGCCAGGCTGCGGGTGAAACCAGCCACGGCGGCCTTGGCCGCCGAGTAGACCGCCATCGGGCTTTGCGGATTGTAGTAGGCGATGGAGGCAAAGTTCACGATGCAGCCTCGACTCGAGCTGAGAGCCTCGATCGCTGCCTGCGACACGAGCACGGTGGTCTTCAGATTGATGGCGATCTCGCGGTCAATCGCCTCGGCTGTGATGTCGCCGATGGGACCGTATGTCGTCAACCCACCAGCCACGTTGACCACGACGTCCAATCGGCCGAAGTGCTTGAGCGCGACCTCGACAGCCAACGCCGCTATGTCAGGCTCCGTCAGGTCGCCTGCACAGGGCCGTGCGTCCACACCCTGAGCGGCGAACTCGCGGACCCGTTCGGTCACGCCGACGGCGTTGAGGTCACAGGCAACGATCTTCGCACCGGCTTTCCCGAACGCCAATGCAACGGCATTCCCGATCTGCCCTGCGCGCCCAACTCCGGTAACCAGCGCGACTTTCCCTTTGAAGTCGAAGCTTCTGGCCTTCATTGGCGTTCCACACTCTCGAGAACTATCGCAGCACCGGGAGCGCCGGCCTGGGTGTACAGGACGGTGCCGTCGCGATCGATCAGGCACACCGACCGTGCGATCCCAGGCATCAGAGGTTTCAAAGAGCCGTAGGACCGGCTGATTGCCAGATCGTGGTCCGAGAGGAGAAGAAACGGCAGTCCCAGCTTGGCGGCATACGAAGCGTGACGCTCCGGTGAAGCCGGGTTGACGCCGAAGGGCCGGATTTCATTGTCGCGGTACAACTGGATCTCGTCGCGCACGGCGGAGAGTTGACGATTTCAGCCAGGTGTGTTGTTGCCGGGATAAAAGACCAGCAGAATCCGGGACTCCTGCAGGAGCCGTCTGAGCTGATATGTCTGACCGTCGGAAGCGGTCGCGGTAAAATCCGGGGCGACACTGCCAGGCTGAAGCAAGCTCATGAGGCCACGCGGCTGAGAGTATGGCTTCGATGGTCATCCAGGCGCTCGAGCCAGTCGAGCGGAACTGCCTGCGACCCGATCGTTCCATGGGTGACACCGGGCTCCGGGTCGCCGTGCCAGTCGCTGCCTCCGGTGCGCAGCAGCCCCAGCTTGAGCACGATGTCCGTGAGTCGCGCGCGAAGGTCAGGATCGTGGCTCGGGTGCCGCGTCTCTACGGCATCCAGTCCCTCGCCTTTCAGGCGCTCGACGAAGGTGCGGGTGCCCCGCTCCTTCAGGTGCGCAACCGACACCAGTCCACCCACGGCGTGCACCAATCCGGCGATGGTGCTGAATGCGGGCAGCGTCTTCTCCACGAAGGCCGGCTTGCCCCGGGCCAAAAACCTGTCGAATGCGTCGCCCAGATCTATGGCTCCACCCTGTCGGACGATCGCACGGGCAACATGGGGCCGTCCCACCGCGCCGGTTCCCGACTCTTGGAGCACGTTCTCGAAGGAGAGACCAATCCCCAGGCGCTGCAGTTTTGCGACCATGGCCTCGGCCCGGCGGATCCGATCAGCCCGGCACCGCTCGAGAAATGTCTCCAGGTCCGGTGACTGTTCCGGTAGGTAGTATCCGAGTACGTGCATCTCGCCCCACGGAGCCGCGGCGGAGAACTCGCATCCGGAAATGACACGAACTCCCAGTCGTTGACCCGCAGCAACAGCCTCGGGAACGCCAGCGACGGTGTCGTGGTCCGTAAGCGCAATGGCAGTGAGACCGGCGGCAAGGGCACGCTTGACTACCGATTCCGGCGCCAAACTTCCATCCGAGGCCGTCGAATGAACGTGCAGGTCGATAGTTGCGACTCGGCCCACGTTCTCGGCCATATGACTCAGCGGCGATACCCCGTCTCGGGAGCGGTCCAGGACGGTTGGGAGTGAGACAACAGATCGCGCAGCTCGGCATCGGTCATCTGGCTCAGTGAGGTCTCCCGACTCTTTGGTCCGAGGGGCGAGTACCGTGCGACCCGCTGCTCCCGGTCAGGGCCGACCCCGCGGGTGAAGATGACTCCGAACTCGTCCTTCACGTACTGGGTCGAGCGTCCGCTGACGGACACTTCCCATGGCTCGCCATCGACCTCGATGATCCGACGGGGCACGTCAGGCGCCCGCTTCCGCGAACTCTTCGAGGGTCGTCTTCACCGATGCCATGAACCGATCGGCGTCGGCTCCATCCACGACGCGATGGTCGAAAGCCAGGGACAGCATTCCCTTCACGCGAATGGCGATCATGTCGGTGTCGTCGACGGTAATAACCGACGGCTGCTTCGTGATACTGCCGACGCAGAGAATCGCGGCCTGGGGCTGATTGATGATCGGTGTCCCGATCACCGATCCGAATACCCCGGGATTGGTGATCGTGAAGGTGCCCTTCTGAACCTCGTCGGGGCTCAGTTTCTTGGTGCGCGCGCGCTCGCCGAGATCGTTGATCGCGCGGGCAATACCGAGGAGCGAGAGCTCGTCAGCATGCTTGATCACGGGGACAATCAGTCCCCAATCCAGCGCCACCGCGATCCCGAGGTTGATGTCGCGGCGAAGCACGGTGCTCTCCCCCGATACAGCCGAGTTGAGCACCGGGTGTTTGCGCAGATTGTCGGCCACCGCTTTGGCGATGAATGCCAGGTAGGTGAGGTTCACGCCGCGTTCGGCGTATTCCTTCTTCCTTCGTGCGCGGACCTGGGCGACGCGGGTGTAGTCGATCTCGAAGACGGTGTTCACATGCGGCGAGATCCGCCGCGACATCACCATGTGGTCGGCGGTCAGTTTGCGAATGCGCGACCAGGGCTCGACCCGGTCTCCTTCCCATGGGTCGACCGTCGCTGCCGCTGGCAGCGAGGCGGGTACGCGGGAAGGCGGGGAACCCGAAGGCGTCGCCGGTGCTGTCGCGGGCCCGCTTACCCGCTTCCCCGCTTCCCCGCTTTCGATGTACCCCAGGATGTCGTTCTTCGTCACCCGGCCCGAGATGCCGGTGCCGTGAATCGCCCTGATGTCGACCTTGTGCTCGGCCGCCATCTTCCGCACCAGCGGTGTCGACTTCCGCTGGAGTCGCTCCTCCATCGATTCGGACGCGCCGTTTCCGCCAGTGGAGTCGCTGACCGAGCGACTGTCCGGTGCGGAGCCTGCTGAAGCGGCAGCAGGCACCGTCCTGGATGGAGGTGGCTCACTCGGGCGAGCAGCGCTCTTGGGCGGCACGGCCGGCGCGGGAGCCAGGGGGGCCGGCGGCGCACCGGCCGGAGTAGCCGGTTTCTGCGGAGCCGGTGCTCCAGGTGAGGGGGCAGCCGGCGCCTTCGGCTTCTCGGCCGCGGCGCTCGCATCGGTCTCAATGCGGGCGACCACCGTCTGAACTGCCACCGTTTCGCCTTCCTGCACCAGTATCTCTGCCAGCACCCCAGCAGTAGGAGCCGGGATCTCGGCGTCGACCTTATCCGTCGATATCTCGAAGATGGGCTCGTCCCGCTTGATCGGCTCTCCCACCTTCTTGATCCAGCGGGAGAGTGTGCCTTCGGCGATCGATTCGCCCATCTGCGGCATGATTACGTCAATCTTGGCCATACGTCTCTCCGATTTACCCTTACCGAAGCTAACTGCCCCGCGGCCCCGCTGCCCCGCTCAGTACGCCGCCAGCCAGCGTGCCGCCCTCACGATATCAGCCGTCTGGGGCAACACGAAGTCCTCCAGCTGCGGTGCATACGGGAGCGGCACGTCGTGGGCCGCGACGCGCTTGATCGGCGCGTCCAGCCATTCGAAGGCGAGATCGTTGATACGGGCCGCAATTTCGCCGGCGACGCCGCCCGTAACTGTGTCTTCGTGGACGATAAGGACGCGGTTCGTCTTCTTCACGGTAGCGGTGATAGCCTCATCATCCATCGGCAACAACGAACGCAGATCGAGAACCTCGACCGACAGGCCGTCCTCCCGCTCGAGCTGCTCGGCCGCCTCCAACGCTTTCCACACCGTCGCCGCGTAAGTGATGATCGAGAGATTCCGGCCTTCCCTCGCCAGTCGCGCCTTGCCGATAGGAACGACGTGATCTCCCGACGGTAGCTCTTCCTTGATGCGACGGTAGAGATACTTGTGCTCGAAGAAGAGCACGCAGTCCTCGTCGCGGATGGCGGCCTTGAT
>Ga0307410_10001255_pt1 | contig 11295 bp, 8 predicted proteins | sample 322Ometagenome_3_FD_203707 | JGI IMG/M metagenome (GOLD analysis project Ga0307410, IMG submission 203707) | Maize rhizosphere microbial communities from greenhouse at UC Davis, California, United States - 322HYB-O-3 | ecosystem: Host-associated > Plants > Roots > Rhizosphere > Soil | place...
GCACGGGATTTCCGAAGGCGGCCCATCCTATCAGCGGGGCCGGCGGGTTCGGGACGGCACGTGCGCTGTTTCGAGCCGTCGGGCCGCTACACCATCCGGATGCGCGGCTTGCGGGCGCGGGCGAGCAGGGCGTCGCGGTCGGCGCCCTCGGCGGGATGCACGGCATAGCCGAAGGCCAGGCTCGCGCGCGGACCGCCGGCGAGCGCTTCGTCCTTCGCGATCTCCTCTGCCACCGCGCGCGCCAGCGCGGTGACGCGCTCTTCGGGCGAGCTGCCGGGGTCGGGCAGCAGAGCCGAGAACTCGTCCTCGCCGGTGCGGGCGAGCACGTCGAACTCCCGCAGATGCGTGCGCAGCGCCTCGGCGGCGCGCGCCACGAGCAGGTCCGCCCGGCGCTGGTCGCCGCGGCGCAGCTCGGGCAGGTTGTCGAGCTTGCAGGTGACGATCGCCACGGAGCCTTCGCGGCCGCTCGCGCGCGCCAGCTCCTGGCTCACGCGCCGGCCGAGGTACTCGGCGTTCGGCAGGCCCGTCTCCTCGTCGAAGCTCTGGAAGCGCTGCGAGGAGGCGTGGAACAGCGCGTTCTCGACGCCGCGCTCGACGTACGAGACGAGGCGCCCGAACACGTGCAGGTCGTCGTCGCCGAAGGCGCCGGCGAAGAAGCGATCCGGCGTGACCTTGTCGTAGAGCGCGAGCGTGCCGATCACGCGTCCCTCGCGCCGCAGCGGCGCCGCGAGCGCGGAGCGGAAGCCGCCGGCCAGCGGCCCGGCGCCCGCGTCCCGGGCGAGATCCGGCAGCACCCGCGAGCGCTGGCTGCGCAGCGTGTCGAGCGCCACCTGCTTGTCGAGTCGGAACAGCTTCTCCTGCGTGCGGCCGTCGGCGCTGCCGTAGTACGAGCGGATGGCGAAGCGGCGCGTCTCGGGGTCCTGGAGCCGCAGGATCGCGTGGTCGGCCTCGAGGATGAAGACCGCCGAAGAGGTGGCGAGGCGGGTCACCTCGGCGAGGTCGCGGCTCGACACGAGCCGGATCCCCGTCTCGTTGATGGCGCCGATCTTGGTGGCGCGTGCCGACATGCGGGCCTCGCGGCGGGCCTGCGCGATGGTGTCGGCCGCCGCGGCCGAGATCTCGAGCAGGCGCTCGCGGAGCGCCCGCGTCGATCCCTCGAGCGTCCCCGGCCCGGTCTGTACCGACAGCACGCCGACCAGCGTGGCGCCCGACACCAGCGGCAGCGAGGCGAGGTCGATCGTTCCCGGCCGGCTCTCGATGAAGAGCGGCTCGCGCTGCTCGGCCGCGCGTCCGTCGAGTCCCTGCCCGAGGCGGATGCGGTACTCGCCGCCGAGGCCGCCGCCGGCGAGCGAGGTGGCGGCGAGGCGCAGCTCGTTCTCCGCCTCGTTGTACAGGTAGACCGTGGCGATGCCGCCTCCGAGCAGCGCGGCCACGCGGCCTGCGAGCGCCTCGAGCCGCGCCTCGAGCGGGCCCTCGCCGGCCAGGCTGTCGCGCACGGCGCGCACGGCGGCGTAGCGCGAGGCCTGCCGCGCGAGCGTCTCGTGCTCCTCGGCGCGCGCGACGATCGCCGCGTCGAGCCGGCCGAGCTGCTCGGCGAATTCGAGATCGGCGTCGGCGAACAGGTCGGCGCGCGTGCGGTGGTGCAGGTTCAGCACCCCGAGCACGCGGCCTTCGTGGACGAGCGGTACGCAGAGCGCGGACTCGACGTCCATGCGCTGGCGCGAGAGCCGGAAGCTCTCCGCGTCCGCGCGCCCGCGCACGCGGATCGGTCGCGCCTCGGCGGCCGCGCGGCCGGCCACGCCCTCGCCGAGCTTCACGCGGATCTTCGGCCACAGCTCGGGCTCGACGCCAGCTGCCACCCGGATCGAGAGCTCGCCGCGCTCCTCGTCGAGGAGCATCAGCGAGCCGCCGTCGGCGCCGGTCACCGCCATCGCAATGTCGAGCATGCGCGAGAACAGCTCGTCGGTGTCGACGGTGAGGTTCACCGACTCGATGATCTCGTGGAGGGCCTGGAGCAGCTCGGCCTTGCGGTCGGGGCTCGACGCGCCGATGCCCCAGAGCAGGCGCGCGGTGAGCGGCGAGACGACCTGGAGGTCGGGCGTCGCGGCGGCCGGGAAGGCCGCGGCGAAGTCGCCCTCCACGCCGGCGTCGATCACGGCGTGCAGCGGGCGGGCGAAGAGCGCCGGGTCGTCGCCGATGGGCACCGAGAGCCGCAGCCGCCGCGCGAGCCGGCGCGCCGCCTCCGGATCGGAGGAGAAGACGCCCGCCAGCTCGACCTCGGCGTTTTGCTCGAGCGCCGGGACGAGGCTCAGCGCCTCCTCCGAGGCGCCGTAGATGGCGAGGCCCTTTCTCAAGCGTCCTTGTCCTCGATGGCGTCGATCTCGATCCGAAGGGCGATCTCGCGCGTGTGCCCCTTGGCGTCGCGCACGCGCACCGGCACGCGCACGCTGGTTCGGCCCGCCAGGCTCGGCACGCCGAGGCTCTCGACCGTCAGCAGCCGGTCGGGGGCCAGCGGGATCTCCGGCTCGGGCGCGGCCGCGCGCGTCGCCTCGCGGAAGGACGGCTCGAAGAGCGCCTCGGCCGCCGCCGCCGTCGCCGCCGCGTCGTCCTCTTCGGCCAGCAGCTCGGGGGCGAGGGCCTCGGGGTCGGGCTCGAGCTCGGGCTCGAGCGCGCGCGTCAGCAGCTGCGTGGTGCCGGGCGGCGAGCTCGGCCGGGGCGGCGCGGCGGGCGCGGCCGCCGCCTCGCGCTCGGTCTCCTCGCGGCGATGGCGGATCACGCGCTTGCTGATCGTGGTGAGCGTCTGCAGCACCGCGCCGCCGTCCTTGGCCACCGCCTCGAAGGCGGCAACCCCGCGCAGGCCGAGCTTGCGGTGCAGCTCCTCGAGCGCGAACGGGTCGGACAGATCGCGCTTGTTGTACTGGATCACGAGCGGCACGCGCTCCGGCGAGCGCCCATAAGCGGCGAGCGCCGAGCGCAGCTCCTCGAAGCTGGCGAGGTTCTCGGCCAGCCGCTCGCGCCGCGCGTCGGCCACGAACACCACGCCGTCCACGCGGTCGAGCAGCTGCTTGCGCGTCGGGGCCTGCTCGGCGCCGGAGGGCGCGGAGAGTACCTGGATGCGCGTGCGCACCCCGCCCACCTCGCCGAGCTCGATCGGCAGCATGCAGTAGGTGACGGTCGGGTCGAGACGGGTCGGCAGCTCGCGCAGCTCGCCGCGGTGGTCGGGTCGCAGCTTGGCGTGGATCACGCGCAGGTTCGTGCGCTTGCCGGCGCCTGCGACGCCCCAATACACGATGCGGGCGTTCACCTCGACCCCGCGAGATTCATTCATCAGTGCTTTCCCTTCTTTTCCAGCAGGCGTCGCGCGTGCGTGGCGATCGGCGACGGAACGTCCTTGCTCTTCATGATCGCGCGCAGATCGCGCTCCTGGAGATAATTCACGAACTTCATCGCCGTCGGCACCGGGCACTTCGGATTGGTGGCTAGCGCAACCTTGACGCCGTAGCCGCGGGTCCAGTCGCGGTTGTTCGCGATGATGCGGAGCACCTCGTCGGAGATGTTGCGCGCCTTGGCGAAGCCCTCGACCTCCTGGTGGGTGATCTTCGGGCTGCGGATGGCCGCCGAGGCCACGATCTTGTTGCGGTCGCGGATCAAGAGGCCGCGCGCCTCCTTGTTGCCCATGCGCGCGAGCTTGATCTTCTGCATCACGTTCATCTTCTGCACCAGCGCGAAGAGGTTGCCCTGCCGCTCGGCGTCGAGGACCTCGTCCTCGCCCATCTCGCGGACCAGGTCGGCGGCGAAGCCGCTCACGTCGTCGCCGAGCAGCTCGCGCAGCGCGGCGAGCGCGGCCGCGTCGGTGAGCGCTTCCGGCGTGCCCGCCTTCGGCGGCTCGGTGCCGTCCGCCACCTCCGCCTCGGGACGCTCGAGCCCGAGGAACGCGAGGATGCGGTCGATCGTCGAGCGGCCGGTGAGCGGGTTGTCGCCCAGCGCTTCGACGATCTCGGGATGGCGCAGCAGGCGCGTCTGGTTGTTCGCGACGATGTCGATCACGCGGCGGTGCGGCAGCGTCGCGAGGAAGGTGAAGCAGCGATCGTCGGTGGCCGCGTTGAGGGCGAGCAGCTCCATGCGGTCGACGCGGTCGCGCCAGGCCTGCGCCAGCCAGGCGAGCAGGGCGGGGTGGGCGTTGCCCGACAGCACGACCGCCGCCACGCCGTCCGGCAGCTTCTCGAGGCTCGCCCGGGCCCGCGTCTTCACCTCGACGTCGGCATCGTGCACGAGCGCGAACAGCACGCTCGCGAGCTCGACCGGCTCGAGCGGCAGCGCGCCCGTCGCCGCGAGCCGGCGCACCTCGACCGGTGCGTCCGCGCGGACGTACTTCTCCGCCTGGGGGGAGAGCTCGAGACGGATGGTCTGGGATTCGCTCAAGGGCCGCCTTTCCTCCGCGGCCTCCGGCGTGCCCGCGCCGGCGCGTCTCGGACGCTCCCGGCGGCCTCACCCCACCCGGCCGGCCGCGGCCTTTGCCTCCGCGATGATCTTGTCCCGCGCGTGCGCGGGCACCTCGTCGTAGTGCGCGAACTCCATGTGGAACGCCCCCTTGCCCCCGGTGAGGGAGGTGAGGGCGTTCGCGTATTCGAGCATTTCGGCCATCGGCACTTCGGCCTTGACGACCTGCGAGTGAGCGCGGGATTCCGTGCCCTGCACCCGGCCGCGCCGTGACGAGATGTCACCCATCACGTCGCCCAGGCTGTCGTCCGGCACGGTGATCTCCGCCCGCATGATCGGCTCGAGCAGGGTGGGCCGGGCCTGCTCGATGGCGGCCTTGAAGCCGAACGAGCCGGCCAGCTTGAAGGCCATCTCGTTGGAGTCGACCGGGTGGAACTTGCCGTCGATGCAGCGCACGCGGACGTCCACGACCGGGAAGCCCGCCAGCGGCCCCGCGGTCGCCGAGTCGAGCACGCCCTTCTCGACGGCCGGGATCAGGTTGCGCGGGATCGCCCCGCCCACGATCTCGTCCTCGAACTGGATCCCTGCCCCGCGGGGGAGCGGCTCGACCGTGAGGTAGCAGACCCCGTACATGCCCTTGCCCCCGGTCTGCTTCTTGAGCTTCCCCTCCACGTTCTCGGCCCGCCGGGTGATCGTCTCGCGGTAGGGCACCTTCGGCGTCTTCAGCTCGATGTCCACCTCGTAGAGCCGCCGCAGGCGCTGCGCCGCGATCCGGATGTGGAGCTCGCCCATGCCGGTGAGCAGGAACTCGCCCGTGCTCGGATCGCGCGAGAGCTGGAGCGACGGGTCCTCGTGCACGAGGCGCCCGAGCGCGGTGAAGAGCTTGTCCTCGTCGTTGCGCGACTTCGCGGCCACGGCGTAGGAGAGCACGCCGCTCGGGATCGGGATCGGCTCGAGCGTGATGCCTCCCTTCTCCTGCGTGAGGGCGTCGCCGGTGTGACAGTCCTTGAGCTTCGCGAGCGCGACCACGTCGCCGGGGCCGGCCTCGGGCACGTCGACGTGCTCGGCGCCGCGCAGCAGCAGCAGCTTGCCGACGCGCTCGCGGGCGTTGCGCGTGGCGTTCAGCAGCGCGCCGTCGGGCCGGAGCGTGCCGGAGACCACGCGGATCACCGAGAGCGTGCCCGAATAGCGATCTGCGACGGTCTTGAACACGCGCGCGGCGAACGGCTGGCTCGGTTCGCCCTGCGGCGGCGGCAGCAGCCCGATGGAGCTCTCGAGCGCGAGCAGGGCGCCCACCTCGGCGAGCGCGGCGCCCGCCAGCACGGGCACCAGCTTGCGCGCGTGCGTGGCGGCTACGAGGCCGCGCGTCACCTCGTCGTCGTCGAGCTCGCCCGCCTCGAGGTACTTCTCGAGCAGCGCGTCGTCGCATTCGGCCACGGCCTCGACCAGGTGCGCGCGCGCGTCCTCGGCGGCGGCCGCCGCCTCGCTCGGGATCGGGACCTCGCGGCCGCCCACGAAGGCGCGCCGGTGGAGCACGTCGACGACGCCCGCCAGCTTCGGGCCGCCCCCGATCGGCAGCGCCACCACGACGGGATTCGCGTCGAGGGTCCGCAGCGACGCCACGGCCGCCGCGAAGTCGGCGCGCTCGCGATCGAGACCGTTCACGAAGGCGATCACCGGGACGCCCGCGCGCTCGGCCGCCCGCCACATGCTCTCGGTGCCGACCTTCACGCCGTCGACGCCCGAGACGACGAGGATGGCGCCGTCGAGCGCGTGGAGCGCCACTGCGCCCTCGGCCTGGAAGTTGGGATCGCCTGGGGTGTCGACGAGCGTCAGGTGGTGGCCTTTCCAGTCGAAGCCGAACACCGCGCACGCCAGCGTGTGGTGGCGCTCCTTTTCCTCCGGACTGTGATCGAGGTGGGAGGTCTTCGCGTCCACGGAGCCGAGCGAGGGCACTGCGCCGGCCACGTGGAGCAACGCTTCGCCGAGCGACGTCTTGCCGTCGGCGGCATGACCGATCAGGGCAAAGCTCCGGGTGCGCGCGACCTCGACGTTCTGCATACGGCTACTCCTTCGCGGGCGCCTCCGCATGGCCGCGGTTCTTCTCGAACAGCATGCGCAGGCCTTCGAGCGTGAGGAACGGCTCCACGCGCTCGATCGACTTCGTCTCGCTGGCGACGCGCTGAGCGAGGCCGCCGGTGGCGATCACGCGCGCCTCGGCGCCCAGCTCGGCGCGGATCCGGTCCACCATGGCGTCCACCATGCCGGCATAGCCGAACAGCAGGCCCGCCTGGAGCGATTGCGTGGTGGTGCGCCCGATCACGGAGCGCGGCCGCGCGATCTCGATGCGGTGCAGCATCGAGGCGCGCGAGAACAGGGCCTCCATCGAGACGAGGATGCCCGGGAAGATCGCGCCGCCCAGGTACTCGCCCTTCGCCGACACGCAGTCGAAGGTGGTCGCGGTGCCGAAGTCCACCGCGATCACCGGGCCGCCCAGCATCTCGAAGGCGGCCACCGCGTTCACGATGCGGTCGGCCCCGACCTCGCGCGGGTTCTCGTAGCGCACGGGCATGCCGGTCTTGATGCCGGTGCCGACCACGAGCGGAGGGCGCCCGAGCAGCTTGGCGCAGACGCGCTCCCAGATCGGCAGCAGCGGCGGCACCACGCTGGACACGATCGCGTCGCCGAGCCGGTGGATCGGGAACTCGGCGAGGTCGCACAGCCCCTTGAGCGAGACGAGCACCTCGTCGGAGGTCTGCTCGCGGTGCGTGGCGAGGCGCCAGTGGTGCGCGAGCTTGTGGCTCCCGCCCGCGTACTCGAAGACGCCGAGCGTCACGTTGGTGTTGCCGATGTCGATGGCCAGCAGGGCGGGCTCGCTCACGCACCCTCCTCGGGCAGGAGCGTCACCTCGCCCGCCACCACGCGCCGCTCGGCGCCGCCCTGCGCGATCCGCAGCGCGCCGTCGGCGTCGACGCCGACGGCGGTTCCGTCGAAGACGCGGTCGCCCGGCTCGCGCACGCGCACCCGCTCGCCGCGCATGCGGAACCAGGCGTCGAAGCGGGGCCGCAGCGCGTGGAAGCCGGCGGTCGCGTGGAGATCCAGCACGCGTTCGAGACTACCGTAAAGGCGCTGCGCGAACGCCACGCGATCGACCGCTCGGCCGCCTGCGGCGGCGGACAGGCTGGTGGCGCGCCGCCGGAATTCCTCCGGGAAGGTCGCCGGGTCGACGTTGAGGTTCACGCCGATACCGAGCACCGCGAAGGACGGAGCGCCCGCGGCGCTGGTCAGCTCGACCAGGATGCCGGAGACCTTGCGGCCGTCGATGCGCACGTCGTTCGGCCACTTGAGGTCGACGCGCTCGGGCGCGCCCAGCCAGGCGGCCACGCACTCGGCCACGGCGACGCCGCTCGCGAGCACCAGCGTGGGAGCGAGCATGCCGGGCGGCGTGGGTCGCAGCAGGATCGAGGTGTAGAGGTTCGTGCCCGCGGGCGAGTGGAAGCTCCGCCCGAGCCGGCCGCGCCCGGCCGTCTGCTCCTCCGCGATCACCGCGCTGCCGTGCGCCGCGCCGCCGAGCGCCGCCTCGGCTACCACGCGCATGGTGGAGTCGGTGCGTTCGAGGCAGCGCAGCTCGCGCGCGAGCCAGCGCGTCTCGAGCCCGGCGACGATCGCCTCCGCGCCGAGCGGGTGCGGGCCCGCAGCGGACGCTCGCGCCGGCTGGCTCACCCGCGCCTCCGAGTGCGGAGCTCGAGCGCCACGTCGGCGTTCGGCGCCGAGTGGGTGAGCGCGCCGATCGAGATCCGGTGGACGCCGCTCTCGGCGATCTCGCGCACGTTGGCGAGCGTGACGCCGCCGCTCGCCTCGAGCACCGCCTCGGAGCGGAAGCGCTCGGCCAGCCGGCGCAGCTCGCCCGGCGTGCGGTTGTCGAGCAGCAGCCAGCGAGCGCCCGCCTCGAGCGCCGCGGCCGCCTGCTCCTCGGACTCGACCTCGACCTGGAGCATCAGGTGGGGCGGGGCCGCCACCCGCGCCGCCTTCACCGCCGCCGCCACGCCGCCCGCGGCGGCGATGTGGTTGTCCTTGATCAGGAGGGCGTCGTACAGGCCGAAACGGTGGTTGCGGCCGCCGCCCACCGCCACCGCGTACTTGTCGAGGACGCGCCAGCCGGGAAGGGTCTTGCGCGTGTCGAAGAGCTCGACGCCGGTGCCCGCCACCGCCTCGACGTAGCGGCGCGTGTGGCTGGCGACGCCGCACAGCCGGCCGAGGAAGTTCAGCGCGGTGCGCTCCGCGGCGAGGACGCTGCGCGTGCGCCCCTCGATCGCCAGCAGCGCGGCGCCCGCCTCCACGACGGCGCCCTCCGGCCGCAGCGTCTCGACGCGGAGCTGCGGGTCGACGGCCGCGAACACCGCGACGGCGACCGGCAGGCCGCAGACCACGAGCGCGGCGCGCGCCTCGACCGCGGCCTCGCACGTGGCGTCCGCCGCGAGCACCGCGGTGCCGGTGGCGTCGCCGCTGCCGACGTCCTCCGCGAGCGCTCGCTCGACGAGCGGCAGCCAGGTTGCCGGGGCGGGAAGAGCGGGCGAGCTCACGCGGCCAGTCTAACGGGCCGCGCGCTTCGCTCGCTCGGGCCCGTGTCTCCGCTCGGCTGCGCCTCGCTGCGCGCCCGGGGGACCGGGCTTGCGCGTTCCTCCGCTCGGCTGCGCCTCGCTGCGCGCCCGGGGGACCGGGCTTGCGCGCGCGCCGGGCGCGGCCGCTCAGGCGGCGCTCAGTCCTCGCCCTTGAGCTTCCGGATCTCCTCGCGGATCAGGGTCTCGGCGAGGCGCGGGATCACGTCCCAGGCCACCTGCTCGATGCGGGCCACGGCCTCGCGGACGATGCGCTCGGATACGTCGCCGAGCGCCTCCCAGGCGATCTTCTCGATCGTGGTGTGGACCTGCTCGCGCATCGCGCCGGACAGCTCGGGCGCGGGAGCCGGCGGGGCGGAGCCGACGGGCGCGGCGGCCGGAGCCGCGGCTCTCCCCGGCGGCTCCATCTCCGGCAGCTCGAACTCCGCCGCCGCGTCGTCTTCGTCGAAGAGCGGGGCGGTGAAGGTGCGCGGCGTGACGTCGTCGTGGACGTCCGGGGCGGGCGGCGTCACGCGCTGGGTGAGGTTCTCGGCGGGGAAGGGGTCGTCGAGCTCGTTCGAAGCGACGTCCCATTCCGGGCTCGGGCCCGAAGGCGCGAACGGGTCGGCCGCGAACTCCTCGAGGCCCTCGAGCGGGTCCCCTTCCGCCGGCGCGGCGTCGGCCGCCGGCTCGGGCCGGTCGCTGCCGGGCAACACCAGGCGGGTGAGCTCGTCTGCGTCGTCGAGCGGGGAGGGCGCAAGGGCGGGTGCGGGCAGGGGCTGTGCGCTCGCGCCGCTTCCGCCGCCGACCGGCGGCGCGGTGCCCGCGCGGACCGGCGGCGCCGTGCCGGCACGCACCGGCGGCGCGGTGGCCACACGGACGGGCGGCGCGGTGGCCGTACGCACCGGCGGAGCGGTGGCGGCCTCCGCGAAGGCGTCGTCCTCGTCGTCGAGCAGCAGCGTGGTGCGCGCCGCGGTCGCCTCGTTGCCGAGGTCGACGCCGTCGTCCTCGGTGTCGAGGTCGATCGGCTCGTGCGATTCGGCCTCGAAGGCGAACGCGTCCTCGGAGTCGGCGGCCACCGGGCGCGCGGCGCTCGCGCGCGCCTTGCTCGGCGCGGCCGTCTCGGGCTCGAGGAAGTCGAAGGGCTCGGGCTCGGGCGCCGGCTTCGCGGCCGCCGCCGGCGCGTGCGCCGGGCGGCGCGGCGCGGCCCCGCTCGATAGCCGCGCGCTCACCAGCTCGACGAGTGCCTGCGCCTCGAACGGCTTGGTGATGTGTCCGTCCGCGCCGACGCGGGCCGCGCGGTCCTCGTCGAAGGTCTCGAAGGTGCCCGTCAGCAGCAGCACCGGGATGTGGGCGAGCGCAGGGTCGCTCTTCAGCGCCGCGCACACGTCGTAACCGCTCTTGCCCGGCATCACCACGTCGGCGAGGACGATGTCGGGGCGGATCTCGCGCGCACGCGCCACCGCATCGTCGCCGTTGTCGACGGTCACGATGCGGACGTCTTCGTTCGCGAAGCTGATGCCGACGACCTTCTGGATGGTGACGCTGTCGTCAGCCAGGAGCAGAGTCTTGGGCATGTGTTCCCCCCGGGCCCGGAACGAGGGCGTGCCTGCCGCCCGCGAGCCGGCGCGCTCCTGGTGTTATCGTCGCTGCGGAGCGGGCGATTGACCCCTTTCTTCCGCCGCGCGCCAAGCTAGCGGGCGGCCCGGCGCGTTGCCTCCGGCGATCGTCAAGTCGCGACCCCCGGCGGCCGATGGGATGCGGGCGATGGGGCGCGCGCGGCCCTGGAGAGGCGATGATCCTACGCACGGCGGCGCATACGGACGTCGGCCTGCGACGCCGGGGAAACGAGGACCGGTACGCCCTGGATGCCCAGCTCGGCCTCTGCCTGGTCGCGGACGGCATGGGGGGTCACAGCGCCGGCCAGGTGGCGAGCGCGCTCGCCGCGACCGCGGTGGTGGCGTCTCTGCACGAGCGCAAGGGCAGCGACGCCAGCGCCGCGGAGAAGCTGCGCGGCGCGATCGAGGACGCGAACCGCGCGATCTACTCCGCCGCTCGCCAGCAGAGCGAGTACAGCGGGATGGGCACGACCGTGGTCGCGCTGCTCGTCGAGGGCCGGCGCGCCGCGATTGCCCACGTCGGCGACAGCCGCGCCTACCGCGTGCGCGGGGGCCGCATCCGCCAGCTCACGGACGATCACTCGATCGTCGGCGAGCTGCTGCGGCGCCACGAGATCAGCGCGGACGACGCGCGCGAG